>Ga0247774_1000009_pt1 | contig 103598 bp, 58 predicted proteins | sample UWRJL001104B6_FD_179933 | JGI IMG/M metagenome (GOLD analysis project Ga0247774, IMG submission 179933) | Plant litter microbial communities from Arlington Agricultural Research Station in Wisconsin, United States - UWRJ-L001-104B-6 | ecosystem: Environmental > Terrestrial > Plant litter >...
GCAGAATGGATGGGAATAATGTCTTTAAGAAGGGTCATCTTCCCCCATGATTTTGGAAGATAACAGGCTTCAGTCTTTACCTCAATCAATACCTACCTTCGTCTCAGACTAATCTCAGTACGAAACATTGTTACCAACCCCGCACTTAACCCCAACCCTAGCGTCAGACTACGTCAGGCATCATTAACCACCTTCGTCATCGCCTCGTGGCACCTCCCGTTACAAGTTGCTTATTAGGAGAGTAATAGATATCTAGTATATAGGCTAAATAGACCGTAGACCCGCCGATTTAGGCTATTATACTGCCTAATATACCAGTAATTTAAAGAAAATATAGTTAATCTCGAGCTATAAATACCCGCTTAAGGATATCGATAATTCTAGATTTCCCAATACTACCCGGGCCTCCAATATATTAAAGGTATTGGCTAGCTAAGTTAGGGTTAGCGATATAGTTATTTAAAAACCTATAGATAAGCTAAAAAGCTATGCTTTATAGATAGTTAAATATAAATTCGGAAGCAGTACGGTGTCCTAGTTTAACGAAGCTAGTAGTATAGTCGATATTAACTATTATCCGAGGACCTGGCATAACCGGGTTTAAGTCCTGTCGTGATAGGAGAATCTCTATATCCTAGTGCTAGGTAAGTATATCGTTAATATCGGCACTAACCGTGGCGTATGCGCCGTATTGGGGGCCGATCTTAATCTTATCTAGCATTCGAAGGTATAATATATCCTAGGCCTTTACGGCGGCCTGGGCATCCTCTGCTAATAGACTTAGATATTGGCTTAGGGGGCTGCTTTAGATACGGCGAATTTGCCTATAGAAACCTTCGTAACATTAAATAAGTAGGCGATTTTTTTCAGGCGGGACCTCTTAGCAGAGATCCTGGATTAGACCTTAGAGAACGGGAGAGTCCTTTATAGCATCGGAATCCCATATAGCGTTTTACAAGGTCTAGATAATAGCTATATAGGTTTAGTGATATTCGGCCGTAAATACAGGCTCTTTACCGTAATCGCCTTCGTCTAGAGGAAAGTCTACGTCGATTGCGTTATTAGCTTCCGACCGGCTAGCCCAAAGCTTTACATCTCTACGCACATCTTCAGCAGATTTCCTAAAAAGCGAGATATTGGAAGCATAGAAGCGCAACCAACGTGGAAGGGAAGCTTCATAGTATAGCCAAAGATCGGTAATATCGTTTCCCGTCTTTAAAAGAAAATTTTCCCAGAGCATAAATAAGGCCAGGTAAAGGACGGAGTTTCTATCAGTATTAGAGTTACAGTTAGAGAAGTTCTTAGTCTAGGGCTTACCGTTTAAAGAAGTCCGGATCCTTATTATAGAGATTATCGCTAATAAATCCTTAGAAAACTAGAACAGCGTATTCATAAGAGCAGCGAATCTTTTAAGCCTAGTTCCTATCGTCTAGGAATTATACCGAAAAAGATATATAAAATTTATCGTTATCTTAGCCCTTCTATAGCACTAGGCTAATTATCGAAATATAGTTAAAGAAGTAAAGATCTACAAGGAGCTTACCTCTGCTTACATACGCTTCGAAGTATAACAAAGTACGGCCGCGCCTCCTAAGATTTACTATCTCGGGGGGCTTATTAGCGTCCGTCTTGGTGTTAGCTAGGTGGCGGAGGTGGGCCCAATATCGGAAAATTGCCTAATACAGGGTGTTTAAGTGTATAAAGGACTAGTTCGATATATTTATAAAATCTATAGGATAGCCAAGCAAATAGTAGTAGACTTCTACGGCAAAGAGCTCTCTTTCGAAGAAGATACGATTAGCAACCCTTATTAAAAATTGCTAGGTCTCGTTAAATATAGCAGATTAGCGATCCGTATTTAGCATAGTATCCGATAGTTAAGGAATCGAAGCAGTAGACTCGTAATGCTGTTAAAGGACGTTAGCCGCATAGGCAAGGCGCTTCCACATAGGTATATATATCTTTATCGCGTAATTAGTAATATAATATACCATAGAAAGACCTTTTGTTTTGGTTAATATAAGTAAGATGTTATGGTTGTAGCGGAGGCCGACTACTATTACTCTATTATATCGGTTAACCAAGGGATAGTTCCAACGGATTTTAAGTAAACCCTCTATCGTAAAGCCTATCTATTCGATAGTCTTCTAGGTGTTAGAAACGCTAGGACCAACAGCTGCAGGCCGTTGTAGACAGCTGATCAAGGAATGATCGGCAGGCGGAGTTACAAATCCGCAGCTGGAAAATCGAGCAGAGAGACAGACGATCATCATCAGAAGAACAATCAATCAGAGACACGGAATAGACCCTCTTGAGCTCTCTCTCGCTTCAGACCTTTGCACTTTGCATACATCTGCATCCTGCTAACGACGGCTGCATCGTCGCACAATCCTGCCCGTGTTTCTGACACTAGGGTGCCTTAAACCAACAGGCGCTCCTATATCCACCCGCTCCTTTCTGGGCGAGACCCTGAAGGGAGTACTTGATATACGTGTAAGTATGGGAATAAACCTGGCAACAGTATATAATGTAGTTAGACTCGTAGTTAAAGGCCGCTGTAAGAGCGTCGCTATCATTTATTATCTCTATTACCGGATGGATCGGTTTCCTCTTCTATTAGGTTCCCTTAGTAGTATTTTCGTAGAGATATTCGTTAAAAACGGAGTTTATATACCGAATTACGCTAGCGCGGTATTCTGTCTCGCTAGGGTTAGCTATATCGTCGATTAGAGATAGCAGTTCTATATTCCCTTCTAGCTAGAGCAGTCTATGCAAATGTAGACTGCTACGTTTATTGGTTTCCGCAGTTATATAATAGTAGCTAATCTTTCCAAAAACCGATTCCTAGCCTACTCTAACATATTTCTCGAAAAATAAAGAGACTTCTCGGTAAAAAAAGATGGCTAAGCTTACAGGATCTATAGTACTAAGGGCGATCCTATTATATCTCTTTTATAGATCCGCAAATAGGTTGTAACAGGAGTTTTGGGACTACAGGAGGAATGTAAGGCTTAGTAATCTGGACGTTAGTGGACCGACCCCGCAGACAGGAAAGCATACATAAGTGGGACAACAATGCCAACTTCTCTTAGGAAAAGATAGGCTTCAGTTTTGGGTTTGCAATGGATACCTACCTTTCGGCATCTCTACAATCAATCTTCTATCTACCCCGTAACATTAGGCATCTTTGATCACCTTCATCAGCGCCTCGTGGCACCTCCCGTTACATAGGTCCTTCGCCTTATCGTAGTCTTAAAGTCTGTAGATAGCAAGCCTTATCTTTATAGGGTTATTAATATTATTTGGGTTAATAGTAAACCAAATAGTAGGTATTCCTATTATAATATAGAGAGCTTATATTTTCCTTCGTATAAGCAGCCGACTTTCGTTCGAGAGCGGCTATAAGTAGCTAAAAACGAATAGTTCGCGGAGCAGGAGTATTATGTCTTTATTTATAGTGGATCCGGTATATTGTATCTCCTCTATCGCTTGCTTTAGTCGGTTTGCTATTAGAGTTACATAAATATTCTCCACCTTCTCGAAAAAGTATCTAAATATATAAAGTATACTAATATAGCGGTTAGATAATTTAAGTAGGGTATTGAAAATTAAGAAATAAAAGACTAGGTAGATCGTAAACCGACTACTATATCGTTATAGCATGTACTTAGTTTAATAGCTGAGCGAGTAGTTATAAGTAGGCTAGGCAGGATCGAGCTTTGGCTTAAATAGTGTCTTTGGGCTACCTTTACCCCACGGGAAGAGTGTCGGGAACGTCCGTAGAAAGAAGTCTATATGCAGGTTATCCGCAAACTCCGCTCCATATTTAACCCTAATAAATGGCTAATATCCTGCTATGTGTATATCTATCCGAGACTACTTTGTGTTTTGGTTTTTATTTATCTGTATAGTATTAACTAGGAAGGATAGCTTATTAGAGTTTTCGAAAGCAGCCGGCCCGTTGATAGGGAATATAGCAGATAAAGCGTTCTCGTAGATAGTATTATTCGCATAGCCGGCATATTCTGCTGAGAATTATCTCTATTTAGGGGATCTCGTGGTTTCTTTTAAAGGCCGTAGCTCATCGCCGGAGTGTCTAGCTACTGAGGCGAGGAGTTCCTCGATGCTGGTAAATCCGCTATCGTCCAAGCCTCGGTCTATATCCGGAACTATATAGTCCGTCGCCGCCTTTTCCGTGGCTAATGGTTCTTCCCTTTACATGCTCTCTATAATAACAGCAGGGATACTAGAACCCTCTATATAACGCTAGCTCGCTATTTTATTATAGTCGATAGCGATATACTTATATAGCGGATTGTTTCATTAAAGCTATAATAAGGTAGCGCTTACACGGGACTTACGGACCTAAAGGAGATATCTAATGTCCGCTGGGCTAGGCTTGCTAGCCCCGCTCTAAGAGATATGGATATTCTCGATAGTCCATAGAAGCGGATAGGGGAGAACCGTTGTAACGAGGTCTTCGACCTTATTCGGAAATACGACAATATAGCCCTTAATATACTTTCAATAGCTAATTCCTAATCGAGTCTTTCTATCGATAATGAATTTAGTAATATAACCGAACGCGCCTTAGAAAGCAATTAATCTTTCTTTAACGGGGGTAAGATTATCTAGCTCTTCTAGGTACTAGTGCTTGTACCCGATATCTATATTATTTACGGAGCAGGCTTTCAGTAACTTCCCTTTTATAAAAGAGGCATGGTATTTAGAGTAAACAGCGATATCCGACTTCCCCCGCGACGGGAAGCACCTATAGTAGTACTAAATCGTTTTAGTAGTTTATATTAATAATAATATTTAGTAAGCCTTCTATTGGATAGTACTAAGTTTATAGAGGGGAACCTTCCTATAGCAGAATAGGTAATACGATATAGGCATAGTCCCCTTATCTATAAAGGCTTGGTAGAATGATTTTGCAGTCTCTACCTGGAGAGGAAGAGCGATCTCTTTACACCAGGATCTTATGTGCGATACCTCCTTTTTCTAGACAAAACGAGAGTTAAGGTGCTCGAGGAAGGCATATATAGATTCCCGTTGGAGCTAGATAGTCTTACATATAGGCCGGTGCTTTTTCTTAGGTGGTATGGGCGTGATAGGCGTAGTTGGAGGTTCTTCCTGTTGTTTACTAATAGTTCGTAGGGGGGCGATTACAGGTTGGGGAAGCGGGCTGACCCCCGACATCTGAGGCGCAGGCTGCCGGGGCGTCTTTACTCTCCATAGCGTAGGAATTCTCGCAGATAACTCCGAGAAGGCTATACTTTCTTTACCGCTGCTTAATTGCTCTGCTAATTGTGTGGGTTATCGCGAGGCTTATTGTCGAGTCGCTTGGGATCTTTATCGATACCGCTCCAGCCAACGTTGGTGGTCTAGCTCTGCTACCGTACTGTGAATCTCGGGAAGGGGGACCCTAAGTGGCTCGTGCTGTCTCGCCATAATTGTTAGTATTTCGCTACCCTTTTCTTCGGAATATTGTCGATTCAGATCGCGCAATTCACCCGGGACTTGGTAAGTTGAGGCTTTAGCTACCTCCTTTCTCGGTTAGTTAGTCTGGATATCAAGAAAGGTTTCTTAAGGTGGTTCCTGTCTTCGAAGTATTCGTGCATCAGCACGCTAATGTTCTAGATCTTCTATCGTACGACGGATCTCATCCAATGGAACCCTGACCTTGGTTGCAGGGGGTGTGCTATTATCAGAGGGCGTCGTAGACGTGGGCGCCGGAATGGCCGACGTCCGAGAACGCCGGTATCGCCTTCTTTGTGTTGCATCGCGAGCGCGTTAGCTATCGAGATCTTCTATAGTGCGGCGGATCTCATCCATCGGAACCCGGACCTTCTCTTCGCGGGTATTGGTGGTATTGGCGGGTATCGTTGTAGGGCTGCGTACGGGAACAGGTAGCGGAGGCTGTTCCCGTCTGTTTTGCGCTATGTTTTGAGCGTATCGACGATCTAGATCTTCCATCGTGCGTCGTATCTCAACTATCGGGACTCTAACCTTCTCTAGATCGAGCATAATAATATTAGCAAAGAAGGTAGGCTTGCGTACGGGACGGACGGACGAAATTCACCTTACCTTCTTTTCGATTGGTTTTGAGCGTTTTAACGACTGAGACCTTCTATTGTACGACGGATCTCATCCATCGGAACCGTAACCTTCTTTCGAGGCATAATAATACGAACATCGAAAACCTGGGTGCAAGAATGGGAAAAGAGAGAATAACTCTGCAAGCTATTATTAGAAGGCATCCAGTATCGCTATAGAAGCAAAGGAATGTGAGACGGTAGCAAAGGCCGAATGCGGGTTGGGCCCTCCATACCTTTTGATTTCTTGCTATCTATCTGTAATTCGGAAGCTATCCGGGATAAAACCCTAACGCAGAAGATCGAGACCCATATCCTGGAGAAATAGCCGGAACGATTCCATCCCGCTAGAGCAACCTAATAGTATCGAGGATATCTATCTCTAACAATGATCAGAAAGCAAGGTCTAGGTTTCGACGCTGATACAAGTGGCAGCGCCTTGAGACGGATCCGAGTCACCCGAGGATAATCGCAAGTATTTCCCGATTAGGCGGGGGGTAACTTATATAAGAACCGCAAGGGAGTCCAAGTTAGAGTCCCCCTTTTCTTGAAATTCTCTCTTCTCTTAGTTATATTCGATTAAGAGATAGTTGAATAGGTTCACCATCATCGGTCTTCATATCCATAGCACGTTCGTCGTTAGGCCATGGCCCAGGGCAGCCTTCCCTCAACCCCCTTGGAGTGCAGTTCTTCTCCAGTTTAGAGGGGCTGGAGATAGTAACATCTGGTGATCGACAACTTATCCGAGGCCATAACCTGGTCGGGGCAGTCCGTCTTCAGTTTGCCAAACCCGGCTTCTTCGACGACGAAGCGGGAGAGCACGCGGAGGTCCTCAATGGCATCGACGGCATCGACGTGCCATTGTCTATGCACGTGTTCCCTTTCCCTCAAACCGATGAGTGGGAAGGCCAATGGTTCTTTTTCGACGTCCAACTGCACCCTTATTAGCTGCATTTCCGTCGGAGGATCGTGGATGGGGAGGAGTTAGCTGTTGGAGCGTGGGAGGATTTGTACGGAAAGCTTGCGCAGGTCCGCGGCCATCTGTGTTTTCAACCGTATGTAGCGATTCAGTGTCCAATCCTCTGATGGAAGGCGAAGCTTAGGCGGCTATATGGCGATAGTGCGGACAGGTACTGACGAGCCTTCTAGCGTTGGAATTCGTACTCTTAGGCTTACAGAGAGCTGCTTTCCAAATATTGCGCCACGATCTAGTTTCCACGGGCCTATTGATACGACCACCTTCCGGTTCAAAGCAGGGACGTTGACAGCCCACCAGCTGAAGTGCTGTAGATTTGTCCAGTATCGGACATATCTCACTCCACCCCGTGACGGCGACACGCCCTTTAAGGGTGGGCAGACGTTCCACATACTAGCGTACATGCCGCACGATCAGCAACCCTGGAGAAGCCGGATTGAGTGGATAAAGAACTCGTCCGAGGGTGGTTTTGCCTCTAGGAAGTGGGTATATGGGAGGGGAAGCATTGTTGGTGTACTAAACGCCGCATTACTAGAGGACGAACTCCAACCCGGGCAAGATATACTGGTCGTGCTCGTGGACGAGTTTGGATTTACATCAAAGGCGTCGTTCGATGTCGGTGGTAGTTCCGGAAATGGCGTTTCCCCGCGGAAAGCAGGGGATACTAAGCAGGGTAAAGGCCGTAACCCGTTTAGTAATAGCCCGGTCGGTTCGCCTGCCAAACGTCCCACGGAGCCGCCTTCAGGCACCCATACAAAGCTCTCGTCTCCTCAGAGACTGGGGAATCCTAACCCGGGCGAGTCCCAAGCCGAACGGCAACAAGGGTTAAACAGTTAGTACATGTCTACGAGAGTACAAAGCGATGTGACTGACCCGTTTCCTTAGGCGGGACAGCAGATAGCGCGGCTGCGATTGTTATAGGTAAGCAACTAGATTCTCCATATCGGAGCACACTAAGCAAAGCCAGCGGTATAATGACTTGTTACTCCTAATACGATAGACTCGGAAGAAGTGGAAGCAGTTCAAGACAGAAGCGCAGTAAAGCGTAGCACCGCTTCAAACGCGGATGTAACACCAAGGAAGCGTATAAACGCGCGGAAGTAGGGAGCTGTACTGTAGGGCTAGAAATTCAAGGCATATCCCGGCCGAGTAGGGCAGGCTCTCCGAGGTTTTGCCGAAGCGCCCGCTTCAAGGGCGAGATTTTTACCCTCTATGCCTCTGCTAACCATTCACAATTCACTTGTGGCGTTTCGGCTGAGGCTTAAAGTGTGGCCTCTTCGAGGCGCGTACGAGAGAAGTGTGTGAGATGAAGTGTGGTGAGGGAATCGTGGCCGTGCTGTGGCCTGTGAATTGGGGCTGAGGGGGAGAGAGGGGGGGGGGGAAAGAAGCCTTTCGTTCCTCAAGGCAAACATGTTTGTGAGATTTGCACACGGACGTTCAGCAGGGTTTGGATTAGTGCATGTATTGGTAAATCTAGTGTTTGGATTCGCCTGAATTAGGGGGTACGGGCCATGCGTGAACAATGAAACGTGATCACCATGTGAAACGACAATCATCGTTGTGCTAGGGTTCGTTATCCTGCCCTGATGGAGGCTATGCGACCGCTACGAACGTGTTTTTGTCCAGATTGTTGACAAGGATTCCTGAGTTAAGCACAGCCGCTTTGTTCCTTCTCACTGAGGTCTCTGATGTCAACATCCAACTGAACGATTCGCCAATGACAGACTCTTTTCTCCCTTGTTGTAACCACAATTCTGAACTTTTTTCCATCATTGCCTGTCAAAATGACGTTCATTGTATCTTCCTGTTGCGAATGATCTTTCAAAAAGTCATAAAACTGGTCCTCTTCTGTCCTCGAGAACGATGATCCTTTACGTGCGATCGCATTGCTATCGCGAATCAATACTGAAAGCTCGGGATCTGGACAACTTTCCCACGATTTGAAGTGAAAATTGAGGAGGTAATGGGTGGCATAAGCGTTGTCTACGGTGAGGACTCTGGTTTCTGTGTTCCACTTAGGGTGACTCATCCGCGGCTTTGGCTTCGACTGAAATGTACGCAATTGACACGCCATGGACAAAATTAGGGGCAATTGGGTCTCTATTTTGGTGTCTCTGGGGTCCTGATGATGACCTTGAAAATTCTGATTCTGTCTAAAAATTGTCTGCAGATTGTCTGCAAAATGTCTGCAAAATGTCCAGGCTCTAGATCAGCTCTAGATCAAACTACCTCGGAGTGTTGGAAGATTTCCATTGGAAGAAGGGTTTTAATGGGCCAGGTTGGTGGAATTAGTGGAAGGAGTTAGGAAAAGAATAAGAAGAGACGTTAAGATTGTGCTTACATTCCAACGGAGCTCGATCCTATCTAATTCGGGAGGACCAGCGGAACTAGGGGATACTGTCTCCTGTTCTGGCCCGTCGCGACGGTTTGGGGACACTGTACCTTCGTACGCGAAAACTTGGCCGGGCAGACCTGGCGTCTTCGTTCAGTCTAGTCTGCAGTATAAAAAGGGTCCACAACGTCATGTAGACGAGATTCAGAACACAGACTTTTCATGATCATGAATATAGATCATCTACAGACATCTTTGAAGTCCAGCCATCAAATCTGACACCAACTTAATTCCCGCCTGCAGACCCCAGTAGAAATAGGCCATGCTCGACGCTGCATTTCGGTGCTGACGCCGGTCGTGAATAACTCCGGCGCTTGACGTTAAATCCAGCATTTTCGAGCCCGGCTCTAGTAAGTAAATCCGGGACGCGTGTACATAAATAGGTATTCGCCAGATATAGCCGAAGCTGTATGCATACGGGGTGGAGACTTACAGTGGAAGCGTTGAGACTAACTGAAATTCCGCCTGCAGAGCCCAGTAGAAATATGCAGTACTCGACGCCGAATTTCGGTGCTGACGCCGGGATCGTAATTAACTAAATCCGGCATAATCCCGGCCATGCACCGTCTTGTCATCCAACCACCGCAAAGCGAATTCTCACATAAAGCAGTGCGAATCCGCGCCGGATGCTTCTCTAATTATAACCCTGTTTTTATTTCTATTGTAATCTGACTCTCGCTGAAAATGGCTCCCCTCGTTTGGCTCGTGACTGGCGCAACGTCTGGTCTGGGCAAGACTCTCATTTCTCACATCGTCTCACGGGGTGATAAAGTCGTTGCAACCGGCCGACATGCGGAACAAAGGATTGCTGATCTCAAGTCCGACAGCGTGGCCATCATCAACCTCGACGTATCGGCAGGGCGAGATATTATCGATGCTCAAGTCAAAAAAGCATGGGAGAGCTTTGGGCGGATTGATGTTTTGGTGAACAATGCTGGCTTTTCCGCTCCGAAAAGCATCGAGGAAGCGAGGTATGTGATAGACTACCTATCTACTCATTACGGGGGACCATACCAGTAGCCGTATAGCACCTAGCTGACCAGCCTGCAGCGATGAATTCCTACAAGGAATCTTCAATGTCAACGTCTTCGGTCCAATGAGGATCACCCAGTCCATCCTTCCCTACTTCCGATTGCAACAAGGCGGGACGATCGCATTCATTGGTGCAGGAGTTGCTTGGGCTCCGATCCCCTTCCTTTCCCACTACTCTGCCTCAAAAGCAGCGCTAGACATGTTCGTCGAAGGACTGCACAAAGAAGTCCGCGATCAAAACATTCGGTGCACCATCTTTGAGCTTGGCGGGTTCGCATCGCAGCTCGGACTCCCGCGTGAGGGATCCGACGAGGGGTTCGGCAAATTTCAACCAGCAATCCGGGATTACGAGGGCTTATTTTCGAAGGCAATGGATGTCTTTGCTAAGGAAATTGCTCCCAACATTCCAGGGGACGTGGTCAAAATGGCGAATGCTATTGTGGACATGGTCAAAGGCGAAGGGGCGGCGAAGGAAAGGAAACTACCGGTACGGGTCGTTTTGGGTAGCGACGCTTTAAAGTTGGTAACTCAGAAGTGCCAGGAGCAATTGGGATTGAGTAATGAGTTTGAGGATATTTCACTTAGTACGGATCGGGATGATCTGGGGCAGGTCAGTCACGAGGGCATGCTAAGGTTGACGTCAATGCTTGGCCGACCATAGACACTGTGGGGCGAACGTCAGCGGGAACTTAACTACTCGTTTTCTATACATTCTCATGTAGCGTACCCTGCTTAATATCTTCAAACGTGGAAGTCGCGCGCAGGCCCTTTGTAAAGCCGTTAGGAGCCGTGAAATTTCACATTGTATCTAAATACCAATTGCTGAGGGCACCGATTTATTCGCTCGCCGCCGCCGCTTGTGCTTCCTGCAATGCCGCTGGCATTTCCCGGGACGTAGTTCCACCCTCGGTTCTAATAGGGGTTATATTAGGCAGCAGTCCTTGGAGCTTGGTTCCACCCCCTTCAACAAGTTCATGCGTTCGGCCTGTAACGTGTCGGCGTCGGAGCCATTTCATGTCGCCGTTAACAAGCCGTCCACAAACTTCCTAACCCCCGCCGATTGCCGCGCAGGTAGTTACGTGTATGCGCAGAGATCGTGCGCAATGAACCGAGACTGGACTTTAGTTTCGGTCTTGGGATAGGGTTCGGAAACCTCTTCATAACAAGACACGGACGGCGTGCTATTAGCTTCATTAGTAATAAGTGTTGCAAGAAAGTCATTAAGTCGAACATGGAGTGTTACTATCCTTAACTCGTGCACCATGCTGAGCCTAGGCGTGGCTATGACCAGCAAGATGCTCACAAACAGGCCAACGATATCGGTTCTTATTCTGAAAATATTTTGCCTCCCTGTGATTCTATGACAAAAATGCAAAGAGGTTAGTCATAAAATGAAGAGACATATAAAACAGGAAAGAAAAGGTTGGCAGCGCTGCACAAAGATCAGATTAGAGTTCAGATATATCAATCAGATCAATCCAATCAATTCAGATCGGCAGTTTCTGCAGATCAGTCAATTCAGAGCAGGCCCTGCCTGCAAATCTGATATATCTGATAACTTCACCTTATTTTGGCCCTCAGTCGGGGCCCTGAATGCCTTTATTTGTTATGCGGCGCGAGCCGCATATGCTTCATATATGCTGATACGGCTTGCAACCGCCATGAAGTGTCGGTTGTAACGGATCTTTTAAGTCTCTTTGACACAATAGTATGCTCGTATGCTAATACATTACATTAGCTTGAAACGAAAAGTAGGTATTAATTGAAGTAAAGATTGAAGCTTACCGTCCTCCCTATATCCTGAAGGAAGATACTCTTTCTTATAGACAAATTCCATCAGTTCTCCTATTAGAGATATCCTCTATATCGGGTTCTGGACCCTGCTCGGCTAACTAATCAAAATGATACTTTTGAACTAATCTAATGCAACCCGTCGTAGTAACGTCGAAATAGCGGCGGGTAAAGTACGGAAGAACCCATGTTGAGGCGGATCACCGGGAATGGTGCTCCCTCTATTGTCACGGCCCAGTTTTGTAGCCACCCGAAAGAAGGCTTGGCACAATGTGTAGGAACTGGTAGGTGTGTGTGGTTGAACTTGATTGATTGATTATTAGCTAGGATGTATCTATCCACTACTTTTGCCCGTATTTGTAGGCAAAAATACATGACGCACGGTCTGGCTGTACAGTGGGGCAACCACGTGCCCTCTTTACGTTCTGTCAGAACTGATGTCTCGAAGGGAACCACGTGATGTCGTGACGTAAAAGGGTGGTCCGTGAGATCCTTGTCATGAGATTGAAGGCAGATTTTTCAACCTTTGAAGATCTTGAATAGACAGAACAATTTTAGTCGTCTCTCATGCTGATGCATCACAATCTGACAAGAATCGAGACATAGACAGAGCTGGCGCGTGGATGGCCGGAACCTTGCCTCGTTCAAGAATTAGGGATGCCGCCATGGTCGTGATGACTCCAGCCTGAAGGGCGACGATCAGCCTGAGGATGATGGAAAAGAGGGTGACGACGCGGACGAGCCCGCTAGACAGGGCCGCATCTTTCCAAAGCTCTGGGACTTGCCCCCCGAAGGCTGCCCGAAAGGCTTCCCGCCACACCACACCAATGAAGGAACAGATGGCGACAATGCCGCCAGTTCCGAGAATCAGAAGTGCCGCGAGGGCCAGATGGTGGAATTGCCACCAAGGGGGTCTTTTTGCGGGCTCCAGCGAAGCGGCAGGTTCGTCGCCTTTATCATGGCGAGAAGTAGCCATAATATGCTCTTCTTGATCTTGGGACGGAAAATATATTTAAGGTAGGGAGGTGAGTGGGTCTAATATCGAGATGTTTGAGAATCGCCGAGGGCTTTGGGGATTCAAGGAATTCGTAAAAAGTCCCGACATGACCTTTTTATAAGGTAAAGTTATGTCTGATGCCCAACCCGCATATGGCGCATGATAAACCACGCGTGATAAGCCATCGTAGCAGGATCGAGACTCAGCTAGTTTACTTAAGAATGCGGAAGTGGGCAACTTCAGAAGTTCAGAGTCGTTCTTCTTGTGGCTTGGCGCTGGCGAATCAGAGAACTCGAAGATGAATGTTTATATTGTTATCGTTGTTATCCCGGATCGGTGACCAGTCATCGAGATATTCACAAGTTGCCTCGCATGCCGCTAGAGAAAGCTGAAAACTCGAAAGGATGTATCTTGGCAAGCGAAGAGAATCGGGCAACGTAGGAACGAAGCTAAATATTTCCAGTCTCTTCAACATCCGTCGTGAGCGCGCAGCACCCTTTTACAGTAAGGAGCCGTAGTGATGTAGATAATGGCAAATCCAATCGTACTTCATCAGGAAATGAGAGTATCGGCTATTAATCGCGAAGGTACTTCGATAAGTCTGAAGTACGTACAACAGGCATAAGGCTATGTGCGCGATCGTGGGGAAACAAACCTGCTTGGCTTGGGTGTCGAAAAAAGATGCGGCATATCTTACTGCCGAAACTACTACACCCAGCGGCTTCAAACCAACTTAGATTCTGCCTGACAAATGCCTGAGCGGCTATCACATAGGGACGATGTCTCACTGGAGAAATTGCACGAGGAAGCCGCACTTAAAAACTTAGAATCCAAGGGAGTTATGTAGACGAACTTAGAAAATAAAATAATTGAATTCTCGTTGATTAGGCATCTGTGTTACTAATACGCTAGTTTTTGAGCAAAAGAAAAAGAAAACTTGTTTTGTGAAAAAAAAAAAAAGAACAAGACTTGGCTAGCACTATCTTTCTTACACCGCAAGCTATGGCGTTGGATCAGATGTTATAGATTCGTGATCGGAATGAAAATATTTGGTCTTGACCACGAATGTCTTGCTTACTGTCAGAAACACGAGAGAATAACGCCGATAACGCAGCTGTATGCAATTGACGGTCTACGACCAAAATAGGACTGATTTTGCCTGTATTTCGTGTCTCTGATTGTGCTGATGATGCCCTGTCCAAATTCTGCAAAGTCTAGTGTGGTCGCTGATGATCGCTGGTGATGATCGCTACTCTCGGCGGACAGCCGCTGGCAGCTGTCCGAGGCAGCGTTTCTGACACTTACTCTAGACCTTCTTACTCTTCTTGCTGCCCACCGTCCACAGTGGAAGTTGTTAGAAGTACGGGGCCGATGTCCAGACAAGTTAAGAGATGACAAAATAAGTCAATTTAAAGATGTCTGTCTGCTGAAACTGCTTTCGTATGCTCTACTTGATTCCGCATGCTCTGCTCATCGTCTGCTGAAGTTGCTGACCCCGCTTCGGAGTTGCAACTCAGTATTTTTGGAGTTGTGCCTCGCTCCGTCTTTTTGACAACCGGAGTCATCAGCTTGCAGCTGTACTTTTGACAGAAGTGTCGGATGGTGTCAGAAACACGAGAGAATAACGCCGATAACGCAGCTGTATGTAATTGACGGTCTACGACCAAAATAGGGCTGATTTTGCCTGTATTTCGTGTCTCTGATTATGCTGATGATGCCCTGTGAAAGTTCTGCAAAGTCTACAGATAGTGTGGTCGCCGATGATCGCTAGTGATCATCGCTACTCTCAGCGAACAGCCGCTGGCAGCTGTCCGAGGCAGCGTTTCTGACAGATGGCGTGGTGGAACTTGGTCCTGGGCACGACAGATCCGTGTAACGAACGCGAACCCCGGAATTTGGTGAACGTGCGGGGGATCGCAGAAAGGTCCCTCTGGTCATCTGCAAAGAGTCTAACCGAATTTTTAAGCCAACGGCTGTCCACCAGGAGGCTCGCCATTTTCACGACCAAATCAAGATCGCAGTCGACTACTAGTGCCTGGAAGAACTCTCCAGAGTGCCTGGAGGAACTACGAAGTAAGTTCCGTAAGGCTCCTTTTCCACCGCTGCCTCGACACTGAACGCACTGACTCTGGAAAAATGCATGTTGTTTTCTCTCTTTCAATGTGAATTATACTGTGTCTTTGTTTCAGCATCTGCTCGAAAGATGCTGTACGCGACAGAAAACGAAATTTAACTGATGTGGCTGTATATTTGGCGGTCTTCCGCATCGCTCTTTGTTGCAGGGTGAAGGACGAAGGATGAAAGCTACCAAGTGGTGGACAAAAGGTTTTACAGGACTACTAATAGCAGGCCAAAAATATGAAAACAGATTTCTGTGGGGACATAAGTTGGTGACGCTCGTTCTTTTTGCCCCGTCTGAGAGAAACCCTGTAAACCTTTTGTAAGTAGGCAGCGGGACAGTCGTCAGCTGTGGCAGCTTGCAAACAGGTGGCACGGGCCACCTAGAGGGTGTATTTAAGCCGCTAAATCCTCTGGGGACCTAGACATTCAATTAGGACGAAACATGCCTTTTGTGCCCCTTAACAATTTCACTGACAGTTATGAGCCCAGTTCGCTCTGACAGTTCCGCGTTCGAACCCGGGTGAGGCGGGGTTTTCCTGATGCCTCGGGGTTTTAGGGACAGAGCCTGACTATAATGTGGGACACCACAAGGACAGGCAGGACTGCCCTAAAAAGCGTGGTGGCTTAGTGGCTCAGGGTAGAGCACAGTACTAAGTGTGGCAGCGCAAAGCACACAGCGACCTGGTCTGCTCGCTGTGGGGGGTGTGTCAGTCGGTAAAAGCCTAGTTGGGGTATGTCCCACTTGGGAGTTCCCTTTTGGTGCATATGCCTTAGTGGTCTTGCAACACTCTGCCACACCGAAATTTTAACTTGAAGCTTGCCGCGCAGGTAGGCAGCAGTCCTGCAGCAAGGGACGCTGGCTGTGTGATGTTTGCATAAATACTTTAGTGACGCAATGTTCGGGCGAAAAATGTAGAACTCTCACAATAATTTGTAGGTTTTTCCTACTTTAAAACTAAGCTACACAAGTGGGCCACATTTTCGCCTTCTCAGGTTTCCGATTCTCTGTTCCTATCGATATGGCGACGGCCTCCGAGAGTCTCGTACCAACCCTCTGGGACGAAGCGCTGGACAAGGTTACTGAACAAGATAGACACTCATTGGCCGAGCTCGAAGGCGAAGAAGATGCAGAGATGGAAGGTGATTTACTTGAGAGAATCGAGTTCATCAAAAGCCTCGTCACAATACAGCGTTGGAAGTGCGAGGAGAACAGATGGAAGTTTAAGTTGAACAACAGAACTATCATATTGAGAGACGTTGCCATGCGCATCATTACGGTCTTGGAGAAGTTTGCAAGTGTCGGCGATTCAATAGCTCAGTGGGATACCGCCCATCTTAGCCTGCCTTGGGCTGGCATCAGGTTCTTGATAGTGGTACGTGAACATATATGAAGGCATTCTATGTTCTTCCTAATTCCCGATACAGGCAGGTGTGGCCACCAGGGACGAGGCGAGCAACACTCTGAGCCTCCTCGATATGATCAGCTCCGTCGCAACCCGAGGCAGAGTTCTGGAGAAGACGTACTTGGATGACACGGTCCCAAATGAGCCAGGCCTAATCCGTAACATGAGACAGGCATTAGTCAAACTATACACCTCTGTCCTCACGGCTCTGGCAAGCTCCTACCGCCACGTCCGCCGAAACCCCCTGTCTCAGGCCGCCGTGGTGATTCTAGATCCTGAAAGAACGCGGAAATATCTTGCCAACATTTCAGAATGCGAGATTGAGGTTAAAAACCTCGCGCAAGTCTGTCAAGGTCGTCAGATGGCAATCTCGAACGACCAGATAACGACAAAGCTAGACAGTCTCCACCAAACACTCAAGCTGCTAGAGAATCCGCTGCAAAGAATTGACGACGGCTTGAGCAACTTCATGGAGTTTATCACGGATAACCACCGGGAGGAAATTCTGAATTGGATTTCTGACATCAAATTTGGAAATCCACAGGAGAGTAAGAGGACGGAGAGGGCAGACGGGACATGCGACTGGCTTATCCGGCATTCCAAGTTTGTGGAGTGGGAGACGGATAGTTCATCGCGTATCCTGTGGCTCAAGGGTTCCCGTAAGTTGGAAAAGCAAAGGCCTCGTTAACCACTACTCTTTTTTCTAATCCAGATTTTGTCTCACAGTCGGCACTGGCAAGAGCGTTGCTGTCTCCAGGATCATTGATCACTTGAAAGATCGATTCAGCGCGGAGGTAACGGATGATGCCTTTGCCTATTTCTACTGTAGCCGCAATTTCCAGGGTTCCCACGATCGGGACCAAGTTCTACGAAGTATCCTCAAGCAATTGATCAGACCCATCTGCAAGGAGGCCGAAGTTTCGACCGCAGCCAGGAACCTTTACCACCAGCATCTGGACAACGGCACCGACCTTTCTTTCTCAACTTGCAAGAAAATTATTCCACAGCTTGCTGCCAAGTATCCACGAACTACTATTATCCTGGATGGCTTGGATGAGTGTATTCGCCAGGAGCGCAGGCTGATTCTCGAATTCCTTGTCGGCCTTGTGGAGCAATCTGAGCGGCCGCTGAAGATCTTTATCGCTAGCCGGGAAGATGTGCATATCAAGAAGAAATTAGATGAGCATCAAGATGTTGACACTATTGAGATCAAAGCGGACCAAAACCATGACGACATCACAGTTTTTGTACGGGAGAGGATAGAGAGCATGACGGATTGGAGCACGGACCTTCAAGATGAAGTAGTGAAAGCGTTGTGTCCAAAAGAGAGGCATGAAGGAATGTAAGTTGGTCCCTGGCCCCATCGTATGACTTTCCCCTGGCATTTCTAATCCAAATTTTAGGTTCCTCTGGGCCTCGTTGCATATCCAACAACTTGCAGCCGTAATTTTACCTTCGACGGTTAGGAAAGAGCTCCAAAATATCCCGAAAGACCTAGTGTCTACCTACCAGAAAATATACGACCAAATCTCGAAGCATTCGTTCGACAACGACCGGATCAAGACTGAACGATTACTCCAGTGGATTATTTGCTCGTCTATGCCGCTTACAACAAAGGAACTCCAGTTCGCCGTTAGCCAAGATTGCTCCCAGCAGTACCTCTCGATGCCAGATACCAGCGATATTACCGAGAATACTCTCCTTCAAGTTAGCCATCACCTAGTGGTCATGGACTCCAACTTAGGCGGATGGAGGCTTTGTCATTACTCGGTCCGGGAATTTCTGGAAAACCGTTACCAAGACCTATACGGCGGGGTTCGAGCAAACAATGTTGCGGCGAATACCTGCTTGAAGACGGTTCTCGGAAAGAAAGACAGTCGAGAGCCCAGCGAGAAGTGGGAGAGGAATGAATCATACTCTGCTTTCAAGGAATATGCGATTTGGTCTTGGCCCTACCACAGTCGTTTCTGTGGAGATGAAAATAGGGATCTGATGGAAGAGTTTCTCGAGCCAGCTCAATCAGGGCCACAAAGCGAACTTTGCTACCGACAGTGGGTGATTCATATACAGCGTGTACAACCACCAACGCGATTCGTTCACTGGACCCTTTCCAAAACATCTATGGGCTTATTTGCGCCCATAGACGAGTCATCTTTCGGCCTGTGCATTCTGGGCGTGCCATCTCCGCTTGCATGGCGTCGCGAGGCTAAGACCCTCGACTACAAGATCCGAAACACCGCCGGATGGAGCCTGCTCTCTCTAGCCATCTTTCACGGTCATCGACCTGCCTGGCAAACCCTCCTTGAAGGATACAGTACCTCCGACTTGATAGAAAACGAGTTTTCCGATTGGGAATCTCCATGGTGCACCGCTGTCGCAACATCCCTAGAAGCAACTCAGGACCTTCTCAAGAAGGGTGCCTCAGCCGACGAATTTTTTGGGCCCCGAATAGGGACCCCCTTGTCTATCGCCGTCATCCAAAGCGAAGTAGAAACAATGGAGCTCCTTATTAAAAGCGGGGCAAATGTCAACAAGCCGTTGGATGACCCGCTGTGGAAGTATTCTGAGGCTCAAGCCAGAGACCCTGCGCTATATGACGATCGACCTATGCTACATACCGGCAGCGCACTCGCCACGGCAGCTTATCGGGGCAATGCCGTTGCCGTGAAGAAGCTGATCGACTACGGAGCCGAAATAAACCAGGACATCCCGGGACGCTATGGGAGTGCCCTCGCAGCCGCTGCCACGCGCGGCTCCCTCGAGGTAGTGAACCTCCTTATTGACCACGGCGCAGAAGTCGACATGCTCCTCCCTCGCGCCAAGTTTGGCAATGCCCTGACTGCAGCAGCGGGAACCTGGGATTCCAACCTGAAAGTTGTCCAGCGACTTATTGACGCTGGCGCCGAAGTCAACATGCCACTACCGTCGTGGCCCGGTAGCCCGCTCGCGGCGGCAGCCAGCTGCGAGAAGGCTCAAGGCGAGAAGGCGATCTACGCGGTCCAACGCGGTCTCGCCGACATATTCGCTGTGGCACGCTTGTCGGACACGCGGTTCGGGAGCGTGCTCCAAGAAACGGTATCCGGAATTGCGCCGACTGTCAAGAAAAATACCCAGTTTGGAGACGTGAAAGTGGTCAGACTCCTGCTCGAGAATGGGGCTGAGCCTACAATGCCGTTGAATGGGCTTTATGAGGATGCCTTGGACGCGGCTAGGCAGACTGGGAGCTGGGAAGTGCTACAGCTCATGGAGGACTGGATTCCGAAGGATTAGCCACTGACGGCAGAGCTCCTCGTGCGCAGTCAAAAGCCCGTTGACTACACGACCCTCGGCGATACTTTTCTGGACGATTCGGCGGCAAGAACTGTGGATAGCAGCAATGCTGGCGTATCCTAGATGGACACAATTCCTTTGGACCCTGAATGCCACGTGGCGAGACAGCAGCACCCGACTAGTATCTCCTCTACGCTTGTGACGTCGGCATCTTATGAACAGTGTGGAAGCTTCAAGGGCCAGCGGTTGTAGCTCGCATCGTACCAGACGTGATGGGGGGCGACCAATCTCGTAAGTCGCAGAAACCGAACTTGTAGTTCCTTTGGCAAGTCAAGGAACTGGAACGGCTTTGTGAAATCAGGCTGGGAGGACCCCAACAACTCGTATCAGGTGTGCGCTGCCAGCTCGCGTAGGTGGGCATCATGATACTGGGATACCGCGATTCCGCAAGATCGCAGGGTTGGTAGCTGTCGAACACATGAGACTCGCCGCGAGTTCGTGGTCCTGGTTTTCGTAGGAGATGGTGGGCTCGGGCCAGCCGGGTTGGATATTAGGAGCAATGCGACAGCAGAGATGCTCGAAGCCGGCTGGTAAGGTCTTCTCCGAAACCGAGCCGCGGTGCAGGCTCCCGCGTGGCGCATTGTGGCCTCAGATTTTGCAAATAGGGTGGGAACCCAGCTGGTGATTGTTAAATTTGCATCTCGGTCCAAATTTGCATATGCTGATGTTCAGGTAGATTGTGAGGTGGCGGAGAGCCGCGAGAATCGGGCCCAATTGTTTGAGAACCGAGAATTTGCCCGGTTAGGTGTAAGCAATTATGTAAGTGCGTCTCTGAGTAGAACAGCTGAATGGTCTCGTCAGATATGCCCCCGAAGGATAGCCTAGATGGAAATGAATGGTCTGGCAGCCCGAGAGCCACAAGCACTCGTTTCTGGGAAAGTAGCTTTCGGCGAACCATCTATGATAGATCAGAGAATTCCCATCGTCGTGCTCACTCGGATTGTCGGCCGCGTTGTCGAGCGGGAACTGGCAGTTCTGTCCAAGAAGAAACGATTGATTCATAGCCATTCGGTCCCCATCTTGATGATTGTCATATAGCGCGCCTAGGAGCCCTGCGTGGATGTAGATGCGCCTCCGGACTACGGCAGGCAGGTCGAGAAACGAGCGCCCCCGTGAGGCGTGATGCCCATTCGGTGGTCGGATGGGAGAAAAGCAGTGGCAGATTCGCTACTTGCACCCGCTTGTCAGCGACGCATGGCAAATCATTCTAGCAGCCGATGGAAATGATCCAAACTTGAAGTGGGACACAAGTCTGAATCGCTGTTAGTGTCTCCACCAGAATTATATGTGATGGCTAACAGATATCTCATCAGGGGACACCAAACCGCAAGCGGTCTGCTTAGAAGAGCCTCGAGGAATGAAACTGAATTGTGCTGAAATTTTTTTACATAAACGTCAATTTGCTAGATCTCCACGAGGGATACTCAGAAATTGGTGTAGAACTAGTTATGGTGGTGTCAGAAGCCCAGGAATTGACAATTGCGTGCTGCCTCAACCAGCAGCCTCCACAATGAATTGGGCCGCTGAGACGAACATTTAAGGGCACAAAAGGGCAGAATCAGCATCTGGAGACACAGAAGCATCATCATTAGAGACACGGAATTGATTGATTGATTGATTTCTCCAGGGGCAAAACCACGCCTCGTAAATGTCGCCGACTGCGGAGGAATCGTTTTCTACATACATTCTGTCCACTCACGTGCCAATTGACGCTATTGCGTTGGCTCGGATCTGCTTCCAAGCTATTTTTCTTTCAGTCTTCAGTTTGTTACTGTCTTCCTCTCCATTACCTGGGGTATATTACGTATAATAAAACAATATAACTAATAATACATTTTTTAAGAGAGGAAGTGTGAAGGGCTAGCCAAAGGTTGTACAACGAATGGGGCCTCAAGATTGTCTATCTAGGCTGAAGAAGAAGAAAGGGAAGAAAACTGGGAAAGTGTCCTATCGTGACTCCTTTTATTAGGTCGATGCGAGGGCGCTGGGCCCGCACCCTCATGAATGGAGCAACCGGCACCGGCAGCGCCGGTACTGTCAAGAAGGACAGCTGTAATCTAATGTGGACAGCTGAGCGCCCACGAAGCGCGGAGTTGAAACTCCAAATCTTGGAGTTGAAACAGGAAGACTAAGAAAGAATCAAGGCAAGCAAGCAGCGCCGAACGCTAATCAGAATCATCAAGAACATCGAGAATTGAACGCCTTTTGCTCTCTAAATCTTTCAGTCATCTTTTTGGTGCCGTACTTCTGACAGGTACCACCATCCAGGGCTTGAGACAGGAAAGGGGTATATAAGGGTGTATAGGGCTATTTTGTGAAATTATATTAAAATAGATCCCGTTTCTTTTCTCTATACCCTGCAGCCATAGGCAAGGAATTAGATGCTAACGAGGATCACCTATACGAAGCGATTACTAAATAGGACCGAGCTTTAGCATGCTCTTACGGTTGAAGATAGTGACTTGGAACTAAACGAAGACGGCCTTCTCTAGGTTAACGATATAGTCGTAGTATATGCTAGTTTGGTTATAGTCGACGAAGAAAGCGCTATTATCCGATTAGTTTACTTCACCAATGCAGGAGTACATCCAGCGGATAAAAGGAAATGGTTCCCGACTACGGAGGAGAATATCTCGATAATTTGCGTTACGTACCTTTCATTCAACTAATTCGAGATAGAGGCATGCGATATAGACGATAAGTTCGATTAGCGGCTCCAAAACAACCCGCTATACGACTATAGGGCACAGAACTGGGGACCCTATGCACGACAAGCCTCAATATCATCTCAAGAAACCGTCCGATTTCTTGGGAATATTGCCTTAGCTGAGGCATCTAGCCAAGTACTGCATGTAGCTAATCGATGGTTAGGGTATTCGAATTATAGCCAGGAATTTCCGAGGCACAGAACCGGTCTTCACGTAGTGGAGTATTTGGGATGGTAGAAGCAGATGCAGAACTTCCCGAGATCGGGTCCAATGTCCAGGCCAGGGATAGCTACGGCTTGACACCGCTTCACCTCGCTTCCGAGAACGGTCAGGACACGGTGGTGCAGCGGCGGCTCCGGATGGGAGATCAATGCTGTCTATTGAACCCGCTACAACCACCACTACCATCATCATCATCATCATCATCATTCGGCGTCAATACTGCTCTAAAAGGTCAATGAGTTTGGCTGAGTAGTAGAAAGAGGTTCCATCGACGTTTTTAATGATCAAAACTAACCTAAGTGATTCATAGGAAGAGATCAGGATTAACAAGCTTCATCGCTGCACGGACGTCCAGAGACCCTCCGCGCCGCCTTTCTGCTTTCAATCTTACAAAGTAAATACAATGATGTCTACTTACGCCGCTGAAGTCAGGCGGTTCATACTACAACAACTACAGCCTTACATAGCGAGCGAAATGGTACCCCGACAGGTCGTGAATGTGAGCTGCCTTTCGGCCGGTACACCGTTCAATGGGCCACACCCGGTATGACTCCAAAAACGAGAAGTAGAGTCTCACAATCGTAGATTTACCTGAGAGAAGTTAGTCAATAATATATCAAGCGTAGGCGAAGTTGACAAGCGCTGGAATAGATCCTCAGTGTTTAAGGGTGGGATACCGCATACCAGTTCCAGGCGGCCCTGTACGACAAGCTTCAAGCCCTGGCGTCTCATCGGGGCCTTTCGAAGTCGCGAACCTCAATACCGGATTAGGCTTCTAAGAAAAAATCCTCGACGTCCTCGAGCCCGACGAGATCCATCGCTCTGTCGGTGTGCTCGTTATGGAACTTCGGACTCGCCTTTTGACTTTGCCATCTGACTTTCACCGGTCTCCTGAATTCATCGGTTCGTACTGCTTGATCCTCATCTGATAGGCTTGGGAGAATAAAGTCATCATACTTAAAATCCTCTTTTCATGCCCTAAAGAGCCCAAAGGACTCGTAGCTATGTCGCACCGCCCTACATAATTCATTGTCATCGTTTCTTTCATTTTGCAGAATTAATTAAGACTGGTTATGTCTTGTTATAAGCCGGAGATAATTTTCAATCTTAAACACTATCAAGCCATTCTAGGCATGCATTGCTTTTTCCACGCCTTTTTCTAAGATAAGAAGGAAAGAGAGCCTAGTGATAAACAAGAGAATGAAAAAAGGAAATCTCGAATGTGACAAAAAATTCTTGAAATCTACTACCCGACACCAGGACGAGAAGGAATGAAACGTAAAACGCATTCTATACGCAGGCCGGACAAATTCATCATCCCCTTCAGTCGGCTCCGATCCCCCGGTGTCCCTTCACCATTTGGCCCCCGTTGCCATGGTAGGCGGATTCTGCCCTTGAAAGGAGCCCCACGAACCTCCTATCCTAGATTTAACAACTCCCCAAGAAAGAGCGCCTGCTCCGCCATCGTCGACCTCGCTACAACGTCCTCCACATCCAAATTTGCTCCGCACTCCCTATACGCAGCCACTAATTGCGGCGCGACCATGCGCACACCCGAAATCTCGTAGAACGGGACATCCGCTGCAATGTCCAGGCCGTAAAGCCGCAAGCGTTCTTCCAGGAGCTCTTCCACGGTAGGGGGGGTAGCGTGTTTCTTGTCGCTGCATGGGGCGTCGGCGGCGGAATGCCGAACGGTAACCTTTTGTTCTGGAGCGCCACGCGCGGCCATCAAGTCCAGGGTACAAGACGTTGGCTCGCTTGAAAGTGGTAGAGGACAGCTGCTATCGGTTTGCGACGGTGTGTTCGACGAAAGGTAGTCCGTTGAGTGGCCCGGCAGTGCCGAGGGAGTCGACGACGACAATTCACGGAGAGTCTCGTCGACCGAGCTGGAGGACGACTCGGTCAAGCCGGATCCCTCGTCGTCGTCGTCGGTGTCTCGTAGGCTCTCCGTCTGGGATTTGTCGGCGTGCTTACGTACTACCGAGCTCCACGCCATCGCGACGAGGTCCACCGCGGCTTCGGACACGATACCGGGTCCTCGTGACCCCCCACCGTTGTCTTTAGACTTTGTAATTTCGATAGGCAGCACAACGCCGCCAAGCTCTTCCGGTACCGTTGGCTCGCCGTAGTGTTGTTTCTGCTTTCCGATGCTGTCTATGAAGTGGCAGAGTATGTCGAGCATTGTTGCGGCAACTTTGGGGCCGACGGTGCAATCGGAAAATGTAATTTCAACCTTGACGGAGTCGTCGGGCCCCGGGAAGGTCCAGACCCAGATATCTGCCGCGTCGTTGGGTGGTAGATGGCAGCCGATGCGACACTTTGTGGCGCCAAAGACGGTATCGCCATCAATTGCTTCGTCCAGGTTTTGATGCTGCACCACTGAGCTGAACCTGGTCCACTTTGGCCAGCTAGTGCAGCGGTCGACGACGTGACGAAGACCCATTGTCTCGTAAGGAATACTTGCAATGGTTTGATCTTGGACTTCCCGAAGCAGTGAGTCGACTTTCTTCTCGCCGAGCCGGATGCGAACCGGAACAATGTTGAGACAGGGCCCGGCGATGGAATCTACGTCCGGTATGGCGGTGCTTCGCCCAGAGGAAACGCGGCCGAAGACGACATCGTCTGAGCCTGCGAGCCGGGCCAGCGTGAGACCCCAACAGACTTGCAGCGCGGTGGCGAAGGTGATGCCAGCTTCGAGAGGCGGCATTCGGATATCTCTCGTGATGGTTTGGTTGATTGCATTTGCTATCGATGGCGTTCGATGGGCCACGACCTGGGTCATAGTGCTATCCCGCAACATGCCTTTCCAGTACGTCTCGGCCGGCTCCTTGGCAGTGTGATAGACGTGAGTTATGAAGGCCGAAAACGGCACGACGGGTGAAAGAGGTATCCCTTCGTAGAGCGATCGAAGGTCGCGCAGCAGCCCAGGCAGGGAGATACCGTCGTACTGGGCGTGAGATAACCGAATGACCAGCGCGTCACCCTTCTTGTGCTGTCGGACGAAGAAGAACCGTGTAACCATCTCCCCAAGCCGGACATCCTGGCCCAGATCATTCCGGATCACGCTGCCTACAGCATCTGAATGTTCATCGCACTCGTCGTGACGGCAGAAGTCTATTGGGAGAGGTTCCCAAACAGCCTGATACGTCCGACCCTGCCACATACCGAACGAGGTGCGCAGTATGGGATGGCGATCCGACAAGCGCTGACAAGCACTCTGGACAGCAATCGGATCAATCTGGGCCTCGAAGGAAAAAATAAAATAGTTGTTGTAGCCACGATTGCGCGTGAACCCGCACGACAAGGCCCAGTCTTGATAGTCGGTTGCGGGCATGACGTCTTCAACCGCGGCAGTTGGATGTTTCCTACGATAATCCATCTTTTCGACGAACTCCTGGACGGAAACCTCAGGTGCCGTCAGGAACTCGACATAAGGGATGGCAAAACGCGGCGACGACTTGCCTAACTCCTCGTGCATAGCCCCGAGGGTAGGAAACTTGAAAATACCGGCAACCGACAGCTCTAGTCCGCACTTTCTAGCGGCCCCAACGAGCCGCATCGCTGCGATGGAATCGCCGCCAAGACGGAAGAAGTGAGAATCGAGGTCAAGATGGTCCGGGTCGACTTTGAGGATCTTCCCCCAGAGCAACGCGAGGCTCAGCGCCCTGGTCGTTAGCATACCGGTCTGAGCTGGTTCTGCTGCAAGCGTCTCGTCCGTGGCGGGAGTGGATCCAATTGGCCCCTCTAGACCGTAATGGCCCGGACTGGGCGCGTCTGAGCGAATTGTCACTGCAGCCCCGAGCCGGGCATCATCGTCCTTGATGCACAGGACGTCTCGGAGTGGTAAATCTCGAGCGCAAAGCTGATGGAAGATGCCTTCAAACTGGCGGCCAATTGCCTCGACGTCGTCGCGAGACAGGCGACTTGAGTCAAAAGATGTCCTGAGTAAGACCGAGTTCTCACGGACCATGCACTCGGAAACAAGCGAGTACGTCAAAAACCCTTGGGCTGACGCCTCGGAATGATGGGGCTCCCACGCGGGGCCGTCCCGGTCGACCTGGATGAGAAGAAGGTTGTCGAACTGACACGCCACCCGCGCCGGATTGCTCAAACCGGATATTTCTGAAAGCCCCAGATGCTCGTGGGGAATCATGCGGACGTACATGCTCTGGATCGCCGAGAGAAATTGCTGGGTGGATTGGTCGAGGTCGATGGGAACTGCAATCGGCACCGTGGTAATTGTCGGTGCTGCCAGTCGGTCAATACCGTGAACGGCAGCATTTCTACCCGTTAGCGTCTCGCCGAACAGAGCATGTGGCGTGCCGCAGTGCGATGCCACCAGCAAGGCCCACGCAGCGCGTATTAGGTTTGGAACTGTTATGTGGATCATGGCCTCGGATTCGATCTTGAGCTCTCGTTCGATTGCAGCATCTACGAGGGGGGGTGGGGAGGGGGTCTTGACACCGCAAGCTGGGAACTGGGGCACTTGCGCGAGGTTCAGCTGGGAGGTCCAGTAGACCGAGGCAGCTTCTTTGTCCATGTGGGCAATACACTGGATGAAAGACCCAAAGCTAACTTGAGGCTGGGCCAGCTCATTCTCGGAACCTGGCCGCGTGATGGGGCTCTCGTAGGCCGCTTTGGCGTACTCCAGGATGAGAGGCAGCGACCAGCCATCATATATAGCGTGGTGGAGAGTTAGGGCAAAGTGTGATGGCCTCTGCTCGGGTCCCACGAGTTCTATGTGAGCTAGCGGAGTGCCCAGGGTCATGGGGAGATTTGCAGGGGCTGCGGATGTGGTTTTCAAGGCAGGTAGGCTTTGCCAGTTGATCTCTCCACGCACGACGACTTGCACGATCCCGTGGTTTTCCGTGTTGCAGATTCGAGTTCGGAGGATGGCGTGAGCTTCGAATGCACGCTCCCAAGCGTTCTTAAATCGGAGCAAATCCGTGCCTTCGGGTACGGCAAAAACATGCCTGGCAATGTACGCCCCGTTTTTCAAGGACAAAGCCATGAGTCCCTCTTGGAGAGGAGTGCACGGCAGGACATCTTCGATGCAGTTGGCGTCCAGCCCGTAGTCGTCTGCGACCCCGGCCATGATGCCCGACACGGACTGCGAGTCGAACAGGGAGAAAGCCGTGTACTCCTCCTCAACACGCGACGACCCTGCACCCTCGACAACGTCGGCCATACCTCCTATTGTGGGATGCTGGAAAATGTCCGCAACGGTCAGTGCCAGCCCGCAGTCTCGCGCCTCGGCCGCGAGCTTGATTGCGGAAATGGAATCGCCACCGAGTCGGAAGAAGTTGCTGTTAGTGCTCATCTCGGAGGAATCCGCGTCCAGCGTGGCTGCGATAAGTTCCCGGAGCATGTTGGCGGAAGGCCTGGTTCGGGAAGTCGAGTCAGCCAGTCCGTCTGGGGCGGCTGAATATGCTCGGAGCGCCCGTGCATCCAGCGACGAGGTCAAGGCACGGAGCGCACGGCGGTTCGTCTTGCCAGAGGTTGTCTTTGGCACTTTCGACACGGGCAAGAAGGCTCTCGGAATCATGTAGGCCATTATATTCTCTTCCAGGCTTGCGATTGCCCTGGAAACGACACTTTCCAGGGCCCCGAGACCCGGAAGAAGGCATGCGGAGCCCTGGCCGTCTTCGCCATTCTCGCACAGGAACGCGACTAGTGTTTTAGTGCCCTGGACGGTGATTTGCTCAGCGACGACATCAACATTCCTCGGAATGGCCTTGCGGAGGTGATGCTCTATTTCGCTTAATTCAACACGTTGGCCGTGGATCTTAACCTGCGCGTCTTTCCTGCCCACGTAGTGTAGCGAACCTGCCGCGTCGAACCAAGCCAAGTCGCCGGTCTTGTAGCATCGGTGCCGGGAAAAAGTGGTGGATTGGCAGAATGCGGGAGGCTCAACGAAGGAGGCGTTGGTCTTATCGGCGTCGTCCAAATAGCCCCGCGCGAGCAGCGGCCCTTGAAGAAGCAATTCGCCCACGCTGCCAATAGGCATTGGCAGGGCGTGGTTGTTCGGGTCGACAATCCAGGCATTGCCCTGGATAGGTCTGCCGATTTCATCGGTTGGAGTTGATGGATCAAGCGCGCATTTGCCCGTGGCGAAAATGGAAGCTTCGCAGGGTCCGTAAAAGTTGAATAGGGAGACCCTGCCGTTCCAGGCTTCTAGGCAACTGCGGTTCATGGCTTCTCCTGCAAGAACTATACCCTTCAGACTCGAGACGTGAGGCCTGGCGGCCAACGAGGAGGCAACCGTGGGTGTGAGACAAGCCCAGTTGGCTTCCATGCGGTTAATCGCCACGTCCAGGCCGTTGAAACGTTCGTGCTCCGATGGGACGCAGACACACCCTCCCCGCCTGAGTGTTGTGAATATATCGTGGAGCGATATGTCGAAGACATATGCCGCGAACTGGAGGGTTCTTGTCTGCGGGCCGATGCCCAGCAGGCTTCCATGGGCGTCCATGCTCGTACAGAGTCCCCCGTGCTCGAGAAGCACCCCTTTTGGCGTTCCGGTGCTCCCTGACGTGAAGATGACGGCTGCGACGTTTGAAGGGTCGGGGCGTCGAAGAGGGTCGAGTTGCAATGGCGGCAGACTTTGGAGCAATTCCAGATCGATCGAGATGATGTTCTTGCACAAGATTGGCGCCAACTGGGACTTGGTCGATGTGAGCATGATGTTCGCCCCTGTGCTCTTGACTATCGTCTCGGTGCGACTGATTGGATGAGATGGATCCAAGGCCACAAAGCCGCCCCCTGCCTTGAGAACACCAAGCATGCAGACGATGGCAACGGCTGATTTTTCAAAACATAGCGGCACAAGGCTCTCCGGCCGCACGCCAAGGCCTTGAAGGTACGCAGCTAGATTCGTCGACAGGGTGTCAAGCTGCATGTACGATAGGCTCGCATCTGGCCCGACAATGGCCTGGGCAGCAGGTCTCTCGGCCGCCTGCTGGACGAACTTTTCGTGAACGCAGGCGTTGGAAAGGCTGGGAAATATCCTGTTCCATCCTCGCATCTTTTCGAGGCTGGAGCGGCTGCAGAGGGAGACGTCCTTCACCTTCTGTCCCGGGTGCTCGACGATGAGCGAGATGGCAGTTTCAAAAGACTCTGCGAGGCTTTTTGCAGTTTCGTGGCTTATTTCGTGAGACCAGTAAGATATGTCGGCAAGGATGCCCGTTTCGGCGTCCATCGATAAGTTCACGACGCAGGCGTACTCGGTCGGGTCGTTTCTCGTCAGAGACTCGACCAGTAGTTCTCCTGTTACTTCTGAGCCCCCGGCATCGCGTCGTTGTATCGACATCACGGTATTGAACATGGCCCGCTCCGCAAGTCCCAAAGCGTGCTGAATTGCGGCGAGAGAAACGTTGCGGTGTTGGCTTGCATCGAGGGAATGTCTCTGAATGGCACCAGCAACTTCGGCGAGTGAAGTCTCTGAACCGAATGCTGTGCGGGATACAAGCATCGAGATGTAGGGCCCGATGGCGTTGTCGATGCCGGTCAACGGTGCATCGCGTCCCGAGGCGAGGTATCCAAAACAAACGTCATCCGAGCCCGTGAAAGTGCGGAGTACGAGCGACCAGGCAGCTTTCAGCACAGTTGCTGGTGTTACCGATTGCTCCTTGCAGAAAGAAAGCAGCGCTTTGCTGGACTCTGCGCCAATACCAACGTCGACCGTGCAGAGTTCATGTTCCGAATGGCTTGTCTCGGTCGCGTTTAGGGGTACATGAGAGGGAGTCACGTCGGACAGATGTGCCTTCCAGAAATCAATGGACGAGCTTGAGGAGTGGTCTTGCAGGTATTGAACGTAATCGCCGAATTGGAGGGTGATTTCGCCACTCGTCGGCGCAGCAGTATCAGCATAGACACCCACCAGCTCTCCAAGAATCGTGGACATGCTTGACCCATCCATGAGGGCATGGCTGATCTGTAGCTTGCACACAATCTCGGTAGGGCCCAACGGCGAGAGGGTGAGGAGATGTAGAGGCCCCGGAGGAGTTAATGTCGTACGTGTGTGTGCGTTTGCGTCTGGATCTGTAGGCGCCGCCGTGGAAATTCGTGCGTCGAGGTTCCGCACCACGACCTGATCGTATACGCTGCCAGTGCGCGAACTAGGAACAAAGACGGTGCGAAGGATCGTATGTCTCTGGACGATCTGCGTCCAAGCCTCAGCCATCTTCTCAGCCGCGAGATTTTTCGTTGGATGACGAGACGTCATTTTCCATTCAAACTCGATGCCGTAGTGGGATTCGTCCTTGATCTGGCTCAAGAGAATACCTTCCTGCACAGCCGTGCACGGGTAAGCGGCTTCAATGATCGGGGTTTCGAGACCGGTTTGCTTCTTGGTGGCTTGAACCATGGCTGCGAGCCTCTCGGGCGTGAGAGGTAGCAGAGGGAAGTCGCTTATGGTTACCGATCGCTCCAGCCGTGGCAAGGTTCGAGAAAGGCTGACGAGGCATCGCTCGAGTTGCTCCACCCAGGCAAGAATCTGGGGCTGCCGTTGGACGTTTTTGCACCAGGCCAGGGTGAAGTCTAGCTCGCCATCTTGAAGGAAGGCATTGATCTCGAACAAGGCCATCCGGGGGCAGTCCGATTGGGGTATGCGCATGGAGTGGGTAAAGTCGGTGGCTGGCCGTAGAATCCGGTTGTCTTGGGCGAGGGAGCCTTTGGAACCTAGATAATTAAAGAGGACCTCCATTTCCATATATTCGGCGCTCGCTTTCCTGTTGTCGGTGTTGTGATACGAGGATGTGAAGTGCGTCCAACCATTGTTCAGGATGGCTCGCCGGGCATCCTTGACGCTTCGTAGGGTGTCGAAAGCGGTTTCTGCACAGTCTGCGTGGATGGGATATCTGTTAAAGAAGTAGGGTTAGCGACACACATTATTTGCTAATATATCAGCGTTGCGGAGGAGTCTTTTAAAGGCCTTGAGCGGGGAAAAGGGGGTTGGGGGATTGTGGGAGCCTGCCGAGACCACTTACATGGTTGTGAACCATCCCACCGTCCTGCTGACATCCAGGCTCCCCTCCCACGGTTCGCGACCATGGCCTTCAGTGAAAATGATAGGAGCGGGCCGATCGCTGAAAATGTCGCGGAAAGACTGTACAACCGATGCCAGCATTATCTCCAGAGGCGTCGTCGACAGCGGAACGTTGCAACCGTTCATCAAGCTCGAGGTTGTCTTGGTGTCCAGTCGGAACGACCGCACGCTAACGTCCTGCACCGTGTTTTGGAAGTCCTCGCCCCAGTATCCACGCGGCTGGTGCGAACGAGCGGCCGCCCGTTTTGTCCTCGGAGGGGCAAGGTTCCGTAGAGCGTAGTCGCGCTGCAGCGCCGCCCACGCCTGCATTGGGAGGGTTGCGTCGGCAGAAACGGACCCCTTCAGTAGCAGCGACTCCAAGTCGTCGCGGATGACGGACCACGAGACCTCGTCAATGACGGCGTGATGGGCTGCCATGTAGAGGACGTCATGGGACTTGTCCATCCTCAGAACCATAGCGGCGAAAACCGGGCCGTCCCTGAAGGAGATCAAGTTTCGCATCTGCTCTAGCTGCGCCTCCGTCTCCGACACACGCTGGGCAGTGAGCTCGCCAAAGTGGAAGCAACTATCGCTCGCAGGCACCACGCGCTGCTGGTCCCCCAGAACTCGTGCGCGAAGCATTGCATGGGTCTCCACAAGTCGTCTTAGGGCTTTCTTGACCTCGGATGCGGAGAAGGAACTGTGGATCTCGAAAGCTTCTTCCTGTAGGAAGCGGTTGTGGGCGATCTTCTCCATGAACAAGTGCTGGACTGGCGTGATGGGGAAAAGCCCCCCCTCATCAACCTTGACGCTGGCGATGCGATTCTTGGGAGTGCCGAGGTCGGCGATGTCACGCAGTCTCTTCCGCTGGAGGATGCCGCGGACGTTACAGCTGACACCCCCTGCGCGGCAGCGGGACATGACTTGCATGGCCGAGATGGAATCGCCGCCGAGGCTCAAGAACGACCGCCCTAGCGAGACGCGGTGCGGCGCAAGACCGAGCACAGTAGCGACGGCAGCTTGGATGACGCCTTCGGTGTGGTTGGCGGGCTTGACGTCCTCTTCGCACTGCGCCTGCGCCTGCGCGACGATGGCCTGGTAGTCGGCGTCGCTCAGCTCGGTGAGCCAACGCGCCACCTCCTTTCGGTGGAGCTTGCCAGTCGGACCGAGCGGCATCTTGCTGACGACAGCCCAGATAGACGGCGTCATGTACCCCGGCACGAGGGCCGATAGATGGTTGCGCAAAGTGACGACGTCGCACGAGCTGGCGACTCCCTGTTCGGTGCTGAGGAGCTGAAGGGCCGGGACGGAGGCGTCCGAGTCGCTGCCGAGAGGCTCCAGCACAGCCACGAGCTTCTTGCGGGCAGGGCCGGCTGGAGGCATATATACGACGACGCGCTTGACCGAGTCGTGAACTCGCAGGTGGTGCTCGACCTCTTCGAGCTCCAGTCTCTGGCCGTTGAGCTTGACTTGGTTGTCTTTCCGTCCGACAAAAAATACGGTGCCGGCATCGCCATAGCGAACTAGGTCACCTGTGCGATAGATGCGCCGCGGCTTGCCGTCGGCTGTCGAGTTCGACAAGTAGGCCGGATTGTCGACGAAACTGGCTTCGGTTTTGCTAGGGTCGTTCAGATAGCCCCGGGCTACTATCGGACCTTCAACACAGGCTTCACCGATGCATCCTACCGGCACCAGAAAGTGCGGATCATCCGGCTTGGTCACCCAAATTCGATTTGCCATGGGTATCGGCCTGCCGATCTCGGAGGGGTTTTGACGCCGGGGCACAGGTCCATTGTAGGAGGAATACACGGTACATTCGGCCGGACCCCAGCAGATGATCAAGTTGAGCCTGTCTGCCCACTGCTCCAAGTTGTGCTTGGTTACGGCCTCCCCGCCTAGAATTAGAGTCTTGAGGCTAGGGACCCTATCTGGGTCGACGAGACCTGCGACTGTCGGCGTCAGGAAGGCCAAGTTTGCCTTGGTTCTTCGGATCGAACTCTCGATATCGTCGAGCCGCTCCGATTCTGTCGGGACGCAGATGCATCCCCCGTGGAGCAACGTGGTCCAGTGGTCTTGGAGAGATACGTCAAAGGTCGGAGCTGCAAAATTCAAGACGCGTGCCTCTGCGCTGTAGCCCATGACTTTCCCATGTTGCGTACAGGACGTGGTAATGTTGCGATGTTCGAGAACGATGCCTTTCGGCTTCCCGGTCGAACCGGATGTGAAGACGAGGAAAGCCGCGTTGCTGGGCCGGACCGACTTGCAAATCACCCCTGTGGCATCCGGGAGACGGTCCACCAGCGCCTGATCCAGCACCAAAGTCCGCACCAGGCCGTCAAACAGCGGGGCGTGCTCGGCAGACGTTATGACGAAGATCGCCCCGATGTCCCGCAGGATATGCTCTTTGCGCTGGCGCGGATGTGCTTGCTCCATGGGAACGCAAGCGCCGCCTGCCTTGAGGATGGCCGTCATGGCAACAGCGGTCCACGACGACTTGCTGAAGCAGAATGGGACCAGCGTTTCCGGACCGACCATGTACTCATCTCGGAGGAGCCTCGCAATTTTCTGGCTCACCGCGTTGAGCTGTCCGTAAGTGTAGCATCGATCCGGAGCGTGGATGGCGTTGCGGTCCGGCGCCCGATTGACGTGCCGCTCAAAGGCCGTGTGGACGCAGCACTCCAAGGGATCCATAGGATGGGCGTTCCAAGCCATCAACTTCTGGGAATGGAGCGGCGACACCATCTGAAGCTTGCCGATTGGGACGCTGGGCTGTTCAATGATGCTGCGCACAATCTGCGCGTACGTGGACCCGATATGCTCGGCGTCCAGAGGCGTGATCTTGTCCGTCCAGTGCGTGAGACTCACGGAGACAGTGGCGTCCGAGATGTCCACGCCTACGGTGCAATCGAACTCGTTGGGATCGCTTCCACTGACCGGAACGATATCCAGCGGCTGATTAATGCCCTTGTCGACCGGGCTTCGTCTCTGGACTGACATGACGGTGTTGAACAAGGCCGTCCCGTTCAGCTTCATGCCGACGGCGTGCTGAACGGCGGCGAGGGAAACATGCTGATGCGGTATTGTCTTGATGTAGTCGTCCTGCACGCGCCTGAGGGCCTCTATGGCTGTCACGACATCATCGAGCGCAAGCCGACAAGTAAGTATGTTTATCAGCGGACCCACGATTCGCGAGGCGTTCGCTACGGGCACATCCCGTCCCGAGGAAAGATAGCCAAAACACACGTCCTCCGAATTGGTGTAGACCCGAAGGACCAGCGCCCAGGCAAGCTGGAGGAGACTAGCTATGGTGGTACTGTGTTCGGAACAGAAGGTCTTCAGCAAATCGAGCTCAACGCCAATATCAACCGCCGTCGTGTTCAGCGACCTTATCGCAGAATTTGCAGTGGAGCCGGTAAGGCATGTCGGCGTGCTATTTTGGAGGTATTCCTTCCAGTATACCAGGTTGCGAGCGTGGTCTGTCTCGTCAAGGAACGAAACGTAGTCCCGATACAGCGGCCTCACCGCGGCGAGTTTACCATCGTACGCCAAGACGAGGTCCTCCAGTAGGATCGACATGGAAGCACCGTCGGTAAAGACGTGGTTCATCTCGACGTTGACGAAGACGCGGTCATCGGGTGTTCGGCAAACGCGCAAGCGGTGCGGAGGGGTCTGGGTCTTCAGCGAAATCTCGGACGGGGACGAGAATGCCGGGTCGTCGTGTCGGCAAGCGAGAACTTGCACCTCTGGGTCCACTTTTCCGAGCACGACTTGATAGAATGCATTCTCGCCGTCGGATCCCTCGACAACGATGCTTCGGAGCGTCGCGTGATGTTCGACAAGTCTGCGCCACGCTTCGGCCAATCTCGGAATGTCGATCTCGTCGGTGGGACGCCACCGAAGCTCGCAAATCAGCTGGAATTGGTAAAAGTCTGACGAGCGCCCTTGGCTGAGAAGCATTCCTTCCTGCATGGAACTGCAGGGGTAGATATCCTCGACGTTTGCGAGATCGGAAAGCCCCACAGCCGGGAGAGACGAGCCTAGCAGGCATTCGAAAGTCGTCTGGTTGAACTTGAGAAGATCAAAGTCGCTGACGGTGCGTCGAGGTGGGCAGCTTTGCAGCGTGGTAATGGTATCCACGAGGCATTCGCGATACAGCCGCACCAAGTCTTGGATGCGCTGGCCGTGGGCAGTGTGCTTGCTGAAGGTAAGCTGGATGCCCAGCTGGCCGCGGGTGATGCTGGCTTCTATGTCGAGTACCGAGTCTCGCTTGGCCCGTAAGTTGACATCTGTCCACTGCTGCCCGTCGTGTTGGAGCGGGCGGAAGAGCGCGTCGCTATTCTCGAGTTGCTGGAACTGCCCGTGGAAATTGAACACCATCTCCACCACCGGGTTCCTCTTCAGTCTCGACTTCAAGGCCGCGTCGAAATGGGAGAGCTGGTGGGGAGCCATGGCCCGCCTCGCGTCTTTGGTGCGTATCAGAGCTTGCACGACCCCCGCATCGACGTCGATATCGACGAAGAACGGCTTCAGGATGGTGAACCAGCCAACCGTGCCGGATGGGTCCGCACCCGCAGAAATGGCCTCGCGTCCATGGCCTTCGGAGAAGATGACGGGCAGTTGGCGGTCTGGGAAAGCTTGCCTAAATGAGAATGCCAGACAGGAAAGCAGGATATCCTCAGCTTCGGTGGAGAATGCGTTGTTGCTGGTGCTTAGCAGCCTGGAAGTCAAGTCGGGCGGCAGATTGAAGCCAGCCGTGCTGCCATTCTCGAAGGTGTTTTGATCCAAGTCCAGGCCCCAATAACGCATGTTATCGTCAGGGAGCGCAGGAAAAGCCGCCGGGCGAGGACTGGGCATCACTGAGTCGACGTGGGCCTGCAACTTGGAACACCACGCCTGGAACGGCAAACTGGGAGAAGGCTGGATGCTTGCGGTCCGAAGTACTAGGGAGGATTCCAGCTCGTCTATAAGAATCCGCCAGGAAACGAGATCGACGACCAAGTGGTGCGCAACGAGGAAAAGCACAGGATCGTGATCAGGGATGTTGAACCACGCCGCCCGGAAGACCGGACCGTGCCGTATGTCCAGCCCTTCCTCGAGACACCGGGCAGGCGGAGCGGCGTCTGCCAAGGAGTCGACGTGGTACGTCTCGTACTGGAAGGAACCGTCCGTGCCGCTGGAGATGCGTTGCTGCCAGGAGCCATCTTCGGATTGTTCGAAGCGCGCACGCAGCATCGAGTGTCTGCATACGATAGCGCGGAGAGCCTCGGCAATCTTGTCCGACTCCAAGGGCTTGTTGGCACACAACGCAAAGCTTTGGTTGTAGTGATTCTCCCCCTCGGGGTAAAGATCAAAGTGAAGCTTCTGTATCGGGGAGAGCGCAAAGGCGACATCCGTCTGCTCCTCCACGTTCTCCTGTTGCGTCATCTGCGCAGGCGTAGCAGCAGCTGCCATGGCTGACAGAGACTTGGAACGAAGAATGGCCTGAACAGGGATCACCAACCCTATGGCGCGCGCCTGTGACGTCAAGCGCATCGCCGTGATGGAGTCGCCGCCGAGATTCATAAACGATCTGGAGAGCAGCATCTCGTCAGGCGTCTTGTTCAGAACCTGGGCGCAGAGCTCCTGTATCTGCCTCTCAGCCGCCGTGGCTCGTGATGCATCTCCGGTCTCGTGGTCACCTTGGCTCATGATGGCACGATGGAGGGACTCCTGGATACCGTTCGCCCAAGCGACGATTTGCGTCCTAGCAATTTTGCCAGAAGCGAGCAAGGGCATGGAATTCACGACGGCCCAGCTATGCGGCACCATGTACGCCGGGACCCTGGTAGCTAGCCAGTCCATGGCCATCGTAATTGTCTTCGGCGGAACGGGATGCACTAGCGAAAGCGGTCGTTCTCCTTCTCCGTTAGCCGCGACTGCGGGGGTTGCCATGGTCACGACGGCCGTAAGTTGTTTGCTCAGAAGTCCCTCACTGGGGAACAGGACAATAATCTTGTCAAATCCAGGATACGACGACAGGTTGAACTCGATATCTCCTAATTCGACCCGCTGACCGCGAATCTTGACCTGCGTGTCTGAACGTCCGATAAAGTCCAAGGTGCCCTTGGAAGTGTACCGGACCAGGTCCTGGGTTTTGTAAAGACGCATCGATCTTCCGGCCGGGGCCCAGGCCGGATTGGTAACGAAGGCCGCGGCCGTCTTCACGGGGTCTTTCAGATACTCGCGGGCGAGGACGGGCCCTTCGATGAGAAGCTCTCCGATGGTGCCGACGGGAGCAAGTCTGTTGTGGTCTTTGGGATCGACCACCCACAGATGGCAGCCGGCTCCTTTGCCAATGTTTTGCGACTGGATGCTTCCGGACAAGTCCTCGACGGAGCAGGCGCAGGTGACGCTTGCTTCGGCCGGTCCGTATCCGTTCAGCACCTCGACTTTGCCCAACCACGTATCGACGACATCCTGCCGCACCGGCTCGCCTCCCAAGCACAGCGTCTTGAACGAAGGGACCGCCGCAGGCGTGATCAGAGCAGCCACGGTGGGCGTTAGGTCTGCCCAGGTGGCACCGTACCGAGCAATAGCACCGTTTATATCGTCCAGCCTCTCCTGCGAGGACGGCACGCACACGGTGCCGCCGGCCTGAAGCGTCGTGAATATCTCCTCGACACTGACATCGAAGGTATAGGACGCGAACTGAAGTGATCTTGTCGACGAGTCTACGTGCATGGCACGTCCATGGGCCCGGGATGATGTCGCTATGGCGCGATGCTCGATGACAATGCCCTTGGGCTGGCCGGTACTGCCCGAGGTGAAAATGACATAGGCTGCGTCCGTCGTGGCGGACCTTGGGGCATTCGCTGCGGAGTGGCGTACCGGCGGCAACAGTTCGAGCACCGCCGAAGAAAGGACGACGACCCGGTCTGCAAGCTTGCGGGCTAGTGCTTCTTGTTTCGGAGAGGATACAACCACCTTTGCCCCCGTGTCCCTCACGATGCTCTCCAGACGCTCCTGGGGGTATTCGGGGTCCAGCGGCACGAAAGCTCCTCCGGCCTTGAGAATTGCCAGCATCGCGACCACGGCCCAGACCGACTTGTCGAAGCAGAACGGAACCATAGTCTCGGCCTTGACGCCCATTTCCCTTAATCGCTGCGCTACCCGGTCGGCCGCGTCCTCTAGTTCGCGGTATGTGAAGCTGCCGTCCCAACCGACGACGGCTTCCTTTTGAGGTGACGTCCTGACTAGCGCGCTGATGACCTCATCGACGCGAGCATCCACAACCTCGATTTCGTCACCGTTCCAGCGTGTCATGTCAGCCAAGTTCCGCGGCGACACCATGTCGAGCTCGTCCACGGGCGTGCTGCCATCCCGCACGATGGCCCGGACGGTTTGCGCAAACGTCGCTGCGATATTCTCGGCCATACCGGGCGAGATTTGGGAGGCCTCGAACGACATCTCCACGCCGGCCGCGTCGTCGGAAACGAGAACATCCATCGTAACGACGTATTCGGTCGGGTCTTTTCCGGAAAGGTCGGCGTACTGTATGGATCCGCCCGAAACGGCCGTCTTCTTTGCCTTTTGGAGCGACAGAATCGTGTTGAAGAGCGCGTCTCCAGAGAGGCCGAGGGCGTGATGGACATCTGCGAGCGACACGTGCTGAAACTCCAGATTACTCAGGAAGTCGGATTGGGTTTGTTGCAGCACGCTTCGAGCTGAGGAGCAGCCCTCCAGATTCAAGTGACAGGTCATCATGTTGAGAACCGGACCGACCAGGGCATCTATCCCTTGCACCGGAGCGTCTCGCCCCGCAGACAAGTAGCCAAAGCAGACGCGGTTCGACCCGGTAAAGGCCCGCAAAACGATGGCCCAGCTGGTTTGAAGAAGCGAGAAGAGCGTGACGTCGTTCTCATTGCAGAACCCTTGGAGTTCCGTGAAGCAAATACCGAGATCGACCTCGAAGCTGTGTTGTCCTCGGGCGGTAGGGTCCGGCTTGCCGTCAAGCAAAGTGGGGAAATAGCAGGGTTCGACGTCCCGGAGATATTCTTTCCAGTGGGAAACTTGGTCCCGTCCTGACTGTCCCTGGATGAACTGGATGTAATCTCGATAAAGCGGCGCGGCGGTGCTCCCATCCAGCCTCTCGTCATACGCCAGTAGGAGCTCTTGGATAATAACGCCCATGCTGTAGCCGTCGATGATCTTGTGGTCCATCTCAAGCCTAACGAACGTCTCGGCCTCGTCGGTGGTGCATACGATGAGACGATGGGGCGGACTCTCGGGCGGGAACTCGAAACTGTCCGACGTTTCCAGCATCTTGAGAGCCTCGTCTCGATGGCTACAGTCCATCAAGCGAACGTTGGCTTTTACGGACTTCAGCGTCGCTTGGTAGAATCCGGAATTGGCTCCGGTGCCGAAGAATATGGTGCGGAGAATGGGGTGCCGCCGGACGACGGCCTCCCAGGCCGCCAGCAGCTTTGCACTGTCAACGCGACGGCCCGGTTGCGTTGATGTAAATTCAACGACGCGATGAAATTCGTAAACATGGTCCCCCCTTTCCTGCGAAAACACCATTCCCTGTTGTAGCTTCGACAGAGGATAAATCTCCTCCACGGCATCTGCGTCGTGGATCCCGAGGAGGTGTAGCTCGGACCGGACATCCGCAAGTACATCCCAGTCTAGGGGCATCAGCGGCATGTCGGCGAGGGTTAGTTGCTTAGGTAGCGGCGGCAGCAGCTCGACCATGTGTTCCAGGGCGCTCTTGCACTCTTTGACCCAAGCTCGGATGTGGCTCTGGTGCTTCATCCTCTTGTTGTAGACGAAGTTGAACTGCACAGAGTTTGAGCTCGCAGTCACCACGATGTCAACAAGCGCGGTGCGGACGTAATCCGGGGAGTAGTTCAACGCTTCGGAATCTATGTCCAGAGCATCGAACCGACTGAAGAGGGCTCCCGATCGCTCGAGCTGCTGGTACCTTCCCGTGTAGTTAAAAGTGATTTCTGGCCGTGCGTGGCGGGAGAAGGCTTCGCGGCCTTTCTCGTGGAGGTGCTGCGAGCAGAAAAAGGGCCACCCACCACCGGGCGTGCGCCGCCTGACATCCTTGACACGCATGATGGCCCCTCGAACGTCGCCTAGATAGTCGCCGCAATACAGCGGCGCCATGGTGGTAAACCAGCCAACCGTGCTGGCGATGTCGATTTCCGGGTCCCAGCTTTCTCTTCCGTGTCCTTCGGAGAAGATGGCCGGACAGTTCCGCGCGTCAAAGGCGAGATGAAAAGAGTGCACGACCGCCGCGATCAAAAGGTCGACCGGTTCCGTGTCGAAAGCGCCCGCAATGGCATCGTCCAGCAGCGCAGCGCTCGTTTCTCTGTCGAGCGTGAAAGAGGCTGATTCTACGTCTGCCAAGACGTTGGGCACACCTTCCATGCCCCAGAATGCATAATCGGGCTCCGGCACGGTCTGCGCAAGGCTGGTGGACGGATCGTGGTGCGCTGCCGCGTACTCGGCCTGCATCTCGCACCAGGCTTGGAATGAAAGAGGCTCTTCTTTGAAGTTGGCGTCCCCTCGCACGTGGAGCATCTCTTCTAGCTCCCAGAGGATCGTTCTCCAAGATACCAGGTCCACCACGAGATGGTGCGAGATCAGGAGCAGCCATTGATCGGCAGCGGCCCCCCCGGAGGCATCCTCAGTTTTCTCGATAAGGTGGGCAGCAAAGAGAGGCCCCTTGGTAATTTCAAAGGTGGTTGATGACAGGATGTGGTCCATCACCGCGCGGGGTCCTTCATCTCGCGCCAGCTGCTTGGTGGAGAGCTCGTATGATGCCGATTTTCCGACGAAGCTGCCGATCCTCTGCTTCCACGTGCTGCCGGATCGAACAAATCGTGCTCGGAGCATGGAATGCCTCTGCACAATCATCTCAATCCCACGCCGGAGCTGGTCGTGCGTGACGTGGCGATTGAGTTTCACGGCGAAGCTCTGGTTGAATCGCTGGGTTCCCTCGGGCATGAGATTGAAGAATGTCCGCTGAATCGGCGACAGGTCAAACGCGACGTCGACGCGCTCCTCGGTAACCTTACGTTGCGTCTTCAGATACGTGGCCTTGGAAGCCAGTTCGGAGAGGCTCCGGCACTGCAGCACGTCTTTGACCGTGACAGAGACGCCTAGCTTTCGGCTCTGCGATACAACTTGCATGGCGGTGAGGGAATCTCCACCTAAGCTCATGAACGACCTAGACAGGGGGATTCGCTGCGCGTTGAGGACAAGTTTCCAGACAGACTGGAGGTTCTGCTCCATGCTTGTGGATGGGACGCTGGTTTCTTCTTCGGAGGCACCGTCTACATTGTAGACTAGTTCTAATTGGCTTGGATCCAAGCTCTCGAGCCATGCATTGACTTTCTTGCGGTCCATCTTCATCGAAGTATTGAGGGGAATGGCCTTAACGACGAGCCACGCAGACGGCATCATGTACGGCGGCAGTTGGTTGGCAATGAGACTCCGGACCGCCTGGAGGTCTGCTTGGGCAGATTTGTGCTGTCTCAGATCTAGGAGCTCCAAGGCACCTCCGCTACCGGCTTTTGCGTGCTCGAGCGTGGCAAGACACAGCACGGCAACGACCCCGCCTGCGAGGTGTCCGCCCTGCGGCATCAGAGCCAACGCAAGGCGAACCGCAGAGTGTGCTGCCATCTGAGACTCGACTTCGCCCAGCTCGATCCGGTTGCCTCGGAGCTTGATTTGGTTGTCTTTTCGTCGGATGAAGTTGACTGAGCCGTCGGCGTTGTACCGGGCTAAGTCGCCCGTGAGGTACATCCGCCGTCCGGACTTCCCGCCGCTTCTGGCGAACGCCGGATCCGTAACGAAGGCCGCTGCCGTCCCTTCCGGGTAGTTGAGATAGCCTCGCGCCATGAGCGGCCCCTCGATGAGGATCTCGCCGACGCTGCCCACCGGCGCGAGGCGGTTATGGTCGTGCGGGTCGACAAGCCAGACGAGAGCGCCTCGCGGGTGTCCAATGTTGGCAGGGTCGGTATCTAGCGAGATGTTGTCGTTGCACATCATCATGACGCAGCACTCGGTGGGACCGTAAATGTTTTGAAGGCGGCGTGTGCTGCTAGCCAGGGTGCTAATGGTCTCCTTTCGGAGCATCTCGCCGCCCACCGCAATCAATTTCAAGCCTTCCAAGTCACGGGGCGAGAGCATGCTCGCGAGGCTCGGCGTCATAAATGCCCAGTTGGCCCCGTACTTCTTCAGCGCCGCCGGCAAATCATTCATTCTCTCAAACTCGGAGGGGACGCACACGGTGCCGTGCCGCATCAGGGTCGTAAGTATCTCAGCTACAGCTGCATCGAACACGGGTGCCGCAAAGTGGAAGGCGCGTGTGTCCTTTCCCATGAGCATCGTTTCGCCGTGCGAGCGCGCGCTGGAAGCTACGGCCCTGTGCTCAAGCACGATGCCTTTCGGCGTCCCCGTGGTCCCTGATGTGAAGAATACGATAGCCGGACTGTGGGGTCCGACTCCTGAATCCCCCAGCATGGATGCAGGAGGAGCTTGTCCCATAGCATGCGTTGTCTTTTCGTTGAGGATCAGCACCGTGTTCACGGCAGACGTGTAGCGGTCGACGTGAGCTTCCGAGACGAGGACCATAGCCGCTCCGACGTCCCGGATAATTCCAAGGTGTCGATCCGTCGGGTGGGACGGATCCAACGGCACAAATGCCGCGCCTGCCTTCAGAATAGCAAATACTGCTACGACGTACCAGCCCGACCTATCGAAGCACAAGGGAACGAACATATCAGGCTCAATGCCGCGGAGACGTAGCTCTCGGGCCACCTTGCTGGCCAGCTCATCGAGCTGTTCATATGTGAGATCAATATCCCATGCATGGACTGCCGGCGCCGAGGGCTGTGCCCGGACGGCGTCTTCGAAAATGTGGTGCAGGCAGCGGTCAACCGCGGGTGGTGGACTCGAGTTCCATTTCTGAATTTGCGCGAGGCCCGAGTCGCAGATGAGGCCGAGATTGCCTAGCTTCTGATCGGGATTGGCCAGGATAGCCTCGAAGATGGTCTTTAGGGTTTGCGCCGCGAAAGTCGCCATCGAGTCGTCGAACGACCCGGACTGGTAGTTGAAAGCCATGACCAGCGCGTCGTCGCGAGCCTGAACGTTGAGGGAGCACACGTACTCGGTGGGGTCGTAGATCGACACTGTCTCCATCGACAGCTTGCTCTCGCGATCGCGCGCCGGGTTGGTCTTCGCGAACGAAACGGTAGTGTTGAACAGCGCCGTTCCGGAAAGAGCTAGCTCGTGCTGGATGTCAATGAGCGAGCAGTGCTCGTGAGGTAGGTCGTTAATGTAGTTCTCCCGGGCCTGTTTCAGCAGGACCTTGATGGGTTGCTCGCGATCCAGCTGGTATCGCGAAACGAGACTGTTGATGAGAGGTCCGCATATCTGGTGGGGATCGCTGCCGCTCCGCAGCTCGATGTCGCGTCCCGATGTGAGGTATCCGAAGCAAACAGCGTCAGACCCCGTGTAGGATCCCAGCAAGATTGCCCACGCCACTTGGACTACGTTTGAGAGGGTGATGTTGTTCGTGGCGCAGAGGACGGCCGCTTGTTGTTGCAGGTCGGTGAGGTCGATGTGTATCGTCTTATTTACGCTCTCGCCTTCATATCCGTAGCGCAAGCTTGGGAAGTGGCAAGGCAAGACATCTTCCAAGCAGATTTTCCAGTATTTGAGATTGCTCTGGAGGTCAAGCCCCTGCAGGAACGCCACGTAATCAGCATAGACAGGGACATCATCTTCCCCGCCCTCCAATGCTCCCTCGTACAACGCCATCAACTCGCGGCTAACCAGCTCTAGAGAGTGAGCGTCCCATATGGCATGGTTAATTCTGAGGCAAAAGTAGAGATCGTTCGTCGTCGGCAGCAGAGCTACGGCATGGGGTGCGTTGAACGAGTCAAATGCGTCACCGTCCCAGGCGCGTAGACGAGCTACGGGATCGGCATCTCCAGGGGGCAAGACGGCGACAATCGGATCCCACTCGCGGAGGACCAGCTGGTGGATTGGCTGGTCATCAAGGCCGAGGACAAACCGGGTGCGCAGAATCGGGTGGCGCCGGACGACACGGCTCCATGCCGACTTCATGCGGTCCACGCCGATTTCCTGGTTCGTGGTGTCGGATATCTTGAGGACGAATTGGGTGACGTAGTGAGCCGGATCTTGCGCCTGACTGAGGAGGATTCCCTGCTGGATGGGGGTGCACGGGTAGAGGTCCTGGATGCTGTTGGGGTCAGTTCCATCGGCCGCTACCTGCTGGACCAGCGCTTCGAGGCCAGGCTGGTCAAGCTTGGAGAGAGGCACGTCAGCCGGAACCAAGAGCGACCTGACGCTCCTCAGCTCGCGTATCATAGCCTCCAGACTCTCTTTCGATGCCAGGATCCATCGGCGGATATCGTCCGTCCTGGCCATGTTCCTATTAAAGCTCGTCAGCATCATCAGTTCATCCTCTTGAATCAAGGCGGCGATTTCAAAGAGCGCCATGCGAGGCGCGGCCCCGTCCCAGTTGACGACAGCTTCGTCGGCACGGTAGATGGGCTTGAAGATGGCGTCTGCCCGTTCGAACTGCTGGTGCAGGCCGAAGAAGTTGAATACAAGCTCCATGTCGCACCGAGCCGCCGCCACGGTATCGGCGTCGTCGCGTAGGTGCTTGCTCGCGAAGTCCTGCCATCCGTTATCTGCGAGAGACTTCTTGGCATCTTTGACACGCTTTAGGATGTCCAGCATGCTGGAGTTGGGCGGAAGAGCAGTGGTTATGCTGGAAATTGTTGTGAACCATCCGACGGTTCGAGAGATGTCGACGCTCGTATCCCAGCCTGCTTCGCGGCCGTGATGCTCGCTGAACACAGATGGAACTTGCCGATCCGGGAACACGACGCTAAAAGAATGGAGCAAGGCCGCCATCATGACGACGCTAGGCTCGATGCCGATCTCGCCAGATCCGAGGGACAGGAGGGCGCTTGTCGCCTCCCGAGGAAGCCGGGTCGTCATGCATTCGACGTCGGCGAAGAGGTTAGGTCGCCCATCCATGGCCCAGTAGGCGTAGTGGGTCTCGGGGTGGTGGTCGAAATCCTGCACCGCAGGAAGCTCGCTAATCCTCTTTTGCTGCATGGCAACCCAGGACTTGAACGGAAGTGAACACGGGGGTGGTTCTCGGGATAGGAGGAGGTCCTCAAGGCTACCGAGCAGTATGCGCCAGCTCACGAGGTCAACCACCAAGTGGTGGCCGACGAGAGACAAGAAATCGCCCTCTGGCGTCGATATCAAACTGGCAACGAGAACCGGCCCGGTCATGAAATTCGTCAGCTTCTGTCTGGACTTGGCAATCTCGAGGACACCCTCCATGTTGGCGGTATTGCATGTCTCGAATAGCAAGCTTCCATCGGCATCGGATCGAACGATCTGCTTCCAACGGCCTTGGCTTTGCTGGAACCTGGCTCGTAGCATGCCGTGCTGGCGAACCAAGCTTGCAAGAGCCTCCTCTATGGCTTCGGGAGGGAAGCGCCTGTCAACTCTTAGGAGGTAGCTCTGGTTGTAATGTTGCACGCCCTGTGCTGCTAGCTTGAAATGCATTGCCTGTACCGGGCCGAGGTCGAACGGAACGTCGCAGACCTCCCCGACTTCGTGGGAGAGCGGGTGCCTCGCCGGGTTCAGTTTGCTCGCCAAACTTGAGAGGGATCTCGCTTGAAGCACGTCGCGCACTTTGAGGCGATAGCCGCCGAGCAGGCACCGTGCAGTGAGTTGCATAGCCGTGATGGAGTCGCCACCGACGCCGATGAAGGACAATGCTAGGTTGAGCACTTCTCTTGGCTTGTTCAGAACGACCGAGACAAGGTCCAGGAGAACCGCTTCCTGCTCGCTTACTTGATCCGTACGGAAGCTATTGTCAGCCTGCGTGATGCTAACATACGTTTCGAAACTCATGCTCGTAAGCCACTGGTTCAGCAGCCTCCGGTTGAGTTTCCCCGAAATCATGGCGGGAAGCTGCTCGACGACGATCCACGCACTCGGGAGCATGTATGGTGCCAAATGCTGGGCGGCCTCGGCCTGTAACTTCTGAATTCGCTCACGGGAAGCATCTGCATGCAAATCCTTGATGATTGTAGGCTCCTTTGCCTCTCCTGGGACGGAGGACAGGTCGGAGTTCACGGAAATGACGGCGACGATGCTGTCCTTGAACGGCCCTTCTCTCGGCAGAAACACGCCAGACGTGCCAGGGATGGCATATTCTATTTCGCCCAGCTCGATTCTTTGGCCCCTAAGCTTGACCTGGGAATAATCCTTGCGACCGGAAAAGCTTATGGTGCCGTCGGCGTACCATCTCACGAGGTCGCCCGTGCGATAGAAGCGGCGCTCGGAATCTTCGGACCAGGCCAGTCCGCGGACATACGATCGAGCCGTTGACTCGGAATTGAGGTAGCCGCGGGATAGGAGTGGGCCCGTCAACAGCAACTCACCCACGCCGCCTATGGGGACGAGCTTGTTGGGATTGTTGGGCTCGGTCACGAAGCCGGCGCACCCGAACACGCGGCCGACGCTTATGGTGTCGAGCTCGAGGTCTTCGAGCCTGCAGCGATACGCCGAACAATAGACGGCAGTCTCGGCAGTCCCGTACACGTGAATTAGCTGCACGGCAGAGGCCCAAATGTTGATGACGTCCGGGGTCAATGCCTCGCCGCCGCTCACGAGAGTCTCCAGCGAGGGAATCTGCTCCGGGCCCATGGTTCGAGCCATTGTCGGGGTCATGAACGCCCATGTAACCCCGAAATCGTGCATGGCGGGCGCGAGACGCTCCATGCGGTCGGTATCGGACGGTATGCAGATGCAGGCTCCTATGATCAAGGTGGTGAAGATCTCGCTAACCGACCCGTCGAATACGTGAGCGGCAAATTGGAGGACACGCGAGGTCGGTTTCCACTTCAGCACCTTTGCATGCCGCACGGCACTGGAACAGTACGCAAAATGCTGCACGACCACTCCCTTCGGTAGTCCGGTGCTTCCCGAGGTAAAGAGAACGTATGCGTCGTCTTCGGGCGAGACTACCGGCAGAGGCTTTCCATCGTCCATCCGGTTCTCTCCATGTCCCGTGGCCTGGGCGCAGAGATCTTCGGGGCGCAAGAGGAAAACGTCGGCTCCTAGGTCGTCGCAAAGGTGCCTCGTGGCTGAAGAGACGATGACGACCTTGGCGGACGACTGCGCTACGAGGCCCTGGAGCCGATCTCGCGGGTGCGATGGGTCAAATGGAACGTAGGCCCAGCCACTCTTCATCACCGCTAGCATTGCGATGACGGTCCAGCGCGATTTTTCGAAGCATACTGGCACGAAAGAGCCCTTGGGCAAGTTGGGGTACGCGTCCAACAGGCACCGAGCGAGCGTGTCCGTCAACTGCTCCACCTCGCCGTAATCGAACGCGCCGTCCCAGGCGTCGACGGCCTTTTTCCGCGGATGACGCTTGCTCTGTTGGCTAATCATGCCATGCATCGTGGCCTCGATTGGCGGCTCCATGGTTTCTTCGCTCCACGCCTGGATTTGGCGCCGGTCGGGGCTGGCGAGGATTTCCACGTCACAGAGCCTATCCGTGACGCAGCCTACTATCGATTCGACAGCTTGCAGGTATGTTTCGACGATGGAGTTTGCATGGCTTGAGCTGATCTTGGAGGACCAGCAGTTGAAGTCGAGCTCAATCTCGTTCTTAGACAAGGTGAAGTTGAGAACGATGTCGAACTCGGTAGGCTGGTATTGTCGCAGCATCTCTACCGACGGCCAGTCCGGGCGACCGGGGTGGGAGTCGTCGGGAGACTTCAGAATCGACATTGCTGTTGTGAAGAGACCGTGGCTGAATCCTAGCGCATGCTGGACTTGGCCGAGAGGAACGTACTGATGCGGTAGAGCATCAAGATAGTTGTCCTGGATTTTTCTTAAGACGTCGCGCAGGCTCGACGCTTCTGTCAGGTTGCATCGACAGGTCAAAATGTTGATAAGCGGCCCCGCCATGGCCTCAATGCCTCTCAGGGGAGCGTCTCTACCGGATGTCAACATGCCAAAGGCGACGTCGTCACGGTTCAGGAGCGCCCGGAGCACCAGTGCCCATGCGAGTTGGAGCACAGCAGAGACGTTCACGCCTTGGCTTCGGGCAAAGGAGTCGACGGCATTGCCACCCAGGAGAGTCTTTCGGATCTCCAAAAGCTGGCTGGCAGACCCCCTGTCCCCGAGATCTTTGGGACGCTCCACCAACATCGGCAGGCTGCACGGCTCAAGTTCTAGTAAGTGCCGTTTCCAGAAAGCGAGGGCCTGGTTGCTGTCTTGCCGGGTTGCGAACTCCACGTAGTCGGCGAAGTCCGGGGCTATCCCGGCCGGCAACATACCGCACATGGCGGCTCGCAAATCTGCCACGAGGACGGCTATGGAAAAGCCGTCGAAGAGCAGATGAGACAAATCCAACTTAAAGAAGGCCTCCGTTTCCGCCACCTGGCAGACTGTCATGGCGTGGGGCGGTCTGCCCTCCTTGACTACCGGCCGGTGCGCTTCGAGGATGGTGAGGGGGTCGACCGGTAGATGTTGGAAGTTGAAAATGGACACGTCTGCTTGGTGGTGGCGCAGGACGGCTTGATCCATGGACCCGAGACGAAGCTGGCTTGCGACGAAGATAGTGCGAAGGATGGAGTGACGATTTACAACGGTCTGCCAAGCGCGGGCCACGTTGGCTGAGTCTATGCCGGCGTCTAAAGTAATTTTGAATGTGAAGGAGCATTCGTAGTGGCCGCCAGATCTAGCCTTGCTGAGGAGCAGGGATTCTTGCATTGGAGAACAAGGCACGATCTTGGCTACCATCTGTCCGTTTTTGTCCTCGTCCATGGGGGCAACAGAATAGTTCTCGCCACTCGTGGTCAGCTCTTCCGCAGCTGCGTCGTCTGCGGCGCTTGTCGGTCCAGGGTCGGCGGGTTGGACCTCCAGATGCGTAGCAACCTTTGCTAGCTCGGCGATGGTTCCTCGCCGCACCACGTCGCGAACGTTGAGGCTAATGCCTTTCTCCCTGCAGAGCGCGATGACGGTCATGGCGGAGATGGAGTCTCCGCCGAGATCAATGAAGGTGGAGGTTCGGCCGATGCTTTTTGGCTCCATCTTGAGCGCCTGTGCCCAGGCAGATTGTAGTTGCTGCTCCAAGTCACTGGTTGGCATTTCCAGGTCGTTCAAGGCCGTAGGAAACAGCTTTTCGTACGCTTCGGGCGTAATGCAACGAAGCCAGTTGTTTACCGCCATGCGATCCAGCTTGCCCGAAGCTGTCAGCGGCAGGGCCTCAACAATGACCCAGGCAGCTGGGACCATGTACTCGGGGAGGCTGCACAAGAGAGATCGATTCAGAGATTGCGTTATGTCGGAAGCGAGTTCCGATGGAAAGAAGGATAAAACTCCGGACGAGACGGCCTCGCGAGCCCACGAATCCGCGTCATTCAGCGTGACCACCGCCGTAAGCCTGTCGGCGCATTTCCCAGCTCTCGGTATCGTCACGACGGCTTGTCGTACCCGCTCGCCGGCAGCGATTGAGCGCTCGACTTCGGGTAGTTCTACCCGCTGTCCGCGAATCTTGACCATCAGGTCATTACGGCCACTGAAGCTAAGACTACCGTCTGAGTTGTGGTACATGAGGTCGCCCGTTCGACAGAACCGAAAGCCTTTCGACGGCGTCTCAACCCAGCTTGCGGCCTGAAAGAAAGTTTGCTTGGACTTTTGAGGGTCGTTCACGTAAGACGAAGCGGTACCAGGGCTGTAGACGACGGCTTCGCCGACGACCCCGATGGGCTGAAGGCGGTTGTGGTTCGCCGGATCGACCACCCAGCAGGTGCCGCCCGAGTATCCGACGTTCCGCATGTCCGTGAGCTTGTCTACCCTGTCGTTGAAGCTGACCACGGCGTTCTCGGAGCTAGCATAGGCGTAGAGGATTCTAGTGGTGAGAGGCCACCGCCGCGCTTCCGATCTCTTCATGGGCTCCCCGACTAGGACGATCGTCTTTAGGGTCTTCAAGTTCTCAGGATTCAGGGGGCGGAGGACCGAAGGGACGAGCATGGCCCAATCCACGCCGGAGTCGTTGATGAAGCCTTCCAAGTTATTGACCCTGTCGTGGGCCGAGGGGATGCATACACGACCGCCGAAGGCGCAAAGCCCCAGCAGGATTTCGTAAACGGCCGGGGTGAAGCTGTACGAAGCGAACTGCAGCAGCCGCTCTGCGTGAAAGCTTAGGGTGAGTTTCTTGGCCATAGAACAAAACGCACTGTGCGGGACGGTGATGCCTTTGGGCGTCCCGGTAGAGCCGGACGTGAACATTATGTAGGCGATGTCGTCCGGTTCGACAGCCAACGCCGCGAAGGGCGGCGCCGAAGCAATCCCGTTCCGCAGCTCCTCAGCGCCGCCGACGGTGCAAACTTTTCCGGACAGCTGCTGGGCAACGTCGATGTTTTGGGCAGTTGAAATCACCGCGGCAGCTCGAGACGCGGCGGCAATCTGCTTGAGTCTGGCCACGGGTTGCTGCATGTCGACGGGAACTAGCACAGCACCAATCTTGAAGATGGCCATCCACGCGACCGGCACGAGCTTCGACTGCTCGGCGCAAACAAGGACAGAATCGCCTTTGCCCAGCTGCAATGCCTGGAGGCGCGCTGCCAGCGACGAGGATGCTTCGTCAAGCTCGGCGTACGTCAACTGTCCGTCCCACGCATCCACGGCAATTTTGGCCGGGTGCTTGCTTGCCCACTCTCGAAATTTGTCGTGGATGCAAGCGGGTTCGTAGCCCGAGGGCGCCATGTTCCACGACTGGATCTGGCGCCTCTGCTCGTCCGGCAGGAGGTCGAGGTCTCGAACGAGTCGGTCGGGCTGGTGCACCACGGTCGATGCCGCCATGCGGAGGACCTGCGCCAGGTTGCGCGCCTGGCCGGCAGACAGATGCCCGCACGAGTAGGAGATGTCGATGCGGCTCAACTCTCGCGAACGACAGACTAAAATGATGGGGAACTGTAAAATATTTTTATTAGAGACGACCAACCAAACCAGCCCGCGGAAAAACCACTGATGGCAACGTAGAATCTTACAAGGTCATGCAGGTTGTCAAGAGTAGCTTGGTTACAAGTGGCATTCAACAGCAGCAGAGTATTGCAAGGCACTTCAATGCCTCGAACCTTCTCCCAATCTCCGCCCTCCACCGGGAAGATGTCGCAGGAGGCCTTCTCGATCTGACGGCCGAAACGCTCCACCACCTCGGCTGTCGTCACCTCCGCCTCGATATCAACCTCAAACGGCACCACTACGGGACCATCTTGAGGGCCAGTTCCCGGCTCAAAATCCACGGCCGCGAAGGTTGTCTTAGTATTACCGCTATAAAGTTTCAAGACGAGGCCCCAAGCAGCGCAGAGGTGAGACGAGTCCAAAGGTGAGTGGCCATGGCCGGATCCCAGGTCTGCTCTTACAGCAGCCACTCCCCCATCGGACGCAAGGCCGTCATTTCGAATAGGAAAGTCGCAGTGCGCCTTCCCGAGCAGATTCCGAGTCCAGTGTGTCTGGTTTCCCGTCATTGCGTAGAGCTGTTCTCTTTTTTTCTTCGTTTTCCGGAGTATGTGTTTTGTTCGTTTTTAAGGGAGCGAGGTTCTTTCTTGGAACTGTTAGAAAAACGAGCTTGTCCGATTCTTGCTGGAGGGACCTCGACGTGACGATATCTTCAGGAAAAGGGTAGCGAGAGGTGTTACTCCCGATAGAATTGCGGGATTTCAAGATCGAAGAGCAGGACGGCAGCGAGTAGGAGCCACACGTATCAGACGTCCATGTGTACACAAGTGATGCAAATAACGCAAAAAATACTACTACAGAGTATCCAATTCTTTTCCCCTTCCCACTACGGGAAGGTGGGTCATCTTGACGGTAATAGTAATGCTATCGCCAAGTGTGTAATCCCTTTTCCGGTGTCAGCCTCGTGCTGCAAGGCGAGCAATCACACGGTCTTTCCAGCCTTGTTGGCGCCCCGTCAGCCAACCCTGATGAGGCTTGGCGGAAGTTTGACGTGTCTCAGATCACGCAGCCCATTTTCAGGGTCCCTCCGTAGCTTTGTGATTTTCATGTTTAGCCATGCCATGGACGTGTCAGCTGACGCCTGGCGGTCGCTGTTGGTAACCACTCCACAACGGCCTCCTTTTCGGCGCGAGGAGCGGGCCTGCCAGCTGACACCCGCCGCCGCGAGTTGTCAGCTTACATCCCCCTTTGTAGGATTGAACGTCAACGCTCATCACGCATGAGCGTCACCTAATGAGCGTAGCATAACGAGCTTTACGCAATGAGCATGGTCTAGTGAGGGATTTCGTAGTATGATTTTGGTGTTAGCCACGCGTTGAATGCGTGCGTCTTCTTTTGGTTGCGGCGCGTAATCACGGGCGAAGAGACACCAACGCAGCCTAGCGCCCCTGCGCCAAGTCAAGCTGTCAAAAGGCCTAACAGTATGAGAGGCACAGTAGCTGCAGTAGCATCCAGGTATGCGTAGCTAGGCATTGCCCTAGTGAGGGAAAAAAAAAAAAGAGTGACCCCTCTTCTGATGCCCTCGTCTTCATAACATGTCATCCGTCACCTCCTGCTTGCTTACCAAACAACTCACTTGGGGCTCCACACTACGTGCCAAAACATAATCCTTTCAAACTTTAACTCCGGGAGAGAATCAAAGGTCAAGATACAATGTACTGTCATATTCAGACTTCCGCATGTATCGGGGGTTGACATAACGGCAGCCCGTAATCAACTATTCGGGTTGTCTGATTGGAGCAGAAAAATCACACACAGCCCTGCGCTCACGCACGACTCGAGTAGCACCAAAACCTAAATTGCACAACGAGAGCTTGCTGTTTTTTGCCTTTCGCTTCTGTCTAATAAGCATAACGTATATAAAGTGAAATCGAGTGGAGAACGCAGAGGGCAACTTCGTGCTGCGAACCAACGCAAATGCGGTGGGAAAGGGAACTTAGCAAACACACGCACACATACACACACATGTAAAGCACCCGCAGCAGCACTCTAGAAACGGACGCGCGGGCAGAAACCTCGAAGATTATCACCTAGTAGGAAGGCTCGGGGGTCCTTAATAATCAATATATGTATCATTTCTTACCTCGTGCGGATAAAAGATACAAAAAAAGCATACGAAAAAACGCGGGGATTGTGTATTTAAACGAAAGGATACAGGTAGATGTTGCGTAAGTTTGCGTAGAACGAAATAGATGCCAGGCACGCGCATGCCAACGAAATGAACAAAAGGAAAAGGATAGATGCATCTCAGAGCGCCAAAAGACCTGCTTCTCTGCACCCAATTGTCTAGAAATCGAATCGAGACATCTCGTAGACGCTCTCGAAAAGACTGGCAATTTTGTCGAGCGTGTCTTCGTTGCGAGGCAGCTCGTGTCCGCACGGGCTGGACACGACGGTCGACTTCCTCCCATCGCAAAGGCTCGCGACGTAGTGCCCAAACGGGAGGAACGGGTCCTTCGCACCAAGCAGGTGGAGAGTCGGGATGCTGATCCTGTTCTGGCAACCCGCCCCGGCGGCCTTCTTGTCTTTTCCGGAAAGTGGCTTGTAGACGTAAATCCTCTTGGACGTGGGTGTGGCGTCGATCTCCTCGAGTGGCACGCCGAAGAACTCGAGCGACGCCTTCTCGTAGTTCAGCGCGTACTCGGTGTCGTCGATACCCACCTCTGACGACGGCGAGAAGGGGATGACGCTACAGATGAAGACGGCGAACTTGAAGCGCGGCGGCTCGTCCGATCCGTCGGGGGGAGCCAGGAGCACGCTCGCCGCGGCGGCCGCCCCCTCGGAGAAGCCGATGATGCCATCGTAAGGCCCGTCCTCCTCGATGACCCTATTGATCATCTCGAGAGCCGCGGTAACATCGTCGGCGAAATGACGTCGGTACCATGCGAGGAACGGCCCAGGGTGATAAGATGCGACACCTGGTGCCGGAGGCATGGGGACTTCAGCGTCGAGGAAGTCGAACTCGTAATTATTGGGTAGTCGACTCATCAGAGGGGCTACGCAAGGCTATTAGCAGAGGCGAGGATAGCTTTTGTTTGACCTCCGTAGCTGGCTAACATGGTAGTCATTAGGATACACATGTTTTGCTAGGCTTTTTCTTTCTCTTCCGCTTGGAAGCGAGGAAGATGGGGAAAGAAGGTAAGATTCTTCCTTTAAGAAAACGTACCTAGCTGGCTCTCGAATATGTCCGAGTTGGTGCCCCTACCGTGAAGACAGAGGAGACGCATGGCGGGGGAAGAGGCAAATGTTCGCGAAGGGAAGGTCTGGGCTGGGCACGCGAGCTAGACTGCTGGTTTGCTGGTTGCTTTCAAGAACAACGGTTTGAGACGAGGAGTACGTATCTGGTACGACCGGCTTGGAGACATCGTTTCCCGGGGGCTGGGGGAAGTACCTCTGTAAAATATGCGTTCCCGAACGCACCGAGACCGCAGTCTTAGGTGGCTGGTGTAGCTTGCCATGAACGAGAGATACGGTAGGTAGTGGGAAGTCGGACAACCGGCTTGCGGTTTACCAGGGTAAGCTGATAGCTGATAGCCCATGACGGCCTCCTCGGCGCCAGATGTCAGTCTCCGGCAGATAACTCAATGTTGGTAGAATATGCGTGATGAGGTATACCACGTTAGTACATACATACATTATGAGCATTCAACCTTCCCCTAGACACAAGCTTATAGCGTAGTACATGTAGCGTATAGTTGGTAGAGGTACATCTAAACTCTCTTGTGACTGATACGACACCACTATGGGGGTACCGGGGGCCCCAACGACTACTACATTTGGTAGGTCTTGTTACCTTGCGTGGATTAAAGGCTCAATGTGCGATAACCACCTCAAAGTGATGCTTGTGTTAGGAAGAGACCTATCTGAACTATTAAGGAGCTTATGTGCTGTCTACATAGATAATAGCTACAGAATACATGCTGTACGCTGTATATTGTTAACACGATGCTAAAACAGCATCGCAAACAAAGGTAAAGTGCTTAGAGCATTCATAAGCTGGGCAAACAGAGAAAACAGGGGCAAACAGTGTGCTATGGGCCCGAAACAGCCTGTGGCCAACCGTCAACAGACCGCGAAGGAAACCAGCATACTAAAGGTATTATTTCTTACGTAGGAGCAAAATTGAGGCATAAAGAGTGTGTATTGAAACGACAGTAAATAGTAACATGTTTCGTAGTCCACGTAGAGTAGAAAGAGGCTATAAACGTGCCTACAAGCGAAATGATCAAGAAAATATATGTATCTGGAGCCCAAAAAAACCCCTGCTCTGACTTGGTGCTAATCAATAAATTTCGGCACAAGCTTGCTCATGCCAGCAATCTTGATGGCCAGGTCTCCGATCCCAGCGCTCCCCATCACATCAAAGAGACCGACGTTGCAACGCATCTCCTTGGCCAGCCAGTTCCTCACCTCGACAGCCATGAGAGAATCCACGCCATAGGCATGGAAAGGCTTTCCCAGGTCGATGTTTTCAGGGTTCTTCTCCATCACCCGTGCCAGCCGATGTCTCACGGCCTCGCCGATAATTTCAGCGGCCTGGGCAGTCGATGTCGAGGCCGCCAGCGACTGCTGCAGAGACACCGCCTCCCCTGCCGCGTCATCTAGCAGCCCTTCGGAGACCTCCGCCTTGACGAGATGCTTGAAGCGGGCGTCGGAAAAGTAGAAGGGCTCGTCCAGGGAACGGGCGGCGACGTGGCCGCCCGTGGCGAGGCCGGTTATGATCTGCGTTGGCAGTGCATAGCGAGGTCCCTGGGCTGATGCCGGCAGGACTCCGCGTATCGCTGCTGATACGAGCAGAAGGTACTCGGTTTCGGCGAGGCCTGCCGACTCCCATTTCTTGAGGTTGCTCGTGCCTTCGCGCTCGGCCACGAACCCGACATCGAGGATGAGGCCCAGGTCGATGCTCGTCGCGGAGAGACCTTGCCGTCGACGATGGTGAGCCAGCGCGTCCATGAACGTATTCCCCGCCGCGTAGTTTGCCTGGCCTGGATTTCCCGTCACGCCAGAGATGGAGCTGAGCAGGATGAAGAAGTCAAGGTCCCGCGGCAGCTGCTGGTGCAGGTTCCATGATCCCTGGACCTTGGGACGAAGAGAATCCCTGAAATCATCGTACGTCATGGTTTCGAATATACTGGGTGTATGATTAGTGCGCGTGCTTAGGTGAGTAGAAGGCGGAGAACGCCATGTGATGTACGAACCCGTCTCGGAGTACCATGGCTCCTTGGATGCAACCCCTGATCGGGGGCAGTTCCTTCGCACACCTTTTGAGCGCTGCCTCCAGCTGACCAGCATCGGCCACATCGCAGGCGTAGGCGGCGCCATGCGTCCCGAGGCGCTTGAGCTCTTCACAAAGGGATGTAGCTTTGGAATCCGCAGGACCAGATCGGGAGAAGAAGGCAAGATATTTCGCACCGCATCTGGCCATGTGGAGCGCTTGGCTTCTCCCGAGGCCGCCAAGGCCGCCGACGATGAGATAGGTCGAGTCCTCCCTGAGACGCAGGACGTTCCATGCACTGGGGTGTACGGGAACCTTGTCCTGTGGAGATATGGTAACAACGGTTTTGTTTGCCCGCTCTCCGAGGTGCGTGAAACTCGGGTCTGAGAACATGTCTGTCGCAGTAACTTGAGTAACGGTTTGCTTTGGGTGGAGAAGAAGACCTTGGCGAAGCATTCCTGTGACATCGCACATCAGGGCGCTTAGTCTCTCAGGATTTTCCTTGAGCATGAGGTCGATATCAAAGCACGTAAAGGTTGCCCCCGTCTTGAAGGGCGTCGTATCTAGGGAAGTGCCCTGGCTGAGACCTTTGACGCTGATGTCGATGAACCGTCCAAAAGACGCAATGCAGTGCCACGTTTGGACAAGCATATCCCCGTGCAAAGAGTTGAGAACGACGTCTACCCCTCTACCGTTGGTCATTCTTTTGATGCCCTGCACAAAAGAGGTATCCAGGCAGCTGAAGACGTGATCTTCCGGAATGCCATGCACTTCGCATAGCGTCTGCTGCTCAAGAGAGGATTCGACCGTGACAAAGACTTCAGCTTCCAAGAATTGAGCAAATTGGATAGCGGCGTGGCCATTGCTGTCAGCCGCAGCATGGATGAGTATGGTCTCACCCCGCTGAAGCCTTGCCAAGTCTCTGATGGATCCCAGGGCGGTGCAAAATGCCACCGGGACGGATGCAGCCGCGGAAAAGGTCATGTCTTGTGGGATATGCTGGCAGAGATTCTCCCGGGCGCGGAGACGCGTTTTGAAGCACCCCGAGCCGATGTGAAAAACGCGGTCACCCGTTTTGAACTTGTTCACGGCGCTGCCGACCCTCCTGACGACGCCACTTGCCTCACGGCCTAGGACGGGGTCGGGAATTTCTCCCATCAAAGTCATGATATCATGTGCACTAAGAGTTGAGTTAGCTTGAAAGATGATCTCCAACTCGGGTCGGGTAACTCACGTGATTCCAACGGCACAGGTTTCGATTTCCACTTCATCGGGCAAAAGATCCAACTGGAGGCCGGGGTCGAGCTTGAATACCATAGTGTCCAACTGGCCTGGTTTTCGGATGGCCAGCTGCAGGTCTATGACTGCTTCGCCCAGGGTTACCAGTTCCTTGCTTTTCTTGTCCTGTTGGGTCCCGATATTCCAATTCAAAGCCTTATCAGGAGCATAGCGGGGCACACAGCAGACGCCATCTTCCAAAATAAACTCCATGTCGTCCAAATTGGCGACGAAAACCTCCGCGATCAAATGGGCTGTATCCAGCATCGCCCGTGGGGCTACAGGTTCTAGAGCCAAGGATATGAGATCCAAGCTCGGGTTCTCGTTCCTGGCGGTTCTCATAATACCCGTCATCAAACTGAGACGAGGATCTGACGTCCCGGCCACCCATAGAAGACGCTTTGTCTGCAGCATCAGCTCCTGGCACATTCGGAAATTCTCGGGATCGGAATCCAGCCCTAGGGGATGTTCCAGTTCCAGCAGTGATATGCACCAGGTTCCAAAGCAATCCTCCATGGATTTTCGCTGAAGAAGCCTCCGCTGGACAGGAATGCCATGAGACCCGAGGTCCCAGGTGATCTCGCTGGCAAGAGCCCGACATAGCTCCGACGGTTCGTGTGGCAGGAGCAGGAATACGGGCGCCTTCGCCAGGAGCAATTCGTGGTACGATGGCGTGGCCGCAACGATGACTTGGCCGCTCGCCCCAACTTCCGACTGTCCAGAGCTTGGTATCTCGATGATTCTATCGAAAGCGGACGAAATAAGCGGCGAACTAGAGGGGACGCCTGGGCCAGAGTCGGAGAACGTGGTAATCACATGGCCTGTAGTCTTCAGAATCGTCTTGATAAATTCCAGCTTCTCTGCATCAAGATTTGCCGCATTTCGACCAGAAATTAGGATGGCGTCATATTTCGTATGGTCGGCGGAAGAATCAGCCAGAGCAGGGCTCAACTCAATTGTGTTGAAAGCAATGTTGGCGCCGAATTCAGTTCCTTTGGTGGCTAATATTTCACGGACGTCTGACTCCAGGTTGGCGACGGTCCAATTGACGGACGTAAAGGAATGGGGCATTGAAGTTGACAGTGAAGCCAGAATGTCGACCAGCGCAGACGTGCGGCCGTCGCTAAGTTCTAAGATTGCCGCATGAGGCTCTGCATGGAGAGTAAGCTCGATGATCTGTTAACCCTTTGAGTTAGCTGACTTGTTCTGGCCTTTTTTTTTCTGTAGATGGGAACTGACATGGTCAAGAACTGAGAGCGCTTTGGATGGCTCATCTTCGCCTCTTTTCTTGAAGTATCTTAGGAGGCCCCCAGGAGAGTTGAGTTGCAGGTATGGCACGGTGCGGAGGAAACCATAGCGCTCTCCTATGGTCGCGGAGGCTGTGGCTCCTTGGGCATCGTACTCAACAATTTTGCACCGAATCCCGGAGATATCTACCACAGGCCCGCTACAGTTTTCGTCTCCGAAAGCAATATCCGCCACATACTCAGTTGTTCCCAACAAAGAGACTTCAGAAAAGCCCCGAAGGCCGTGTCCCGCCTCTCTCGGACAGTCAGCTCTGACTTTCAGGCCCTCTATAAAGAAGGGCACCGCAGCCGCCTCGGGAGCCCCGCCACCATCGTTGAGTCCGGCGAATAGCAATTGAAACATGCAGTCCAGAGTCGTAGGATGCAGGAGATGGGGATCTTCGTGCTTTTCGGCAATCGACGCCTTCGTATCGTGGACAACCAACGTTGCACACGCCGACCTTCCACCGTGGTGTATGTTGGTGAGATTCTGGAAGCAAGGTCCATATTGGAGCCCGACCTTGTCGGCGTGAGAGTAAAAGCGGGACGAAGAGACTGGGACGGTGCACTTGCTCTCCTTCTCGGCCAGGGTTTGGCGGAATGTTTCGCCGGCTACTTTTGCCTCTTCGCAGCAGTGCTTGCTCCAGGAAGAAGTCGATGCGTACCTCAAAGAAACGTATCCACAGCAGTTCAGTTCTAGGCTAGAATCTCCAGATCCGCTGTACAATCTGAATTCGTACCAGTCCTTGGCCATGGCGTTTGTCCCGGGCCGAAATAGCTGGAGTTTGGTCTCCACCCCAGCTGCATCATCGGGGATGATCATGGGTCGATCGAAGCGCACATGCCGTAGCTCTAGGTGATCCAGTTCTTTGTTCACATCGACAAGCTGCCGGGCAGCCTCGAGAACCATGCAAATCATGCCTGCCGCGGGGTATAAAATGGAGGATTGGATTTTGTGATCCCGGATCCAAGGTAGTTCGGAAGTCCTCAGGAATTGCCTCCAAGCAGGGTCGCCCTGGACCGCATCCGCAACCGGAGCCCCCAGCAGGTCGACACGGGGGCGGTCCCTGAACCGATACGCCTTGCTAATTCTGGATTCCGCCCAGTACGCCTTGGCGTGATTCCACGGATATGTGGGAAGATCAACGACCGGGGTCGGCTTGCCAGAACTGCCCGTTTGATTCACCGAGTCCATGTCAACATCAACACCATGAGAAAAGAGCGACCCGACAGCATGTAGGGTCGTGGTGACCGCATTATCTCCGCGCTTGAGAGCTGAAGCGTACGCTACGCTCTTTAGGCCCTCCTTTTTCAAAATCTGGCTTACCGGGCCCTTGAGCGCGGAGTGTGGTCCTATCTCGAGCAGGAAGTCAATTGCGCACCCGGCTTGTCGCCTGCGGCGACGGGCAGAGCCCCCTCTGAGCAAAGTCCCCATCGCGTCGGAAAACTGCACGGGAGACGTCAGGTTCTGAACCCAGTATGACTGTGGTAGGTTCTTCAAGTCCAGAATCGCACCGGTGACGCTGGACGCCATCAGCACCCCCGTCTTGGACTCGTTGCACGTCCCAGCGCAGTCGTTGATCGCGTGTGCGTATTCATCCGCAATATGGTTCATGTGGTATGAGTGGTAGGCGTTCTCCACTACGAGCTTGCGGGCAAAGAGGCCATCGGCTTTGAGCAGGGCTTGCATCTCGTCTATGCCAGTCTCGTCTCCAGACAGCGTCACGGATTCGGGAGAGTTGACGCAAGCGATCTGGATTCTTCCGGACGTAACGTGCTCAAGATATGGTTGTACCTGCTCGGGCGAGGCCCCTGCCGCAAGCATTGCGCCCTTCAACGTCGGGTGCCGCAGCGCCGTGTCGGATGAGAGCTTACCTCGCCAAAAGGCAATTTTCCAGGCCACTTCGCGTGTTATCGCCCCGGCGCACAGGGCAGCTGCGATTTCGCCGCTGGAGTGGCCCACCACCGCGACCGGGGTAATTCCCCACGACTGCAAGAGCTCGATCAAGGCCACTTGCAGTATCGTACATAGCGGCTGCGAGTATTTCGCCAACCCGATCTGGGAAGACTTCGCGTCCCGGGTCAGCTCCTCCAACACGGACCACTCGCACTCCAGCGTCGAGCGCAGGTATTCATCAGCCTCGCGAACGGACTCGCCAAATTTGGCGTACCCGAGCAGCTCACGGCCCATCCCGGCCCATTGTGCTCCTTGCCCGGTGAATACGAAGCCGATTCGGGGCTTGGTGAGACATCTTTTCGGCTTCGTGTCCCCGGAAATTAACGCCTCGACCACCTGCTTCAGACTCTCGGCTACGACGAAACTTCTCCACGGGAGCCTCGAACGCCTGGCACCAAGGGTGTGAGCTAGCTTGTCTAGGTAATGTGGATCTGCGACAGGCCCCTCCAAGTCGCCGTCGGCAAGCAGCCGTTTTAGGTGTTCGCTGTATCTAGCTTCCATAGCCCCCACAGCGAGCTTTTCATGTGCGGAAAAGGCCAGCAATCGCTGCAGAGGCCCCGAGATGGGATCGTCGCCGCCGCTGCTGTCGGCATCCGTCACGCCACTCGAATCCAGTAAGACGCCGGAGGAGGATGTATGCGAGCCGGGTGAGCTCAGCCCGTCGCCGACGCCGCCGTATCGGATATTTGGACTTCCATCAAGCACCAGGCAGCTGGCAGCATCATCGACAATCGCGTGCGCATTCGTTCCGCCATATCCAAACGAGCTGATGCTGACCCTTCGTACTCCTCGCGATGGCCACGGTGTAAGGCTCATGGGCAAACGCAAGTTGGACTCTTCCAGAAGCATCTTTGGATTGGGGGCGTTCAGCGGGACGTTGGGCGTAATAAGGCCCTTCTCCAGCATCAACACAGTCTTAATCAAGCTAGCGATGCCGGCCGTGCCTTCGGTGTGCCCAATCTATCGAGACACGTTACTTTCTTCCCTTTTTGACTAACCGGGGCGTACACCTTTTGCATCAAACTTACATTCGATTTGATGGACCCCACATACAGTTTCCGGTGAGGGTCTCTGTGCTTCGCCACCGTCTCTGTGATGGCTCGCAGCTCGGTTTCGTCCCCAGCCCGCGTTCCCGTGCCCTGGAGGGTCCAAAATTAGCACGTATCCTTAGAGCAACAACACTGTAACAAAGGACACTCACATGAGCTTCAAAATACGCCGTATCGTCGTATGATAAGCTAGCCTTAGCATAGACGGACCGTATGAGGTCGATTTGTGCATCCGAGCTCGGAAGGGTGATACCGGAGGTGTGACCATCGTGGTTGGTACCAGTGGATCGAATCACGGCTCTGATGCAGTCATTGTCTCGAAGAGCGTCGCCGAGCGATTTCAAGACAACAACGCCAACACCCTCTCCTCTTCCGTAGCCGTCGGCCCCAACATCAAATGACTTGGATTTGCCGTCTTTAGACAGAAAGCTCATGTTAGACATCCACATGGGCAAGTCCGGATTCAGGATCAGGTTCGTTCCGGCAGAAACGGCTACTTTGGCGTCGCCCTGCCTGATAGATTGGCACGCGAGGTGGAGAGCTACCAAGCTCGAGGAGCACGCCGTATCAAGCGTCAAGCTCGGCCCATGCCAGTCAAAGAACCAGGAAACGCGATTTGCTTGCATGCCAAACCCCACGCCGGTGATGCTGTATTTTGGGGCTGCCTCGGGATCTCGCATCAAGAGGTCGGTCCAGTCGCGGGTGAAGCAACCCACATGGCAGCTGGTATCGCTACCGGCCAAGGACTCCATCCGCAGACCAGCATTCTCGAGTGCTTCGTAAACGACTTCGAGCAGCAGTCTTTGCTGCGGGTCCATAGATCTGGCGTCCCCCGGAGAGATATTGAAGAAGGACGCGTCAAACAGACCGACATCTTCACCCAGGAAATGGGCGCCGTCGGGCAAGATGGTGCCAATCTTGTTCGTTGGGTGGCGGTATGCATCGACGTTGAACCGATCGGGAGGTACCTTGGAGTAGCAGCCTGTCCGGACGAAGTGTAAGCGAGACAGTCCTTCAGAGTGGCCTTTTTCTTTCCCTTTCGGCCTTGCTTTGAGTGGCTTCTTTTACGTACTTTTCCCTTCACTGAGGACTTGCCAAAGTTTGTCTGGATTTGAACTCTCTCCAGGTAAACGGCAGCCCATGCCCACGACGGCGATAGGCATATCGAGCGCCATATCGAAACGTTCTAGATTGAGACGGAACGCCAAATCTTGATTATTTGCTTTTCTTTCGCTTGGCCTAGGAGCAGCCTGCTTTGTCTTGTCTTTCTTCTTTCTATTTACTACCAGGCGTCCCAAAAAAAAAAATTTAAGCACGAAGGTACACCAGTGTTCCATGGGTTTTGGATGAGATTTTCCAAAGCTCCAATACCAACTACCAGAAGGCCTCATTACCACAAAGACACGATTCAGGTTCCACTATCCTATCACGATATATTTGACATCCGTACGCGGCCGGATGACCACCACGCTGAACGTCATCCATAGCCTCCAATAACAGCCATCGCGTGGATTACAATGATGCCCTGGATAGAGTGCTCAGCCTTGGTGAGGAGATTTGAACATCAGCGACAAAAAAGGGGCATCACTGGTAGGTTGGATCAGCTGACCCTAGCCAAGGGATAAATCTGTAAGCTGACCTTGCTTAATGCTTAGCTGCATAATACCAGGTTGCACAGCTAGGACTGCGGCGCACATGGCAAAAGTGCCTCTGCCTACTACTCCCGCGTAAAAGTGCTGCTCCCGCGGCAGAAGCCACTCCCGATGCAACGGTGCCGCTTCCGCGGTGGCCAACCGTCCCCGCCGGGCAACACAAAGAGGTTGTGTAACCACGGATCTTGCCGCCTGGATTGAAACCCTGTACATTAGAAAAGCCAATTAGATATAAATAAAGTTCCCAAAGAAAAGAAAAAAAACTTATAGATTTGTAGTGTAATGCAGTGGAGCTGCAGTGTTAGGAAATACACTTAGAACTCTGGATATGATCCACTTTGGCTTCCTCGTCCATCATGTTGCCTGTGCGCTATTGGCCGGGAGATCTCCCGCCTGGCGCTTTCGCGAATATCACACTCTTATTCCCTCGCCTTGCAGTTGCATCTCGCTCAAAAATGGCACCGTCATATTTTATTTTCCTTGTATTGTACGGGGCTCAATATCCGATTAGAATCAAGCTCAAGGGGCTAGCCCTGCTTGAATTTCACCCCTCCTCTGCTTGGGTACTTCTCGTTCTGTAAATCTGTGAATGACGTGCGTACATGCAGAGTAGACCCAACCCAACCAAACTGACCAGCGCTCCGTAGCTGCTTTGTAGATGGCCTTCCCCGTAGTCGACACCCAACCGTTATCAAAGCTCAGCAGCCGGCGGGTTAATTTCCCTTATCCCGCGGGAGAGTATCTGCATTGTCGGGTTTCCTTCAGAACGCTCCGGATTGCGTGGCTTCGTTTGATCTCCGAATGGCAGATCCTACGGTCCCTCTATGTCACATTAATGGCTATTCCCCATCCTGGTCCTACTTTTTTAGTCATCTTATGTTCTTAGAGGGCGGGTGCAGGCGCAGTAGAGGCAGGTTGTTCTTTCCGAGCTACTTGCTCTCTAGAGGCTTAATACTCCTCAAAGCTGGCACTCTACGATGTGCTATCTCGATTCATCCCAGCTACTTTCTGGCCTCAAGGCATCGCCTGGCGCGTCATCGGATTGAACGATGGTGCAGCAGCGACTAAATACTCCCCAAGCGAGAGGTAGGTAGTTCTGGCGGCGTTGGCAGACCCACGATCACTGTAAACGCAATTCTGGTGCCAAAATTCTGGCGGTTGACCAAGTCTATTTGTCCGGTCTTCGGACCCCTTGCCATTTGCTCTATGTGAAAAAGAGAAGCAACGAGAGAATGGCTATTCCATATCTGCAGCTTCTGGGAGCCTCACTAACCAAACAACTGCAGAGGCGATAGCCGTCAGGACAGTTGCCACGGCGAACGGCAGGGCCATCCATCCTCCGCCCATACGGAGCCCGAGCGCAAAGATCTCGGCAAGGAGCGGACCGGAAATCAAGATGCCCAAAGTATCAACAATGCTAATGGCACCATTCAGACGGGCTCTTTGTGTTGAATCCACCATTCCATTGGTGATACTCCTCACCAAGCTCCCGCAGCCAGAACCCAGAGCAGTCAACCCCATGCCGACGGCCATTGGCGCAAGCGTGCGGGACAAGGTCATGAGCAGAAACCCAACCGGGAAGAAAAGAACGGTCACTCGAGCAAGCCATAGATCCCTCCATAGGCCCTTGAGTCCGAATCTGGCTTGGAGGAACTTGGCCATGAGTGGGAGCAGGGCTAGAAAGTAGATAATAGTGGAGATAGCACGGATGCTGAGAAGAAGTCCTGTGCTGGATATTGAGATGGAAAATCGCTTCGAGGCGTACTGGGATGCGACATTGATAGAGGAGGTCCCGATAGTGTTGACAAAAAAAGTACTAAGCAGTGTCAATACTACCGGGGACTCAAAAAGGAACTGTAGCGAGTTCTTGACGGCGGTACTCGTAGTGGATATCCAAGTTCGCCTTATGGCGACAGGCACTGGGGATTGGAGTGCTTCGTCGAGTTGTTTCGGTTTCTCCAGCGTCTCGGCTACAAATAGGGAAAGGATAGACGCGCCGATAGCAACGCCATAGCCTATTCCGATAGCAACACTCGTATCATATTTTTCCATCACAAGTGAGGAGAGCGGAGTGCCGCAGGCCTGCGCTGCTAAGATGGCAACGGAAAGTTGAAGGAATATACGCGTCCTGCTATGTGTCAGTCAATTCTGAAATAAATACTTCAGTTTATGGCATCATCGTACCTGTCGTTTTCGTGCGTGAGGTCTGAGAGCATCGAGAAGGCGGTCGACATCAGAACCGTTGCACCTCCGCCAATGGCAGTAAGAAGCCAACCTGCCCAGACTAGACGAAGTGGGAATATCCACCAAAACCAGCACACAGCCAGAACAGAAGCAAGTGCTATTATCAGGCCCAGCACGGAAAGGAGGAGAATAGGTTTGCGCCCGTAGCGGTCCGCTGCCACTCCGAACGGAAATGCGAAAATAACACCTGACAGAGTTTAATCAGAAAGTTACGTCCTTCTTCTTACCACTGAAAAATAGTAACGGGGAGAAATATAGAAGTAGCGAAGGAACAAGCCTACTAACCAGGAAGCGACATGCACAATAACTCAAACCCCCTGACAAGAGCCAGCTCATGCTGTACGGGCTCTACTTTACAAAGGGCTTCTGGGATTGAGCCAGGATTGGGATAACGAGAGGGTTCGTTAGCCGAGTAGTAGTGATAGCAGGCAATACTCTCGTAGACTCGAGTCAGAGGCAGGTTAATCATGTACATGCAGGAATCCAGCCCCGCGACCACGACGAGTAACAAGTATACCCTACGGTAGACCCCACGACCTCGATGCCGCTGCGGTTCGACGCGAGGCGGACTGGGGAGTAACGGGCTGGTCTCTCTGGTGATATCATGGCTGCTACGTCCATTATGGGGCTCCTCGGCGTTCATATTTTCGCCAGGAGAAGGCTAGAGGTTGAGGCCGATGAAGTCTGCCTTAGGTGAGGGAACCAAGAGAGAAGGACAAGGCTGGAGTGAAGATTAATGCAGTTTCGTAAATAAGGGCCTTGGCCTTGAAAGTGTCGAATGCATGGATTGGAAAAGGCGAAACGTTCAATCATGTTGGGGACGGGTTGTCAAGTATGTTGCTACTCTATCCTCTTAAGTAGCGAGAGGTAATGTGGCCCGTGCAACCGCGGCAGGACTTTAGCCGAATGCCATCCACCATTCACCAATTCAGCACATACCCGATTCGGTCACTGTCAAGAGCGCCACCTGCGGGAACGGTGGGGCTAGTAAACCACCACCTGCATTGTACCACTACAAACAAAACATTCTCCTTAAGCTACCCACGGAGATAGCGGAGGTGCGGTACTTCCCCACACCCGCGTAATCTACAGAATGACAAAGTCATTTAGTACTAAGGCATACCTGTCATTGTGTGCCCGCCTTCTCGACGCGGTCATTCCGCACAAAGACCCTTCTTCTTGCCCTGCAGCCCTACAGCCGCACTACGACCCAAAACGGCAGTGCTGACTCCAGATCCAGACCGATGCACCGGGCCGGGACGAGCTTCGTCTGACGGAGTGGCGCAAAAAGGGGGGTATCGGCAAGCTTCACAACCTGGTAGAGTATGTTTTCTATTGTTTTCACCGGGGATTTTGTTTCTATATGTTTATTTTTCTTGTCCGGGCCAGGGGCAACGAACCCATGCGCTTCGAATCGTTATCAAGGAACTAGATTCGGGATCGAGAGTGACCAAAGCAGAGGCGCTAGTCCAGGATAACGCGACCCGTTAGAAGAGCAGTGAATGAGCGCATCTTTTCAATTGCGAAACCAGTCATGTCGACACAGCGTCATTCGATTGGCGAGTCAAGTCAAGTGGACCCAAAATATCGTCTTCAAGTTCAAGTTGGCCCCGAAAAGGACTCAAAAGAGCTATTTGACGACGAAACTTGCTTTACTTGACGTGATTCCAGCCCTGCAAAAAAAGGTGCACCGTCCACCACTCATAGGGATATTGCAAGACCATATTCTTCATTGGGCTTCCATCTCCTTATTCTCATATGGGGACGTATGAACTGTCTCCAGCGCCGAAATTTTCGCAGTAGATATATCCCAGATGCCCTGTACTCTGTGTCAGTTAACTCTCCTTCGCAAGGCAGGCGTTGGTGTTAAATACTCACTTCTTTGAAGTAAGCCGACGATCGCATTTTCGCTTCTACATCCTCTTCGTTGAGGGCATAGCAGGCGAAGCTATTCCCCGTCACAGTAGCTCCCGGGTCGGTTGCTTCCTTGTCCAAGACTTCGCCCACGAAAGAAAATACCGGCGAAGTGAGGTCGTTTGTTTTGACTTTGCTGCGATCAGCATCTCGTCTGTCCCAGACGAGAACGAAACTAGAGACCAGGGCGCGTTAGCGTCTAAATAATGCACGCATAGGCCTTTCAGTTAGGAACCTATCCTTATTGTGCACTTCCGTCTCGATCTGCCAGCTCTCGATTAGTCAGGGTCGTAGACAGGGTTCACGTACTACTCCTTCAAGGGTGAGCCCCTGGCGTTTCCAGTATCGCCGACTCGGCGGATCATGCTTGGAGTTGCTGCCCGCCGAGAAGCACGGATGGCTCCAGAGAGAATCGCCTTCATCGTTACGAATGTCAAGCCAGATAGGTATACGATGTTCGCTTTAGTCAAGGTTGCTCAACACGGGGACTCCTGCCTTGGCGTTAAGGAGTCAATATTTGAGAGTCACGTTGTTTAGCGATTGTACTGATCTCTAGGTTGTCTAAGGTTAATATGTACTTCCCGCACTCGTCATTCATACCACGAACCTAAAATCGGGCCATGGAATAGAGGAGGCTCGTGAAACCCCACCGCCATCTGGCTCTTACTCCATTGGTTGGTTTCGCGGCTATGTCCGCTGACGGATATGTATTCTCAGCTGACGGCTCGGTACAAAGCACAGTGCCTTCTGTGTAACGTAGTTCCATCCTCTTTCAACCTAAAATCAGAGGGAAAAATGAAGGCAATAGTTATTTTAGATCTGAGCCACCCCGCATCCCTGCTATTTGATTCTCTTCTTGCGATCAGAGGATTCTAGACCTGGCATGCGCCCCCAACACACATTCTAGAAGACAAACGGACCATTTTTTAGCAAAGAAATCACCCGGCACGCTTCGGACAATGTCGAAGATCGCAAACGCGGCCAAGGAATGGCTCGTCATCCTCCCGGACAAACCAAACGTCGTAAGTGTCCCACTACAATGCGCACCATCTACTTTGGCATATTAGAGTGTTGACGGGTCGAAAAAAGCTGGCGCGGAGGATTGCCATCCGCCCGCGACACTCGCCCAACTTTGCACGACTTCACAAAGAGGGCCACGTTAGCTGGGCTGGTAGGTGACATCCCGAAATGTTGGAAATGGTTTCACGGCCAAGGTTGGGCGACGAAAGTGGCTGATTTTCCTCGTCCAGGCCCGATATTTGACAGGCACGTGGGACCCGAGGCGGGAGTGCAGCGCCCTTTTAAAGGTTCGGTCATGGTAGTTAGCGAGCAGAGTTGGGGCGACTTCATGAAGAGGATCGAGTCGGACATGTACGTTCGCAACGGGATTTGGGATTTCTCTAAGACGCAGTTCCTTCCCTTCCGGACCGTGATGCGCGTGTGAGAAGCCGGGCATGGTTCAAGAGAATACTTGGGATTGGGAGGACCACCAGGTTCAACATGTGGTTGCGTGTCGAGGGTATTAGCGAACATGGCCAGTTCTCACGGATACGTGCTCCACAAAACAAAACAATCCGAGAATCATCGGTTTGAATTGATGCCAACGTCTGCCAGAGGAGGAAGCCGATGGTACCTACTCTGTCAAGCAGGACAGGCTAGCGCTGTGATCGTAGCATGCCTCACTGTCCAAGATTCTTCAAGGCAATTTCCCTGGGGCCCAAACGGTGAGTAGAGTCGCAGCGGGAGCGGGGTTCAACCATGCAGCGTCAGCTCACTTCGGAGTCAGCTGACACTTGTAAACAGTATTCAACGGCTAACAAACTGGCGCTACATATTCCTGCTACCTTGAAGGCGGGGGAAGCAGAGTGGAGAAGGAGAGAGCCAAGATCTTCACAGCGTCTTAATTCAGCATTATAGGCACTCCCTTGCGTTTTTCTCCAAGACCAACACGTCTCGGCGAGGCGTATGCACAGAAGCGGACGGTTTTGCTAGAACTAACATGTGGGAAGTATGCGAAATCCGTAGTTTATTAATCTAAATCTATAAATAAAAGCTCATTGATCTACTGCGCATTCGTCAGAATGAAATTGGAGCGGCAAGATGCCGCACTCGGTTTGCAAGGCTTTTCTCGCCGGCAAACCAGGGCCTTCACACACACGTACATCCACTTTCTGGATGGGTCTCGTCCGAAACCGAAACGGGGACTAATGCCAAGTACGTTCCTCGACAATAAAGTTCAACACAAGCCCTGACGAGCATGAGCCCGCACGCGAACCACCGTTTACTTGAGGATGTTGTCGTCCTCGGTGTATACCTGGCTATCTGTGCAGAAAATATTTCGTGTCACCGAACGCGCATAAAAGAATAAATATACTCGGCCGCTGGCCGTGTAGAGGAAGTCGCCGGAAGCCATGCACCCCAGGCAGGGAACTGAGCGAGCTCCTCCCAATTCTCGGTCATGAACAGCCCCGAAGCACGGGTAGCATTGCCCCTAGCCATGAAGATCTCATCCTAGTTGCCATCCTTGTCGAAGAATTCCATTCCGTCCAGCTGCACCACAGAGTCGCAGTCGGCCGTGCCCGCAACCTCGACGGTCCCGGCGTCCATACCCTGCCCGACCCGTTCCGCGTTGCCGCCCCCAACCTCCAAATGGCTCGTGCACGTGTTTTTCCCCTTTTATTCTTCCCGGGATTGGCTGCCTATGTTGTCTACGCGTACACTTGGAAGTCGGTATGGGTTTGGTGATACCTTGGCCAAAGACGGCGGCCTAGTTGCGTCCGCTTGCTTGTCTTGTATAGAGGTAGGCCTCTTGGTCGAACGAGGGTTGATGCTCATCAGGACGGAGTAGCAAAGGTGGCGAAATTTTCAAAAGAGAGTAACCTCGCCAGATTACAAGTTGACGAACTGTAGGTTAGAAACATGGGAATGTTGACTCGACTGAGTTCCGAAAATTCCTAGCCGGCTGTCCGTGTTGTGGATTTCACCATAGTAGAAGCTCAGTTCAGGATATGCTCACGGTGAGATAAAGACATACCAACTGATGCTCGAAGTTATAAAAATGGTCTATTATATGACGACCGTAACTTTTCCGCCGTACTCCATGCTTACCGCATGAAAACATACTCCTATGTCACTCTTCGACCGATCAACCCACCATTGCCACTATTTCGTTCCTTGCCCTTCTGCTCCTATTCTACGCGCTCCTCTTAGTGGAACGGAAGAGGTCAGACTTCTCGGTGACTTCGGCCGCGGTCCCAAAATGAGCAACTCGGCCCTTCTCCAGTACCAAGATTTTATCGTACCGTAGAGCCGCCTCAAGTCGATGCAAAACCGAAATAACAATTTTGCCCTTGAGTTTTTCAAATATCAAATTTGCGATCCGCTCTTCAGTTGCCGTATCAACGCTACGTTCCACCAGTTAGCCATTGCGCTTGATGCCACCCTGGGATAAACTCGTGGACCCCTTGCTCACCTGCTCGTAGCTTCGTCCAGCAGAACCACGCCGCCAACGGTTGAACCGGCTTGCAGTATTGTCCGCGCAAGTATGAAAGCCTGTGTCTGGCCGACCGAGAGGTTTGCATCCTGCAGCGAGCTAGAGAGTCCACCGCATTGTCTGACCTTGTCCAGAACGGCACACTCGCTCAGCACGTTGTTAATTGCCTCGTCCGAGAATCTGCCTCCGGCATCTAACATTTCCCGGATTGTCTCCCCCTGCAGAAAAGCGTCCTGCGATATGACAGAATACCTCGACCGCAGTATCTCCGGTGGAACGCGCGAGATATCAATCCCATCGATTTGGATTTTGCCCTTCGATATGTCGACAAGCCCTAGGAGGGCCATAAGAAGAGTGGACTTGCCGGAACCGCTACGACCACAGACCGCAACTCTCTCCCCCGGACGGATGTGTATGGAGATGTCGCAAAGGCTCCACGTTGGGCTCTCTTGTTCGGGATGATAGCTAACCCACACCTGGTCCAAAATAAGCGGCCCTGAGCTTGGCCACTCAGGTGGCGGCATAGCCGGATCCTCAATCTCTTTTTCGACGGGGGTATCTTTCTTAAAAGCTTGTATCCGAGCAATAGCGCCCAGTGAGGTCTCAAGAGACGTCCACGAGTGAAGTAATTGGGTCAGGCTTTCCCCGAGTGTCACGATATTGAGAATCGCAATACCGGCAGCCCCAGCACTCGTATTCTGCCGCGTCGCGACGGCTACGCCGGCCACCATGGTAGCGAGACCGGCGACGATCATATTGAGGACGAACTGGAGCCACGTTTGCACCATCCACAGCAAGTACAGGGGTTTTTGCGACTTGTCTAGTTTCTCTCGGAACTCCTCGCGCATGGCTGTCTCCCAGCCATGAGCCCTGATTGTCACTATGCCCCGGTATGATTCAGAGACTTTGGTATGCAGGTCGGACTTTGTTTCCAAGTCGAGCTGCCGCAGTCGCTTAGATGTCCGGAGATAGAAATGCGAGAGAACCCAGAGAATGCCGAGGAGCACGGGGATAGCGGCTACTAGGTAGACTGCCGTAATCGTGACTAGTATGATCTGTACGATAACGATGAAGCCGTATGTCGAGGTATTGAGTAGATCGAGAGGAAGCTTGAGGTCGATGAGCATCAAGTCCTGGTTGAATCGGTTGATGATGCTGCCAGAATCGATTCTGCTTATAAAGACGAAGGTTGCATTCAAGACGGTTTTGAGCAGGCTTCCATGGAGGCCGACTCCAGAGATAGGCAAGACTTTGTGCATGAGGTGGCTATGTTGTTGAACCAAGGTCAGGAGGGCCAGAAGAAAACAAGCCGACATGCGAACAGCGATGCGAGATGCTTACCCTACTGCAACGCAGACCACAAGAAGGGGCAAAGTGCCCAAAAATGCATACAACCCCAACCAAAATCCGGTGCTCCGTTCCGGGCTTTGGAGGCGCGCGTCTTCAATCCACCACCGAACCCAAATGTCTGTTTTTTCCTCGTCAGCCCTCGGCCCATTCGGCCCCGATTTAGATCACACATACCTGTAAACCTGATGGCGACTGCGAATGACATGGTGCCCAAGATAAATATTGACGTGTGCACCCAGCCGACGGATCTGAAGTAAGCCTTGTAGACGTCCCTATCTTTGATAGATGCAGGATTAGCGTAATCGGCGTCCTCTGACGAAGAGGCATCGCCGCTCGTAGCCTTCTCGTTTGTGCCTTCAGGAATCTCGCCTGCTACCTTTTCCTCCGCGCTTCCGCCCTCTGCTGGTTTACTGGGAAACAGGAACGGGACCAGCTGCCCACTTTTGTCGATCGTGAGGACCACGTCGGCAAATTGAGCTGTGTACGCTACAACATACAGTTAGTTCCATGAAAACAAGGTTGCGCCACAATGGAAATATCGAGCCACTCACGGTCCTGGGTCACTTGGATCACTGTGGTCCTCAGCTCGGTTATGATTCCATGCGGGCCAAAGAGACGATCGAATATAACTCGTTTTGTCAACCTGTCAACCGCGCTAAAGGTATCATCCAAAATGAGGAGCGCAGGTCGCAATGTGATTGCCCGCGCCAAGGTCTATGCAGGAGCGTCAGAACAGCGTTCGGCGTGGCGGATGTGCGTATGCAAAGTTTGCAAGGGGATTAGGCTCACCAATCGCTGCTTCTCGCCTCCGCTAATCTGCGAACCGCCGCTCCCGATTGTGCCCCCCCTAGGCTGTGAGATCACCAAGTCTCTCAAGGCGCACGCATCGGCGACCCTCTCATGCCAAAGACTGTCTAGAGGTGCGCACCTGAAAGCATTGTCTCTGACACCAAGATTCTCAAGCCACGCGGTCTGGTCACAGTATCCCAACGATACCGGCGCAAGAGATACACTGCCAGCCTTGGGAGAAACCTCCCCCAGTATTCCTCGGAGCAGTAACGATTTACCGCACCCTACCGGCCCGGTGATAACAATATGCTGGCCTCTCGTAACTTTGAGGGTAACATTCTTCAATAGGACTCGATCGTCCCACCCGAGATCGGCCCCGCGCATAGACAAGATAGTGGACTCGACCCTATCGCCATTTCGATCATCCTCTTGCACCGTAAAAGGGAATTTTCCGGACCCTTTCTCGGAGGGGTCCTCTGAGAGGTCTATAGGATTTTGAGTCAGCTGCTTGGGATCCGCCACCTCTTCCCTCCTCAGGAACTCCTCAATTCTCGGGGCACATCCCAGAGCGGCGCCGAAGCTGGGAATGACTTGGAAGAGCGAAAGTAGAGGAGTTGAGATAAGGGTGATTAGAATAAGAGAGCTGAACATCTTGGCTATGTTGAAATCGGCATTTGCTCCGGCAGAGCCAATGTACGAGCCGAAGACGGCCACGGGAGCCAAGGTCACGGTCACGAAGGCTAGGCTTCTCGTAAGCTCGCTACTTGCCGCGGGTTGTAGTAAAGGGCAAAATTATGCTTACAGGATAATACGCTCGCTACCAAGAGACTGCGGAAGATCTTAGACGCCGCGAACTCGGACACCCTCAGTGCTTCAATAGCTTGCCCCACTCTCCGGCCCGCAGATGTCATTTTGATGGCTTTGAGTGATGAGAGCATAGACTTCGTCGCTTCGAGTCTTTTCTCGGTTGCCGCCAGCCACTTGCCTTGCTGACCTCCAATGTGCTTACCAATGTAGACCGATGCAACCATGGAACCTGATCTAGATGGTTAGAAACATCCCTGGCCCGAGAAGCGGCAGCATGGCACTGATTCAATGGTACTAACTCGCAGCAACTGCAAGAACCGCCAGGCTTGCGGGGCCCACCTGACGCCAGAGGAGCCATACTCCTATTGAGGTTTCAATGGGTGCGATCCAGAATTCATGCACGGCTGCAGAGACGGTGCTAATTCTGTGGACGTCGCCAATGATGAGGGTAAGAACCTTGGATTCCACCCCCTTTTCCTGCCTCAGTCGTAGCATTTTTGTGGCTATCACTTCGACCAAGCCACCCCTGATCTTCGCAGCACACTTGTAGCAGAGGTGCCAGTACCATCCGGTTGAAATCTAAAAAGCTGAGAGTTAACGTGCCGATGTCATGGTTGTTCTGATGGCGATGGATGTACATACCGCGATGCCTACGTAAACTAGGAACGACGCGCCGATTAAACCGTACCCCGAGTTTTTGGACGATGTTGAAGGATTCTCAAGGTACGAGAGCAGCGAGGAAGCGAGGAATGGTTGGGAAAAGATGAAACCCGTCATGCAGAGTCTGGGTATCACTGGAGACAGGGCGTAGAGACCTAGACAACGAAAGGTCACGCCAATGAGCCCAAAACGCCCATCTAAGCCGGCAGTTAGCATTCAAAGTCTGAAGCGCATGCAGAGGTCCTGGGGGATCGCACAATCTTTGCAGGTCTGGAGCCTCGAGAAGTCGACAGCTATCTTGACAGATGCCAAGGAGCCATCAACGTCGAGATCTTCCGTCTCGAGCGGCCGTCCATACCCAATCACCAGGAGCCGGTTCAGCCACGTAAAGAAACTCCGACTTAGCAGGCCGGCCGTCCCCTCGGGTGATATCTCATGGCTTTGGTCTAAGAAGCATTTCCGCTTGCTGACTCCCTCGAGTGCGAGAAGTATAATCTGCGCGAAAACGGTAATGAGAGAGATGCACGAAATGGCTGAGCCTCCTTCCATGAGCCAATAAGTTCGCGTTGTGGCAGCTCTAAGCAAGAGAGTTATGGCTAGATATAAGTCTACTATAAAGGAAGGACGATACGATCGGGTGTGCTCAAAATGAGATGCGACGGCCAAGGCGAGGGACGCGATGTAGGACAGCGCAGCCGAGGGAATTGATAAGTACGTCCTATCGCGACCTTTTCTGCAGATACAGATAAGAAAAGCCAGCTCCAGTCCGACGAAGGCTGCTATGGCGACCTGTATCGCGCTGTGAGCAAGAGCCCCACAAGGCGTCTGCCATCGTAGAAAGGCTGAAACTCAACTAGTTTCGCGGCGTAGAGAGTGCCTTTCCTCGCCTTAGCGGGGCGTCGGAGGAGCACGACCAGTCGTGCGGCCACAGCGGGTATGAAGATGCATGACGGCAGCAGGCGGAAGAATAACTCCTCAAACAACAGCGTAAAGTCGAATTGTCTCCGGCACGGAATCACTGCGGGGCCAGATGCGGTGTCGGCCAGGAAGGAACAGGACATGGCGGAGGGCAACGGATCGGAGCCGGTAGGCGGTGGCGCGGGAGTTGAGAGGGGTTGTGGTGAAAGACTGGTTGGTTATGCAGCACAAGCTGATCCTACCCTTAGGTCTCAACGCTTGGCGTGGATAACTACACCGCTAGGGATTCGGCGCCTGAAAATACTGAAGTATTTCTGAGGAAGTGAGATGGATGAGAGCTGCCGGGGTATTTCATAGGGTATAGACACGACGGACAACCACTCGGCCCGAGCTGGAAGGGTAGAACATTAAGACGTGCCTTACTATTATCCGCCGTGTCGTGTAGTACAATAAACCTTGTGTACGAAGAACCCTACCTGCTTCTGTTGCACAAAGGTTGTTTCAATACAACCTTGTATGGTGGGGTACAAAAGAGGGGCGAGGCGGCCCGTGTCGCTGACTGAAGAGCAGAAAGTGCCTTGCCGCTGAGTGCAACCAACGCTCACCTTCCTATTACTGACCCTAGCTGGCCTCGGCGGAACTTTCCCGGCACCGCTTGCTCTATGACAGCTCCTAATTTAGCTTTCTATGATTATATCTTAAGTTTTTCACCCCGATTCTGCTCTCGCTACCACTTTGGTGCGCTTCGCTGCACTTTTGTGGTCGCTGTGCCGCCTCGGCGCGTATTCCGTTGGCAAAAGAGAACTTTTGGCGCGTTGGGATCATATTCCGGACCACAAAATGCCACTCTCCTGCAAAGTGAGCTGATGGGACGCGAGATTGCGCGCCTTTGCCACATGCGGACATTGTTGTACCATCTCAGGCACCGATTTCGGCTTGTACAGGTACATGGGGCAGAATGTGGACCGGCAGGCTGGACCGGCTTACGAATACGCGGCATGAAGATATCTCGCGCCCTACGCACATTTGCAAATATCAATCTCGATATCCTTTATTTTGGCATATCGTACATGCCGGGAGACTGGATGGTTGTAGATAGCTCCCCTGCTTCAACATGTCAACGACCGACGGCCAATATAGACAGCAGACGGCCCACACACGTAGGACGACGCAAAGAAAGTCCCAGCCCTCGAACGGGACGGAGGACGATGCTGGGACTCAAGACTACGAGTATAGAAGGAAACTTCAAAACAGACTAGCCCAGCGACGGTATCGTATGATACTCAAATTCGATCCGACTAGCAACGCTCAGGCGCTGATTTGTCCGCGTCCAGGTGAGAGGCTTAAGCAGCGAGGTGCGAGTCGATCCATCAGCGAAAGCAGCAGAGCCACCGAACAAGACCAGCCGCCACAAGAGCGGGCGACGGATTGGAGCGATGCTGAGGAAATGTCGTGGGATACCGACCTTATGCAAGCAACGGGTGGCGCTCTAGGCCCCGTTGCCCCCTACGAAGGGGATGTCTTATCGCCCATTCGAGGGCTATCCAACGCTCAGAACAGCTCAAATTTCGGCTTCCCAAGTACTACCGATCCGCAGATGTCCGGGCAAAACATTCGTCTTGATGCCTTCTGGCTGGGCGCACAGTCGAAGCCGGCGCCAACTTCGAGTACTGCAGCATCCGTCGGCGTGGCCAGGCTGGAGGTTGATGTGGCCCCTCGACGCCACGAGACGAACGCGGAAGGACACAAGCATATCAAAGAGCCCCAAAACTCCCTCAGTTCCCTCGCAGGAGCCCCGAATTCGCGCCTCACCTCACGGTTATCAAACCAGCTCCCAAGTCATCAACAGGGACAATCCAGGGTGCGACGCGTCAGGCCAAAACCGAGCAGTTGCAACAGCAGCACGCCCTCCGAAGCATCTCTAGTCTCGACATACAAAGACCGCCTGAATGACAAGGCTAGCCATCGTAGGTAACTCCCGCCGCCGTTTTTCCCTTTCCTGCTTCCTTAGCCGCACAGTTCCACGGATACAAGGCAGCCAGGCATTAATTCAAGTGCCTTGCAGTCATTCAAGAGCTCATGCAACTGTATGGGTTCGGAGTCGACTTAGAAATGCTTCAATACGACGTAGAATTTATCGAACAACTACAACACATCCCCGAACGATTCGCGGCCTTGTCGCTGGCGCAGGGCCCGGAGGCAGAGAGCGATAATGACTTAAATGATTTCGAGGAACGGTAGCGAACTAGCTCTCCTGTTGGCAGATCATCATCCCCCGATGGGTTTCAGCCTGGGAATTTTGAGGCGTTTCGTAGGTGACCTCAAGTCCGCCGTCTCTGCCTGAGAGGCGGGATAGAAGTTGGCGAAATCCTGATATGAACCCCCCTTGCTGCTTTTGCAAACTCTAACACTGAACATGGCATGTTTGTCTATGTACGCTTCAATCTAGATGCGTGTTATATATGAGGGTACCAGGAGCTGTATTTATCGGCTGGAAACACGCTGCGAATACGAGCACGATCGCGCCGCCCAAGCGAGGAGGACTCTGTACTTAGAAAACCTGCTGCAGCCAGAAGAAGCAATAGACATAGAATGTATGTTAGAAAGACAGTCTAGAGAAAAGTCTCTGAAGATGGAGACATTGTATCCCGTCAAACCTCCGTCCCCGCACTGCCCAGTCCCTTCAGCCAACCCTCTCGATCTCGCCGGTCTCGTTTCTGATATACTGATGAATATAGTCATCTTCGGTGTACTCGTGGTTATCTACGCGTGTTGGCTGTTGGTTTCTCTCTGATAGTTCGTTGGCTCGCGAAACTTACCCCAACGCGGGAACTTTGCCAGCTCACCCCATTCTTGCTTGACAAGATGCTGCCCAGCCTTAGAGGCGGTGCCTTTCGGCATGTATATCGCGTGCTTGAGGCCATCCCCGTCTTCGTATTCCATTCTATTCGGCTCCAATACCTTCTCGTAGGTCCATCCCGGCCTTGCTGCGCCGGGTTTTTCTTTCTCGAAGCCTCCTGTTCTCTCGGTGTTCTTGTTATCTGTCATGCCTAGGTCGACAAGGGCTTTACAGGGAGAAGTAAAGAAAAAAGAAAATCAAGTATTCAGTGTCTGCTACAGTTAGCTAATCTCAGTACAAGAGATCTTATGCAAGTAGCTTACTCGAACGCGTGGTAATTCTATCGTGTGCAGGACGCTAAGAGGATGGAATTTCTTGAGAGAGAATGGTTAAGATGGAAGGAATAATGTATTTGCCTAGATTTCTTGTCTAGGTCATATGACCTCCCCACATTACGGAGAAGTTGTCACTGTACCAGTGTAAAGTGTCCTGCAGCCTGCGGCTCGTAGGCCGATCCCGTTCCCGATCCCGATGGTGGCGCTCTCGGCCGAAAAAAAATCTCTCCTCCAAAATCGCTTCCCATTATTATCCCCATTGGACAAATGGTCAACACCCTCATCGGAGTCGAGACCAAAGGCATGGCTACTTAAGGGGGGCACTATCTAGGATAGCCAAGTCACGGAAGCTTTGGGTGATATCAGCATCAAGTACAATTGACTGCAGCTATCTATGTACGCATGTAAAGGAAGGTGCAAGCAGCTCAAAAAGTGTCCAAGACCCTCTGCGTGTTGTTGTTGTCCTCTCCGTCCTTCAACTACCTGGTCCGGCCGCTTCACGTTAGGTGATGCTACAACCCTAACCTGAAACCTTTGTCTAACCCCCCCCCCCCCCAGCTTGAGTTGCTAAAGCCGTCCTTAACGTAGGCAACAAAATGCGCCGACTGGATCCGGTCTCTAAGGTGAGCTAGTGGTACGAGGCCGTCACTCGGCTGAGAACTTCCGAATGAGCTGCCGGGCCACATATTCGTCGCGTGCAGCATCCTCACCATCGACGGAGCTAGCACAAATTGATTCAGCTTAGCTCTATTGTTACATATACCATCGTCAAATAATCCTCACATTTTAGTTCGCAGGTCCCCTAGTCATCGGTGATGCCCTCAATCGTGTTTTCAATCGTGGCCAAAATAAACTACGGCTATCCTTGCAAGCTGAGACGCAAACAAATACTCCTTAAACATCTGGTCCAGCCCACCGACCATATGGATGATGCCAACCTTCTTGAGACCTGGCCGGGTCTCGCCCCAGCACAGCTTCCGCCCCACCGTCTTGTGCTCCTTCTTGCCCGTCTTGCTGCCAGGCTTGGGCCACGTCCTCTCCACCTCGTGCAGGGTCTGCGGCCTGGCCTCGTTCTTCTCCTCCGTCTCCCACACAAACTGCCGCCCCGCGTACCTGAAGCGCCGGTTCCCCCAGCCCCGCCGCTCCAGCCGGTCCGGGTCCTCGTTGATGACGCGCGACGACGCCGTGTAGAGGGCCATGGGGCGGCCCTTGGCCGCCGTGAGGTGCCTGTCGAGGCTGCTGGGCCGGACGCCGGTGATGGCCACCTGCACGCATGGAGACGTGAACTCGGTGGCGCGGTGCAGCGTCGCCAGGCCGATCTGGTAGTGGGGTCGTTTCTGGGCCTGAAGCACGTAGAGGGTCTGGCGGTCTTCGGTTGGGGACTTGACCTTCAGGTAGTAAATGTTGCCCTGCAGGAAGGTGGCCTCGCCGGACCCGTAGACGTGGTACGTCTCGTCTGGGAGGGTGGCGTCGAGCGTGGGAGTGTAGAGCGGGACGGGGTCTTGGAGGAGGTGCTGCATTGCCGGGTCGACGGGCGTGTTGGGGTTAGTTGCCTTGTCTTTGAGATATTTGGCAAGCCACAATTCCTCCTACAAAGGTGAATCGACACCAAAGTTAGTAGCCGCGACTGGTTCCCCAAATAGTGGACGCCAACGCCTGAGGATGGAGAAACCAACAAGACCTATCGGCAGCCTCCCGTTCGCCCCGATGGTGACGAGAGATTCCTGCGCACTGATGGACGTCGGAAGCACAACATCCAGCTTGGGCTTTTGGCCGCCAACAACGGGCTGCAAAATCTCAATCCGCGCCTTGTGGAACTTGATCTGCTTTCGGGCCACGCGTTTCCTCTCGCGATCGAAAAAGCCAGTGTCGTCCACGAGCTTGACGAGGCCCGTCACGGCATCCCGGTGCATATTCTGTGCCTCGGCGTATTGACCTCGATGTTCGGCATGAAACGCTGAGCGGCAGAGCTCAAGGAGCCTCTGGTCTTCAGGATTCGTCTCATTCATGGTTGGTCATAAGTGAATCAAACGACAAACGGGTTAGAGCCGAGCTGTTGATGCCTTTAGTAAGTGCACAGCGCGGAAAGGAAACAGACCCCAGGATGGAGAGAATAGTGATGAGATGAGAGGCCAATGTTCCCTCAACACATCATCTTCGCGACAGCGTGGGATCGCGGGGTTATCTCAAAATTGCACTTGTTTCATCATGCGTCTGCTCTACCCCGCGGCCCTGAGTTTTACAGGATAAATAGGGCATGTTTGGTCACCCTGGCTCCGAACCCTACATTTGGCACCCTCAACCACCTTCCAGTGGTTCTGCAAACCCCCAGCCGCAGGTAGGTCCTACCAGCGAAAGTCCATTTTACAGACCGGAAACCCAGTGCACCGCAGTCCAGGGCCGCGCGGGAGTCACAGCAGAGCCAGGAAATTTAAAGCGAATTGCTATCCCATCGCGCACCTATCTAGGAAATTCCGAGGAAAAAAGCTCAATCGACTTGCTATATATTGATTTCATTTTCCCCACGACTTTCGCAGAGTTGCCAGATGCTGGTCGGTTGCGTAGTCTAGCCAGGCGCTTCGCTTTATTCAAGGGCCTGCTCTCAGTAGGCGGTTGTGGCTGCGGTGGCTTGATCGACACATCCGCCAGTAGGAACTTCGCGATGAGCCCGAACCTGAACCCTTAGCGGACCAGGAACTCCACGATGTCTAGCAACAGGGCAACCGGCGGTACGTAGTGCCGCCAAACCTTTCAGACCGCCACAAGGCCGCCCCTGTTAATCGGTCCCGCAGCGAGATTGGGACACCAAGACCAGAAGGGTCTCATCAAACCCCTCTTCTCCAAGCACCCTATTCGGCCTGCGGTCAAGTTCTCCACCATTGGGACCTCGCCGCCCACGCCGCCTCGTTCTTATTCTAGCTAGCTAGCAATCCAAAATATTGGAATCATAAGATGACGGGCAATCTATCTACGGCAGCAAGCTCTCCCCGATCGGTGTTTCCCGATAAGGGGGACCCAGAAGATGCCAACCTAAACAGCCTTTACCTTGAGCTTGCTCCTTTTGGCTTGGAACGGCTTGACGACTACGGGCCTGGCGGCCAGCATCCTATTCATCTCGGCGATATTCTCGGGCCTGGGCATCGCGGTCCATACCGTGTTGTCCACAAGCTCGGGAATGGAGGCCATGCCAACGTCTGGCTTTGTCGAGATGTGACAGCAGCAGATTCGCTGCAATACATTGCCTTGAAAGTTCTTGTGTCAGATGCATCGAACGAGGACTGCCAGGAGCGCAGGGCAGGCAAGCTTCAACGTGACCTCGACCTCGAAGGAAATCAAGACGCTGCACAATCAATAACTTTGCCTCCCCCTTGACGAATTTGAGATTCATGGACCGAATGGCACTCACATGTGCTTTACTTATCCTGTGCTTGGTCTAAATGTTTCCTAGGGCTTGTTTCGCGGATCACGGAACCTCGACAGCATCTTAAGAAAGGTTGGACGGCGAACAGCAATGGCTGTCGACATGCTCCATAGGCACGGCATTTGTCACGTGGGTACGTCTTAGTACATATCCGCCTTCTTTCTATATTCAGGGTATTCAGGTATTCAGGGCTAATGCAGTTACCTACTAGATATTACTCCAAGCAACATCCTGCACCATGTCTCGGGTTTCAATGGTCTTACAGAGGACGAATTGCTGAAAGTTTTAGACACGCCTGTTCAAAACCAGGTTCTCCAGGCAGGAGGGAGCCATGAACAACCTTTGTGCCTCAATATCTCGTCTATCCGCTGCAATAGGTTGAGGTCGACATGAAATACATCAACCCGGAGTCGTGTCTCATCGACTTAGGTCAGTCATTCGAGGTTTCGCAGCCCCCCAATAGTGACGATGTCGGAATCCCCGGACCGTATCGCTCGCCGGAGCTGATCCTTGACAAAACTGCGGGAATCGGATCGGACCTGTGGGCATTGGGCTGTACGCTCTTCGAAATTTGGACAGGACGAGGGCAGTTCTGCCCGTTTGATGAGATGATGATTCGTACCTCAACGCAATGGTCCAAGTGATAGGGAGGTTACCCGAGACATAGTGGTCTACTACGTGGGAAGCGCGAAGGGGGATATACAAAGAGGAGCCTGATGAGCATGGCCGTGCTGTCGCCGCTATTGTGGCGGACGAAACGTTAGGGGGGCTTGAGGACAACGAGGGCATTATTCGCATCGTTCACCCGTCAGTTGCTCAAGACGCGCGGTCCATTGAGGATATGTTGGCGCCTGGGCTCTGGTATTTGTTGAGTAACGGCAACGACGGCGAGTTTCACAAGGATATTCCCGGGTCAGAGAAGGAAGCTTTTGTGGATTTGTTGCGCCGCCTGTTGGAGTATGATCCAGCAGCGCGACTTCAAGGTCAAGACTTGCTCGGTCACAGATGGTTTTCCGGTTGACTCCTGTATGCAAGCTTCTTTCTAAGATTGTGGAGTTGCCGAGAACATGAACACTATTACAAGCACCCTCCTCTCTCTCACTTAGGCTTGTCGTTCCTCCTAGTTCAAGCCCGAAAACTCGTCCTCCACCAATTTTGACAGCTTCGTAGCAACAACCCAGAGTTCATGTGCGTCAAGAGGTCGACCTAATATGCGAAACTGCTCTCGCAGCTAGAGATAGCGTTAATATGGTGAGGGTTCCAGTCATTGTCACGTTGGCCCGAGGAACTCCTGTCGCACCTTCTACCACAGGAGTCGCGCGTGCTTCTGTTGAAGAGCCATCAGACTCCCTGTTCTTCGGATCTGAGAAGGCGATGAAGCCAGTGATGACGCCGAGCTCGGCTTTTTTGCCATCAGATTCAAGGTATTTGGATAAGGCGATGGCGACATCCCTATATTCCTGAATCTTGAGCAACTCTGATATTCTCTCTCGTGGAGTGTTTCGATCTCGACCACCCATGGAAGCACGGATGGCCATTCAAGTTCTTTCTTCTTTAATGCTCCCCACTTGTGCCTATGCCGCACAGGAAGACCTTCTCTTCAACCAGCTAAGAGATGAGGACCATGCCAATCACGAGATTTATGACAGCAACGGCGACAACTACGTGGAGATGGAGTACGAACTTCTTAGCAACCGTGAGAGCGACTCATCCGACGCGCTTGGCTGTAACTTGTTCAGACGGCCACATCTGCTGTCAGTCGCTTCTTACGGCATTGCGGGCGCTTGGGCAACGGGCCAGGGCCAAAAGACACTAAATCTCGTCTTCGGGGCCTTCAGATAACTTCAATTTGCATGCATACATACTCATTTCAGAAGAGATTTTTGTCTTTCATTCCCTTTTAGTAGTTTGACTAGCAATGCTTCACGCCGAAGCGGTTTTGTCTCGCGCAGATCGCTCCCGCATGGAGTAATCGTCCGCCCGCTCTCCCTTATGCTGTAGCGATCGAAGCCTATGCAGCTGGCTTACCTTCGCAGCTGTAACGAAAGCAAAGGTATTCAATTTACACACGTTGCATAGGACCCCTTTATAAGTAGGCAAGCAAGTAGGTATGTGCAGAGTATATCTATGGAGTCGCCCCCGCCAAACGAAGGTCCGTCTGTCCGCAGTGACGCAAGCCATCAACTAGCTTACACATGATTATCGGCCACTCAGTTCATCCAGTTGACCTGGTATATCCCGCTCCCCTTCTATTGCTTGTTGAAAATGTCTCCATAGCGCGGAGGCTGGTCCTGTTGTACGCGGTTGGACCTCCAGAAACAAACCCAATCACTCAGTGTTTGAAGCAAGGTCTTTCCTGTTTTTCGCCTCCGAACTTCTCTAAAATCCAGTAAAGAAACACAGTTAATTATAATGATCAATATGATAATCGGGAGTGTCGTAGACGCAAGGGAAAGGTCGGGCTCGTTCCTTACGCACAGAGTGTCAAGACTGCCACGGCCAACGTCGGCACGCCCAGTCCGAGTCCGAGACCAAGACCAAGCTTGTCCGGAGCAGACGATTTGCCGCCAATGATGCAACTCACACTACCTTGGTTGTTTTCTCCCGTCCCACACTCGTTGTGATTAGTTTCGCCCGTTGACGACGTAGCCGGCGTGGCGGCGCTGCTGGTTTCGCCATCGCTGAGGCTGCCTCCTGCAGATTTTCAGATTATTAGTCTTCGTCAACGGGGGTAAAGAAGAAATTTTTGAAAAGGACAAGAACAAGGACAAGTAGGGAAATGCCCTAGAATGTCATTTGAGGTGGCTGTTTTGGGTGGTGTTGTGTTGGTTACAACAGATCGTACCTGTCCCAGTCGTTGATGCTGTCGATATATTGTCAATACCATGCTTGCAGTTCCCCAAACTATCACAGCCACGTCCATCTCGAGATATGCACCCGCTTGAGCAGATAGTAACTGATGTCTTGGTCTGGCAACACGTCCCGTCGCAGCAACCTAGAGCTTTGTCGCATACGCTGCTATCAGCGCAGCAGTCATGGCCCTCGTCGAGCGAGTAGCAGAGCACGCCGGAGTTGCTAACTGTCAAGAAGCCCGCGGAGTTACAAGAGTGCCAAGAAGAGCCGCTCTTCTTATTGCAGCAGTCTTCCCATAGGTAGTCGATATTGTTGCACGATGTTTGCCAGGCGAGGTCCGTCCAGCTGCCCTGGCGGGTTTTTAGGCTTTGCGATCGGTTGTATTGTGTCTCTTCCTGCAAGAATCCAGGATTAGGTGGTTAGCAATTATGGCATTTGGTTATTGTTACGGTTTTGATATGGGGGCACTGACAAGCGCCGCGGCCTGACACAGCAGAAGCCGGATAAGGAGCAGGCCGAGCATGTAAATCTCCATTCGTTCGTTGTGATCACGAATGAGACTGGAAATTTGGGAACTTGTAACATCTTGGGATTTGGATTAGACTTCTTCAGCGCGATCCTCCTATCTAAATAGCAGCTTGGTTGTCGGCCGGCAGGCTCCGAGCCTGGCATACCGCATCACTCAAGTCACACCACGACAGCCCCAGGAACATCCGAAGTGGGCTGGAGCTTGCAGTTCTATCGGCCATACAGGTTGTCCCGTGACCCAATTGTAGTGGTTGTGGCGTCGCTACTGGACGGGTCCGGGCTCTTGCGGAATCAGATCATCATAGGCAAATCGGGGTTGGGGGTAAGTACGCAAGCAGGGTGTTAGAGTCAATGAAGCTTTACCGAGTCGGGACCAGATCAGCGGGGTCGGCCGAAAGTGGTTCCAAGACTTTTTGAATCTCGCTTCTTAGGTAGATACCTAAAAAAAAATTTAAAGAGAGAGAGAGAAGCTTTCAGAGTTTGGAAATAACTCTATCTATAAATACAAGTAGAACCTGGAAATGGCGACACCTTCCTCGCAATTTCATAAGTCTTCGATCATTGTTAGTAGCTGACGCTGGTCTCCGCGCCCATCAGCTTTGCCCGTGGACCCACTTCATGTAAGCCTCCGAGCAGCCTTGGGCAGTTACCGAGACCTAAGAAATGTCTCAATAACCCCCCGAGGTCCGTAAACGAATTGATGTATTACTATTATAAATCCCCGCCTTCTTGTTTCTCTATTATTATTACCGTTTTCTAAGATTACCTTACCCCTGTCACAGGCTAGACCAGGTGAAGAACACTGGCGAAGGTCGCTGGTGGGACGTGCAACGATCCATCAGCGAGGTCCCTGCGGCCCGCCGCTCAGAACCCCAACCGGGCAGCCGATTTTCTTCAATTTCTTGTTCTTCCTTTCCGGCTTTAGATAAGCAATTCAAGGTTCCCCTCCAGCTGTACAGTGACGGCCCAGCCCCTTACAGCGTCGTGTACCGTACTAGTTGGGTATGTAGCCTGAGGCAGAACCAGCGCATGAAGTTGGGGGTTTATCCTGGCATGCCTTGGCTGGGACGTCTTAGAGGTAGATATTGCTAATTACTTGCGTAAGGCTGGCTTTGGCTATAGGTTGGCTCGACCTAAGATAGGTTATAAACAAAGAAAAAGAAGAGAAAGTGTTTTGCGAGAGGGTACGTCGACGTCCCTAACGAGTGGTTTTATACTGTTTATTAGAGTGACGAGACCTGGAGTAACAGGGTCAAGCACTATTAGCGAACTTGGGTTATATGTCGCCCTTGGGAGATTTACGATGATACCTGCATTGTGGATAGAATGCAAAAATATGCTGGATGAATATTCTGGGGTTGCTATTTAGTATTTCGTGGTAAAGAGCCGTATCTCGTATGGAAGAAGGAATAGGGAATTGTCACTGCTAATGCGTATCGAGAGCATATCATGCAGCTCATCGACGAGTGACACTAGCTCAACCTCTGTCTCTACTACACCGGCCGTTTCAATTTCAGCATGATACTAGAGCCGGAGAATAGCACCATTTAATTACTGAAGTGTGCATTGGGATGACTTCACGCCCCAGCTGTGGCAGAAGTTCTCGGCCCATATTAAAGGAATTTTAGACTTAAAAATCCAACTGGCGATCTTGTCAGACACGAAGCTATAGTTAACGGAAACTATGCGCTATCATCTGTATAATAAGTGTCCGGATTGTTCCCAGGTTCTTGCTTGGACCGGCTAGGCCATGCTCTATCGGAATCTCCCAGGACAGGACTTGTCAAAGACAATTAGATTGCCAATTCGTTCGAAAAGAGAGCCTAGTAGGGAGGGATCTATATTTTTAAATAAATGAAAAAAGAGTCGGTAGTGATAAGTCTGTATTGATAAGGTTGTTCCATATTTGCCGGAACGGGAGGCATCACTGGCGGGAGGGTTTGGCGGAGACGCAGATGCGCGGTTCGCAGGGCCGTGGCTCACTTGTTTAGGTTGTGACTTCTGCGCAGTGTTAGCACTCCAGTCGTGTCACCACTGTATCCATAGCCTACTACTTGGGCAGGCTGATACAAATGACTGTGACTGGTATTATGTGCTGACTTCCTCTTCTTGATTGTTGAATCTAACTGCGCGGGGCATTTCCGAGGGCGCAGGGTTTTTACGTGTCTCACGCGTGACCCTAACCCTATACGGTGTGGTGCTGTGGTGTTGCGTGCCAGGTTCCGCTAGGACGAGCCGACGAGCACGGCTGGATACTAATTATTAGGGTCTCCAACTCCTTTGGTTCGTGGAACGCCTGCGCCTTTCGGGATGCCCTGCCTTAATCGAAGTATTTCAATAACGACAAGTCGCACGCCTCTCCTTGCCGTATAGCAAACATCGCAGCCATTATCAAATGTATGCAATTGAAGGTCTGACGCAAGATGGGGCTCAATGTGTTAATTCCATGTTTTTTTTACAGTGATGTGTCTATTGAAAGACTGCTCTTGCCGCCTTCTCCCAGGAAGCCTTAACAACTTGTAAATACTAAAGTGACATTTGGCCCTGCCCCGACGCTCAATTGGTGGAGCGTGAGAGCTCTGTAAGACTTGAAGTTTGAGAGAGGCTCTTTGGCAGAAGTCCGGGAAAACGAACCGTTACCATCGTCCGGGCGAACTGTGTTCTGCAATAACTGGGTGGCTGGCCGCTGACATTTGAGTGACTTCCAGTGCCTCTGAGGAGAAGCCTCGTCTAATTACATCTCAGGAATTGGATTGGACGCCTACGTGAAGCCGAACTGGCGGGGCAGGAGAAGCCTATCCGGCCTGCAGGCGACGAAAGCTGGACAGCCAGAGAAGATTGGGCTCAACTTGGCCCAGATGCAAGGCGCTGCTGCTGACTTTCACATGTGCGAGACCTTCAAGGGCATTTGACTATAGGGTATTTAGACCGTTGCAGCTTCGCGCTATTAGAGATCCGTCGACCTAAGTTGATTAATGCTACAATTTAGATATTCCTACTCAGCCTCTGAACTGCCATAACAATTGACCTCGGGTCTCCACCTCCCTCAGCCAAGTTGCAAAATCATGCCCTCCTTGAGTGCTGCAATCTCCTTCTTACCCAAGGGATCCTTCTTCCTGAAGCTATATTTCTTACGCTCTGCACTGCTCCAGGTCGTAATGTCTAGTCCATCGCCTCCAATCTTTGCCCTCTTCTGTCCTCGGAACGCAAAACTCGGGATACTACACTCCCTAACGTACTTGGCAACCGCATTGCTCCAGCACCATGGATCTTTCGTGGCCGTGGGGAGCTTGGCTTCGTTGTCGCAGCCTGCTGTCAACTCGTCAAGGTTGTTAGGGCCTTTCAGTGTAATCTTGTACTTCTTGGCGTAGGCGAGGACGTAGCTATCCCAGCTGGTTTCGTTGGATTCAATAGAGACGTCGCCTTCGGAGTCCTTGTCGGAGTCCTTGTCGGAGTCTTCTGCGCTGTCGTCGTCGTCATCGTCGTCATCGTCGTCGTCGTCGTCGTCCTCTGAATCAGGGCCATCCTCGAGAACTCCATGAGCACGTAGATCGGCGCCCAATTGCAAGTACAAGGCCATTATGGCACCGAGGTTCTTGACTTCAGATTGGTCCGAGAGCTGTTTCTTGCTTTCAAGGCGCACAAGCATGGTGAGGAACATATAGCCGATGATCTTGGCAGTAGCATATACTAAGGTGCCTGCATCAATGCTGGTGTACAAGATCAGCAGGCGATAAACACCAATACGACGAGAGCAATCAGGACATGGGTGCAGGTGACTCACTGATACACAGGCTCGGCGGCATCATGAAGCATAAACATGACCAGAGCCTCGCAAACGGCCCATTGCTCATGCCAGTTTCCCTCGGCCTCGACAAAGTCGAGCACCAGGTTCTGTATAACCTCGAGCATGCCGTAACCATGATGGTCGTTGAATGTATACATATCGAAGTTATCGGGACAGCGCAGCTGGGCGTGAATGTGCTGGGTGAGAAGAAGCTCATGGCCTGCACGCGTGATTGTCCACGCATGGTCAGGGTGATCGGCGGCTAGCTTATTGCACAAGCATTTCTTACCGCCATCGCAACGTTGGCGGGGGGGTTCGTCGTTATTCTCGTCGTCGTCCTCGTCGTCGTCGTCTTCGTCGTCGTCGTCCTCGTCATCCATTTCTGAAGCGATGGGTGGTCGACAGAGGCAGATATATTCACGGGCGCGTGCAGGTTGTCGCACACGGAGGCGATAGCCATCATCGGCATTACCAGAACCCGAGACGGCAGCCCAGCGCTTCCTCCTTGGAGGAGCGGACGCGTCATCGGCGTCATTGGCGGGTGTTCCGGTCGCGTTGGAGCTCTCGTCCACACTTGTGGCCTTGGCCTTTTTTTGGGCGACGCTGGTGCCCTTGGAACCTGTAGAGGCTCGCTTGCGTGGAGGCATGATTGAGCTATAAACAGAGGTCAAGGATGGATCCGGTCAACATGCACGGTGAACGGTAACAGCGAGTACGAAACTAGGCGAATTGACGTTGATGAAGAGTTCTCGATGACAGGTCAAGGAGGTCAACATTTTCAACGCGTTATAAGCCCTGCTAGAAACGATAGGTGTGGCCCCCACGCCTGGTTTGGGACTAGCGTCTGGAATCCCATTCACCGTCATGCTGGGCTTGTGCCCAATGGTCTCATCTTGAGATCTCGATGCCTTTTTCTCCTTCAATCGAGCAGTTGCTCCGCAGCTCGGCACAAGCTACGAAATACCCTGTGCGGCTCAGGGCAACTGACTGAGGTCGGAGTATTATGCAGGCTCTCTTTGGCGGCGTAATTACGTATTCTTTCTTTCCGCATAGAGCCGTACTTTATATGGTATTAAACCTTTTTAGGTGGGTCCAAACGCGTCACAGCGGCGTGGATCGAAAATGGCACTCACGCAGCCCGCCACCAACGGCGAATTCTCCTTTGCCGGCGACTCCCTCTTCGCTCATGCAAGCGGGAACAATCTTCACCGCCGTGCGACCGTCCCCGAACTCCAGGCCCACTTTAACGCGGCTGAGGACTCGCAGGATCGACCGGCCCACTGGTATGAGGCCCAGCTGAAGCACTATGGCCTTCCGTCGTCCCGCGTCAAGGGGACGGCTAAGATGCGCCTCTATGACGCGGTGAAGAGAGGTTGTCTGACTGTTCCGGCACAATTGAAGGCCTTGGAGACCGATCTTAAGAAGCAGTGGAAGAAGCAGGATCAGGACACCAAAAAGGCAGCGGTCCAAACTCCCACGACGGCCACGACATCGAAGAAGCGGAAGGCTGACGCATCAGCAAATGTGTCTGCATCTAAAGCCGCGAAAACTAGTACTAAGACTGCCGCGCGAGGTAAAGTTAAGGAGCCCACCAGTGCAACGCCTGGCCCTCTACCGAAGCAAACTGCCAAACGGGGTGGCAGCGAGGCTGGAAGCCGTATCGGGAAAGAAATTGAGGCGAAGCCGTCGGTTCATGGTGTGCTTGACCATGCTACGCGAACAAAGCAAGCCGCAAGACGGGGAGGCTGCGCCGTGAGGGGCCGGGCCGGAAGCGGAACACAGAGAGGAAATCACGCTGGCTACGCAGCTCGAGACGCCTCTTCCCCTGCCGCATGCAAGAAGCAAACGACAACTCGTGAGAAGGCATCTAATCCTTCTACAGCAAAGATGGTCAGAGACGAGGGCCCGCCCCCATCGGGTTATGGTATTCCCAATATCCAGACTGCCCGACGCGGTGGTAGTTACCTTGGAGGGAGCTCCGGAGCTGGCGGATCTTCCCAAACCGACGGCCATGGCGGATATTCTTATGGGAATGACGATGACGACACGCCACCGTCACCTTTATATCCCGGGAACACCGGCCGTGACAGCGATGATAGCTTTGGCGGAAGAAACACGTCCAATCGTCCACTTTACCCTCCTCTTGGCTTGCTCAACGGTCATTACGAGGTACGAAACCCACGTGGTGTAAATCTCAACCAACCCTCCCCCTTCAGTCTCATTCTCACTCTTGATGGGAACAAGCTCTGGGGATGGATCGACATGGGTGACATAACCGGGATTATCTGCCTGTCACATAGGCCGTATGAAGCCTCTGATGACAAGAGAGGTGTCTTGTGGCGTGGGCACTATCATGATGACGATGGAATTCGGCGCTATCGAGATGGCTCTCGCTCCCAACCTTGCCAGTATATAACCTTCCTTGGTGGGGGCCGGATCCGTGGGAGTTTGCGATATGCTTATGCCCGCGAAGCGTATCGGGAGTTTGAAGCTACCCGCGTAAGCGGACAGGGGACTAGGAGCGAGATCAGTCCTACAGAGATGCGACGGCGATGGGAGGATTTTGAGTACAAAGATTATTGAACCGACTAATTTGTTAGCTTGCTTGTTGTCCCTGGTCTCTCGGTTGATCAGACCCAGCGATGTTTGTTTTTTTACTTCCCAGAAGTGTTGTGCAGATTGAAACCCTCACAGAGATAAGTAGAAACCACCAGTTGCATCCGGAAACTTACTGTACGGAGTGGGCTTGTCCATATCAATAGCGCTTGGACTGATTTTCAAATTTGGAAAGGCTTCCTGGCCAGGCTGATAGGATTCGGACCAGAAGCTCTAGTTATGTTGAGAGACATACAATCAATGAACAAGTTGATCAACGCTTGAATCTATGCCCTTAGCATAACTGTATCAACATGAATATTGCAATGGATGATCGATCAGGTTTCAAAATGCGGTGAGATATACTTCGAACTCGGATTGGATCATGGCGGGTTCGAGAGCGAACTTCTACCAATTAATAAATGCTTCGTCAGCAGATACCATCCCCTCTCCGCCCGTCCAGACGACCCCAAACTGCACATGATCCTCCTGACATCATCTGCCACGCTCTCAGGCCCGCTAACAATAAATTCCTACTTGCACCCCCCATCATCCGTCCGCGTGAGTTCCTCCTCCAGGGTTGTGAGTAGGCTTAGCCTATTTCCTACACTTGTCGCCGTGGGAGGCGCTTTGACCATAAGCCTATGGGTGTATCTCCATCGCGCGAAACGGGCCTGCCTCGATCTCATCAACACGCCATCAACTGAGCCTCTACTATTAGTAGGTCCTTCATCAAATCCTCGAGTTGATTAACTGGCTGTTAGCTGGCTGTTAGCAGGACGGAAATCGTCTAGTTGACTCCCAACGTAATATTCCAGATTCTAGTAGATTTTCGCCCAGTTTTAGCTTCGCAGCTAGCCTCGACTCCCGCACTAATGCTCGGTATTGCAGCCACCGGCCTCCCTTTAGCTGCTCGCTACCATATACATCGAGGCGCCAAATACAAAGGCGCTTTTTATCGCCTGCGTTGTAGGAACGGGAGCTCTGGTCGGCTCGCTTGTGGATCTTGATCCAATATCCGTGTTCCTAGGCGTCCTTCCGTGGTGCGGCATCCTTGCCCTGGTCTTGAGTGTACTTGTTTTGCCACAGGGCAGCATCGTCTTCTGGCTAGTGCCCATGCTAACGCGAAGGATATGGACTCCGAGGGGCCGTTTCACACAGCCGCCGAAAGGGATATAATAATATGGTCCGGTAGCATCCCCGGGCCGACGTCAGTTGTGAACGCCGGCACGGCTTAGGATAGGGACGGCGTGCAGCCGATTTAGTGGCCGGTGCCGATGGCAACGGGAAGGTTAAGCATGGCGACGGGATACCGGTCCACTGGGCCACCAGAACAGGCTATGAGATGGCGGTGCTGCACAACGCCGGCGCTAGGCGCCAACGCAAAGGACAGTTACGGTAAGAACGGCGGGACGGGCGGATGATGTTATATTCAGTTTACAGAACAGACACAAGGTTGTGACGCCGTTGCTCTCGACAAGGGCGAGCAGATACTAAAGCCGCCGAGCAGCACGGGTAGAAGCTATTGTATCCAGCTTGTTAGAATCGCTATAAGGCTGTGGCGCCGCTTCTCGATAGGTGCGCGTGGCGTTATATGGACGTTTTATATTCAGCTTTACGGAATGGCTATGGGGCCGTGGCGTCGCCACCTCATGACAGGAGCGTGCGGCTACAAAAGGCGCCGAGCGGGGCCGGTCGGCGCTGTTATATTCAGCTTTACGGAATGACTGCGACGCCGTAGCGCGGTTGCTTCCCGAGGACTCTGCGCGGTGCAAATATCTTCTGCGCGCCGGTGCCGACAGGAGCGCAGAAGATAACGGCGGCGGGATAATTCTACTTGGCCGCTGCAAACAGCCACGGGGCGGTGACACACTCTCTTCTCTAAGGTACCAATGGCAATGCGAAGAATAAAAATGTAAGTACGTCGGGATACGCTTGATTGTGCCGCCGTGCAGGTGGTGTAGTATCTTCTCGGGGCGAACGCAAAATACACGCGGGGGCACACGCCTTTACCGGGCCACCGCAAAGACCCACGAGTCCGGCGCCGATGCCAGTGCGAAGAATAAACATGAAGACACTCCTAGCTATTGCACCTAAGGATAGGCAGTAGGAAGAAGACGAGGAACGTCGTCAGATCATCGAACTGGAGGAACCCGGGGAGCCCAATTCATGGCTATGTTGAGCAAGGGTTGGTAGGTAATTTGAGGCATTTCGATAAGATATTACGGGAATTGGTTGCAACAGTCAATATTAATTGGAATTATAGATATTGTGGAAGGCATTTGATTTGGTTATATAATACCTCTTGATTAAGATAAAGCCATTGCGCCTCGGTCTGCATCCAATGTCAACCTCTCTAATTTCTTAGTGGTATTCCACCCATCCATGCATCTGATCCACCACGCTGCTTCCCTCGACCGACGCGCTCCTGCGTTGGGACTGGCTAATAGAAGAATTCGTCCCAGCAGATGCCTAGGGACAAGCAGGCACACAGAGATTGTGCTGCTGCATTTCCACTGTCGGAGGAAGCTCATTTGACTCTGCGCTGTACCATGGTCTAGCGTGTGCGTCCTGTGACCGGAGTCCCGCTTGGGAACTTGCCAAAGATCCAGTCCTAAGAGTTGTCCTCCTCATTGTACGCCAGCAAACGCTGTTCGCCTACAGCTTCCCACGGGGTATTCATCCTCGTGCTCAAACCCTGCTCAGATATGCTCGAACACCGGTCGTCGTCGCTGCCGAGATCAGGATCGCTATCGCTCAAACCACCGTCGTCGTTGCTGCTCGACGACCCACTCCCCTGCGACGCAAGAGCTTTGGCATATTGAGGTCGGGTACGCGTCGCATCCCTGGGAATACGACCTGTCTCCGCGGCAGTCGACACAGTCGTGCCATTGGACGAGGGTCGGGATGGGATTATGCCACTAAGCCGGCCAAGAAAAACGAATGTTTCTCCGTTGGCTTGATGCTGGAGCCGTCAATCTTCTCCACTCGGCCAATGATTGCGATTATTTGGGCAAGTTGGCCATAGGGGACTCTCCACTCGATACAGCCCTCCCGGATCACTGCAGTGAAGGAGCAGCTGTGTGAGGAGTGCGGACGAAACATAACCTCGGTCAGCGTCGGCTCTGGGCGATCGGCCAAGGTTGCAGCGGTTGAGCGACATGTCCGTATCCGTGGAGTGCCTGGGGACTAGGGGCCGCGGCAATCCTCGAAGTCTGACCAGGCGGGGAATGTGACTTAGGAGGGCACGAGGCTTGAAGCGTGGTATATGCTCGCCGGTAGACCTCTGTTGAAGGCGGTGCTTGGATTCCTGTGCATTAGACGGTCTAGAAATGAGGCCGGCCGTTTCCGCTTCATAAAACGTGGTTCCTCACCACTCTTACCCGATTCGGTGTTGTTGAGCTCGTCACCGCTGTGACCGTCGCACCCGTCTCGTCATGGCTTCTCACTGGTGATGGTTCGCAATCAGAAAGCAGCTGCTGTCATTCAGTCGGTCTTGGGGCTCCGTCCGCCTTGCTGGATAGATTGGCGTCACCAACCCTTTGGCCGTCCACTTCGCTGCCACACCCTTCACCTCTTGTTGCAGGCTTCTGGTGACGGTCTAGTGCAGCGTAGAGGCAGGCTTCAGGGATGAGCGGAACAGCATGTCGTGGCCTCGGATCTAGCGCGGTGCGGATAGAGGTCCACAGCACCGATGCTGCCGTGCAATAGCTCACTCGAGAGGTGCGAAGGGGGTGTATGTTAAATTTGACGTTGAACCTCCTTTTCGGTAAGCTGCAGGCGCGGAGCTGTCTCGAGGGAGTCGTTAATATCGTGCCATCCGTCGAACCTAGAAGGAAGCGCCGGAGTTGTTGACCCAATGGCTGTCTCTAGGCTATCATCACGAGACTAAAGTCATCGGCTTTGGTATTAGAGGCACTCGAGTCGCCATCTCTCAGCAGGACAGTTGGGTCATCTACACCGCGTCAGGAAAAACTGGTCCTCTCCACAGCAGAAGGTGTAGTGCACGCGCTCACCTGGACTGCCGGCTGAGTTATCGCTTAGCGTCGACCTTCTCTGGTCAATAGAGCCGCCCCTCTCCCATATTCGACTCTCTAAGTTGGTTCGCTCATGTTCCGACGCGCCCACCTTGTCAAGAGTAATTGAGGGACGCTACCTTCTTCTCTCTCCCCTCCATTCTTATCAACGAGACGCAATCGGTCCGGCGTGAGCGCTACAGCGTAATACGACACTCGCGCCGTTAAACCATAGAGTCAGTTGCCTGGCTTGACTGCTTTCTAACTGTACACCCACTGCGCCCAACTTATGGTGCCCTAATCCTAACGACACCAGTCTTGGATACTGGCGAGGAGGCGCGTCGTCCACCTCTCTAATGATCTGGGCCAGCTACGCCACATGTAGATTTGTGGGTATGGCCTACACGGCTGCTCCCATGGGGCATCGAACCAAGTTGAGTCCACGTCTCCCAAATACAGCGTGTGTTTGCCCTTCTCGAGATACTTAGAGTCCAGGAGATGCCTCATGTACACGTACTCCGTGGAGTTAGATGCCTGACGCTCAGGAGGCTCTTCGTCATCGTCAAGCTCTGCCCGGTGTTTTGGATCCTAGGCAAGACACTCTCAATGGACGGCTTTCTTGGCGGGGCTGCACCCCGAGCAAAACCCCAATTCTCGTAAACTACCTGTTCTTCGACATTCTCGACATTTGAGGGAACATTGGCAGCGCTCGGCCAGATCCGCAAATCACAAGTCTTTCGGGGGCTTTTGCCACTCCGCCTCGCCATCTTGCCGCTCTCGAGATGGGTATTCATGTATTCTTTCCTTTCGTCGACGATGGCGTCTTTGATGGGAGAATGGAAGCCTGAAACATGTCGGCAAGATCCGACACGGTAGTATCCTCAGAGCCAACCACACTCGCGACCGTCATTCCGTCAAGAGCCCAGGAATCTCACCGCGCGGAAGTCAAAGGGGGCAATAGATACCAACAATGAGATGTCAGTATGGTTTTGATCTGAAGGAAGCTCTCAATTCCAAAGGAGAGAAGAGGTCTTTCAATCCCCTGTGACCCAGCGGGAAGAGTGTTATTGAAAGCCTGCAGTGCCAGCCCAGCTGAGAATCAAAGTGCAGATGCGGGACCAAGACGTCGTAAAGTTGTAGCATGCAAGGAATGAGTTCCAATTCGCCCAATATTAGGGAAGGCTCCTATATAGCAGGAAAGTACTCCCAAAATACAGTAGGGTGCAAAAAGATTTCGCCCCCCCCCCTTCCCCCTCTCCTCTATAGTGAATATCAAGGGAAGGATTCATTGATCCATATATTCATCTCGTGCTAATGAATCTTTCTACTCCTATGCGGATATTCTCGGCAGCTTCCTAATCCTCCAAATTGAATCCCGGATGTCTACTCATCGGAGAAGAAACCGTACAAATCCCTTCGCGCCATCATGAGGTATTTCATGCGAGATAAACAGCCGCAGCCACGAAGAAAGTAGCAACTCTAACGAGATCCCCCCCTCCCACACTAGCAATTGCCGCATTCTTGCCAGACCCATTCGATCCATTCGACTCCGACCCGGACCCCGACTCAGAGCTTGGCGCTCCGGCAGCCGCGTTGCATGCCGTCACCGCGCCTGTCATGAAGTTGCCACACGCGCCGTTATTCGTGACTACCTCGCCCGTCGCCGGATCCGCGCAGTAGAGCACGTTTGTCTGATCCACGAAACACGCCGAGGTGTTGGGGCACGAAAAGGTCGCCTGCCTCCCTTTCAGCATCAATCTCGGCGCCTCATATTTCTCGGCACGGACGATGCTGCGTCGTCGTGCGCCGAGGCTACCGATGCCGTCCATGGTTCCCCCGTGGATCTGGTCAAGTAGATCGTCCGGGTTGATGGCCACGTCGCTGCCGATGAAGTCCCCGCCGGTGCCACCATTGTCGGTGCCGGGGACGAGTGGGTAAGCATTTGAGGGGGTACAGGAAAAGTCTGCAATCGTGGTGGTTGCGAGACCAGCCACTACCAGAATAGTCTTTAGAGGACACATGAGGGGATTCCGGTATCGCGAAGAAAATCAAAAGTTTCTTGCCAATAGAGATGAGAAATTCGGGAATTGAGGGGCTTATGACAGATAACTGGGCTTGTGAAGAATCTGGATCTATTTGGTTGCTATTCAGTGTGTAGCGGATCTTGATACTGGAAACATGAAAGCGCTTGACACATCGAAATCTACCATCGGTGCCAAATTGCGGCTGCGCAAGACAATTTAAGCTTAGGTGAGTCCATTCTACGGTAGCTTTCCGATTGTATGCCTTTATCAATTAGGGCTGGTAGAGGCTGAGACATGGAGGTCTAGGTGCATGCGGCTGGGAGCTTCAAATATGACTTCAGCATCGCTACGTCGATCTCGCGACATTTGGCGGAGCTCATTCGTGCCAACTACCAAGCCGTACAGAAACGCCACGCCAAATTTTTACACTACGCCGGCGCTATTTTCTTGGCAGCGCTAAAGGAGTGCCAACAAGTACTGGTCACTCGCAATAATCCATTCGGCACGACGCTTCACCAAGTCCTCGCTCGAGAGGCCCCACCAAATGAGACTTGTTGGCCACCGCCACGAAGAGTCAATAGGATCGTTCGATACTTCCCACGGAAAAACAAACCAGCGTCGAACTTATTCCTGCACCTTTAGCCCCCTGCGCTGTTGATCAGTCCTTCCACGATATCATTCTCAATCTCGGGTCTACAACCCGCAGCCACGCGTATAGGTCTTTGCCTGAAGAATGTGAACCGTCGCCAAACTGGTTACAGCGGATTCGCTAGCCAAGCCAACCATCTCCTTTCCTATCCTAACCGATCGTTTGATTCGTGACACGGCTCCACCTCCCTCTCGCCCGAGGAAGCCATAGCTCTTCTCAGTAGCCATGGGTTTTGGGCTTTGGGGGAGTCCCGTAGCGATATTCTACTGGATACCGATCAAGCTTAAGCCCTGCCGACTACTAGGGTTGAAAGGCGAGGGCTGAGTCGTCGTCCTCAGGCTGAACATCGAATGGCAAGCTTCTACACCCGAGTCAGTCGTGATGTTAGTCATGGATCGAATCTAGTTACAGCTTCCTTATGATTAGAACCTTTTTGTTAAGTTCACCATTAGCTACGGCCAATAGAAGAGTCGGCCGAACTGAAGTGCGTTATATCGCCATATCGTCCACAAAAGGAGCCTCGCCGTACGACAGATTAACTAGTAGAGTTACAGTTTGATTACGGCATTTGTAACATTTATGCCATTAGTTCGGACGCTTTTATTTCCGAACTGAAGGCTTAAGCGAGGCGGAGAGGCTCAGTTACGAGAAATGATATCGATGTGGAATCGCAGACAAAGTTTGGAGAGAAGATGTACTTGATATTTGCCGGAAGGAAACTCGGCATTGATCCAGAAACTGGGACAGGGCGGAGGGCTATGGTCGGCGTACGTATCGAAGTTCAGAAGAATCAGGAATCGGCATGCTCAGCAGTGGGACATAAGTTCCGCTTGTTCTGTTTGCATTCCCGGAAATGCCACGTGTAGTAGCTTGCCCATTCTCACGAACGAATAGTTTCTTCACGCTCCGAACTCTTTTATCTAGGGAATATTACCGTTAGCGTATCTCTTTGTTAGGGTTAGTGTGAGATGAAAAAGTAATGAGAGAAAGAACGTACCAAAGTTCCGAAGGAATCCAATCACGATTGGAAACTCGGCAGCTAGAGCCAAGACTTGGCCCAGATTCCAGTTGCTACGGAGCCAGTCCAAACGTAGATGCTGGAGTAGTTCGTTTCGAAACTCCCTATACCACACAAGCAGCCAGGAAGTTACTCCCAGAACAACAACATCAAGCACCGCGCACATTTCCGCCATTTTTCGATAGGTGGATATTTAGCGCTTAGCTACTTCTCGAACCCACTTAGCCTTCAGACGCGCCGTGGTGGGTGGGGACCGTTCGTCCAGCTGCTCCTTGACATTCTACCTTATGCGTCTGTACACTGCTGCCAGCAGTAGAACTCCCGGAATGCCGAAACCGACCATTACACCAACCACCCCGAGTATCCGGACCTGGTTCTTGTGGTACGCGATTGTTCTAGGAAATATCTGATCCGTGAACAGCTCAAGCTTAGACGCGAGGCTTGGGTAAAGTTTGTAGAAGGTGGCGACTACACCGACCAGGCCACACAGACCCGCAAATGTAAGTAATCCCGACAGGAGGAGAGCCCTGCGGCGGATTCTCTGTCGCCCTGTTTGATCTGTTCAGCTTTCTGGCCAAGGCGTCGGATGCAGGTGCTGATGTGGTACATCCAAAGCAAGAGACTGAAGGCAACACCGAGGACCCAGAGGCTGATGCAGATGTCTTTTGTGAGGGGCATCGGTTCCCCCGGTCCATCAAAGTATTGCACCAGGAGGACGGCAGGGAGCGCCAAGCTGTAGGTCGCTACGATGATCTCGAAGGCGTAGACTGCCTCCTTGACGGCGGTGAAGATGATAGATCGCCACGAGTCACGTCTGAGGCTTGAGAAGCTAGGTTACTGGCCCACGCGGCGAATCAACTTGATTACGATGATGAAGAAGTAGAGGGATGTGCCGGCGCCTTGGAAGAGGAAGAGAAACACCTGCGCATGTTTGAAGAAGTTTTAACACAGCGATCCTCTTGATTGGGAAACAGCAAAGGACATGATTAAAATCCAACATGAACTATTTACCCCTAGACCGTTCATGTCACCCAGCCAATTCCACCTAAAGCCCGCCCCGCAGGTTTCATTCCGGCACGTTATCGCAGGGGTCTTGATGACGGTATCAAAGTACTCGAATTCACGCCACGTGGAATTATCAAACGAATTATACTGCGAAACGGCTTCAGCAGAGTTGGTATGGAGGGCATGCTCCCACTCAAGGGTTTCTCCGTGAGTCGGAACGTCTTGCTCTGAGTCATTGAGGCCATTTCGAAGTATTCCTCGGTGATAGTTTCATCAACAGACGACTGCACCCGGAAGGTAATGTTTTTTGAGGTTTCCTGCTCCGTATTATTGGAGTACTTTGTCTCAGGGTAAGAATCAACCCATAACTTGAAAAAGTAGGGAAACAGGGGGCAGTCTTCTTGGCTGGAGACGAACTTCAGAGATTCCAGGGGCAGGGTGTCCAGCTGCCAGAAATGACAATAGGAGGGTTCTCTACGTCAGACATGGCGAAGGGTTCAGCAGCCTCGCCTAGTACCGAGGCTAGTGTTAAGCACACGGAGAGGGAATGAAAGCGACAGAAGTCAGAGAATTAGATAGAAAAGAATCATTGTATACTTATATCCTTCCTATCTAATGACTTCGGTTTTGGTGGTCTCTCCTCCGCAAGGTTGCGGCAGCCACAAATTTTATCACCATGTTCTGCTAATTGAAGACTTCCTAATAAGGTCCTGTCCGAAATTTCAGCCGGAGTTGAGCAACTTCATTTTAACACTTCGGTCACATCTCCGTTAGACAATATTTGGCTTACCGTCAACGGTATTTCTCGCCATTGGTTCTTTGTGGGAGATTCCCGCTGCTAGCTATGCCGACTTTTGCACGTTTTCCCACCAGAGATATAACTAGCATAAAAGTGCAACTCTTCCTTGCTATCTGATTGAGTGAGATTAGTCTCTTGGGAGCCGTTTCAGTGCCAAGGGCAGCCCAGTGCCAGGGCTACCACTCCCTTGAATATATGAATTTGGTGGATGGTCTGATCTAGCCTGGTTCGCTCAAATTGTAATCCCCAGCGGGGCGTTACTCGGCTCAACATTGCGGAATAAGAATAATGGCGTCGCTAAGTTACTCTTGAAAGATGCGCATCTCTCACAGGGCAAACCATACATGCTCTTAAAGGGACACCTTAACATCCTAACATAGGCTCTGTATCCTTGTAGATTTAGATGTATACGTATCTGGCGCTAATAAGCTGGACTCACACCAAGGCTCCGGTCTGAATTCTGATAACTTCTACGTTGGTCGTGAATCCAGCGTCTTGTCAGTTGTTGACTGGGACTCTATCAGTAGCTTTTTCCAAGTGGCAAGCTCACCAACCGCAGCTGCCGCTAAGGGGATTGAGAAGTAGCTTACTTACAAATCATCATCTAGGCATTTACGGCAGGGAACTAAGGATCAGGGGCAGTCCTATTTCAAACGCAAGCCATCCTGTTATGCTATGACATTCGGCGACTATCGCTGATATGTTAAGTAATAAGGTAGATATTTAGTTGTAAGATTGACAATCTCTCTAAACTCTATCTTTCGTGTGGCCGTACCAGATGGATGTCTCCAGAGCGCACACCGAGACGTCCGTGCCCAACGGGTCTCCAACCATTTTTTGACGTCTGGCAACTCTCTCGGCATAACACTATACTTCCTGGCGACGCATAGGGGCAAGGCTGGCGAGGTGTCTAATGCTAGCGTGGGGCCACGAATGT
>Ga0247774_1000010_pt1 | contig 102632 bp, 104 predicted proteins | sample UWRJL001104B6_FD_179933 | JGI IMG/M metagenome (GOLD analysis project Ga0247774, IMG submission 179933) | Plant litter microbial communities from Arlington Agricultural Research Station in Wisconsin, United States - UWRJ-L001-104B-6 | ecosystem: Environmental > Terrestrial > Plant litter >...
CGACCACCTTCGTCGTCCCGATCGAGATCCAGAAGGTGCATAGCGGCCGCTACGGCTTCAAGACCGTGGCGAAAATCCCGAAGATCGCCGGCGGCTCCGGCATCCCCCTCTACGCGCGGCTGACCGTCGGCCGCAAATGGAAGTACAAGGGGGAGACGCTGAGCTTCGCCAACGCCGGCTGCCCCGACGGGCGCCTGCAGGCGAAAGTCCAGGTCAGCTTCAAAGACAACACCTTTCTCCAGGGTTCTGTGTTCAAAAGATGCACGGGGAAGTAATTGAGAGCGCCGTTCCGCAAAATCGCCTTGCTCGCCGCCGCCCTGGCGGTGGGCGCCTGCGCGACTGCCTACGCGCTCACCGCTGAAATCGGGCCGACCTTCGTCAGCGCCACCGCGACGGTGCAGCCGCGCGAGCTGCCGCGGCACGGCGGCGCCCCGATCACCCTCCGCAGCGTCACCAGGGTCGGGACCAAGGACGGCTCGACGCCGCCGACGCTGAAATCGATCGACTTCCTGATCGACCGGCACGGCAACGTCAACAGCAAGGCCTTCCCCGTCTGCCCGCTCGCCAAGCTCGAAGGCACCGCCCCCGCGCAGGCGCGCAGGCGCTGCGCCGGCGCCCTCGTCGGCAAGGGGACCGGCAAAGCGCTGGTGACGATGCCGGGCAAAGCGCCGTTCCAGGTCACCTCTCAGCTCTCCTTCTTCAACGGCCCGCCCAGCGGCGGCAAGCCGACACTGATCGCCCACGGCTACGAGACCGTGCCGGCGCCGAAGACCCTGCTGGTCCCGATCACGATCGAACGGGTCTCGATGGGCCGCTACGGCTTCCGGGCGAAGGTGGAGATGCCGGAAGTCGCCGGCGGCTACGGGGCGCCGATCCTCGCCGAAGCCAGCGTCGGCGCGACCCGCAGGCGCGGTGGCAAGGAGGTCGGCTACATCAGCGCCTACTGCTCGGGCGGCCGCCTGCAGGTGGACGGGAACCTGACCTTCACCAACGGGGACTTCTTCCCCGCGACCCTGACCTCGCCGTGCCACCTCCCGCGCTGAGAAGGGCTGGCCTGCTCGCCCTGATCGCGGCGGTGGCCGTCGCCGGGAGCGCGACCGGCGCCCTGGTGGAAGTCGACAACCTCGTCCTCCGCGCCGACGGGGGCTTCCAGCCGCAGACGCTGCCCCGCCATCGCTACGCGCCGATCGAGTTCCAGGGCCGGCTCGACATCTCCGCCAAAGGCGGCGGCCGGCCCTCGCCGCTGCGCCAGGCGCTGATCGACTTCGACCGCGACGGGCGCCTCAGCGTCGCCGGCCTGCCGACCTGCGCGCCGGCATCGATCGAGGAAGCGGGCACCGAGGAAGCGCGGCGCGCCTGCAGCGGCGCAATCGTCGGCACCGGCCACATCGAGGTGCTGATCTCGACCCTCGATCAGGGAACCGGAACCTTGCGGCAGGAAGCGCTGCTGACGATCTTCAACGGCCCCCGAGCAGAAGGGCTGCCGACGGCGGTCCTCCATGCCCGCCTCCTCAACCAGACCTACGCGATCGTCGTCCCGATCGAACGGCGCCGCGGCGCCTTCCGCTACCGGGCGCGGCTCGAGGTGCCGCCGCTCGCCGGCGGCGCCGGCGCGATCAGCCACATCGACGTCAAGATCGGTCGCCGCTACCGCGTCGGCGGGCAAGCGCGCAGCTACGCCTCCGCCCGCTGCAGCGACAACGTCCTCCAGACCCACGGCCGCTTCAGCTTCGAAGACGGCACGATCATCGACGGCCAGGTCGAAAAATATTGCCGCTCCAAATAGGCAGCGGGCGACCTTCGCCAAGCACCCGAGCTTCCTATACTTGCCCGTCCCAGGGCCGTTAGCTCAGTTGGTAGAGCAGGAGACTCTTAATCTCAAGGTCGAAGGTTCGAGCCCTTCACGGCCCACTATTCCAGCCCGCTCAGGCCGCCGCCCAGCGGGTTCTGGCCTTCTTCCAGGGGTTCTTCTTCCGGCGCTCCGCCTTCGCCGCCGCCGCCGGCTTTCGTCTGCTGTTCGGCTTTCTTGATTTCTTTGTCGAACTGCTTCGCCCGCTGGCGGACTTCGCCGAGCTGTTTCTGGATGCTTTCTTTTTCGCCTTTTTCCTTGGCGAAGCCTTCCGCTTTCTTTTCCGCTTCTTCGGCGGCCTTGAAGTCCCCCGTGAAGTACGTGTAGTAGGCGAGGGTGCTGTAGGAGTTGATGCTCGGCCGCTGTTCGGCGACGATCTTCTGCGCTTCCGCCGCTCCGGTGACGTTCCTCCTCGCTTCCTGCAGCGAGCGGGAGTTTTCCGCCAGGCGGAACAGGGTCGGACCGACCAGCAGCGCCAGCGAGACCGTGGGTTCGTCGGTCGCCTTCAGGTACTTGGTCCAGGTGTCGTTCGCCTTCTGGTATTCCTGGACCGCTCCCAGCGTCAGCACCTGCTGCCCGTTAGGTTCGACGGTGACGAGGCTGTTGCCGGTGTTGATCTGGGCTCGCGTCAGCGCCACCAGCAGATCCGGGTCTTCGGGGTCTTTTTTCAGTTTGGCTTCGATCCGTTCGGACTGCTCTTCGAACTGTTCGGCAGCTTCCCCGGCGCTGCCGCCGTTGTTGAAGAGTTCGGCGAGGTTGAAGCCGCCGACGACGAGGAAGAGGCTGAGGCCCATCAGCACCGCGAGCGTCGCGTAGACGACTTTGACCACGTTCCTTTTGCGCCGACCGCGAAGGTCGAACAGCATTCGGTGCTCTTTGTCGCCCTTTGCCATTGCTCTCCCTACTCCTGCGTCGAGGGTTCTGCCAGGCCCGTACCCTGTGGCGGCCTACCGATGACCCGAGCGAGCAAGATACTCAACTCAAATAGAACAAGCAGTGGAACCATCTCAATCAGCATCGTGACCGGGTCGACTCCGGGCAGCGCGGCGGCGAGGATAGCGATCGCCAGATAGGCGTAGCGGCGGTTCTGGCTGAGCTGCTCGACGCGGACGATTCCGAGCCGGGTGACGGCGATGATCGCCAGCGGCAGCTGGAACAGGAGGCCGAGGGCGATCTCCGTCATCGCGAAGAAGCCGTAGTAGTCGCGGGCGCGGACCTGGACGTTGAACTGACCCTCGTTGAAGCTGAGCAGGAAGTTGACCGCGGCCGGCATCACGACGAAGTAGGCGAAGGCGATGCCGGCCAGGAAGAGCAGTGGGAAGAGCAGCAGGATCGGCAGCACGACCCGGCGCTCGGCCTCGCTGAAGGCCGGCAGCACGTAGGCGTAGAGCTGCCAGAGGACGATCGGCAGCGCCAGCGCGATCGCCCCGTAGGCGGAGACGGTGAGGGTGGTCGTGAACGGCTCGGTGACGCCGAAGGTGATCAGCCGGTCGTGGTCGTCGGGCAGCGGCCCCTGGGCGATTTCCAGCAGCAGGTGGTTCTGCCAGAAGCAGAGCGCGAGGGCGACGCCGAAGACGACGATGCAGACGATCAGCCGCGCCCGCAGCTCGTCGAGGTGCTCGACCAGAGTGAGGCGATCCTCGTGGGAGACCGCCTTGACGCGGCGGGCCATCGCCGCCCTCAGCCGGATTTGTTGCGGACGATCTCCGCGTCGGCGGGATCGCCGTGGACCTTGGCCGACTCGGACTCGACCTTCGCCTCGGACTCGAGCCGCGGCTTCTCGTCCTCCTCGTGGTCGTGGTCGCCGCCGATCGAGCCTTTGAACTCGCGGATGCCGCGGCCAAGGCTGCGGCCCAGCTCCGGCAGGCGTTTCGGTCCGAAGACCAGCAGGGCGATGATGAGGACGATCGCGATCTCGGGAAGTCCGATGTTTCCTGGCATCTCGCCAATGGTAACGGGGTCGGTCGGCGCTCGGATCAGTCTCCGGCACGTTTTCGATTCGCCCTTGCGGGGTTTTCAGGGGGGTGATGAGGCGAATTACGGATCACCGCAACGCTCTCTGCCTCGATAGTGCGGGCATGTCAGAGCCGACTTCCGACCAGGGCGCCGCCTCGCTGCACGTCTGTCCCGACTGCGGCTCGACCCTGGTCCAGCCCACCTGCTGGGAACAGCAGGAGGGGGATCGGACCCGGTGGCGCGTCTGGCGACGCTGTCCCGAGTGCGAGTGGGTCTGCGAGGGCGTGCACAGCGAGATCGAGATCGACGCTTTCGACCAGGAGCTCGACCTCGGTTCCCACGCGCTGGCGCACGAGCTGCGTTCGCTTGAAGAAGCGAACATGAACGCGATGGCCGAGGCCTTCATCATCGCCCTCCGCAACAACCTGATCGGCGCCGACGACTTCGCTTCCTGACAGCCTCCAGGGCACCGTTGCCCTCGTCACCGGTGCCTCCAGCGGCATCGGCCAGGCGGCAGCGCGCTCGCTGGCCGCCCGGGGAGCCGCGGTGGCGCTGGTCGCCCGCCGGGCGGACCGGCTCGAGAGCCTCGGCGGCGAGATCGCCGACGCCGGCGGCACCGCGCTGCCGATCGAGGCGGACGTCTCCGAGCGCGAGCAGGCCGAGGCGGCGGTGGCGCGCGCCGCCGAGGAGCTGGGTCGGCTCGACGTTCTCGTCAACAACGCCGGAGTGATGTTGCTGGGCCCGGTCGTCGCGGCCCCGGTGGAGGAATGGGAGCAGATGATCGAGGTCAACCTGCTCGGCCTCCTCTACACCGCCCACGCCGCGCTCCCGCACCTGCTCGAGGCGGCGGAGCGGGAGCCGCGCCGGGTCGCCGACCTGGTCAACATCTCCTCGGTCGCCGGCCGGATGGCGCGCAAGGGCAGCGGCGTCTACAACGCGACCAAGCACGGGGTCGGCGCCTTCAGCGAGTCATTGCGCCAGGAGCTGGCCCGCCGCCACGTCCGCGTCTCGCTGGTCGAGCCGGGGGCCGTCGCGACCGAGCTGCAGGGCCACAACCGGCCCGAGATCAAGGAGCAGATCGAAAAACGGTTCGAGGACATGGAGATCCTCCAGGCCGAGGACATCGCCGACGCGATCGCCTACGTGGTCACCCGCCCCCGCCACGTAGCCGTCAACGAGGTCCTAGTCCGACCAACCCAGCAGGAGCAGTAGGTCGATCGTTTCCACCCTTTTCCTTCCTATAACGAGGAAAAGGGTGGAAACGACGTGGTGCGCTCAGCTGTAGCGCTGGACGACGCCGTCGGCGACCAGGGCCAGGAGCTGGCGCTGCTCGGGCTCGAGGTCGGCCCGCCCCAGAGCCTCCTTCGCCTCGGCGACCATCGCTATCGCCCGGGCCCGCACCCGCTCGAGGGCCCCGGTGGCGGCGATGCGATCGCAGAGCCGCTCCGCCGCGGCGGCGTCGAGGACGCGGAGGTCGGTGTCGCCGATGCCCGGGTCGTTGGCGACGGCCTCGATCAGCGGCAGGGTGACGGTGCCGTCGAGGAGGTCGGTGCCGCGCGCCTTGCCGGTCCGCTCGGGCGGGCCGCTGACGTCGAGGACGTCGTCGAGGAGCTGGAAGGCGAGGCCGATGCCGGCGCCGAACTCCCGCAGCCGCTCTTCGTCGTGCCCCAGCAGGCAGGCGCACTCGAAGAGGCGGGCGGTCTTCAGCCGGCAGCGGGTGAGGTAGCGCTCCTCGTCGATGCCGAGGTCGAAGGCGTCGTGGCGCTGCGCCAGCTCGCCCCGGGCCAGCGCCACCGAGGCGTCGGCGAGGAGGGCGATGGAGCGGGCGTCATCGGCGGCGGCGAGGAGGGCGAAGGCGCGCGAGAACAGCAGGTCGCCGGTGGCGACGGCGCGCTCGCGGCCGGAGGTGGCGGCGACGGTCGGCAGCCCGCGGCGCAGCGGCGCCTCGTCGAGGACGTCGTCGTGGACGAGAGTCGCCATATGGATGAGCTCGATCGCGGCCGCGGCGCGAACGGCGGCGGCGCTTCGCTCCGGGCCGGCGCAGAGCAGGACCAGCATCGGTCGCAGCCGCTTGCCGCCGGCGTCGAGGGTCGCGGCCGCGTCCTGCCCCAGCGTCTCGCCGTGATCGGCAATCGCCTCGCGGAGCAGCCCCTCGACCTCGCCGAGGCGGGCGGGGAGCCAGCGGCTGGAGGCGTCGAGGACCGCCGTCACCGGCGGCGGCACGGAGGAGGGCCTGGTCATCGGCGCGGGTGCGGGCTCAACCGCGGACGCCGCTGTGGATCGCGATGATCCCGCCGGCGAGCACCGTGTAGCGGATCTGCTCGAAGCCGGCCCGGTCCATCTTCTCGGCCAGGCCGCGCGGGTCCGGGAAGCTGCGGACCGACTCGGGCAGGTAGGAGTAGGCCTCGGGATTGCTCGAGAAGCTGCCGAGCAGCGGCACGACGCGGTCGAACCAGAGCGAGAAGAAGAGCGAGAGCGGCGGCCGGGTCGGCTGCGTGATCTCGAGGATCACGGCGCGGCCGCCGGGTTTCAGCACCCGCGCCATCTCCCCCAGGCCGCGGTCGAGGTCGGCGAGGTTGCGGACGCCGAAGCCGACGGTGACGGCGTCGAAGCGCTCGCCGTCGTAGGGCAGCTCGAGCGCGTCGGCCCATTCGAAGCGGACGCCCTCGGCGACCCGCGACGCCGCCTTTTCCCGCGCCAGGTCGAGCATCGGCTCGGAGAAGTCGCAGCCGACGACGTGGCCGCCGGGGGTGACGAGCCTCGCCAGCTCGAGGGCCAGGTCGCCGGTCCCGCAGCAGACGTCCAGCGCCGAGTCGCCCGGCCCCAGAGCGGTCCGCGCCGCCGCCCGTTCGCGCCAGCGGTGGTGCAGCCCCGCGGTCATCAGCGAGTTGAGCGCGTCGTAGCGGCCCGCGACGCGGTCGAACATCCGGTTCACCTGACCGGCGAAGTCCGGCGAGTGGCGGTTGTCGTTGATCGTGTCCATCGGATTCAGGGCGCCGGCCCCGTCACGACCGCCCTCTTAATCGAGCGAGGAAAGGAAGTTCGCCAGCGCGTCGATCTTTTCAGGCGGCAGGTCGCGGAAGGAGGGCATGATGCCCGGGCCGATTTCCACCGAGCGGATGATCGCAGCCCGCGGGATCCGCGCGGCGATGTGGGTCAGTTCCGGACCGGGTCCGTTGTTGCCGTTCTCGCCGAGCTTGTGGCAGGCGAGGCAGCCGGCCGCGGCGACGATCTCTTTGCCCTCTTCGTATTTGGCCGAGACCTTCATCTCGACCTCGGTCGGCGAGCCGCCGATCGCACCGAGGTAGGTCAGGTAGCCCATCGCGATGATCGTCAGGATCCCCGCGGTGGTCGCGATCGGGCGTCGCTCGGGGCGTCGCTCGGGACCGCGGTCGTAGAAGGGCAGCAGCAGCAGCAGGACCATGCAGATGGTCGGGATCCCGATCGTCGCGATCGGGACCAGCTCCGGCGGCTTGATCACGCGCAGAAGCTCGAAGAGGAAGAAGAAGTACCACTCGGGGCGCGGCACGTAGGTGGTCGAGGTCGGGTCTGCCTTCGGGCCCTGCTCGGCACCGAGGATGATCGACATCGCGATGATCACGGCGACGACGATCAGCGCCATCACCGAGTCCTTCATCACCGCGTAGGGGAAGAACGGCTTCCCCTTCTTCTTCAGCAGCTCGTATTCCTCGAGGTACTTCTGCTTGTCCTGCGGCTTCATCCGCCGCTCCCGTTGACGCGGCCGTTGCCGTTGGCGCCCGCCTCGAGCTGCGACACCGGGGCGGCGACCTTCGGCCGGTCAGCCTTCAGCCACGGCGGCGCCGTCGTGCCGAGCTTGACCACCAGGTACATGTGGGCGCCGATCAGGGCGATGATCGCCCCGGGCACCAGCAGCATGTGGATCGCGTAGAAGCGCGAGAGGGTCGTCGCCCCAAGCTCCGGACCGGCGCGGAGGAAGTCGCTCAGGTAGGGACCGACGACGGGGCCGGTGCCGTTGATGTTGATGCCGACGATCGAGGCCCAGAAGGAGCGCTGGTCGAACGGCAGCAGGTAGCCGGTGAAGGCCATCGTCATCGTCAGGATCAGCAGCACCACGCCGATCACCCAGTTGAGCTCGCGCGGGTACTTGTAGGCGCCGAAGAAGAAGGTCCTCCCCATGTGGAGGAAGATCAGGATCACCATCACGCTCGACCCCCACTTGTGCATCCCGTGCACGAGCTGGCCGAGCGGGACCTCGTTGTTGATGTGGGCGATCGAGGCGTAGGCCTGGGTTGCCGAGGGCGTGTAGAACATCGCCAGGAAGACGCCGGTGACGGCCTGGACGATGAAGGCGAAGAGGGTCGCGGAGCCGAGCGTGTAGAACCAGTTGGTCCCCTTCGGCACCTTGCGGTAGAGCATGCCGGTGAGGAAGCCGCTGGCGGCGAGCCGCTGGTCGACCCAGCCGAGGGCGTCGATCGGCGCCTCTTTGCCGAGCTCGAGCAGCTTGTCGCCAGCCGTCTGCCGCTCGGGTGAGGTCTTCAGGTCCGTGGGCGCTTGCCCCTTGGGCGTGCCACCGCTGCCGGGCTTGGCCGGTTTGCGCAGCGGCGGCGGGACGACGGCGTCCGGGATCTTGGGGAGGCGGACTTTCGGCATCAGGGCGCAGGGAAGGTAGAGGGACGCGGCGGGTACAGGTATTCCCAGATCCCACCGGTGAACTCGCCGGGGTCGCGGGCGCGGACCGGCTCCAGCTGCGAGGTGACGCTGAAGCGCGGGCCGACTTCGACCTGGCCCTTGCGGACGCGGACCTGGAACTGGTCGAGCGGGCGCACCGGCGGGCCGCCGATCCGCTTGCCCTGGAAGTCGTAGACGCCGCCGTGGCAGGGGCAGATGAAGTTGCCGGCGGCCTCGACGAAGCGGACCGGGCAGCCGAGGTGGGCGCAGCGGTTGGAGACGGCGATGAACAGACCGGGTTCCTCGCCGAGCTCCTCGGAGCTGCGGCGCACGTAGGCCGTGGTCTTGCCGGCGTCGCCGATCCCCTCGGTCTCGGTGAAGACGACCTGGCGATAGGTCTCTTCGACGAAGTCGGAGGTCGGCCCCACCGCCTCCCAGCGCTCCTTGCCGCGGTGGAAGATCGGCGCGACCGCAAACCCAACCGCCGGCAGCACGATCCCGGCGGCGGCCAGGCCGCCGATGCCCTGGGAGGCGATCGTGAAGACGCGGCGGCGCGTCATCGACTCCCCCTCGAAATAGCCGGGAGGGTCGGGCTTAACCCGCTCCTTAGTGGGAGCCTCCTCGGCCCCGTTTACCTTGTTCGCGTCGTCTGCCACAGGTCGGTTCGCGTAGGGCGACGAAGTCTATTGCTTAAGGGGTGTGACCTGCGTCACACATGCCCAATCTCCGGGGAAGCAGCGAGGGTGCGGGGGCGAGTTCTTCGATCTCGGCCCTTGACCTTCTATGAGGGGCAGTCATGGATCGGGGAGAGCAGTCGCGAGCGCCGGATTCGCCGTGGTCATCGTCATCGCGACTGCGCTGCTCGCCAAGGGTCTTTACCCGACCGATCTTCCGCCAAGCCGAAACCCCGACTTCGTCGACAACGTCTTCGACAATCGCGGCGTCCTCTGGGCAGCCCGCCTGTTGCTGGTCTCGGCGGCCGCCGTCCTGGCCTTCGGCGGCATCTTCATCGTCCTCTCGATAGGGATCCGGATGAAGAACCGGGAGTGGCTGCGTCGGGCGGGGCCATTCGAGATCTCGGAGCCGGACGTTGGCAAGACCGAGGAGGAAGTCGACTTTTGGCAACGAGCTGCCCTGGCGAATCGAGAGGAAACCGTCAGCCTGCGAGAGCGTCTTAGGCGATCGGAAGAACTGATTGAGGACCTCCAAGGCCTTCGATAGAAGGCTTTTGTCTACCATGAGGTGCAGGGATCGGGACCGTGACGCGAGAGGAACTAGACAGAAAAATTGAGTTGACGCTGGCGGAAAATCGTGCTGCGATCGAGAAAGCCGATGCCTTCATCCGCAAGTTTGATCGGGACGCGGCTATCCACACCGTCACGACGGAGCGGGTCCTCAGAAAACTCCGCGAAGCGTCTCGGCGCCGATAGCCACCTACACGTCGGCGCGGGCCGTGGCGATCTGTTCGGCAGCCGCGCGCCAAAGGCTGGGGATCGGCTCGATGTTGCCCTCGGCCTGAAGCCGGGCGCACTCGCTGATCAGGTCGGAGAGGATGGCGACCGCGCGGGTGTCTTTGAGGGCGGCGAGGCGGTCGAGGCCGAGGGCGTAGAGGTAGTCGCCGGCGAGGAGGGCGAGGTCGGGGTCGTGGCCGGCGAGCAGGCGCGGATGCTCGTAGTGGAGGAGGTAGCCCTCGCGGACGGCCTCGACCACGAGGGCGTACTCCGCCGGCGCGGAAGCGGCGCCGGGGCCGGAGGCGGCAAGCTCGCCCAGCTCCGGCGCCTCGGTCGGGTCGACGACGTGCGGGGAGATCGGCGACGCCTCTTCGCGCAGCTGCTCAGCCAGCGTCTGCAGCGCGTTCACGCCAGGGCCCCTTCGAGGGCCTCGGCGGCGGCTTCGAGCGTGAGGTCGATCGTCGCCTCGTCGTGGGCGAGGGAGACGAACCAGGCCTCGTACTGCGCCGGGGGCGGGTAGACGCCGCGCTCGAGCAGGGCCCGGCAGAAGCGGGCGTGGGCGCCGACGTCGCAGGCGGTCGCGGTGGCGAAGTCGACGACCGGGACCGGGCTGAAGAAGAGGGTGACGAGCCCGGGGGCCGAGGCGACCTGGAGCGGCCGGTCCCTCGCCAGCTCCTCGAAGCCGCGGGCGAGGCGGTCGGTCAGCTCCCCCAGCCGCTGGTAGGCGGCGGCGTCGAGCTGCTCCAGCGTCGCCAGTCCGGCGGCTACCGCGAGTGGGTTCCCCGAGAGCGTCCCCGCCTGGTAGACGTCGCCCGCCGGGGCGATCCGTTCCATCAGCTCACGGGGTCCCGCGTAGGCCGCCGCCGGCAGGCCGCCGCCCAGCACCTTGCCCATAACCGTCAGGTCGGGTTCGACCCCGAACAGCTCCTGGGCGCCGCCGCGGGCGACGCGGAAGCCGGTGATCACCTCGTCGAAGACCAGCAGCGCGCCCGCCTCGCGGGTCGCCTCGCGCAGGAACTCGAGGTAGCCGTCGGCCGGGGGGACGACGCCCATGTTGGCGGCGATCGGCTCGGCCAGGAGCGCCGCCACCTCGTGCTCCTCCAGCGCTCGCCGCACTGCCTCGGGGTCGTTCCACGGCACCACCACGGTCGCCGCCGCCTGCGCCGCGGTCACGCCCGGGCTCCCCGGCACCCCCAGCGTCGCCAGCCCCGACCCGGCGTCGGCCAGCAGCCCGTCGGAGTGGCCGTGGTAGGCGCCGGCGAACTTGACCACGACTTCGCGGCCGGTAACTGCCCGCGCCAGCCGCACCGCGCTCATCGCCGCCTCGGTCCCGGAGCTGGTCATCCGCACCATCTCCACCGCGGGGAAGCGCGCCGCCACCTCCTCGGCCAGCTGCACCTCGCCCGGGGTCGCGGCGCCGAAGCTGGTCCCGCGCTTCGCCGCTTCGATCACCGCCGCCACCACGGCGGGCTCGGCGTGGCCGAGGATCAGCGGCCCCCAGGAGCCGATCCAGTCGACGTAGCGGTTGCCCTCGACGTCGAACAGCCAGCAGCCTTCGCCGCGTTCGACGAAGATCGGGTCGCGGCCGATCTGGCGCATCGCCCGCACCGGCGAGTTCACTCCCCCGGGCAGAACCTCCTGCGCCCGGCCGAACAGGTCCTCAGGAATGTTCCGCATCCCAGCGCGCGTAGTCCTCGGTGAAGTAGTGGAGGCGGATCTTCTTGTACTCGGTCGAGGAGTAGAGGGTGGCGCGGTCGTCGGGCCCGATCCCGCACTCCTCGGCGATCGAGTCGAGGATCGCGTCGCACTCCTCTTTCGAGCGGCCGTGGGCCATCGTGAAGACGCTGTAGGGCCAGTCCTCGTAGGTCGGTCGCTGGTAGCAGTGGGAGATGCCGCGGAAGGAGGCCATCCGCCCGCCGACCTCGAGAATTTCGTCCTCGGGCACCTTCCAGACGCCCATCCCGTTGGCCGAGAAGCCGGCGCGGCGGTGGTAGAGGATCGCCGCGACCCGGCGCAGGATCTTGCGGTCGACCATCGCCCGCAGGCGGTCGAGCAGCTCCTCGGTCGCGATCCCCAGCTCCTGCGCGGCGGCGTCGTAGGGGCGCGCGACCGGCTCCATCGGCCCCTGCAGGGCGCGGATCAGGGCGATGTCGGCCTCGTCGTAGGGCTGCGGTTCGAGCTCGCGCGGGGGCGCCGCTTCGACCGCGGCGGCGAGCGCGTCGGTCCCCTTCTCCATCTCCAGGTTCATGTTGATCTTGAACAGGGTCAGGGTCGGCAGTTCCCGCATCGACTCCGCCCCGGTCTCCTCCATCAGCGCTTCCAGCGTCCCCTTCAGCCCCAGCTCCGAGTCGGGCGGGGTGGCGATCGTGAACCAGAGGTTGAAGTCGTGGGTGCGCAGGTAGTTGTGGGAGACGCCGGGGTGGGCGTTGACGATCCGCGCCGCCCGCTGCGGGTGCTCGGAGTCGACTTTCGCCGCCACCAGCATCGACTCGTAGCCGAGGGCGCGGGTGTCGAAGATAGGCGTGATCTCGCGGATGATGCGGCCGTCGAGCAGGCGCTTGGTGCGGGCGAGGACGTCGTCCAGATCCAGGTCCGCCTCGGCGGCGACCAGCGCGAACGGCTCGGGGTCGAGCGGGAAGCTCGACTGCAGCAGGTTCATCAGCCGCTTGTCGGTCTCGTCGAGCGGGATCGCCGAGCCGTCCCTGCGGCTCCGCGCCTTCGACTGCGGCACCTTCACCGAAGCCATGCCGCTGCCTCCTTCGCGTAGTAGGTGACGATCGCGTCGGCGCCGGCGCGGCGAATCGAGGTCAGCGCCTCGACCACGGCGGCGCGCTCGTCGATCCAGCCGTTGGCGGCGGCGGCCTTCAGCATCGAGTACTCGCCGGAGACGTGGTAGGCGGCGACGGGAGCACCGGTCGCCTCTTTGACCCGGCGGACGACGTCCAAGTAGGGGAGCGCCGGCTTCACCATCAGCATGTCGGCGCCCTCCTCGAGGTCCAGTTCGGCCTCGCGGACCGCTTCGGCGGCGTTGGCCGGGTCCATCTGGTAGCCGCGGCGGTCGCCGAACTCCGGCGTCGACTCGGCGGCGTCGCGGAAAGGTCCGTAGAAGGCCGAGGCGTACTTCGCGCTGTAGGCGATGATCGGCACGTCGGAGTGACCCTCCTCGTCGAGCTGGTAGCGGATCGAGCCGATCCGGCCGTCCATCATGTCGCTGGGGGCGACCGCGTCGGCGCCGGCCTCGGCGTGGGAGATCGCGATTTTCGCCAGCAGCTCGACGGTGAGGTCGTTGTCGACCTCGGTGCCGCCGTCGCGGATGATCCCGCAGTGGCCGTGCGAGGTGTACTCGCAGAGGCAGACGTCGGTCATCACCACCAGGTCGGGATGGGCCTCCTTCAGCGCCCGCACCGCCATCTGCACGATCCCCTCGTTGTCGTAGGCGCCCGAGCCGGCCTCGTCCTTGACCGCCGGGACGCCGAAGAGCATCAGCGCCCCGATCCCCGCCTCGGCGATCTCGCCGGCCTCCTCGACCAGGTTGTTGATCGAGAAGCGCTCGATCCCCGGCATCGAAGGCACCTCCTCGCGCACGCCCTCCCCCGCCACCACGAAGGCGGGCTGGATCAGGTGGCTCGGGGTTGGTTCCGTCTCGCGGACGAGGCCGCGCAGCGTGTCGGTGCGCCGCATCCGGCGCAGACGGGTACTTGGGAAGGACATACTCGCCCGAGTTTACGGAAGGCCAGTAGCTTGTCCGCGGTGCAGGCACAGGGGCTGGTCAAACGCTTTGGCGACCGGGAAGCGCTGAAGGGCGTCTCGCTGGAGGCGGGTCCAGGGGAACTCGTCGCGGTCATCGGTCCCAACGGCGCCGGCAAGACGACGCTGCTCTCGATCCTGGCGGGGATCTCCAGGCCGGACGAGGGCGAGGTGGATTCCCCCACCGGCGAGGTCGGCTGGGTGCCGCAGCAGGCGGCGCTCTACCGGCGGCTGACGGTGGAGGAGAACCTGCTGCTGTTCGCGCGGCTGGAGGGACACTCCGACCCGCGCGCCTCGACCGAGGAGATGCTCGAGCTGACCGGGCTGCGCGAGCGCCGCGCCGAGATCGTCGCCCGCCTCTCCGGCGGCAACCAGCAGCGGATCAACATCGCGATCGGGCTGCTCTCGCGGCCGGCGGTGCTGCTTCTCGACGAGCCCAGCGTCGGGTTGGACCCGCGGCAGCGGGCGCGGCTGTGGGAGTTCGTCTCCGCCCTCGCCGGCCGCGGCACCACGGTGATCTTCTCCACCCACGACATCCAGGAGGCCGAGCGCTACGGCGGCCGGGTGCTGGTCCTCGCCGACGGCGAGTCGCTCTTCGACGGCTCCGCCGAGGAGCTGCGCGAGGCGGTCCGGCGCGAGGCGCCCGAGGCCGCCGACCGCGACTTCGAGACCGCCTTCGTCGCCTACCTCCACCACCGGGGGCACTGATGCGCGGCGTCCGCTGGCTACTGCTGAAGGACCTGCAGATCCTGCGTCGCTCGCCGCTGCAGGCGGTCCTGCTCGTCGCCTACCCGATCCTGATCGCGGTCCTCGTCGGCTTCGCGATCTCGCGCGGGCCGGATGACCCGCGGGTCGCCTTCCTCAACGAAGTTCCGCCGGAGACGCGGATCAACGTCGGCGGCCAGGAACTGCCCAGAGCGAACGTCAAAGACCAGATCTGCGAGCGGGTCGAGTGCGTCTTCGTCGACGATCGCGAGGAAGCGATGAGCAGGGTCGAATCGGGGGACGTGCTGGCGGCGCTGATCCTCCCCGCCGACCTGGTGAACAAGATCAACTCGCTCTCGACCCTGACCCCCGGGGTACCCGAAGTCGAGATCCTGGTCAACGAGGAAAACGCGGTCAAGGCCGAACTCGTCGACGACCGGATCACCACCCTGCTGGCCGAAGCGAACCTGCGGATCGCGCGGCGGATCGGCAACGAAGGCGGTCGCTACCTGGGCCTGATCGTCGACGGTGGCGAGTTCAAGCTCCTCGGCGAAACGATCCCGATTCTCGGCCTGCGAACGAGCGCGCGGATCCTCGAACAGGTGACGCCGGCGCTGCCCCCCTCCCTGCGGCCCTCGCTGGAACAGGTGACGGAGTTCGCCAACCAGGCGCGCGCCAACCTCGACGTCGCCAAACCGCTGATCGACCGCCTCGCCCAGCCGATCGCGGTCGACAAGGTGGTGGTCGGCGGGAAGTCTCCGCCGCTGGAGATCTTTGCGATCGCGGTCGCCACGACGCTCACCCTCGCCTTCGTCGTCGTCCTCCTGGTCGCCGGCTCGCTGGCGCTGGAGCGGGAGGAGAACGCCTTCCCGCGCCTCACCCGCGGCCTCGTCTCCAGCACCGGCCTGCTCGGCGAGAAGGTGCTGCTGGGAATGGGCGTCGGCCTTGCGGTGACCCTGTTGATGCTGGCGGGAATGGCGATCTTCGTCCCGCTGGAATGGGGCCGGGCCTGGCTCTGGCTGATCGCGATCGTCGCCTCCGGCGCGGCGCTCGGGGCGGCCGGCGCGGCGCTCGGCGCGGCGGCACGGGAGGTGCGGGCGGTCTCCCTGCTCGCCTTCATGGTGACCCTGCCGATCGCCTTCCTCTCGCTCGTCCCCTCCGGCGCCGTCGGCCCCGCCGTCTTCGACGCGATCCGCTACCTCCCCGCCCTGTTCCCGTTCAAGCCGGCGCTGGAAGCGATCACCGCCGCGCTCGACGAGGCCGGCCCGGGAATCGGCGGCCCGCTGCTGCACCTGGCGATCCTCTTCCTCGCCTACACCGCCCTCGCCAGGCTGGCGCTCCGCCGGTTCGCCTCGGTCTAGCCCGACACGCCCGCATCGTTTCCAGACTGTTTCCAGACTTTTCCTTCCTATAGCGAGGAAAAGGGTGGAAACGATGTCCCGCCGCGCTGAACGCAGGCGTGGACGAACTGCTCGAGGCTCAGTTGCGGCGCGAGGTTCGCGCGGACGTGCTCCAGCACCGCCGGCTCGTCGAGCTCGGGGAGGGTGCGGCCGGTGGAGCGGATCGCGGCGAGCGCGACCGGCGAGCCGTCGATGGAGAGAGAGCCGTGCTTGCTGCGGTAGGCCTCGATCCCGTCGACCTCGACCAGGTAGTAGTTCGGCTCGCTCGCGCTCAGCAGCGACCGCTGCTCGGCGGTCGGGTGGATGACGAAGACCGGCGCCGTCGTCCCCGGGCTCTCGTGCAGCGTCGCCGGCACCGCTCCGTAGGGAGAGGCGTGGGCGGAGTAGACGACGTCGAAGCCCTCCAGCTCCGCCCGCATCACCGGCATCGCCACCCCCGGCAGCGGCGCCAGCTTGCGGGCGAGCGCACCCGGCGCGGCGTTGGCGCCGTAAGAGAGAAGCGGGGCGCGGCCGTCGAGGTCGGGGCCCGCCGCCGGCAGCTCGACCGCCTGGCCGTCGCGGTAGAGGTAGGAGCGTTCGGGGGTCGCGTAGGGGTAGGCGAGCGCCCGCTCCAAGATCGCTGCCGTCTCCTCCGAATCGCCCACCTCGCTCAATCTCGCAGATAGGGTCAGGGGAGGATGAGGGTCCTATTCATCGGCGACGTGGTCGGGAGTCCGGGGCGGCAGGGCCTGCGCGAAGCGATGCCTGTGCTGCGGGAGCGCCACGCGCCGGACCTGGTGATCGTCAACGGCGAGAACTCGGCCGGCGGCGTCGGCATCACCGAGCGCACCGCCAACGACCTCTTCGAGTCCGGGGCGGGCGTGATCACCACCGGCAACCACGTCTACCGCCACCGCGAGGCCTACGAGTTCCTCGAATCCGAGCAGCGGGTGGTGCGGCCGGCCAACTACCCGCAGGCCAATCCCGGCCGCGGCCACACCGTCGTCGAGGTGGAGGGGATGCGGGTGCGGGTGGTCAACCTCAGCGGCGGCGTCGGCCTCCGCGTCGCCCGCTCCCCCTTCGACACCGTCGACTCGATCCTCAGCCACCACGAGGCCGACGCCGTGATCGTCGACTTCCACGCCGAAGTGACGAGCGAGAAGGTGGCGATGGGCTGGCACCTCGACGGCCGCGTGGCGGCGGTCTTCGGCACCCACACCCACGTCCCCACCGCCGACGGCCGCGTCCTCCCCGGTGGCACCGGCTTCATCTCCGACGTCGGGATGACCGGACCGCGGACCAGCGTCCTCGGGGTGAAGCCGGAGCAGGCGCTGCGCTCGCTGATCACCCAGATGCCGACCCGGTTCGAGACCGCGTCCGAGGACGTCTGGGTGATGGGCGCCGTGGTCGAGGTCAACGAGCGGGGGCTGGCCGACTCGTTCGAGCAGGTGCTGCTGCCAGTGCAATGAGCAGCAGCGGGTAGAACCAGACGATGTAGAGGTAGAACCAGTGGTGCAGGGTGAGCTGGAGGAGGATCAGCAGCGCGGCGGATAGGGCGGCGAGCTGGACCAGGGACTTGCGGCGGGGGACGAAGGCAAAGGCGATCGAGAGCGCGCCCAGGCCGACCAGCAGGGCGATCCGGATCGGTTCAAGTGAGGTCTGGCCCCAGATGCTGAACGGGGAATCGCGGCCGGCTTGACTGGCGATCGTGCGGTCGTAGAACGTCTTCAACCCCGGATCGATCGCCGGCCAGGTCATCACCAAGACGGTCACTGCGACGAACCCTGCAAGTAACAAGAGCGACTGCCAACGCCGACCCGCGGACCGGTAGCCCCAGAACATCGGCCCCAGCGGGGCGGCGACGAACTTTGCCCAGGTCGCCGCGGCGAGGGCGGCGCCGCGCGCCATGGGTCTGGCCGCAAGCAAGAGCGCCGCCACCAGCAGCGCCGCCACCAGCGAGTCGTTGGAGTTCGACTCCAGCGCGTAGGCGGTGTAGGGGTAGGCGGCCCAGCCGAAGGCAAGGGTCGCGGCGAGGCGCTGGCCTTCGGGGCCGGGGCGGATCCGGATCGCGAGCAGGACCAGCAAGAGAAAGGTGGCGACGTCGAAGAGGATCGCGGCGCCGTGGGCGGCCGGCAGGTCGTCCCATTCCCCCGACCAGGGCCAGATCGCCTCGAAGGGGACGTAGGCGAGGTAGTTGACCGGGCCGTAGGTGTCGCCGCTGGAGATGTCGCCGGGGAAGTTGTCGTAGATCGGTTCGCCATGGGCGATCCGGTCGGCGCCGACGACCCCGGCATAGCCGACGTCGATCGCGCCGGAGTCGGCGACGTTGAGCCCGACCCGGAACCCCATCAGGAACAGCGCCGCGATCACCATCCAGGCCACCGGCCAGACCGGCCGCAGCCCCTCTCCCCCACCGCGCACCCCGATCCAGAGGCAGCGCCCGAGCAGGTAGAGGAGCACCGGGTAGACGAGCGGGACCGAGACGCCGATCTCGGCCCGGTTGAAGAAGTAGTGGGAGACGCCGAAGCCGAGCAGGACCAGCAGGTCGAGGTTGGCGACCCGCCGCAACCGTCGCCAGTCGACGAGACCGAGGAGGAAGAGCGCGCAGAGCGGCAGGAAGACGTAGGGCGCGTTCAGCTTGTGGCCGAAGGCGCCCGAGTAGCCGCGCGCCATCTTCCAGGCGACCTGGTAGCCGGTCCACGACTCGAGCACCTCGCCGCTGTGCGGATCGACGAGGACCAGCGCCAGCTGCTCGCCGCCCTGGAAGTAGGCGACCTCCCACTTGCCCTCGTCGAGCGCCGCGCTCGCCGCCAGGTCGCCGTGCTCCCGCTCCTCCGCGTGGACCTTCGGGTCCTCGTCGGCGGCGGCGATCGCTTCCGCCTCGGTAATCCGCTCCGGTTCCGCCGCCGAGGCCACCGGCGCGATCAGCACCAGGGCGATCGCGGCGAGGAGCGCGCAGCGTTTCACGCCGGCGCCGCCACCCCGAAGTGCTCGCGGACGACCGGGGCGACGTCGCGCAGCGTCCACTGCTCCCGCTCCGCCGCCGACTCCGGGCCGCAGCCGACGAAGAGCAGGGGACCGAGCGAGTCGCCCGCGTGCAGCGCCCCGTGGCTGCCGCCGCCGGCGTGGCTGACGCCGCCCCAGTCGACCGCCTCGAAGCCGGGGGCGAGCGAGACGACGAAGTCGCCGGCGTGGGGCGCGGTCAGCGCCGACCAGACCCGCCCCAGCGGATCGGGATAGGTCTCGCTGCTGAGCCGGCCGTCGTCGATCGAAGCCTCGAGCGCCGCCGGGTCGCCCTCCACCTCCCAGCTGCCGCCGCGCAGGTCGCCGACCTCGCCGCCGGGCCGGAAGCGAAGCGACGCCTCGCCCCGCTCGACCACCGCCCACTCGCCGCCCGCCGGCGGCATCCCCGGGCTCTCGCGGCGCAGCGGCATCCCGTCCGCGCCCTCCAGCCGGCAGACCAGGTCGACCCCCTCGATCACGCCCAGCCGCGCCGCCACCTCCACCGGCTCGGCCCGCTCCCCCTCGCCCGGCAGCAGGTAGACGTGGGCGGCGCGCCCGGTCGGGCTGACCGCGAGCTGGGCCAGCTCCGGCCGCTCCTCCGAGGGCTGCAGCACCGACCACTCCGCGGACAGCAGCTCCCCCAGCGGCAGGCCGCGGTGGACCTCGGTCTGGGCATGGTCGGCGAGGAGGATCACCGCGTGGCCCGCGAGGAACTCGTCCAAGCCGCCGGCCGCCTCGACGAAGGTCGCGAAGGCGGCGTCGGCCTTGGCGATCGACTCGACGCTCGCCTCCGGCCCGTAGCGGTGCGAGTAGTGGTCGTTGTCCGGCAGCGAGAGGAGGAGGAAGTCGTAGAGGTCCTCGCGCAGCAGCTCGGCGCCGCAGCAGGCGGCGTAGCCGTCGCGGTTCCCCGGGATCGAGGTCGACCGGCAGGGGACCTCGCGGCTGGCGTAGAGGTCGCCGTAGAAGAGGTCGGTCGGGCCCCAGGTGTGGTGGTGGAACTTCAGTTTGGTCGCGTCGACGGCGCGGCGCAGCAGTCCCTCCAGCGAGACCTCGTGCCGCTGCCGGCCGCGGTAGATCAGGAACGGGGTGCAGGCGGTCCGCGCGGCGGCGTCTTCGAGGCTCTCGAAGACCGTCTCCACCTCCGGGCTGAGGTGCGCCAGGTTCATGTTGTAGACGAGGTCGTAGAGGGCGCGGAAGACCCCGAAGGCGCGCGTCGCCTCCAGCGAGGAGCCGTACTCGACGTAGCGCCGCTCGAGCCGGTGGTACCAGTTCATGCCGCTGATCCAGTGACGGTCGGCGCCGACGCCGGTGACCATCTCGGCGCAGGCGACCGGCGTCACCGAGGGGAAGCTGGAGACGCAGTCGGGGACGAGGACGCCGCGCTCGAGCAGGACGCCGAAGGTGGGCGCGCGCCCCTCCTCGACCGCCCGTTCGAGCATGTCGGTGCGGAGAGAGTCGACGTAGGTGAGGACGAGCTTCTTGCCGGCCGGCATCGTCCGAATGATGCCCGGCGCGGGCGGTCGCCGAAGCCGGCGTTGCCGCGCAGGCGCTTCTAGCGCAGGACGCGGAGCCCGGCGTGTTTGCGCTGGGCGCGGCGATGGCGGGTGACGCCCAGCCAGGCCAGCGCGAGGACGATCACGACCACCGCCTGGGCGAGCAGCAGTGCCAGCGCGATCACGACCAGCGCCACCAGGGAGACGATGAAGGCGAGCGCGCCACCGCCGCTGCCCTCGCGCCGGCTGGCGCCGTAGACGAGGTCGCTGATCACGATGCAGCCGAGGGCGGCGCCGACGGCCGCCGCCAGCGCCCCGACCGCATCGTCGATCAGAAAACCCGCGACGAGGCCGATGACCGCAGCGAGAATCGTCATCCGCCCGCGGGCGGAGCCGTGGGTGCCGGCGGTGCCGGCGAGCATCCCGATCGCGATGCCGATCCCGAGGTCGGTGAGCAGATCCATTTGCGAAAACCTAACTAACCGTGAGGGCGGTGCGTCGATCCGCCACACTTCCGGGATGAGCGAAGTGCCCGAGCCGACCCATAGAAGGCGTTCCCACGCCGGCACCCGCGACCTCGAGCGCTACGCCGGGCTGTTCGCCGAGCGGACCGGGGTGATGCGCTCCTCGGCGATGCGCGACCTGATGGCGATCACCGCGCGGCCGGAAGTGATCTCGCTCGCCGGCGGCCTCCCCGACACCTCGACCTTCCCGCCCCAGAGCTTCGCCGCGCAGATGACCCGGATCGCCCAGGAGTCGGCGGCGAAGGCGCTGCAGTACGGGCCGACCGAGGGCTTCGAGGAGACCAAGGACTGCATCCTCGAGGTGATGGGAGCCGAGGGGATGCTCCCCGACCCCGACGACATCATCGTCACCACCGGCGGCCAGCAGGCGATCGACCTCGTCTGCAAGACCCTGCTCGACCCCGGCGACGTCGTCATCTGCGAGGCGCCGACCTATCCCGGCGCGATCCCGACCCTCTGCAGCTACCAGGCCGACGTGGTCCAGGTCGAATGCGACGAGGACGGGATGCAGGTCGAGGTCCTCGAGCGCCTGCTCGCCGAGCTGCGCGAGGAAGGGCGGCGGCCGAAGTTCATCTACTCGGTGCCGAGCTTCCAGAACCCGGCCGGGGTGACGATGTCGCTGCAGCGGCGCCACCGCCTCGTCGAGCTGGCCCGCTCCAACGAGCTGCTGGTGGTCGAGGACAACCCCTACGGCCTGCTGCGCTACGGCGGCGAGCCGATGCCGCCGCTCTACCAGCTCGACGGCGGCGACTTCGTCATCTATCTCGGCACCTTCTCGAAGATCCTCTCCCCCGGCATCCGCCTCGGCTGGGCGGTGGCGCCGCCGCCGGTGATGGAGAAGATCGTCCTCGGCAAGCAGGCGGCCGACCTCTGCACCTCGACCCTGACCCAGTACTTCGTCCGCGAGTACTTCGCCGAACGGCGCTGGCAGCGCTACGTCGACGACCTGGTCGAGATCTACCGCGGCCGCCGCGACGCGATGGTCGAGGCGCTGCGCACCTACTTCCCGGCGGAGGCGACCTGGACCGAGCCCGAGGGCGGGCTGTTCATCTGGGCGACGCTGCCCGACTACATCGACACCAGCGACCTGCTGGCGAAGGCGCTGCGCGCCGACGTCGCCTTCGTCCCCGGCCAGGCCGCCTACGTCGACGGCCGCGGCAGCCACTCGATGCGGCTCAACTTCTCCGGCGTCGACAGCGACGAAATCCGCGAGGGGGTGCGGCGAATCGGCAAGGTGATCGCCGAGCAGGTCGAGCTCTACGGGACCCTGACCGGCGAGCACCGGGTGCCCGAGCCCGAGGAGGAGCCGCAGCCGAACGTCGTCCCCTTCCGCAAGGCGGGCGGAGCGGGGTGAAGGTCGCCGTCCTCAAAGGCGGCCGCTCGCTCGAGCGCGGGGTCTCGCTGCGATCCGGGGCGCGGGTCGAGGACGCGCTCGAACGACTCGGCCACGAGGTGCTGCCGATCGACGTCGGCCCCGACCTGGTCAAGCGCCTCGCCGCCGAACGGCCCGACGTCGCCTTCGTCGCCATGCACGGCGTCGGCGGCGAGGACGGAACGGTCCAGGAGCTGCTGGAGATCCTCGGCATCCCCTTCACCGGCCCAGGGGCGGCGGCCTGCGCCCGCTGCATGGACAAGGTCCAGGCCAAGGACGCGATCGAGGACGCCGGCCTCCCCACTCCCGACTGGTTCGCCTTCAACCAGACCGCCTTCCGCGAGTTCGGCGCCGCCGACGCGCTGGCGCGGCTGGAGGAGACGCTCGGCTTCCCGCTCGTCGTCAAGCCCAGCCGCGGCGGCTCCTCGCTCGGGGTCAGGTTCGCCGCGTCGGCCGCCGAGGTGCCGCAGGCGCTGATCTCCGCCTTCAGCTACGACGACCGGGTCCTGCTCGAGCGCTTCGTCGACGGGCGCGAGCTCGCGGTCAGCATCCTCGGCGACGAGCCGCTGCCGGTGGTCGAGGCGATCCTGCTCGAGGGCGACCGCTACGACTTCGAGGCGCGCTACGAGATCGGCCGCACCCGCTTCGCCTGCCCGGCCGAGCTGAGCCCGGCCGAGGAGCGCGCCGTCACCGAGGCCGCCCTTGCCACATACCGCGCCCTCGGCTGCACCGGCTTCGCCCGCATCGACCTGATCCTCGGCGAGAACGGGCCCTGGCTGCTGGAGGCGAACGCGATCCCCGGCCTCACCGACACCAGCCTCCTCCCCCAGGCCGCCGAGGCCGCCGGCCTCTCCTTCGAGCAGCTGGTCGAGCGGATCCTCGACCTGGCGCTCAGACCCGCTGCGGCTTAGGAATCGCCCTGCGCAAAATCGTCCGGGGTCACCTCGTCGAGGAACTCTTTGAATTTGTCGACGACCTCCTCGGTGTCCTCGACCTCGTGCTCGAACTCGATCGCCGACTCCTCGATCACCTCCTCGGCCGCGAAGATCGGCGCCGCGACCCGGACCGCCAGCGCCAGCGCATCGGAGGGGCGCGAGTCGATCTCGACCTCGGAGCCGTTGATCGAGACCGTGATCGAGGCGTAGAAGGTGTTGTCCCGCAGTTCGGTGACGGCGACCCGCTCGCACTTCGCGTCGAGGTTGTCGAGCACGTCGGAGAGCAGGTCGTGGGTCATCGGCCGCGGCGTCGAGGCGCCCTGAAGCTTCATCAGGATCGCCGCCGCCTCCGGGTGGCCGATCCAGATCGGCAGGAAGCGGTTTCCGTCCACGGTCTTCAGCAACACGATCGGCTGCTTGCCGACCATGTCGAAGCTGACGCCGTAGATCTGCATCTGCTGCAAGAGAAGCTCCCAACCGAGGTTCGCAGGCGAAAGTATAGGTCGCGCCTGTACCCGCTCCGGAGTGGGCGAGAACAGCGGGAGCGATGGGCGATCCTGGATTCGAACCAGGGACCTCGTCCTTATCAGAGACGCGCTCTAACCAACTGAGCTAATCGCCCGCATATGGCAACTGGACGCCGGAGCGACATCGTAGCGACGGGACTGCGAATCTGCGGCAGCAGTCAGGAAGTGCCCGGGAACTGGAATGGCTGCCTTATCCTCCATATGGAGGCTTTTCCATACATATGGATGATATTCTGTACAAAGATGGACCTGGCTCGGCCCTACACTGCGATCTGCCCCACTCTTGATGCCGGCGTGCTGAGCGTACTCGCAGGCACGACCCGACCGCTGACGGGACGCGAGATCGCCCGGCTCCTCGGTCGCCCCTCTCACAGCGGCGTCCTCGACACGCTGAACCGGCTCTCCGAGCACGGCCTCGTCGACCGGGAGGAGGCGGGGCGGGCGTTCCTCTTCACCCTCAACCGCGAACACCTTGCGGCGCCCGCAGTCGATCTTCTTGCCCACATGCGGAGCGAGCTCTTCGATCGCCTGTACCGCGAGGTGGATTCCTGGGGGATCACGCCGGTCCACGTCTCGCTGTTCGGGTCGATGGCCCGGGGCGAAGGAGATACGCGCAGCGACGTCGACCTCTTCCTGGTGCGTCCCGAGGGGGTGGAGCGCGAGGACCCTCGCTGGCGGGAGCAGCTTGACATGCTCGCCCGCAAGGTCCAGCGCTGGACCGGGAATCCCGCAGGGATCGTCGAGCTGGGCAAGGAGGAGGTTCCGCGCCTGCGCAAACAGGAGCCGCCGATCCTGGCCGAGCTTCGCGCGGACGCGATCACCATTGCCGGAGTCGAGGCGGCGGCGTTACTGAGCGAACCCTGATGGCCGGTCGCACCCAGCCCTGCTCCGCCGCCCAGTCCCGCATCCGCCTGGAGCACAGCCGCAAGTTCCTCGAAGTGGCCGAGATGGTCGCCGGCGAGGCAGGGGACGTGGAGTACGCGAGCGCCGCGGCTGCTCTGGCGGTGCTGGCCGGGATCGCCGCCTCAGACGCTGCGTGCTGCGCGTCCCTGGGTCGCCGCTCCCGCGGTCAGGACCACCGGCAGGCCGCCGAGCTCGTCGAGCAGGTCGAGCCGGGAGGCGCGCAAGCAGCGAAGGCCCTGCGTCGCCTGCTGGGCCTCAAGGACGAGGCGCACTATGGGCTCTTCGATATCGGCGGCCAGGATCTCCAGTCGGCGCTGCGCCAGGCGAAAGCGCTGGTGGAATTCGCCGATCGGACGATCCAGCGGCGACCGACGTAGAAGCCGCTAGCCCGTGCGCTTGCGCAGGCGGCGCGCCAGGGCGTGCGCCTCGCGGACGTCGTCGAAGGGGAGCTCGGCGACGAGGCGATCGCCTTTGACGCGCACGCCGACTTCGTGGCCGATCGCCTCCTCGAGCGCGTCGGCGACGTCGCGGAGGGCGGCCTGCGCGTCGGGATCGACCGGCGCTCGCCTCGGTTTGGTCCTTGGCTGGCTAGCCAGCCGCACCCTCTCCTCGGTTTCGCGGACCGACCAGCCGCCGCGGGCGGCGTCGCGGGCGAGGCGGCGGCGGACGTCGTTGCCGGGAACCCCGAGCAGCGCCTTGCCGTGTCCCTCGCTGAGGTCGCCGGCCTCCAGCATCTCCAGGGCCTCGTCGGGAAGCTCGAGCAGGCGGATCAGGTTGGAGACGGCGGGGCGACTGCGGCCGACCCGGCGCGCCAGCTCCTCTTTGGTCAGGCCGAGGTCCTGGACCAGGGCGGCGCAAGCCCGCGCCTCCTCGACCGGGTTGAGGTCCTCGCGGACCATGTTCTCGATCAGCGCCGCCTGCAGCCGCTCCGCCTCGGCCTGGTCGCGGACCACCGCCGGCACCTTCTCCAGCCCCGCCTGCTGCGCGGCCCGCCAGCGGCGCTCGCCGGCGACCAGCTCGTAGCTGCCGTCGGGGAGGGGGCGAACCAGCAGCGGCTGGACGACGCCGCTGGCGGCGATCGAGTCGGCGAGCGCATCGAGGGCCTCCTGATCGAAGGTCGTCCGCGGCTGCGAGGGGTTCGGCTTGATCAGCTCGACCGGCAGCTCGCGCAGCTCGCCGGCGGCCGAGGCCTCCGCTTCCGGCAGGATCGCGGCCAGGCCGCGGCCGATCCCGCGCCTGCCGCTAGCCACGGGTCGCCAGCTCCTTCGCGAGGGCACGGTAGGCGACGGCACCATGGGAGCTCGGCGCGTGCTCGGTCACGGGCAGACCATAACTCGGCGACTCGGCGACTCGGACGCTGCGCGGGATCACGGTCTCGAAGACCATCCCGTCGAAGTGGTCGCGCAGCTCGGCCTCGACGTCCTGGGCGAGGCGGGTGCGCTCGTCGTGCATGGTGATCAACAGACCCGAAACCTCGAGTTGAGGGTTCAGCTCGCGGCGGATCAAGCCCAGGGTTTCGAGAAATTGCACGAGCCCCTCGAGCGCCAGGTACTCCGCCTGGACGGGGACGATCACCCGATCGGCGGCGGTCAGGGCGTTGACGCTGACGGGGCCCAGCGACGGGGGGCAGTCGAGCAAGGTGACCGCGAAGCGCTCGCGCACCGGCCCGAGTCGCTCGCGCAGGCGCGTCTCCGAGCCCTGGATCCGCGGCAGCTCGACCGCGGCGCCGGCGAGATCGCGACTGGCGGGAACGAGCCAGAGGTTGTCCGGGCCCGCGGGGCGGGCCGCCTCGGCGACGGAGGTGTCGCCGGTCAGGCAGTCGTAGGAGGACGGGTGCAGGTCCCTGCCTCCTCCCAAAGCCACCGTCGCGTTGCATTGGGGATCGAGGTCGACGAGAAGGGTCTGGTTGCCGTCGGCGGCGGCGCAGGAGGCCAGGTTGACGGCGGTCGTGGTCTTCCCGACCCCGCCCTTCTGGTTCGCCACGGCATAGACCTTGCCCATCACCGCTGAGACTAGATGGTGCGTCTCCGGTTCGTTTCCCCGCGCCTTTTCAGGAGGTCGGATAGCCTGCGGGACGTGTCCGAGAGCTACGACTGGCCCGATGATCCCGCCGAGCGAGCACAGGAGCTCGTCGAGGGGGTGCTGGACGAGCTCGACCTCGACGGCGAGGTCGCGATCGACGAGGACGACGAGCGGATCCTGCTCACGGTCGAGGGGGAGGACGACTACGGCCTCCTGATCGGCAAGCGCGGGCAGACGATCGACGCCCTGCAGCTGCTCTGCTACCAAGCCGCCTTCCGCGGCCTGCGCGAGCGCAAACGGGTGGTCGTCGACGCCGCCGGCTACCGGGAGCGGCGCCGGGAGACGCTCGAGGGGCGCGCCGACCGCGCCGCCGAGCAGGCGCTCACCAACAACCGGATCGTCGAGATGGACCCGATGAGCGCGCAGGAACGGCGCGTGGTCCACGAACGGCTGAAAGAGCGGCCCGGGATCGAGACCTACAGCGAGGGCGACGAGCCGAACCGCTGCGTGATCGTCGCTCCGCTCCTCCCGGAGTGAGTCCCGATCCAGCCGCGTGGCTGGACGCCGCCGCCCGCGAGAAGCTGGGGACGGTTCTCGCGCTGCTTGCCGCAGAGCGGGCTTCGGTCAGCTCGGTGGTGGACGAGCGCGCCTGGCGGGTGCATGTGGTCGACAGCCTCACCGGCCTCGAGGTGACGGAGCTGCGCGAGGCGGAGCGAATCGCCGACGTCGGCGCGGGCGCGGGGTTTCCGGGCCTGGCGCTGGCGGTCGCGCTGCCGGGCGCCGAGGTCGACCTGATCGAGTCGGTCGGACGCAAGTGCGAGTTCATGCGCCTGGCGGCCGAGAGCGCGGGGATCGCCAACGTCACCGTCCTCAACACCCGCTCGGAGGATTGGGCTGCTGCCGAGGGGCGTGAGGCCTACGAAGCCGTCACCGCCCGCGCCGTCGGCCGTCTCTCGACCCTGGCCGAGCTCGCATCCCCACTGCTGAAGCCAAACGGCGTCCTCGTCGCCTGGAAGGGAAAGCGCGACGGGGACGAGGAGCGCCAGCTGGCCAACGCCTCGGAGTCCCTCGCCATGCGCCCCGAGCAGATCCTCGACGTCGGCAACCGCGCCGGCAGCGAACACCGCCACCTCCACGTCATCCGCAAGGCAGGCCCCACGCCCGCCAATCTGCCGCGTCGCCCCGGGATGGCAAAGAAGCGCCCCAAGGGCTGACCCGCCTAGCGCTAGCGCCGCTTCTTCTTCTTGCGCGGTGGAGGGGGAGGCGGTTTAGCCGCCTGGATGGCCGTGGCCCCCTCAGGAGTGGCGGCGACCGGGGGCGGCACGACCCTCTGGATCACCAGCTGCTGGCCGATCGTCCAGATGTTGGTGGTGATCCAGTAGAGGATCAAGCCGGCGGGGAAGCTGAGAATGAAGGGGACGAAGATGAACGGCAGCACCATCATCATCGTCCGCTGGCTTTTATCGGCCGTGATCATCATCACCATGCTCGAGACCAGCTGGGTACCGACGTAGAGGACGATCAGGGTGATCAGTTCGGCGCCGGTTGCCTTCGCGGTGAGGTCGTCGATGAAGAAGAATTCGGCGCCGTAGGCCGCGCAGTGGCCAGCCGACGGACAGCCCATGTCCGGCGGCAGCTCGTGTTTCAGCACGAAGAAGAGCGTGATGAAGACCGGCAGCTGCGCCAGCAGGGGGAAGCAGGACGCGAGCGGATTGACTTTGTTCTCTTTGTAAATCCGCATCATTTCCTGCTGCAGGCGCTGTTTGTCGTTCTTGTACTTCTCCTGCAGCTCCTTCATCTGCGGCTGCAGGGCCTGCAGCGCGCGCATCCCTTTCAGCTGTTTGTAGGTGAGCGGGAGCAGGATCGCCCGGGTGCAGACGGTCAGGGCGATGATCGCCATCCCCCACGACAAGCCGACGTCGTCGTGGAAGAACTGCAGGACGGCGTTGGCAACGTCGATGAGGGGCTGGAGGATGTTGGCGGTGACGGGCGTCATCAGTGCGATTTGTGCCAGTCGGCAGGGTGGACCGGGCCGGTGCGGAGCGTGAATCTATCGGGGATGGGGTCGAAGCCGCCGTGACTGAAGGGGTTGCAGCGGAGAATCCGCCACGCAGCAAGCAAAAAGCCGCGGATCACGCCGAAGCGTTCAACCGCCTCGACCGCGTAGGCGGAGCAGGTGGGCTCGTAACGGCAGCGGCGTGGGAAGGCTGGTGAGATCCACCGCTGATAGCCCCGGATGGGGGCGAGGAAAAGGCGTTTCACGTGGAACGTCCCTTGGCGAGGGCCTCTTCCAGGTTCGCCTGGACCCCGCCCATCCCGTCCCGTTCGATCAGGTCTTTGATCTCCGCACGGGCGACGATCACGAAGTCGTGGCGGGGCGGGAGACGGTCGGCGAGGTTCCAGAAGGCCTCGCGGAGAGTGCGCTTCACCTTGTTTCGCTCGACCGCGCCGCCGACCTTGCGATTGACGGAAACTCCGAGCCTCACCTCGTCCCGCTCTTCGTCCTTCCGCGGGAAGGTGTAAAGGACGAGGTACCGAGTCGCGTGCGAGGAGCCGTCGCGATACACGCGGTCGAACTCGCCGCTGCGCGAGAGGCGCCGTCGCTTCGACGCCATCGACTAGGGCGTGAGGCGCTTGCGCCCTTTGCGCCGGCGACGCTTGAGGATGGCACGGCCACCACGCGTGCTCATGCGGGCACGGAAACCGTGGGTCTTCGCCCGCTTCCGCTTCTTTGGCTGGTAGGTGCGCTTCATGCCGGCGGAAGTATACGGACGGGGGCCAGGAAATCTTTTTGCGGGATTTGCGAGGCGGCCGGATTGGGTGCCCAGGCACGGCGCTATGGTCGCCGCCCGGTGCCCGACAACTCTCCCAGCCCCCAGCTCGACGCTCTCTGGCGAGCAACGCAAGAGCGGCTCCAAGCCTCCGTCCCGGAGTCGACCTACCGGCTGTGGCTCGAGCCCCTCGAAGTTGTCGGCGCCGAGAGCGAGACCCTCTTCCTCACCGCCCCGGACAGCATCCGCGCCTGGAGCGAGAAGCGCTACTCCTCGCTGATCGAGGAAGCGCTGGGGGGCTGCGGCGGCGAGCTGCGGCGGGTCAGCTTCTCCGCGCTTCAACCTGGCGGCGCGACGCTCGACGTCGATCCCGAGCTGAATCCGAACTACACCTTCGAGCGGTTCGTGATCGGCCCCGGCAACCGGCTTGCCCACGGCGCCGCGCTGGCCGTCGCCGAGGCTCCCTCGGAGGCCTACAACCCCCTCTTCCTCCACGGCCCACCAGGCTTGGGAAAGACCCATCTGCTGGCGGCGATCGCCAACTACCTCCGCGACAACGCCCCCGCCCTCAGCGTCCGGTACACGACGGCCGAGTCGTTCACCAACGAGTTCGTCACCGCCTTGAAATCCTCCGGCAGCGACGCGTTCAAGGCGCGCTACCGGGACATCGACGTCCTCCTCATCGACGACGTCCAGTTCCTGCAGGGAAAGCCGGCGACGGAGGAGGAGTTCTTCCACACCTTCAACGCGCTGTACGAGTCAGGAAGCCAGCTGGTCCTCTCCGCCGACCGCATCCCCAGCGAGCTCTCGACCCTCGCCTCGCGCCTGCGCGACCGCTTCGAGTGGGGCCTCACCGTCGCCGTCGAGCCGCCGAACCTGGCGACCCGTCTCACCGTGCTGCGGCGCCTGGTCGAGGAGGCGGGGGTGGAGATCGTCGACAACGACGCCCTCACCGAGCTCGCCAACCGGATCGAGGCCAACGTGCGGCAGCTGCACGGAGCCCTGACCCGCGTTCTGGCCCATGCCTCGCTGATGGCCCGGCCCCTCAGCTCCGAGTTGATCGCCGAAGTGATCCCGCGCAGCCGGCTCTCACAGCCCACGTCCGTGGAGGAGATCCAGCAGCGGGTGGCGGAGCAGTTCGGAATCTCGCGGGCGGAGCTGGTCGGCTCCAGCCGCGCCGCCACCCCTCTCCGCGCCCGGCAGGTCGCGATCTTCCTCACCCGCGACATGACCGACCTCTCGCTGCCGCAAATAGGTCGGCTCTACGGCGGGCGCGACCATACGACCGTCCTCAACTCCCTGCGGCGAGTCGAAGCAAGCCTGGACGAGGACCCGGATCTGGCCGAGAAGGTCCGGGAGTTGCGCGGAGCTATCCACAACCCTGTTGCCGAAGAGCGCTGACAGCCGCGGGCACTGTAAGAATCCCCAACCCTCCACAGAAGCTTCCACATCCCACAAACCGCAGCCTGACGCGAAGAATCGGCCAAGTTCATGACTTTCCACAAGCCCTAACCCAACTCAATAAGGGATTAATCGACTTTGAAGCTCAAGACCAAACGAGAAGACCTCGTCTCCAAGCTCTCGATCGTCTCCCGCGCCGTTTCCACCCGCGCTGCCACCCAGGCGCTCTCCGGAGTGCTTCTCAGCGCCTCCGGTGGGCGTGTCGCCCTTTCGGCCACCGACCTCGACCTCGGCCTGGAGACGACGCTCGAGGCGGGTGTCGAGGCGGAGGGCTCGGTCCTCCTCCCCGGCCGGCTCTTTGCCGAGATCGCCCGCTCGCTGCCCGACCCGAGCGTGGAGATCGAATCGCGCGAGGCCGAGCACGACGTCGAGATTCGCAGCGGCGGCTCCAGCTTCCACCTGAGGGTGCTGCCGGCCGAGGACTTTCCCAACCTTCCCCAGCCGCAGGACGAGGGCGGGCTGAAGATCCCGGCGAAGGCGCTCGAAGCAAGCATCGAGCTGGTCGCCCGGGCCGCCTCGCGGGACGACATGCGCCCGGTCCTGACCGGCGTCTTCGTCACCGCCAGCGGCAAGGAGATGACGATGGTCGCCACCGACTCCTACCGGCTGGCGGTGAAGCGAACCGAGCTCGAGGACGATCTCGGCGGTGAGCTCGAGGCGAACATCCCGGCCCGGGCGCTGCGCGAGCTCTCCCGGATCCTCGCTTCCGAGGGAGCCGAGGAGGCGACGATCTGGCTGCTCCCCAACCAGGCTGTTTTCCAGGCAGGGTCGATTCTCCTCTCGACGAGGCTGATCGACGGCCAGTTCCCCAACTTTCGACAGCTCCTGCCGGAGTCCTACGAGCACGACGTGCGCCTGCCGCGCTCCGAGTTCCTCGACGTGGCCCGCCGGATCAGTCAGCTCGCGCAGCGCAACGCGCCGCTGCGGCTCTCCTTCAGCTCCGGGGAGCTGACGGTGGCGGCGGAGACGCCGGACGTGGGGGATGCGCGCGAGACGATGCCGGCGGCCTTCGAGGGGGAGACGCTGGAGATCGGCTTCAACCCCGAGTTCCTCAAAGAGGGAATCGAGAGCGTCGGCGGCGATGAGGTGCTGGTGCGGCTGATCTCGCCGCTGCGTCCCGGGCTGCTGGAACCGGTCGAGGGGGACGACTTCCGCTACCTCGTGATGCCGATCCGGCTCAACGTCTAGCGGCGCGGCGGGGGAGAATCAGCCGGTGCTCGTCACCGCGATCGAGGCCAAGCCGCTGCGCAGCCTCGATCGGGTCCGGGTCGAGCTGGACCCGGGGATCGTCAGCGTCATCGGTCCCAACGGCACCGGCAAGACCAACCTGATCGAGGCCCTCTACTTCGCCCTCACCGGGAGGTCCTTCCGCACCTCCGACCGCCGCGACCTGATTCCGTTCGGGGGCTCGCTGGCGCGGGCGGAGGCGACGATCCGCGATGACGACGGGCTCGAGCGCAAGCTGCTCGCCGCGGTCAGCCGCAGCGAAGGTCGCCGCCACCTGCTCGACGGCAACCCCGCCGATCCCGCGACCATCGCCCGCAGCCGGCCGCCGGTGGCGGTCTTCGCCCCCGATCGCCTCACCCTGGTCAAGGGACCGCCGGCCGAGCGCCGCGCCCACCTCGACGGCTTCGTCGCCGCGCGCTGGCCGGCGCGGACGGAGCTGCGCAAGCGCTACGGGCAGGCGGTGGCGCAACGCAACGCGCTCCTCTCGCGGCTCGCGGCCGGCTACGGCTCAGCGGACGATCTCCGGATCTGGGACGCCGGGCTGGCCGACGCCGCGGCGCCGCTGATCGAGGCGCGGACCGAGGCGGTCGCCGAGCTCGCAGTGCCCTTCACCGATGCCGCCGCCGAGCTCGGGCTCGAGGACGGAAAGCTCGAATACGCGCCGCGGGCCTCCGGCTCGGCCGAAGAGATCCGTCTCGGGCTCGAGGAGCGGCGCGAGCAGGACATCCGCCTCGGCCGCAGCTCCTGGGGTCCCCACCTGGACGAGCTGAAGCTGATCGCCGCCGGTCGCTCCCTGCGGCGGTTCGGCTCGCAGGGGCAGCAGCGGACGGCCCTGCTGGCGCTGCTCTTCGCCGAGCGCGAGGCGCTCCTTGCGGCGCGCCGGGTGACCCCGTTGCTGCTCCTCGACGACGTGATGAGCGAGCTCGATCCCGGCCGCCGCGAGCGCCTGGTCGCACGGCTCGGCGACGGCGACGGCCAGGTTCTGATCACCGCCGCCGACGAGGAGTCGGTGCCGGCGGCGGCGCTGAAGTCGGTCGTGCGGATGCCGCCGCCGCAGACAGAAGGTTCTGCCGCGTGAGCCGCCGCCGCGCTCCCCGCCCCGCCGCCGGCGCCTTCAAGGCGGCGCTGCAGCGGGTCGCCCCGCAGACGCCGCTGGCGGCGGTCCAGGCCGCCTGGCAGACCGCCGTCGGCGAGCGGTTGGCGGCGGTCGCGGTACCGGTCTCCGAACGCGACCGAACGCTGACGATCGAGTGCGCCGACGCGGTCTGGGCGCAGGAGCTGGACCTGATGCAGGGGACCCTGCTGGAGCGCCTGCGGGAGGAAGTCGGCGAGCAGGCGCCCGAGGCGTTGCGCTTCCGTGTCAACTCAGAGCGCTTTTAGGCACGCTTTTTTCACGATTTGCAGGGAAAAAGTTACATGCGGGCGGCTTGTCCGCGAGCCTCAACTGGTATTCTTATGGCAACTCGCATTTAGGCCCCGACCAACCGTGGAGCGAGTCTCCGGGCGTCGGGGCTTTGTGTGTCTCTGTGTCAATCGGAAGGGACTCATTGCCTGACAAAAAAGCCAGCGGCGACTCCTACGGCGCAAAGGACATCACCGTCCTCGAGGGGCTGGAAGCGGTTCGCAAACGCCCCGGCATGTACATCGGCTCGACGGGCCCGCGCGGCCTGCACCACCTCGTCTACGAGATCGTCGACAACTCGGTCGACGAGGCGCTCGCCGGTCACTGCGACAGCGTCCGCGTCGTTCTCCATCCCGACAACTCCTGCACGGTCGAGGACGACGGCCGCGGGATCCCGGTCGAGACGATGGAGAAGGAGGGGAGGCCCGCCGCCGAGGTCGTGCTGACCGTCCTCCACGCCGGCGGCAAGTTCGGGGACGGCGGCGGCTACAAGGTCTCCGGCGGCCTGCACGGCGTCGGCGTCTCCGTCGTCAACGCCCTCTCCGAGCGCCTGCACCTGGAGATCAGCCGTGACGGCCACGTCTGGTCGCAGGACTACGAGCGGGGCAAACCGCAGGGCGACCTGGCCAAAGGCGAGAAGACCGAGGCCCACGGGACCAGGATCACCTTCCTTCCCGACCTCGAGATCTTCGAGGAGATCGAGTTCGACTTCCAGACCCTGGCCGAGCGCCTGCGCGAGACCGCCTTCCTCACCCGCGGCCTGAAGATCGAGCTGGTCGACGAGCGCGGCGCCACCAACAGCGTCACCTTCCAGTACGAGGGCGGGATCGAGGACTTCGTCCGCCACCTCAACGAGAACAAGGACGAGCTGCACCGCAAGGTCATCTACTTCGAGGGCAGCGAGGAGGTCGGGGAAGTCGAGCTGGCGATGCAGTGGAACAGCTCCTACCAGGAGTCGATCTTCAGCTTCGCCAACAACATCAACACCCACGAGGGCGGGACCCACCTCTCCGGCTTCCGCGCGGCGCTGACCCGGACCCTGAACGCCTACGCGCGCAACAAAGGCCTGCTGAAAGAGAAAGACGACAACCTCGCCGGCGAGGACGTGCGCGAGGGCTTGACCGCGGTGATCTCGGTCAAACTCCACGACCCGCAGTTCGAGGGACAGACCAAGACCAAACTCGGCAACCCGCCGATCAAAGGGCTGGTCGAGGAGACCGTCAACCGCAAGCTGGCCGAGTACTTCGAGGAGAACCCCGGTGACGCACGCCGGGTCATCAACAAGGCGATCGACGCCTCCCGCGCCCGCGACGCCGCCCGCAAAGCGCGCGACCTGACCCGGCGCAAGTCGGCGCTCGAGAACTCGACCCTGCCCGGCAAGCTGGCCGACTGCACGGTCAAGGACCCGAGCCTGGCCGAGATCTTCGTGGTCGAGGGCGACTCCGCCGGCGGCTCGGCGAAGCAGGCGCGCGACCGCAACACCCAGGCGGTGCTGCCCCTGCGCGGCAAGATCATCAACGTCGAGAAGAGCCGGATCGACAAGGTGCTGGCCAACAACGAGATCCAGGCGCTGATCACGGCGATCGGCACCGGCGTCCACGACGAGTTCAACCTCGAGGACGCCCGGTACCACAAGATCGTGATGGCCACGGACGCCGACGTCGACGGCGCCCACATCCGCACCCTCGTCCTCACCTTCCTCTACCGGCAGATGCCGGACCTGATCGACGCCGGCTACGTCTACATCGCCAAACCGCCGCTCTACCGGGTCAAACAGGGCAACCAGGAGACCTACCTGGAGCGCGAGTCCGAACTCGAGGAGCTGCTGCTGCGCGACAAACTCGAGGACTTCGAGCTCGCCGACGCCAACGGCAAGAAGACGAAGCTGACCTCGAGCCGCTGGCAGGGGTACGTGCGGCGCTCGAAGGAGTACGAGGGATGGAGCTCCTCGCTGCAGGCCGAGTTCGGCCACGAGGCCGTGCGCTTCCTCGAGGAGTCGAATCTGCTCGACGAGGGTGTGACCTCGCTGGCCGCCGCGGCGAAGCTGCTGGACAAGAAAGCCCCCGAGGACGAGCCGTTCGACACCGAAGTGGTGGAGAGGAGCGACGACCTGCTGGTCGTCAAGGCGATCGAGCGGCGCAGCGGCCTCGCCCGCACCCACCGCTTCCCGGCGGAGCTCTTCACCCATTACGACTACCGCAAGTTCGTCGAGGTGCACGGGGCGCTGCTGAAGCAGGTGGGCCGCCCGCCCTTCGAGGTCCTCTACGACGGCCGCCGCAACATCGCGCTCTCCTTCCAGGCGCTCCGCGGCGCGGTTCTGGAGCTCGCCCGCAAAGGCGTCCAGCTGACCCGCTTCAAGGGATTGGGAGAGATGAACGCCGAGCAGCTGCGGGAGACGACGATGGACCCCGCCAGCCGCACGCTGGCGCGGGTGACGCTCGAAGACGCGACCGCCGCCGACCAGATCTTCTCGATGCTGATGGGCGACCAGGTCGGGCCGCGGCGCGAATTCATCGAGGACCACGCGAAGGAGGTGCGGTTCCTTGACGTCTAAGGCCGCGCTCGGCGGGAGGGAAAGCTGATGGCGCTCGAAGCCCTGACGGGCCGGATCGAAGAGCGCGAGCTCGAGAAGGAGATGCGCTCGTCCTACCTCGATTACGCGATGAGCGTGATCGTCGGCCGGGCGCTGCCGGACGTGCGCGACGGCTTGAAGCCGGTGCACCGCCGCGTCCTCTACGCGATGCACGACATCGGCCTGCAGCCGACCCGCCCCTACCGCAAGTGCGCCTTCATCGTCGGCGAGGTGATGGGCAAGTACCACCCGCACGGCGACTCGGCGATCTACGACACCCTGGTGCGGATGGCGCAGGACTTCTCCCTGCGCTACATGCTCGTCGACGGCCAGGGCAACTTCGGCTCGATCGACGACGACCCGGCAGCGGCGATGAGATACACCGAGGCCCGCCTCGGCCGCCTCGCCACCGAGCTGCTGCGCGACATCGACGCCGACACCGTCGACTTCGGCCCCAACTACGACGAGTCGACGCAGGAGCCGCTGGTGCTGCCGGCGCGCTTCCCGAACCTCCTGGTCAACGGCACCTCCGGGATCGCCGTCGGGATGGCGACCAACATCCCGCCGCACAACCTGCGCGAGGTGGCCGCCGCCGTCACCGCCTACATCGACGATCCGCAGATCGACCTCGAGGGCCTGATGCAGCACGTCAAGGGCCCCGACTTCCCCGGCGGCGGGATCATGAGCCGCGAGGGGATCCGCGACGCCTATGCCTCCGGCCGCGGCAGCATCCGGGTGCGGGCGCGCGCCCACGTCGAGCCGCTGAAGGGGGGCAAGGAGGCGATCGTCGTCACCGAGCTGCCGTTCATGGTCAAGAAGGGCGGCGAAGGCGGCCTGATCACGAAGATCGCCGACCTCGTCCGCGACAAGAAACTCGAGGGCATCTCCGACCTCCGCGACGAGTCCGACCGCTCCGGCATGCGCCTGGTGATCGAGCTCAAGCGCGGCGGCCCGCCGGCCAAAGTCGTTCTCAACAACCTCTACAAGAAAACCGCGATGCAGTCGACCTTCGGCGCCAACATGGTGGCGCTGGTCGACGGCGTTCCGAAAACGCTGAGCCTGCGCCAGCTGATCCACCACTACGTGGACCACCAGCGCGAGGTGGTCACCCGCCGCACGCAGTACGAACTGCGCCGCGCCGAGGCGAGGGCCCACATCCTCGAGGGGCTGCTGGTCGCGCTCGACAACCTCGACGCGGTGATCGCGCTGATCCGCGGCTCCAACGATCCCGACGCCGCCCGCGAGGGGCTGATCGACCAGTTCGACCTCTCGCGCGAGCAGGCGCAGGCGATTCTCGACATGCGCCTGCAGCGCCTGACCGCCCTCGAGGCCGACAAAGTCCGCGCCGAGCACGCCGACCTGATGGAGCGGATCGGCGAGCTGCGGGCGATCCTCGGCGACGAAGCCAAGGTGATGGGCCTGGTCAAGGACGAGCTGGCGGAAATCGTCGAGTCCTACGGCGACGAGCGCCGCACCGAACTCGCCCACTTCGAGGGCGACGTCGGGATCGAGGACATGATCGCCGACCAGCAGATGGTGATCTCGCTGACCGCCTCCGGCTACGTCAAGCGGCTGCCGCTGGCGACCTACCGCCAGCAGCGCCGCGGCGGCGTCGGGGTGATGGGGATGAACCTCAAAGACGAGGACTACATCGCCCACCTCCACATCTGCTCGACCCACGACTTCCTGCTCTTCTTCACCAACCGCGGCAAGGTCTACCGGCTCAAGGTCTACGAGCTGCCGGAGGGCTCGCGCACCTCGAAAGGCAGCTCGCTGAACAACCTGCTGCCGCTGCGCGAAGGCGAGCGGGTGATGGCGGTGATCCCGACCCGCGACTTCAAAGAGAACAGGTACCTGGCGTTCGCCACCGCCCAGGGGCTGATCAAGAAAACGAAATTCCTCGCGTACAACACGCCGATCCGCGCCGACGGGATCATCGCGATCAAGGTTCGCGACGGCGACGAGCTGGTCCAGGTGCGGCTGACCTCGGGCGAAGACGACATCCTCATGGTCTCCCACTCCGGCCACGCCTCCCGCTTCTCCGAGGCGCACGTGCGGGAGATGGGCCGCGACACCAGCGGCGTCAAAGGGATGAACGTCTCCGGCAAGGACAACCGGGTGCTGGCGATGGACGTCGCCCGCAACGACACCGAACTCTTCGTCGTCACCGAGAACGGCTACGGCAAGCGCACGCCGGTCTCCGAGTACCCCGTCAAGGGCCGCGGCACCAAAGGCGTCCTCACCGCGAAGCTGACCGAGAAGAAGGGCGGCCTCGCCGGCGCCCTGATCGTCGGCGAGCACCAGGACCTCCTCTTCATCTCCCAGAACGGGATGGTCCAGCGCACCTCGGTCAGCGGCATCTCCCAGATGGGCCGCGCCACCCAGGGCGTCAAGGTGATGAACATCAAGGACGACGACCGCGTCAGCGCCGTCGCCCTGGTGGTCGAGTCCGAGGAGGGCGACGCCTCAGCCGCAGTCGAGGACGACGGCCAGGCCGAGCTGGTCGACGCCTCCCCGGACGGCGCGGGGGAGTAGGCGCAAGAGCGGCACCGGCAGAGCCGGTGCCGCTGACGCGATCAGCCCACGACGAGGTTGGTCGTCGAGTCGACTGTGACCGAGCTGTCTTGTTTGTACACGCCGCCGGTTTTGGCGCCGGTTCCGCTGAACGGGCATCCGAACCCATCCTGGGTGACGGTGTAGCTGATGCCGGTGATATTTGCCTGGACGTTGTAGTCCGCGGTGCCTGTGTTGTTGGTGATCTGCAGGCTTTTGAGGCCGGTCTGCGCGCCGATCGTCATCGTGCAGATCGAGCCGGTTGCGGGAACCTTGATGGTTATGGCCTGGCCCGCCGGGCAGGTCAGGTCGACAGAGGTCGAGTACAGGTCGCTCACTCCGGAAGGAGCTGTCCAGACCCAGTCGCAGAATCGCATTTCAACGGCCGCGGAGAGGAAGCCGAATGCGGCGCATCCCGAGTAGGACGCTTCCATTGTCTGGCTTTCACTCGAGGCAGAAAGGGTCCCGTTGAAGTGACCCGCGCATTCGACCGTCCCTGCTTCGGTGATGAATGTCTCGTTGTTCCAGCTGCTGCTCGCTGTGAGAAAGGCGGGATAGCTGGCGGCTGTGAATTTGGCGGCTGAGGCGGTCGAAGCCACGACCGCGGTGAGAGCGAGAACGGCGACCAGCGCCACGCCCAGAACCTTGATCTTGCGCATCATCTTTTCTCCCTTGAACGTGCCCCATAATTACTCAGATAGATCTGAGTAAAGCACTTCGAGGAATGGGCGGTGCAATGGAAGTCGCGCCAGGAGCCGGTTCAGGCCGCCGCCGGCAGGTACTGCTGCCAGGCCGGCGGGATCTTCGGGCTGGCGACCTGGATGAAGACCGTGGGCGGTGGGGCCTTCGGGGTCTTCGCCGGGTGCATCTCGATCTCGCGGGGGAGGCGGTTGCCCTTGCGGCGATTGCAGGGCGGGCAGGCGGCGACGATGTTCTCCCAGACGGAGAGGCCGCCGCGGGAGCGGGGGATGACGTGGTCGACGGTGAGGCCGGATTTGGTCGAGCCGCAGTACTGGCAGGTCCAGGAGTCGCGGGCGAGGACGGCGCGGCGGGTGATCTTGCGGCGGTGGGCCTCGCGCGGGATCCGCACGTAGCTGACGAGGCGGATCACGTCGGGGCGCTCCATCGTCATGTGCTCGGAGTGGAGCGCGGCCCCGTCCCGCTGCTCGAGCAGTTCGGCCTTTTCCTTGAGAAGGAGGACAGCGGCTCGTCTCAACGTGCAGACGTTGATCGGCTCATACGTCGCGTTGAGTACCAGGACCCTGGCCATTGCTGGGACAGAATTGTAGGGCGCTCGGCCCTCGGTCAGGAGATTTCGCGGAAGCCCGGTGGCTCAGGCCAGCGGATAGGAGCCGAGGATCCGCACCGACTCGGCCTTCCCGCGCAGCTGCTCGATCGCCTCGGCGACGGTCGGATCGCTCTCTTTTCCCTCCAAATCGCAGAAGAACATGTAGCGCCCGAGCCCCTGCCGCAGCGGCCGCGACTCGATCCGCGAGAGGTTGATCCCGCGCTCGGAGAACTCGCGCAGGGCGTCGACCAGGGCGCCGGGATGGTCGGCCCCGAGCTCGGAGAAGACGAGCGAGGTCTTCCACGGTCCCTCGCCGGCCGGCTCGGTCCCCGCCGGGGCGATCCAGACGAAGCGGGTGACGTTGTCGTCCTGGTCCTCGACCCCTTCCAGCAGCAGCTCGCAGTCATAGAGCGCCGCCGCCGCCCGCGCCCCCAGCGCCGCCCACGGTCGCGCCGACTCGCTCACCATCCGCACCGCCGCCGCGGTGCTGCTGACGCTTCGCAGTTCGACCTCCGGAAACCGCTCGCGGAGGAAGCGCTGGCACTGCGCCAGCGGCTGCGGGTGGGAGAGCACCGCCTCGACGTCCTCGGTCCGCACCCCCTCGCGGGCGATCAGGTGGACCCGGACCCGGTAGTCGTGCTCGCCGACGATCGTCACCGCGCCCGCCTCGAAGGCGAGCGTGTCGAGGGTCGGCCGGATCGACCCCTCGAGCGAGTTCTCGATCGGCACCAGCGCCCGCTCCGCCTCGCCCCGCTCGACCATCAGGATCGCGTCGTGGATCGTCGCCGTCCGCAGCGGCTCGTAGCCGCCCTCGGGAATCGCCTCGCCGAGGGCGTCCTCGGTGAAGGTGCCGGCGGGTCCGAGGTAGGCGATCCTCATGATGGGATCAAACCAGAGCCCCCGGCCCCGGTGCCTATTCGACGATCAGGCTGTAGGTCGCTTCGTTGTTTTCGGTGACCTGCTCGCCCGCCACCGGTTCGACTTCGACTTCGAGCGTCACTTCGCCTTTCGGCGTCGGCGTGAGGAGGATCGTCGTCGAGCCGATTTCGCCAACCGCGATTTCGTCGATCTCCCCCTCGATCGTGTTCCCTTCCACGGTCACCGCGACGGTGATGCCGCTCTCGGTCGATTCGCCCTGGTTCTGCACCTGGACTTCGACTTCGACGCTTTCTTCGCCGGCGACGGTGACGGGGGCGCCTTCGATCAGTTCGGTGCCGTTGACGCTGGCTCCGGCGAGTTCGGTCCCGTGCACGCCCGGCGTGGCCGCGCCGGTGGCGCCGCTGATCCCGCCGAGCGCTTCGCTGACCGTGCTTTCTTCCAGCCACTTTTCGTCCGGCAGGAAGGGGCTTTTCGGCAGGTCGCTGTCGGAGATCCCGTTCGAGGCGAGGACGCCGTCGACTTCCGGCCGCACCACCTGTTCGTAGACGACGTCGGCGGCGAGCAGCTTCTGCATCTGCTTGGCGATCGCGGCCATCGCCTTCTCGGCTCCGGCGTCGCCGAGGGCGGTGGGCATCTTGTCGGCGATTTCGTCCATCGCGTTGGCCCGCAGCTGGTAGGCGAGCTCGAGGTTCCCCTGGGCGTCGCTCATGTCGCCGGGCGCGTCGAGGTCGTCGACTCGGCTCGCCAGGGTGTCGATCGCGCTGCGGTCGGCGTTGACCTGGTCGACGAAGTCGGTCACGGAGAGTTTGCTCGGGTCTTCGAGGTTGCCGAAGAACGATTTGCTCCTCTGCTGGGTCTCTTCGACGATCTGGGTGACGTTGCGGGCGTAGTCCTCGAGCGCGCGGTTGGCGCGGGCGTCGAGGCAGCCCTTCACCCCGAGGACGAGCAGGATCAGCAGGATCAGGCCGCCGCCGAGGGCAAGCCCTCGCCGCAGCATGATCTGCTGGCGTTCGGGGCGGCGTTTCGGTCGCTCGCGCTGAGGCGAGCGTCGTGAGGCAAAGTCCTCCACGGGGGCGGAAGTATGACCTCTGCGGCCGCTGGAGCGCAAAGAGACGCCGCAAACGGCACCTTTTTCCCAACCCCGAACCGGCAGGAAGGCATCCTTTACCGGCGAAGTGGAGGGAGCCCATGGTCGGCTCGCTTGTGCTCAACCGCTTCCTGATCGAGCGCCGCATCGGCAGCGGAGGCTTCGGCGTCGTCTACGAGGCCTGGGACGGCCGCCTCGAGCGCCCGGTCGCCGTCAAGGCGATCGAGCAGAGGGGGGAGGCGGGTCGCCGCGTCCTCCGCGAGGCGCAGGCCGCCGCTCGCCTCAACCATCCCGGCATCGTCACCCTCTACGAGCTGGGGGAGGAGGACGGCAACGCCCTCCTCGTCACCGAGCTGGTCGAGGGCTCGACCCTCGCCCGCCTCGCCGCGGCCGGCGAGCTCTCCGACCGCGAGATCGGCGAGATCGGCGCCGACCTCTGCGAGGCGCTCGACCACGCCCACTCGCGCGGCGTCGTCCACCGCGACATCAAGCCGCAGAACGTGCAGGTGATCGACGACGGGGAACCGCGGGCGAAGCTGATGGACTTCGGCGTCGCCCACCTCGCCGGCGACGCGCCCCTGACCGCGGCCGGCGACGTCGTCGGCACCCTCGCCTACATGTCGCCCGAGCAGGCCGAGGGGCGCCCGGCGGGCCCCGAGGCCGACGTCTACTCGCTGGCGCTGACGCTGTACGAGTGCTGGAGCGGCGAGAACCCGCACCGCCGCGCCACCCCGGCCGCCACCGCCCGCGCGATCGGCGGCCGCCACCGCTCCCTGCGCCGCCACCGCCCCGACCTGCCGCGCGAGCTGTCGGCGACGATCGACGCCTGCCTCGCGGCGCGCCCGAACCACCGCCCCTCGCTGGAGGAACTGGGGACGACGATCGAGGACTCGCTCGACGAGCTCTCCGACCGCCTGCCCGGCTCCCACCGCCACGGCTTCGCCACCCGCGCCGCCGCCCTCGCCGCCGCCGCAACCCTCGGCGGCTTCCTCGCCCTCCACGGCGCGGCCCTGCCGTAGGCCCTTCCCTAGGATCTTCCTATCGGCGCGTTAAGTCGTTTGGAGTCGATGTTCGAAGGCCTCGTCGAGGGGGTGTTCAGCCGTGCCTTCAGCTCCGAGGTGCAGCCGGTCGAACTGGCTCGCAAACTGGCGAAGGAAATGGACGCCCACAAGACCGCTTCGGTCCAGCGCGTCTACGTCCCCAACGAGTACACCGTCTTCCTCTCGCGCCAGGACCGCGGCAAGCTCGAAGGCTACGAGCGCTCGCTCGAGCAGGAGCTCTCCGGCTACCTGCTGGAGCACGCGCGCCGGCGCGGTTACGACCTGCTGACCCGGCCGCAGGTCGACTTCAAAACCGACGAGCGGCTGCGGCTGGGGGAGTTCGGGATCCAGGCCCGGCTGGTGAAGCCGCCCGCGCACGAGGGTCAGGCGCCCGAACAGGGCGAAGAGGGTCAGACGATGGTCTACTCGGCGGTCCGCGAGCGCGACCGCGGCCGGCCGAAACGCCCGGAGCAGGCGGTCGGGGCGCTGGTCTCGACCCGCGCGGTCGTCTCGCTCGGCGACCGCCGCTACGTGCTCGACGGCCCGCGGGCGACGATCGGCCGCTCGAAGTCGGTCGAGTGCGTGCTCTCAGACCCCAACGTCTCCCGCCGCCACGCCGAGCTGCGCCGCGCCGACAACGGCGACTGGCAGATCGTCGACCTCGGCTCCACCAACGGGATCAAGGTCAACGGCCGCCGCGTCCCCTCGACCCGGCTCAGCCCCGGCGACCAGGTCACCGTGGGCACCACCAGCTTCACCTTCGACATCGAGCAGTAGGGCGGCTGCCGCCGTCATTAAGGTGCCTGTCGCGTGGACTACGACCCGATCTCAGTAGCCCTCAAGTTCGGCTTCCTCGCCGTCCTCTACCTGTTCGTGCTCGTGATCGCGCGCAGCGCCCTCAAGGACCTGCGCCGGACGCTCTCCCCGGCCCCCGACGCGACCGGGTTCCACGCCGCGCCCGCCTACGCCGAGGCGCCGCGGGGGCCGGACGGGTGGCTCGTCGCCGAGCGCGGCGGCGGCCTCGAGCGCGAGCAGCGCTTCGACCTGATCGGCGGCCTCTCGATCGGCCGCTCGAAGGAGGCCGACGTGCGGATCGACGACCGCTACGCCTCCAGCCTCCACGCCCGCGTCTTCTCCCGCGAGGGACGGTTCTTCGTCGAGGACATGAGCTCGACCAACGGCACCCTGCTCAACGGGGCGACGCTGCAGGGGGAGGCGGAGCTGATCGATCGCGACACGGTCCAGATCGGCGACACGATCTTCAGGTTCGAGGTGGGCTAGATGGCGTTGCGGATCGCGGAGGAGGCCGTTCGCACCGACACCGGACGCCAGCGCAACGCCAACGAGGACTCGTTCTTCACCAAGGCCCCGCTGTTCGTCGTCGCCGACGGGATGGGCGGGGCGCAGGCCGGCGAGGTGGCCTCCAAAGCGGCGGCCGAATCGTTCGCCCGCGAGCTTCCCCCCGAGCCGCCCGAGCGGGTGCTGGAGGAGACGATCGAGGGGGCGAACCGGACGATCCACGAACTCGCCCGCAAGGACCCGGGCCTGGCCGGGATGGGGACGACGATCACCGCCGCGATCGTCGACCTCGAGGCCGAAGAGGTGGCGATCGGCCACGTCGGCGACAGCCGTGCCTACCGCCTGCGCGGGGGGAAGTTCGAGCAGATCACCCGCGACCACTCGCTGGTCGAGGAGATGCGGCGCAAAGGCCAGCTCACCGACGCCCAGGCCGAGGACCACCCGCAGCGCTCGATCATCACCCGCGCCCTCGGCCCCGAACCCGAGGTCCAGGTCGACCTGCAGACCGTCCCCGCCCAGCACGGCGACCTCTTCCTGATCTGCTCCGACGGGCTGACGACGATGCTCGACGACGAGCAGATCGCCCACATCCTCACCCGCGCCACCTCGCTCTCCGCGGCGGTGCGGGCGCTGGTCGACGAAGCCAACCGGGCCGGCGGTCGCGACAACATCACCGTCGTCGCCTTCCGAGTCGAGGACACCGCCGCGCCCGCCGCCGCCAACCCGGGGGCCGGTCCCGACGAGGGGGCGACGCTGATCGGCACCAGCGCCGAGGAGGCCGGGCTGACCGGCACCGAGGTCCGCCGCCGCGCCGCCGCCGAGGCCGCGCGCAAGCGCCGCGAGGAGGCCGCGGCGCGACCGAAGGGCCGCCGCCTGCGCACGATCGCCAAGGTCCTCGCCGCCGTCCTCGTCCTCGCCGCGGTCGCCTTCGGCGCCTGGTACGGCAACCGCCAGATCTGGTTCCTCGGCACCGACCAAGCCGGCCGGGTCGCCCTCTACCGCGGCGCCCCCTACGAGCTGCCGTTCGGGATCGAGCTCTACGAGGAGCGCTACGCGATCCCGATCCAGGCCGAGGCGCTGCCGCCGCGCCGCCGGGACGCGGTCACCGGTCACGACCTGCGCTCGCGCGAGGACGCCGCCTCCCTGATCGAAGACATCGAAAAGACCGAGGGGCTTCGTTGACCTCGGCCAGGAACCGGGAGCTGCTCGCCCTGGTTCCGGTCGCGATCCTGCTCACCGCGGGGTTCGCCGGGGTCTTCTCGCAGGAGAACGAACAGCTCGGCGATCTCAGCCTCATCTACGGGGGCTACTTCCTGGCGATCTGCCTCGCCACCCACGTCTACCTGCGGATCCGCCTCCCAAACGCCGACCCCTACCTCTTCCCGCTGGTCGCCACCCTCACCGCCCTCGGGCTGGTGATGATCTACCGGATCGACGAGACCCTGGCCCGCGACCAGGCGAACTGGTTCGTCCTCGGCCTCGTCCTCTTCGCGCTGACGATCCACTTCCTGCGCGACTACGAGGTGCTCGAGCGCTACCGCTACACGATCGCGATCGCCGGCCTGCTGCTGCTGCTGGCGCCGCGGGTGCCGGGGATCGGCCAGCAGGTCAACGGCGCCTACCTCGGGGTGAAGATCGGGCCGATCGCCTTCCAGCCGGCCGAGTTCACCAAGCTCGCGATCGTCGTCTTCCTCGCCAGCTACCTGCGCGAGCACCGCGAGGTGCTGATCGTCGGCGCCCGCCGCGTCCTCGGGGTGACGCTGCCGCCGCTGAAGCACTTCGGCCCGCTGCTGGTCGTCTGGGGGGCCTCGATGTTCATGCTCGTCTTCATCCGCGACCTCGGCAGCTCGCTGATGTTCTTCGCCGCCTTCCTCGCGCTGCTCTACGTGGCGACCGGTCGCTTCTCCTTCGTCGTGATCGGGATGGCGATGTTCCTCCTCGGCGCCTGGTTCTTCGCCTCCACCGTTCCCCACGTCCACGACCGGGTCGAAATCTGGCTGCACCCCTACAACGACCCGCAGGAAACCGGGTACCAGATCCTGCAGTCGATCTTCGCCCAGGCCGACGGCGGCCTCTTCGGCGCCGGCTTCGGGCAGGCCCTGATCACGGTTCCGGGAAGCGGCGGAACCGCGCTGCTGCCGGCTGCCCACACCGACACGATCTACTCGTTGATCGTCAACGAGGTGGGGCTGTTCGGCGCCTGCGGGGTGGTCCTCGTCTACCTGCTGATCGCCGCCCGCGGCTTCAAGATCGCGCTGCTCGCGAGCGACGGCTTCTCGAAGCTGCTGGCCACCGGCCTGACCGCGGTCTTCGCGATCCAGGCCTTCGTGATCATCGGCGGCGTCACCAGGGTGATCCCGCTGACCGGCGTCACCCTGCCCTTCATCAGCTACGGCGGCAGCTCGATCCTCGCCAACTTCGTGCTGCTGGCGCTGCTGCTGCTGATCTCCGACCGGGCCCGACGTGAGGCCGCCGAACCGGCGGGACGCGTGGCTGCCCTGGGAGCGCCGGCGTGAACCGCCAGATCGTCAAATTGTTCGCCTTCATCGTCGTCCTCTTCGGGATCCTCATTGGCTTCACGTCCTGGTGGTCGGTCTTCGACGCCGAGGCGCTGAAAGAAAAAGACGCGAACAAGCGGCCGCTGCTCGAGCAGCAGCAGATCCCCCGCGGCCGCATCCTCACCGCCGACGGGGTCCTGATCGCGAAGTCGGTCGCGAAGGGGAAGGGCGCGGACAGGCGCTACGTTCGTCGCTATCCGGAAGGCAGCCTCTTCGGCCACCCGATCGGCTACAGCTTCGTGCAGTACGGGGACTCCGAGTTCGAGCAGTTCCACAACGAGGAACTGGTCGGCGAAGGCTCCGAGTTCAGCTCGATCGTCGACGAGCTGCTCGGCGACCGCCAGGAAGGCGACGACATCGTCACCAACATCGACAGCGCAGCGCAGCGCACGGCCCTGGCCGCGCTGGAGGAAGCCGGCTTCGGCGCCGCGGTCGCGATCGAGCCCAGCACCGGCGCGGTTAAGGCGATGGTCTCCAGCGCGCCGTACGACCCGAACCGGGTCCCCTACGAATTCTCGAAGCTGAGCAACAACAACCTCGAAAGGCCGCTGTACAACCGGGCGACGCAGGGCCAGTACCCCCCGGGCTCGACCTTCAAGGTGGTGACCGCAGCCGCCGGTCTCGACAGCGGCACGATCACGCCGGAAACGACGATCGACGCGCCGGGGTCCCTGGAAGTCGAAGGGACGCCGCTGCAGAACGACTTCAACGAGGACTTCGGCCCGATCGCCCTCGACACCGCCCTGACCAACTCGGTCAACACCTGGTTCGGCCAGCTCGGGCAGCAGCTCGGCAACGACACCCTGTTCGAATACATGGAACGGTTCGGCTTCAACGCCACCCCGGCGATCGACCTGCCCGAAGACCAGGTCGAACCGAGCGGGGTCTTCGACGAAGGGGAACTTTTGCGCGCCGGCGACCCAGTCGACCTCGCCCGCCTAGCGATCGGCCAGGAGCGGCTGCTGGCGACGCCGCTGCAGATGGCGCAGGTGGCGGCGGCGGTCGCCAACGGCGGCAGGCTGATGAAGCCGCAGATCTGGAAGCGGGTGATCGACCCCGACGGCCGCGTCGTCGACGAGCTCGACCCCTCCGTCTACAGCGAGCCGATCAGCGAGGAGACCGCGGAAGAGCTGACGACGGCGATGGAAGGGGTGGTCAGCGAAGGGACCGGGACCAACGCGGCGATCCCCGGCATCGCCGTCGCCGGCAAGACGGGAACCGCGGAAACGCCCGGCAACGAAGCCTGCGGTGGCGGCATCGACGAGAACCAGGCCTGGTTCATCGGCTTCGCCCCCGCCGACGACCCGCAGATCGCGATCGCGGCCTCGGTCGAGTGCACGGAACAGTTCGGCGGCGACGTCGCCGCTCCCATCTTCCGCGCCGTCGCGGAATCGATCCTGAACGGAGAATGAGCATTGGCTGAGGTCAGCGAGGGCAGCGTCGTCGACAACCGCTACCGGATCCTGCGCCGGATCGGCAGCGGCGGCATGGCCGACGTCTGGCTGGCCGAGGACGCGCACCTGCAGCGGCAGGTGGCGCTGAAGGTCCTCCACCGGCGCTACCTGCAGGACCAGCAGTTCGTCGCCCGCTTCCAGCGCGAGGCGGAGTCGGCCGCGGGGCTGCAGCACCCGAACATCGTCTCGGTCTTCGACCGCGGCCAGGACGGCGAGGTCAACTACATCGCCATGCAGTACGTCCAGGGGCCGACGCTGAAGGAGCTGATCGACCGCGGCCTCACCTCCGACCAGGCGGTGGCGCTGGTGCGCCAGGTGCTCGAGGGGGCGCGCTTCGCCCACCGCAACGGCATCGTCCACCGCGACCTGAAGCCGCAGAACGTGATCGTCGACGAGGAGGGCAAGGCGGTCGTCACCGACTTCGGCATCGCCCGCGCCGGCGTCTCGGAGATCACCCAGACCGGCTCGGTGATGGGGACGCCGCACTATCTCTCGCCCGAGCAGGCGCAGGGCTTCGACGTCACCCCGGTCTCGGACCTGTACTCGATCGGGGTGATCCTCTACGAGGCGCTGACCCGTCGCGTCCCCTTCGAGGGCGAGAGCGCGGTGGCGGTGGCGATGAAACAGGTCTCGCAGGTGCCGCAGCGGCCGAGCTCGATCAACCCGCAGGTCTCGCCCGCGCTCGACGCGGTGGTGATGCGGGCGCTGGAGAAGGACCCCGGCCAGCGCTTCCAGAGCGCCGACGCCTTCATCGCCGCCCTCGACGCGGCGCTGAAAGACCCGGGGGTGGGACAGGGCACCGCCGCCTTCGCCGCCGTCCCCCCGGTCGTCGCCGAGGAGCTGCCGCCGGAGGAAGACCGCCGGCGCAACTGGTGGCTGTGGGGGCTGCTCGTCGCCGCGATCCTGATCGGCATCCTTGTCGGGCTGGCGCTCACCCGCGACACCACGACCAAGGTCCCGAACGTGACCGGCAACCAGCTCGGGGTCGCGATCACCCTGCTCGAGCAGGACGGGTTCACGGTCGGCGACGTGGTCCGGGTCGAGCGCGAAGCGCCGGCCAACGAAGTCCTCGAGCAGGACCCGGCCGCCTCGCCGCCGGGCGACCAGGCCGCGCTCGACTGCGCTTTCGCCACCTTCTTCTGCTCGAAGCCGGAAGTGACGCTGACGGTCAGCTCCGGTCCGGGCAGCGCCACGGTGCCGTCGACGGCCGGGCAGGCGGAGGAGGAGGCGACGCGCCAGCTCGAAGCCGCCGGCTTCAGGGTCTCGGTCGAGCGCGTCAACTCCGAGTCGGTCGAAGCGGGCCAGGTGATTCACTCCGAGCCCGGCGGCGGCAGCACCGCGACCAAAGGCTCCACCGTCGTCCTCTTCGTCTCCCGCGGGCCGAAGCTGACCAAGGTGCCGGTCCTCGTCGGTGCCCAGCGGGAAGTGGCGGTGCAGCGCCTGCGCAGCCGCGGTCTCGAAGCGAGCATCTCCGAAGAGGAAAGCTCCTCGCCGAAGGGCCAGGTGATCCGGCAGTCGCCGGACGCCGGCACCCAGGTCGAACCGGGCGCGGCGGTGGCGATCGTCGTCTCCAGCGGCGAAAAAGAAGAAGAACAGGCGAAGGCCCCGAACGTGATCGGAAAGCTGCGGCGCGAAGCGGTGGAAGCGATCCGCGCCGCCGGCCTGCAGCCGAGCGTCGAAGAAGAGGAAACGGAAGTGGCCGGCCAGGTCGGCCGCGTCACCGACCAGTTCCCCCCGCCCGGCAGCGAGCTCGAACCGGGCGCGACGGTGACGATCACGGTCGGCAAGCCGGCGGCCGAAGCGACTGAAGAAGAAGGGGAAGCGGGATGAAGGTGGCGGTCCTGGCCGGCGGCCGCTCGTCCGAGCACGACGTCTCGCTGCGCTCCGGCGCCGCGGTGGCGCGGGGGCTGCGCGAGGCCGGTCACGAGCCGATCGAGGTGACGATCGGCCGCGACGGGCGCTGGAGCGCCGCCGGCGGAGCGGTCGAGCTGGTGCCGGCCGGCGGACTGCTGGGGGCCGACGCCGTCTTCCCCGCCCTGCACGGGCCCTTCGGCGAGGATGGCTCGATCCAGGGTCTGCTCGAGTGGCTCGACGCGCCCTACGTCGGCTCCGACGTCCTCGCCTCGGCGATCTGCATGGACAAGCTGACGCTGAAGCGGCTGTTCGCCGCCAACGGGGTGCCGCAGGTCGAGTTCACCGCGGTCGAGGGCAACGACTGGTGGGGCCGCTGCGAGCGGATGGGGCTGCCGCTCTGGGTCAAGCCCTCGCGCCTCGGCTCCAGCGTCGGCATCACCCGGGTCGGCGCGCTGGACGAGCTGGACGCGGCGGTGGAGCTGGCGCTGCGCCACGACCCGCGGGTGATCGTCGAGGCCTCCGCCACCGGCCGCGAGGTCGAGTGCTCGGTCCTCGGCAATGCCGAGCCGCAGGCCTCGCTGCCGGGGGAGATCGTCGCCCAGGGGGTCTGGTACGACTTCGAGGCGAAGTACACCGAGGGCGGGATGGAGCTCCGCGTCCCCGCCCCGCTCGGCGCGGACGCGATCGACCGCGTGCGCGAGCTCGCCGTCTCGGTCTTCGCCCTCGCGGGCTGCTCGGGTCTGGCCCGCTGCGATTTCTTCGTCGAGCCCGACGGCTCCGTCCTCGTCAACGAGATCAACACGATGCCCGGCTTCACCGACACCAGCGTCTACGCCAAGCTCTTCGAGGCGACGGGGATCGAGTACCCGCAGCTGTGCGATCGCCTCGTTCGGCTGGCGATCGAGCGGCACCGGCAGGCGCGGTCCTACGAGTTCTAAAAAAGGTGAGAGGCGACTGCCGGCAGCCGCCTCTCACCCCAAAGGAAGGAAATAACGATCTATCGATCGTCATCCCATGATTCGCCCCTCCATCGAACAGGAGCGCCGGGCACTCGACAAGAAAACCGGATGTAGGGTTGACTCGAGCCTGTCCGCGATCCTGTTCGAGCTGGAAAACTCCTGCAAATCCCAGGAGTACGGATATCTGCGCCCTCAGCTCTGCGGGGGTGTGCAACTGCGGGTGAGGCAGCAGAAACCCTGGTGCGCGTTCCCTGACTAGTTCAGATCGCCATTCACACTGTTGGCCGCGTGAAGAGCATCGGTGACCGTGAGGGCGAGGCCCACGTCGCCACCGGTTTCCAGCCCCTCGTTGCCGTTGCCGTGGCCGTTCATCCGACGCAGCCAGGCGAGGGGGGTACCGGACACCCATCCCTCCACCTCGCCGTCGAGACGCGAGGAACAGGAAGCCACCCGCCCTTCCTCGATGTGCACCAGCACGCCGGCGAAGACGGGGCTTGCCCCCCCCTGCAGCTCCACGGCCAAGCGACATTTCCCGGTCAGGCTGTCGGGGAGAGCCATCAGCGGGATCGCCAGCAGGAAGGCGGCCTCGACGTCGAGGCGTCCGATCGGGGGGGCCGACTCGGGAAGGTGCTTTCGCTCCCAGCCGGCGGCGGCGGTAAGGGGGACCACCGCTCGCCGCAGCCACCAGGTGGTGCGGTAGGGAGTGCCACGGCCTTCGCCCGGATGGGGCTCGACGAGACTGGCCAGCCGCAGTCCTCCGAGTCGTCGCTCGAGGGACGGATAGCTCACTTTCGGAATCAGCCGGTTGAGCTGAGTCAGGGAGAGCGGTTTGGCGGCCAGCGCCCTGACGATGTTGGTCGACCAACCCTCGATCAGCGCTCCCACCGTGCTCTTGGCGAGGGTGCTGCCCAGTTCGATCGGACCGTCAGGCGATTCGTTCAACCACTCCTGCAGGATCTCGCCGACTCCGAGCAGCGCTGCGCCGGAGGGTGTGAGCGCGTAGAGGGAGGAGCCGGAGAGCGCGTCCTGGCGCTGTTGCTCGAGGAGACCGAGGTCGATCAGGGTGCGGGAGTAGACCCGCATCGTGCTCTGGGGCGGCGAGCCAACCGACCGGCGCAGGTCGATCAGCTCCTTCGGCCCCTCCGCCAACGTCTTCAGTATGTGGACGTTCAAAGGGGCAGCCAGAAGAGACAGGGCCTGTCCCCCAGCGCGCCTCATGTGGGCAGGGATGTAGAGCCGACCGCGGACAAGATCGCTCGACCATCTTTCGAAGAATCTTCCCGATCTGCAAGAGCACTAACCGATGGGCTCGCAATTGCCTACCTCGCAATTGTTGTCACCCGAAAAAATACCTGCAAACACCAGTTCGCCAGTCTTTCGCGCGCGTAACAACCTGCAGCGTGTCCGCTTGCTTCGAAGCGCTACTCAGGTTTCCTTGCGGTACGCCGTAATCCCTTAATGATCGCTTCGGCCAAAGTGGCGTCCCCTCCGACTTCGAGTTCTCCATGCTGGCTGTCGGCGAGGCGACGAAGCCAGGCGAGGGGAGTGCCCGACGCCCAGGCTTCTGCCTCGCCCTCGAGGCTGGGGACGCAGGAGGTGACCTCCCCTTCCTCGACGCAGACGAACACCCCGGCGAAGACGGGGGTGTTGCCCCTCTGCACCTCCACCGCCAGCCTGCACCTCCCGGTGACGCTCTTCGGCAGCTCCATCAGGGGGATCGCGAGGAGGAACGCCGCCTCGATGTCGAGGCGGCCGATCGACGAAGTCGATTCCGGCAGGAACTTTCTCTCCCAGGCGCTCGCGGCGACGAAGCTGGCCACTGCCCTCCGCAGCCATTCGGTCGCGCTGTAGGGGGTCGCGCCCCCTTCTACGCGGTGCCCCTCCACCAGCCCGACGATGCGCATCGCCCCCAGCCGCCGCTCCAGCGACGGGTAGCTGATCCTGGGGATCAGCCGGTCCAGCTCCGTCAGCGAGAGGGATCTCCCCGCCAGCGCCCTGACGATGTTGGTCGACCAGCCCTCGACCAGCGGCTTGATCGCGTTGCGAGCCGCGACGCTTCCCAGGTCCAGGGGTCCGCCGGGCGACTGGCCCAGCCAGGTCTCGAGGACCCTGCCGACCTTCAGCAGCCCCAGCCCCGAGCGGGTGATGGAGTAGTCGACGGAAGTCGGGAATTCCCTGCGCGCCCTGCGTTCGATGACGCCGATCTCGGCGAGCGTCCGCATGTAGAGGCGCATCGTGCTCTGGGGCGGAGAGCCCGTCGCGTAACGAAGGTCCAGCAGCGCCGACGGCTCCGGCTCGAGCGCCTTGAGAACCTGCACGTTAAGGGGGGCCGAGAGCAGGCTCATCGCCTCGGCTCCAGCCCGAGCGCGGGTTCCCGTCTTCTTCCCCGAACGCGGGGACATGTTCACCTCGTCGTCCTCTACTCCCTTGGTTCCCAGATAATAATCCTTGTGTATCTCCCTTTTGTCACTCGCTCGCGAAGCGGCTAGTAAGAGACGTTGCGGGACCGAGGCCGGGCGACGGACTTGTACCGAGGGCCCCGGCCCCGGTTCCAGAGGACGCTGTCGATCTGTGCGGGGACGAGAGCGCTGCCGGCAGCGGTGAGGAGCTCGACCGCCTGCACGGCGCAGGCGCGCAACTCGACCTCCTCGGATGAGCCGTGGACGAGAAGCTCCTCTGCTTCGATTTTCGCCTCCAGCCTGGGGTCGAGTGCGAGGACGCCGTCGACGCGCAGGACGTGGGGGACGAGGTTGTCGGCGAAGGCCGTGAGCCGCCCGACGCCCGGCAGCTCGGCGACGCCGGCCCGATGCAGGTCGGCGGCGGCAAGCTGGGCCCGCTTGAAGAAAGGCACCTCGCGCCCCTCGTAGCTGGAGACGTCGGCGAAGGAGCGCCAGCAGCCGAAGCTGCGTGCCAGCTGGGGGATCGACTCGGCCCCCTCGGCCGCCCCGAGGTAGCGGCCGTCATGCTCGTCGATCAGGTGCGAGCCCACGTCCCGCAGGGCAGCGGCGAACTGCGCCATCAACGGGTGCTCGGGATCCTGGCCGACCACGGCCGCGATTTCGCCGGGGTTCATCGCCACCAATTCCTCCGCGTCCCAGGCTCCGGCGGAGTCGAAGCGTTCGGCGACGCCGGCCTCCATCGTCGAGTAGCCGCTGAGACCGGGGCGCCTGCGGATCGTCGGCCACCAGCCGGAGCCGAAGTTGATCGCGTTCATGCAGATCGCGAAGGCGGCGGCCGCTTCGGGATCGTCCGCGACGGGGACTCGCTCCACGCTCGGCCCGGCTGTCGCCGCCTGCTCCAGCTCAGCCGCGTAGTCCTCGATCCTCTCCTCCTCGATCCGCACCGACCGCGCGCGAGCGGCGACCCAGGCACAGGCGGCGCGGACTTCGTCGGGCAGCGAAACTGAGGACATGGAGAAACGAGAGATACAGGTTCGGCAGGCGACGGTCGAGGACGCCGCGGCGATCGCCCGCCTCCTGCACGACTTCAACGCCGAGTACGAGGAGCCCACCCCGCCGGTGGCGGAGCTGACCCGGCACGCCGAGAGGATGCTGCGGGAGGGCGAGATGACGGTGCTGCTGGCGGGGGAGGGACCCGACGGCCTGGCGCTGCTGCGCTTCCGGCCCTCGGTCTGGACGGAGCGGCAGGAGGCCTACCTGCAGGAGCTCTACGTGGTGCCCGACCTGCGGGGTCAGGGAATCGGCCAGTCGCTGATGGAGGCGGTGCTCTCGACCTGTCGCCAGCGCGACGCCGCCTGGATCGAGCTGAACACGGGCGAAAGCGACGTGGCGGCCCGCTCCCTCTACGAGAAGCTCGGCTTCACCAACGAGGAAGGGCCCAGCGGCACCTCGATGCTCTATTACGAGCTCGAGCTCTGAAGCGCCAGCTCGGCGAAGCCGATCCCCGCCGGTGGCCCTGCGCGGTCGGGATGCAACAGATGGCCGAGCAGCTCGACCCCGTCGACGAGGCGCGGTCCGGGGCGGGAGAAGGTCGAGGCGGCGTCGACCGCGAAGACCCGTCCGGCCCCGAGCGAGGCGAGCCGGTCGCGGTGCTCCAGGGCCTGGGCGCGGGAGTCGTCGAGGTACCAGCCGCAGGGCATCGAGACGACGACGTCGGGCTCCAGCCCCGCCAGGTCGTCCCACTCCACCTGCGGCGACTTCTGTCCTGGCCTGCCGGCGACGTCCTCGCCGCCGGCGAGGGCGATCATCTCCGGGACCCAGTGCCCGCCCAGGAACGGCGGATCGAGCCACTCGAGCGCGAGCGCGCGGGGGCGCGCGGCGCCGGCGACCGCCTCCTCGACGACGGCCAGGCGGCCTTCGAGCTGCCGGCGCAGTTGCCCCGCTCGCTCGTCGATCCCAGCCGCCTCGCCCAGGCGGGTGACGTCGCCCAGCACCTCCGCAAGGGTGCTCGGGTCCTGCTGCAGGACCCGCGGCGAGCTCGGCAGCCGCGCCGCGACGGCGACGACGTCCTCGTAGGAGACGGCGCAGACCTCGCATACCGCCTGGGTGACGATCAGGTCGGGAGCGAGCTCGCCCAGTCGCTCCTCGTCGAGCGTGTAGAGGGCGCGGCCTTCGCCGACCATTTCCTTCACCGCGGCGTCGATCTCGCCGGCACCGAGCCCCTCGGGCAGGACCGTCGCGGTCAGGTGCGGCAGCTCGGCGGCGGCCGGCGGGTGGTCGCACTCGTGGGTGACGCCGACCACGTCCCCCCCGAGGCCGAGCGCGAAGAGCATCTCGGTCGCGGAGGGGACGAGGCTGGCGATTCTCATGCCACGACTATTTCACCGCCGCCAGCAGCGCGTTGGCGCCGCCGGTCATCCCGGCTTTGTTGGGATGGATCGGGGCCGCGGCGTTGGTCGGCACCAGCGGCTCCACCCAGCGGGTCGAGCTGCCCTTGCAGGCGTCGTGGCCGATGCTCGCCGCGTACCAGTTGACGAGCGTCGCCCCGTTCGCGGCCGCCTGCGTCGCCAGCATGTCGTTCAGCCGCTTTTGGGTAGCACGCAGGTAGGGGACGTCCGAGAAGCCGATCGGCATCTGCGGCCAGCAACCGAACCCGGTCTCCGGGAAGATCGCCGGGTAGTTGAGGACGTAGATTTTCGCCGCGGGCGAGCGGGCGTGGATCCCCTGCAGCACCGCCGCCACTTTCGGCGCCGTCGCTTCGACCCGCGCTTTCAGCTGGTCGACCCCGCCCGAGTTGTATTTGTCGAGGCAGGGATGGCTGAAGGGATTGACGGTGACGCAGCTTTCGGCGACTTCCGAGAAGCCGATGTCGTTGCCGCCGATCGTCAGCGAGACGACGGTCGTGCTCGCTTCGAGCGAGTTGAACTGCGGCGGGTTCGGCCCGTCGGGATCGACGTTCTGCGGTTCGGTCATGTGCACCGTCCTGGCGCCGCTGCAGGTCGCGTCGCGCAGGGAGAGCCCGATTCCCGGCGCGGCGAGGTGCGCGTAGTTGTTGCTCGACTTGAGGCAGCCGAGCGGCAGCAGCGGGTTCGGAATCAGCGGCCCCGCCGCGTAGGAGTCGCCGAGGGCGACGTAGTTGGCGGCTCGAGCCCCGACCGCCAGCGCGGTGGACAGCGCCAGCGCCGCCAACGTCACAGTCAATAGCCACAGCACCCTCGGGCTGCGACCCAGGATCGACTGGTCCATTTACCTCTCCTTCCGTTTGCCCCGCCCGGTTCCCCGGCCTATGCTCAAGATAGTTTGCGGTTAAGATTTGTGCAAGCCGGTACTAACTATCAGGTAAAACACAGTCGAAGAGGAGCCTTCACCATGCGCCGCACCCTCCCCGTTCTGCTTCTGGTCCTCGCCCTGCTTGCCGCGGCGGCTGCACCAGCCCGCGCCGATCTGCCGGTGATCTGGAACGGCGTCTACGGCTACGCCCACACCAGCCCCACGGCCAGCCCGCCGGGAGCCAACGACTGGAGCTGCAAACCGAGTGCGGCGCACCCGCGGCCCGTGGTCCTCGTCCACGGCACCTTCGCCGACATGTCGAACAGCTGGCAGGCGATCTCGCCGCTGCTGAAGAACAACGGCTACTGCGTCTTCGCCCTCAACTACGGCGACTACAGCGGCAGCGGCGCGATCGGCGTCTACGGCGTCGACGACATCCCCACCTCGGCGGGGGAGCTCTCTGCCTTCGTCGACAAAGTCCTCGCCGCGACCGGCGCGGCCGAGGTCGACCTGGTCGGCCACTCGCAGGGCGGGATGATGCCGCGCTACTACCTCAAGCACCTCGGCGGGGCGGCGAAGGTCCGCGCCCTCGTCGGCCTCTCGCCCTCCAACCACGGCACCACCCTCGACGGCCTCTTCATCCTCTCCAACTTCTTCCCCGGGGCCAACCAGTTCACCGGCGCCCTCTGCCCGGCCTGCGAGCAGCAGCGCGCCGGCTCGGCCTTCATCACCAACCTCAACTCGGGCGGCGAGACGGTCGCCGGCGTCGACTACACGGTGATCCAGACCCGCTACGACCAGGTCGTCACCCCCTACGCCTCGGCCTTCCTCTCGGGGTCGAACGTGCGCAACATCCTGCTCCAGAACCAGTGCATCCTCGACCTCGGCGACCACCTCTCGATGCCCTACGACCACATCGTCGGCGCCGACGTGCTCACCGCGCTCGATCCGGCGCACCCGCGGGGATTCCTCTGCACGCCGATCGCCCCCACGGCCGGCGGCTAGCGAACCGGCTCAGCCGCCAGAGCCGTTCTCCCCGCGGTAGGGCCCCGGCTTCGGCCGGGGCCTGCCGCCGGGGAAGGCGAGGCGCAGGATCGTCCGCTGCACCATCCCCAGCTGCTGGCTGAACGGGCCGCTGTTGTACGGGAGCCCGTAGCGCTCGCAGACGTCTTTGACCTGCGGCGCGATCTCGGCATAGCGGGTGCTCGGCATGTCGGGGAAGAGATGGTGCTCGACCTGGTAGCCGAGGTTGCCGCTGGCGACGTGGAAGAGCGGGCTGCCCTCGATGTTGGCGGAGCCGGTGAGCTGGCGCACGTACCAGCCGCCGCGGCTCTCGTCCTCCACCTCCTGCGGGGAGAAGGTGTAGGTCTGGTCGGGGAAGTGGCCGCAGAAGATGATCGCGTAGGCCCAGACGTTGCGGACGATGTTGGCGGTGGCGTCGGCCCTGGCGGTGGCGCGGAAGGTCTTGCCGCCGCTGTTCAGCGCGGCTTCCACCACCGGCGCCCAGCGACTCTGCCGCCGCCGCTTCAACCGCCCGAGGAGACCGCGGGGCTGCTTGCGCTGCCGCCGCGTCTCCACCACGGCGTCGACGGCCGTCGCGGCCAGGGCACTCACCAGCGGCCAGGCGATGTAGTCCTTGACGACCTGGCTTTTGGCCTTGCCCGCGATCCCCTTCAGCTCCCGCTTCACCTGGGGCATCGGTTTGCGGCCCTTGCGGATCGCCTCGAAATCGAGGTCGTGCAGCGCCACGCCCAACTCGAACAGCGCCATCAGGATCAGGTTGTAGAAGGGCTGCAGCAGGTAGACCGGGTGCCAGCGCTGCTCCGGGTCGATCCGCATGATCTCGTAGCCGAGGTCCTTGTCCTTGCCGCGGATGTTGGTGTAGGTGTGGTGGACGTAGTTGTGGGAGTGCTTCCAGGCCTCGGCGGTCGAGGCGGTGTCCCAGTCCCAGGTCGAGGAGTGGATCCGCGGGTCGTTCATCCAGTCCCACTGGCCGTGCATGACGTTGTGGCCGATCTCCATGTTCTCGAGGATCTTCGCGGCGGAAAGCGCCGAGGTCCCCGCTGCCCAGGCGGCGCGGTTGCGGGAGCCGAGCAGGAGGACGCGGCCGAGCACGGCGAGGCGCCGCTGCATCTCGATCATGCTCTCGATGTAGCGCCGGTCGCGGGTGCCGAGCTCGGCCATGACGCGATCGCGGATCGCGTCGAACTCGCGCGCCAGCTCGTCGAGCTGCTGCTCGGAGAGGTGCGCGAGCGGGCTCTCGGTCTGGGTGTCGATGGGGGCGGTGGTGGGCGTGGCGGTGGTCATCTGTTCTTCATTCCCTCTTTCTCATAAAGCGATTGCAACGTCGCCTTCCGGCGCGTTGACGCAAGTCCGGACCATTTCTCCCTCTTGCCCGTGGACCTCCCCGGTCCGCAGGTCCCGCACTTCTCCCTCGCAGAGCCTGCCGATGCAGGTGTGGCAGATCCCCATCCGGCAACCGAAGGGCAGCTCGGCGCCGGCTTCCTCGCCGGCGACGAGGATCGGGGTGCCGCCGCCGCACTCGGCCGCGACGCCGCTGGAGAGGAAGCGGACCCTCCCGCCCTCGCCGGCGCCGGCATCGCCGCCGATCACCGGTTGGAAGCGCTCCATCTCCAGCAGCTCCGGGTCGCCCTCCGCGCGCCAGTGCTCGGTCAGCGCGTCGAGCATCTCCCCGGGCCCGGAGGCGAAGGTGCGACGCTGGCGCCAGTCGGGGCAGAGCTCCTCGAGGTGGGTGGGGGCGACGCGTCCCGCCTCGCCGGTGATCTGCAGGTGCGGCCGGTAGCCGGAGCAGCGGCCGTCGAGCTCGCGCAACTGCTCGCCGAAGATGACCCCGTCGGCGGTGCGCGCCGAGTGGACGTGGACGGCGTCGTCCAGCGCTTCGTCCCGGTCGAGGCTGCGCAGCATGCTCATGATCGGGGTGATCCCGCTGCCGGCGCTGATGAAGAGGAGCTTGTGCGGGGGCGGGTCGGGAAGGACGAAGGTTCCTTCGACGCCGCCGAGGCGGACGATGTCGCCGGGCCGTGCCTGGCGCACGAGGTAGGGGGAGACCTTGCCGGCGTCGACCAGCTTCGGAGTGATTCCGATCAGCCCGTCCGGGCGCTCGGGGTCGGTGGTCAGCGAGTAGGCCCGCCAGTGGTGGACGCCGTCGACCACGACGCCGATTCGCAGGTACTGCCCGGGCCGGTGCCCAACCCATTCGTAGCCGGGCCGGATCAGCACGGTCACGGCGTCGGAGGTCTCCGGCACGATCCGCTCGATCCGGCCGCGCAGCTCCTGGGTCGACCAGAGCGGGTTGATCAGTTCGAGGTAGTCGTCCGGCAGCAGCGGCGTGAACAGGGAGCGGACGGCATGCAACGCGCGCTGTCGCGCCTTCGGGACCTGCGGTTTGGCGCCACGCTCTGCCATTGAGAAAAGCTACACCGATCGATGTAATGATTACGTGAGGACGGTCACTCCTATACCCGCGCCCGCGGAACTCAGTCGACCAGCTTGACGTCGCTGATCTCGATCCGGTAGCGGCCGCCCTGGTCCCGCGAGGGGGCGGCTTTCGTGAACCAGATCAGGAAGTACTTCGCCGGCGAGCCGAGGTGGAGCTCGATCTCCTCGATCTCCTTCGCGTCGGTGACGTCGCCGACCGGTTCTCCCCATTCGGAGAGATCTTCCGGCGGTCCCGCCGCGGTGGCGTAGATCTCCGCGTCCCAGCCGGGGGCGCCGCGGACGATCATCTCCTGCGGGGTCGTGGTCGCCTTCGTCACCACGTAGAGGCCGACGCCGGGGTTGGGCCCCGTCTTCGTGCCGGCGAATTCCTCGTCGTCGTAGTGCTCGCTGCTCCAGGCGGTCCCGGTGGGGTTGCCGTCGACCGCGAGGCTGACCGCTTCGGGGTCCTCTTCGCCGTCCCCCTGGGGGTCGTAGTCGGAGGCTTCGGCCAGCGCCACCGGCGTGCCCTTGTCCTCGAGTGCGCCCCCGCCCCCGCCGGGACCGTTGCCGCTGCTGATCAGGACCACCGCCGCGACGGCGCCGGCGAAGGCGAGCAGGAGCAGGAGCAGGGCGACCCGCGACCAGCGCCCGCCGCTCGCCAGCTTGCGTTCGGCCGGCGGCACCGCCTCCAGCACGCTCGTCGCCTCTCCGGTGGTCGAGCCCGCCCGCGCCGCCTCGACCTCGAGCGCGGTCGAGAGATCGTCGATCAGCTCACCGACCTGCTGGTAGCGCTGATCGGGGTCCTTGGCGGTCGCCCGCTCGACCACCATCGCCGCCGCGGCGGAGAGCTCGGGCCGGCGCTGCTGGACGTCGGGCAGCTCCTCGTTGACGTGTTTCATCGCCACCCCGACCTGGCTGTCGGCGGTGAAGGGGACCTGCCCGGTCAGCATCTCGTAGAGGACGACCCCGAGCGAGTAGATGTCGGAGCGCTGGTCGACCGGGTGGCCCATCGCCTGCTCGGGGGCCACGTAGTCGGTGGTGCCGAGGACGCGGCCGGTCGCCGTCATCCCGTCCTGTTCGAGCTGGCGTGAGATCCCGAAGTCGGTCAGCTTCGCCCGCCCCTCGGAGTCGATCAGGACGTTCTGCGGCTTGATGTCGCGGTGGACCATGTTGCGGTTGTGGGCGACGGTGAGGCCGCGGGCGACCTCGATCGCGTAGGCGAGCGCCTCCTGGGTGTCGAGGGCGCCGACCCGGTTGATCCGCTGCTTCAGCGTCTCCCCCTCGACGTATTCGAAGACGATGTAGGGGTGGCCGCCGTCCTCGCCGGCGTCGATCACGGCGACGACGTTGGGGTGGGAGAGCTTCGCCACCGCCCGCGCCTCCTGGCGGAAGCGCTGCAGCTGGTCGGCCTGCTCGGACATCTCCCGGTGCAGCACCTTCACCGCCACCTGCCGGTCGAGCGTGGTGTCGCGGGCGAGGTAGACGGTCGACATGCCGCCGCTGCCGAGCTTGGCCTCCAGCTTGTAACGGCCGGATAGCACGGTGCCGATCATCTGGGAGCTGGTCGAGGGGCGGTTGCTCACTTGCGCGCCAACGTTACGACGCCTCGGCTATGGAGGCGGCTCAGACGATCCTGGGTGGGCCTTCGGTTGCGCGACCGATCCGTCGCGCCTCAGGGTAATGCCGGTGCAGCAGCTCCAGCGCCGCGCCTTCGTCGGCCGCGGGGACGACGGCGCAGAAGCCGCAGCCCAGGTTGAAGACCTCGCGCATCTCCTCGTCGGAGACCTCGCCGCGCTCCTGGATCAGCTCGAAGATCGGCGGGACCGGCAACGGGGCGTCGATCTCGTAGCCGACCTCGGCCGCGAGGCGGAGCAGGTTGCCGGTGCCGCCGGAGGTGATGTGGGCGAGGCCGCGGACCTCGACCTCCGAGCGCAGCAGCTCGACGATCGGCTTCACGTAGATCTCGGTCGGCTCCAGCAGCACCTCGCCGAGCGGGCGGCCGAGGCGGTCGTCATCCAGGGGAACGTCGGCGAGGGCGGAGCGGGCGAGGGTGTAGCCGTTGGAGTGCAGGCCGCTGGAGGGGAGGCCGATGACGACGTCGCCCGGCGCGACCGCGGAGCCATCGACGATCGCGTCGAGGGCGACGGTCCCGAAGCAGGCGCCGGAGACGTCGACGCCGCGGACCATCTGTCCCAGCTGCGCCAGCTCGCCGCCGGGGATCTCGATCCCCGCCAGTTCGGCCCCGCGCGCCAGCCCGACCCCGATTTCCTCGCAGACCGCCGGCTCGGCCTTCTCGATCGCGATGTAGTCGAGCATCGCCAGCGGCTCGGCGCCGACGCAGATCACGTCGTTGACGTTCATCGCCACGCAGTCGATCCCGATCGTGTCGAAGCGGCCGAGCTCCTCGGCGATCATCAGCTTCGTCCCGACCCCGTCGGTGGAGAGCGCGATCCCGATCCGCTCGTCGAGCTTGATCACGCTCGCGTAGTGCCCCGGCAGCGGCACCTGCGCCGAGGGCCGGTCGAGCTTGATCGCGCCAAGCGCCCGCACCAGCCCGGCCACGGCCGAATCCGCCGCCCCCTGGTCGACCCCGGCCTTCGCGTAGGCGTCGCTTGCCGTCACTTGCGCCCTAGCTTTGCAAGAACGACGGCCGCCAAGCCGATTCGGTAGGCCGCGTACGGCCAGAGCGCGCGGTCGCGCTCGACCAGCTTGATCAGGCGCTGCGAGGCGAGGGTGGAGGCGAAGGAGGCGGCGACGCCGACCGCGAGCGAGCGGCGCATCTCCGGGGTGACGCCGCGGCGGGCCAGGCGGGCGCCCTTCAGCCCCGTGGCGCCGACGATGATCGGCAGCGCGATCGTGCGCGAGAGCAGGTTCGCCTGGTCGCGCGAGAAGCGGCGCCAGCGGGCCGCGGCGAGGGTGACGCCGTTGCGGGAGACGCCCGGCGCCAGCGCCGCCGCCTGGGCGATGCCCAGCGCCAGGCCGTCGATCGGCGTCGCGTCGCCGCGACCGCGGTGCTGGGGACGCCGGTCGGCGAGGAGCATCGCCGCCGCTCCGGCCAGCAACCCGTAGGCGGTCGCCCGCGGCCCGCCGAGGCGTCGCTCGATCGGGCGCTCGAGGGTGTAGCCGACGACCGCCGCCGGCAGGAAGGAGAGGCCGAGCAGCAGCGCCCGGCGGCCGTCGAACTGCCGCAGCTCCGCGGCGATCACCTGTCGCTGCCCGATCAGCAATGCCGCCGCGGCGCCGGTGTGGAGCGCCACCTCGAAGCTCTTGCGCAGCTCCGGGTCGATCCCGTCCCAGTCCCAGCCGGCGAGCCAGGGGACGAGGACGATGTGGGCGGAGCTGGAGACCGGCAGCAGCTCGGCAGGTCCCTGGACGAAGCCGAGCGCGACCGCGCGACCGGCCGGCAGTCCGCCGTCGCTCAAGCCCTGGGGGCGCCGGCGGGCTCGGGGGCGCCGGTGGGCTCGGCCGGCTCCGCGTCGGGGCCGGGACCGCCGCCGCGCCGCCGCTTGACCAGCAGGTAGACGCCGAGGGCGATCACGGCGACGACCACCAGGTAGTCGAGGTAGTGCAGGTGGTCGCGCCACTCTTCCCAGTTCTCGCCGACGCTCCTGCCGATCAGCGCCAGCATCAGCACCCAGGGGATGCAGCCGATCGTGGTCAGCGCCGTGAACCGCCAGAACGGCATTTTCGCGACGCCGGCCGGCAGCGAGATGAAGGTGCGGATGATCGGCAGCATCCGCGAGAAGAAGATCGTCGCATCGCCGTAGCGGGCGAACCAGTCGTCGGCCCATTTCAGGTGCCTGGGGCTGATGTGGATCAGCTTGTTTTTTTCCAGCAGGTCGATGCGGCCGTAATAGCCGACGGCGTAGGCGATCCAGGAGCCGACCAGGTTGCCGAGCACGCCCGCGGCGACGACGCCGAAGAGGGTGAGGTCGCCCGCGGCGACGCTCGAGCCGGCGAAGAGCATGATCGCCTCGCTTGGCACCGGCAGGCAGGCGGACTCGAGCGTCATCAAAATGAAGACCGCCGGCAGCCCGGCGCTGCTGATGAAGTCGGTCCCCCAGTTGACGATCGGGTCGAGGAAGAAATCGGTGACGCTGGCGATGACGCTGGGAGGCGGCAGGATCGGCATCGTGAAGCGGGCATTCTAGGGATGCCGCTAAGCAGCAACTAAACTCGGTCCTTCATGCGCCGGTTGAACCACCCCGTCTACCGCAACCGGGTTCTGCAGATCGCCGCCGACGCGGTGCTCGTCGCGCTGGCCTATTTCCTCGCCTTCCAGCTGCGCTTCCTCGACGATCCGCACGGCTGGCCGCAGCGCTACGAGACGCTCTTCGCGCAGTCGGTCGGCTTCGTCGTCGCCGGCAAGCTCGTCGTCTTCGCCGCCTTCGGGCTCTACCAGAAGTGGTGGCGCTACGTCAGCGGCCGCGACTTCCTCCTGATCCTCCGCGCCGTCGCCGTCGCCAGCGCCCTGCTGGTCATCGTCTTCGCCGTCGCCAAGCCCTTCGAGCACGCGCTGCCGCGCTCGGTCGAGGTGATGGACTTCATCCTCACGATGCTGCTGATCGCCGGCGCCCGCCTGGCGGTGCGGCTGGTCGTCGAGCGCCCCAGCCGCGGCGCCCGGATGCCGAAGCACGAGGTGCTCGTCGTCGGCGCCGGCTCCGGCGGCCAGATGGTCGTCCGCGAGCTGCAGCTCAACCCCAACCTCGGCGCCAGCGCGATCGGCTTCGTCGACGACGACCCGCGCAAGCGGGGGATGCGGATGCTGGGCCTGAAGGTGCTCGGCTCGACCAAGCAGATCGACAAGATCCTCGACGAGACCAAACCCGACGAGGTCGTGATCGCGATCCCCTCGGCCCCGGGCACCCTCCGCGCCCGCATCGTCGCCGCCTGCCGCGAGCGCGAGATCGCGGTCCGCACCCTGCCGACGGTGTTCGAGCTGCTGCGCGGGGGCGTCCAGCTCAACAAGCAGCTGCGCGAGGTCCGGGTCGAGGACGTGCTCGGCCGCGAGCCGATCGTCCGCGAGCTCGACCGCGTCGGCGCCTACCTGCGCGACCGCATCGTCCTCGTCACCGGCGCCGGCGGCTCGATCGGCTCCGAGCTCTGCCGCCAGATCGCCCAGGTGAAGCCGCGCCTGCTGGTGATGCTCGACCACGCCGAGGACAACCTCTTCCAGATCGACCGCGAGATGGTCGAGGAGCGGCACTTCGCCAGCTGCGAGGCGGTCCTGGCCGACTGCAAGGAGCCGCACCGGATGCTCGAGGTGATGCAGCGGTTCAAGCCCGACGTCGTCTTCCACGCCGCCGCCTACAAGCACGTGCCGCTGATGGAGGCGAACCCGCTGGAGGCGGTCCGCAACAACGCGATCGCCACCCGCGTCACCGCCGAGACCGCCGCCGCCTCCAAGGTCGAGCGCTTCGTCCTCATCTCCACCGACAAGGCGGTCAACCCGCAGACGGTGATGGGGGCCTCGAAGGCGATGGCGGAGTGGATCGTCCAGGCCGCCGGCGAGAAGTACCCGGAGACCCGCTTCGCCTCGGTCCGCTTCGGCAACGTCCTCGCCTCCTCCGGCAGCGTCGTCCCGATCTTCCGCGGCCAGATCGAGCGGGGGGGACCGGTGACGGTGACCCACCCGGAGATGACCCGCTACTTCATGACGATCCCGGAGGCGGTGCAGCTGGTGATCCGCGCCGGCGACATCGGCGCCGGCAAGGGCGAGGTCTTCGTCCTCGACATGGGCGAGCCGGTGAAGATCGTCGACCTCGCCCACAACATGATCCGCCTCGCCGGCTACGAGCCGGAGCAGGACATCGCGATCGAGTTCACGCAGCCGCGGCCGGGGGAGAAGCTGCACGAGGTGCTCTTCTCCAGCGGCGAGGAAGTGCAGCCGACGGCGGCGCGGCGGATCAACCGGGCGGTGCGGCAAAAGGCGATCGACCAGGAGTGGGTCGAGTCCACCCTCAACTCGCTGGAACACCTGGTTCTGGCCGGCGACGAGGCTAATTTGGCCGAGCGAGTGGTGGAGCTGATCGCCGCGCCGGGCGGCGACGCGGCGACGGTCGTCTCCAACGAATAGCCTCTCGCAGCCACTTTGGTCCATGCGATCGAACAAATCGGCGCCTTCGCCGGCTTGGCTGCGTTCCTTGGCCTCGCCGTGCTCGCGCTTCTCTCGTTCACCCAGGGGCGGGACATCCGCCGCCTGCGCGAGTGGGCGGGCTCGGCCCCCGAGCGCGACGCCGAGCGCAAGGAGCAGACCTCGACCATCGCCGCCCAGCGGGCGGAGGAGCTGCGAGCGCTGGAGGAGGCGCGGACGGCGGAACAGGAGGCGGTCTCCAGCCGCGAGGAGCGTCGCCGCCGGCGCGAGGAGGGACTGCCGGAGCAGAGTCGCGGCGAACGGCTCCGCGGCCGCTTCTCCGGCCTCGGCGAGACCGCCTCGCGACCGAGCACCCTGGTCGCCCTCTTCGTCGTCGTCCTCGCGATCGTCGGCGGCGTCGCCTACCTCCTCGTCGGCGGCTCCGACGACGGCGCCAACGGCGGCGCCAAGCAGGCGGCGGCGAAGATGAAGCCGGCCGAAATCGAGGTCAGCGTCCTCAACGGCACCTCGGTCCCCGGCCTGGCCGCCAACTTCGGCGACAAGGTCGAGGGCAGGGGCTTCAGCCTCGGCGCCGTCACCAACAGCAGCTCGAGCTTCGCCGAAAGCGTCGTCATGTTCAGGCGCGGGCACAAGTCGGAAGCCCAGCGGGTGGCGAAGCAGCTGGGCATCCCGAAGACGCAGCCGATGAGCGGGGAAATCGAGTCCGTCTCGGCTGGAGCCGACGTCGCCGTCGTCGTCGGCGAAGACAATGCCGAAGCGGCAGAATGACCTGCGGGAGCTCGTCTCCTCCAGGGCAGCCGCGGTCGTCTTCGCGCTCCTCGTCCTCGCCACGGTAGCCGCCTTCGCCTACGCGCAACGGGTCAAGCGCGACCCGCTGGTGCTCGACCGGGTCAGCTTCGTCGGCGCCCCGCACGCCAAAGGCACGAAGCGGGTCCCCAGCTTCACCCCCAACGACGACTGCCGCCACGACCTGATGCGGATCCGCTTCCGCGTCACCCAATCGCACCAGGCGACCGTGCAGATCGTCAAGCCGGGCGGCCGGGTCGTCGTCACCCTCGCCCGCGATCGCCACCTCAAGCGCTACACCTTCTTCACCTTCTACTGGGACGGGCGCCAGCGCGGCGGCGGCACCGCGCCCGCCGGCCGCTACAAGCTGCGGGTGAAACTGGGGTCGGAGCGGACGCTGGTGACGCCGGGGGTGATCCGGCTGCACCGGGCGCCGAAGCAGGCCAAGTCCAACTGCGTGACCGCGGGCGGGAGCGGCGGCCTCGGCGCGGGGTCGAAGCCTTGAGCGACTTCCTCGCCGGCGCCGGCCTGCTCCTCGTCGCCCTCGCCTGCGCCGGGGCGATCCTGCTGCCGCCCGGTCGCCTGCGCGGCGTCGTGATGCTGGCGGCGATGGTCCTCTTCCCGGTCCTGATCGCCGGCGACCAGTGGCACACGGCGCAGATCGTCGACCTCCGCCACGACGAGGGGCGGATCGTCGCCCTGCTGGCGATTGCCACCTTCGTCGTCGCCACCCTCGCCTACCTCTTTCGGCGCTGGCCGATCCTGTTCCCTCTCGCGGTCATCTTTGCCGTCCCCTTCCGCGTGCCGCTCGAGGCGGGTGGGGACACCGCCAACCTCCTCGTCCCGCTGTACCTCGTGATTGCCGCAGGCGTCCTCGCAACGTTCGTCCGCGACTGGACGATCCTGCCGGCGGGTGGCGCCGATTTGGGGGACCATCCCGAGAGGGATGGTGGTTCCAAATCGGGGTCAGGACCCGCCGGCCCGCTGGCCTTTGTCCTGGCCGCGGTCGTCGTCCTCTACGCGCTGCAGGCCCTCTACTCGGAGGACTTCTCGCAGGGTCTGCAGAACCTCTGCTTCTTCCTCGTCCCCTTCACCGTCGCCTACCGGCTGCTGCGCGAGGTCGAGTGGGACCGGCGCCTGCTGCGCTGGGCGCTGATCGTGGTCGGGGTCGAGGCGACCGCCTTCGTCCTCGTCGGCGGCGTCGAGCTCGCCACCCGCAGCCTCTTCTGGAACGACCAGGTGATCAGGTCGAACGAATTCCACACCTACTTCCGGGTCAACTCGATCTTCTGGGACCCCAACGTCTACGGCCGCTACCTGGCGCTGGTCACCGTCGTCGTCACCGCGGCGATGCTCTGGGCGCGCACCCGCGACGCTTTCTGGCTTCTCACCGGGCTGATCGTCGTCCTTTGGGCCGGGCTGGTGACGACCTACTCGCAGTCGAGCCTGATCGCGCTGCTCGCCGGCCTCGCGGTGCTGGCGGCGATCCGCTGGAGCAAGCCTCGCTGGACCCTGGCGGTGGCGGTGATCGGCTGCGTCGGCATTGCCGCCGTCGTCCTGCTGGCGGGCGGGCGAGTGGACGTCGACCGCATCAACATCGTCACCGGCGGCAGAGCGAACCTGGTCGAAGGCGGAGCGGAGCTCTTCGCCGAACGCCCCGTCTGGGGCTACGGCTCCGGCTCTTTTCAAGAGGCCTACCGCGACCACCGCGAGGACAAAGACGTCCCCGTCTCCGAGTCCCACACCGAGCCGGTCACCGTCGCGGCCGAGCAGGGCCTGATCGGATTAGTCGCTTATCTCACCCTGATCGTGATTGCGCTATCGACCCTAGGCCGAGGGATTTGGGCGACAGGGCCCGCCGGCCGAGGCGCCCGCGCCGCGATCCTCGCCGCCTTCGTCGCCCTCCTCGTCCACACGCTCTCCTACGCCGGCTTCTTCGACGACCCGATCACCTGGGTCCTGCTCGCGATCGGCGCCTCGCTGGCGCACGCCGCGTCGCCCGCGGTCCGCGACCCCGCGTAGGGTCCTCGCATGTCGGGATACCTGCGCCGCCTGGCGACCACCGGCGCCGCCTATACCGCCGCGAGCATCCTCTCCAAAGTCATCGCGGTCGCGCTGCTGCCGCTCTACACGCGGTACCTCAGCCCGACCGACTACGGCGCCGCCGAGATCCTCTTCTCGGCTGTCGTCGTCGCCAGCATCGTCGTCCGCTTCGGGTTGATCGAGGCGATCCTGCGCTTCTACTACAAGGACGACGAGGACCCGGCGGCGGTCGTCGCCGGCACCTTCGCCGGGCTCTTCTGGCTCTCGACCCTGGGGGCGCTGATCGCGCTCCCGCTCGCCGAGCCGATCTCGGAACTGCTGCTCCCCGACCAGCCCGCGCCGGACTTGATCCGGATCGCGATCGGCGGCCTCTGGGTGCTGACGATGTGGGAGTTCATGCTGACGCTGTTCCGGCTCGACGAGCGGGCGCGCGCCTACTTCGTGACGACGATCCTCAACGTCCTCGCCGCGATCGCGCTCACGGTCGTCCTGGTCGTCGGCCTCGACGAGGGGGCACGCGGGCTGCTGCTCGGCAGCTACGCGACCGGCGCCGCCTTCGTTCTCGCCCTGATCGCCCTCCAGTGGCGCCGCCTCTCGCTGCGCTTCGACCGCGAGCTGATGCGCCGCCTCTTCCACTTCGGCCTGCCGACGATGCCGGCCGAGGTCTCGCTCTACCTGCTCAACTTCGTCGACCGCCTGATCATCGTCCGCACCCTCGGGCTCGCCGAGGCCGGGCTCTACTCGCTGGCGGTCAAGTTCGCGCAGGCGGTCAACGTCCTCGTCCGCGGCTTCCAGCTCGCCTGGCCGCCGCTCGCCTACTCGATCCGCGACGACGAGGAGGCGCGCCGCATCTACGCCACCGTCGTCACCCTCTTCGTCGCCGGCTGCGCCTTCGTCGTCACCGGCATGTGGCTGTTCTCGCGCTGGATCGTGCGGGCGCTGGCGGCGCCGAAGTTCTTCGAGTCCTATGAAGTGATCGGCCTCATCACCATCGGGGTCACGCTCTACGCGCTCTACCAGGTCCTGGTCGTGATCCTCGGCCGCACCGGCCGCACCGAGTTCAACTTCCCGGCGGCGATCGGCGCCCTCGTCGCCAACGTCGTCCTCAACCTCCTCCTCGTGCCGCCGCTCGGGATCGTCGGCGCCGGCCTCGCCCTCGTCGCCTCCTACCTGCTCGGCCTGGGCCTGATGTACGCGTTCACGCAGCGGCTCTTCCCGGTGCCGTATGAGTGGGGGCGGCTGCTGCGGGTGGTCCTCGCCGTTTCCTTCATCGTCCTCTTCGCCGAAGCGCTCGTTCCCACCGATGGCGTCGACGGGTTGCTGCTGCGCGCCGCGCTGCTCGCCGCCTACCCGCTGGAGCTCTTCGCGACCGGCTTCTTCACCCCCGGCGAGCGCCGCTGGCTGGCGCGCCTCCGCCACCCGGGCAAGCTGCTCGCCGACCTTCGCGTGGCCGGCGCCGAGCCCGCGGTCGACGGCCGCATCCCCGAGGTCTACGAGGTCGAGCGCATGGACGAGGACCTTCGCTCCTGAGCGTCAGAAGCGGTCCTCGCCCGTCAGCTCCTGCTCGAGCTTGTCGGCACTGATGGCCAGCAGCTGCATCGGCCGGACCAGCTCATTTGCATCGAGGTTCTCGAGCGGCACGGCGTGCTTCATCATCACCAGAGTCGGGTCGGCGTCCCATAGCGCCAGTCCGCCGCAGACGACCCCGCCGGCTCCGCCGAGGGCTCGCGTCAGGTCGATCTCCGCCGTCTTGCCCACCGGCGATTCCAGCGTCACCCATCCCTCGCTTCCGTTGTTGAGGCTGAAATAGGTGATGAACATCAGCTGAGTGCGGCCACCGTCGCCGATGAACTCGAGCTTCAGCCCGTTGCCCACGTCGCTGCTCACCACGTAGTTGTCGCCGATGAATTTCTTCAACTGCTCCCAGTTGGCCAATATCTCCTCCGATTAGTCAGGTATGACCCCTGCGCTCGAGATAACCTAACGTACCTGAATATGCGGGTAAAGCCTGAGGGCCGATGCCGCCGACCAGGTTTCAGGGTGCTTCCGCCTGGTCACGGATCGAGCTGCCACGCTCTGGGTGAAGCGCCTGACGGGCATGCGCCCGGTAGACCCTCGCCGGTCGGCCGGGGACGGCGGCGGCGACGAGGGCGCGTACGGCATAGGACCAGGCGGTGAGGAGACGAACGGCCACTGCCGCTCCCTTGCCGTGGTGCTTGCGCATGTACAGGTCGCGGTTGCGGTGGAATTCGACGATCCTGGGGAGGCCCTTGGCGAGGTCGGTCGAGAGCTGGTCGTGGTGGACGGCCGCGCCGGCGGGGACGAAGAGCGAGTGCCAGCCGGCGTCGTCCAAGCGCTTGGCGAAGTCGCACTCGTCGTAGTAGACGAAGAAGGCGGGGTCCATGTAGCCGACCGCGGCGGCGGCCTCGCGCCGCACCATCAGCGCGCTCGACTGCGCCCAGTCGACGCGGCGGGTGGTGCTGCCCACGCTCTGCACGGTGAAGCGACGGTGGAGGAAGAGGGCGCCGATCGCCGCCGTCCCCACCCCCGGGAAGCGCCAGGCGGAGGGAACGGGGTTGCCGTCGGAGTCGAGCAGCTGGGCGGTTGCCGCGGCCGCCTTCGGGTCCGCGTCGAGCGCGGCGATCAGCGCCGCCGTCGCCCCCGGGCGCAGCTCGGAGTCCTCGTTCAGCAGCAGGCAGTACTTGCCGCGCGCTTCGCGCATCAGGGTCGAGTCGTTCTCCGCCTTGCCGGTCCGCCGCTCCAGCGCGATCAGCCGGATATCGCCGCCGAGCGCCCGCACCGCCTCGGCCGATCCGTCCTCGGAGGCGTTGTCGAGGACGAGGATCTCGCGCTCCACCCCGGCCGGGTGGGTGCGCTCGATCGCGGCCAGGCAGGCGAGCAGGTACTCGCGGCCGTTCGTGTTCACGACGCAATAGGAGAGCGTGGGTGCCAAGGCGGTCACGATAATCCGCCCGGACGCGTTGCATTTTTCTGCAACGCAATCCGCATATGAAGGTTCAACTCGTCGACCCCTCGGCCTTCACGCCGCCCTACGACCGCTCCCTCGCGGCGGCGCTCGCGCGCGGCGGCGCCGAGGTCGAGCTGCTGACCACGCGCTTCCTCTACGGGCCGGTGCCCCCCGCCGAGGGCTACCGGGTGAGCGAGTGCTTCTACCGCCGCTCGGCCGCCCGCGGCCTCGAGGCGCCGGCGCGGCTTCCGTTCAAGGCCATCGAGCACGTCCCGGACATGCTCCGCTTCCGCCGCCGCATCGACGCCGACGTCGTCCATTACCAGTGGCTGACGATCCCCTCCCTAGACGTCCGCCTGCTGCCGCCGCGACGGCCGCGGGTGATGACCGCGCACTACATCCTGCCGCCGCAGCCGAGCCGCCGGCAGGTGAGAAGCGCCCGCCGCGTCTTCGGCAGCATGGACGCGGTCGTCGCCCACTCCGAGCACAGCGCCGCGCGGCTGCGGGACGAGGTCGGCCTCGCCCCGGCGCGGGTCCGCGCCATCCCCCACGGCGCCTTCGACTACCTGACGAAGCTGCCGGGGGAGAAGCCGCTGCCGGCGGAGCTGGAGGGGGCGGAGGGCCCGGTGATCCTCTCCTTCGGCCTGCTCCGTCCCTACAAGGGGATCGAGAACCTGCTCGAGGCCTTCCGCCGGGTCGAGGGCGCCGAGCTCTGGGTCGTCGGCAACCCGCGCATGGACATTGCCCCGCTGCGCGAGCTCGCCGCCGCAGCCGACGGCCGCGTCCGCCTCCTCACCCGCTTCGTCGAGGACGCCGAGATCCCGGCGATCTTCCGCCGCGCCGACCTCGTCGCCCTCCCCTACCTCGATGCCGAGCACTCCGGCGTCCTCTACACCGGCCTCGCCTTCGGCAAGCCGCTGGTGCTGAGCGCCGTCGGCGGGTTCCCCGAGGTGGCCCAGACCGGCGCGGCGCGACTGGTGCCGCCGGGCGACAGCGCCGCGCTCGCCGCGGCGCTCGAGGAGCTGGTCAACGACGAGGCCGCCCGCGCCGAGCTCGCCGCCGCCGCGACCCGCGCCGCCGCCGGCCCCTTCTCCTGGGACGAGGCCGCCCGCCGCACCCTCGACCTCTACCGCGAGCTGATCGAGGCCCGCGCATGAACACCGCCGCCGCGATCCTCTTCTGGCTCAGCACCGGCCTGCTCGTCTACACCCACCTCGGCTACCCCCTCGTGCTCTGGATCCTGCGTCGTTTCCACCCTTTGCATCGCTATAGCGAGGAAAAGGGTGGAAACGACGCAGCGGGGGAGCTGCCGACGGTGTCGCTGATCGTTCCCGCCTATGACGAGGAGGGGGTGATCGCGGACAAAGTCGCCAATGCGCTTGCGCTCGACTATCCGCGCGAGCGCCTGCAGGTGATCGTCGCCTCCGACGGCTCCACCGATGCGACCGCCGAGCGGGCCCGTGCCGCCGGAGCCGACCTCGTGCTCGAGCTGCCGCCGGGCGGCAAGATCGCCGCCCTCAACGCCGGCGCCGAGCGGGCCAGCGGCGAGGTCCTCGCTTTCTCCGACGCCAACAGCACCTGGGCGCCGGACGCGCTGCGGCAGCTGGTGGCCCCCTTCGCCGACCCTGAAGTCGGCTACGTCTGCGGCCAGGTCCGCTTCCTCGACCCCGGCGGCGGCAATCTCGAGGGCGCCTACTGGCGCTACGAGATGGCGGTGCGGGAGGCGGAGTCGACACTCGCCGGGGTCACTGCCGGCAACGGCGCGATCTACGCCGTGCGCCGCGAGGCCTACATCCCCCTCGCCCCCTCCGGCAGCCACGACCTCAGCTTTCCCTTCCTGTTCGCCAAGCGCGGCCGCCGCTCCCTCTACGCGCCCGCGGCCCGCGCCGAGGAGAAGATGGTCCCCACCCTCGAGGGCGAGTTCGCGCGCAAACGGCGGATGATGGTCGGCCTCTGGGACATCGTCGTCGGCGAGGGGATGCTCTCGCCCCGCGGCTATTCGCCGCTGTATGCCTTCGAGATCGCCTCCCACCGCCTGCTTCGCTACCTCAGCCCGCTGCTGCACCTCGTCGCGCTCGTCGCCAACGCCCTCCTCCTCGGCGACGGCTGGTTCTACGTCGCCACCTTCGCCCTCCAGATCGCGTTGATCGTGGCGGCGCTGCTCGGCCGCTTCCAGCCGATTGCGCCGTTCCGCATCGCCCGCTACTACGCGATGACCACCGCCGCGATCGCCGCCGGCCTCTGGGACCGTTGGCGCCGGGGAGCGGGAGGGCGCTGGGAGAAGGCGGAGGGCACCCGCTGATGCCCCGCGCCCTCGACATCCTCATCGCCGCTCTCGCCCTCGCGATCCTCTCGCCGCTCCTCTTGGTCGCGGCGATCGCGATCAAGCTGACCAGCTCCGGCCCGGTCGTCTACCGCCAGCGCCGCGTCGGCCTCGGCGGCCGCGAGTTCGAGATGTGGAAGCTGCGGACGATGGTCCAGGGCTCCGACCCGGTCGGCGTCGGCAAGGTCGTCTACCGCGACGACCCCCGCGTCACCGCTCCCGGCCGTCTCCTCCGCCGCACCTCGCTGGACGAGATCCCCAACCTGGTCAACGTGCTGCGCGGCGAGATGGCGATCGTCGGCCCGCGCCCGACGATCAAAGCCCAGGTCGACGACTACACGCCCCGCCAGAAACGCCGCCACGAGGTGCTGCCGGGGATCACCGGCTGGGCCCAGGTCCAGGGCCGCGCCGGCATCCCCTGGGAGGAGCGGATCGAGCTCGACGTCTGGTACGTCGACCACCGCAGCCTCCCCCTCGACCTCCGCATCCTCGCCAAGACCGCCTGGCTTGTCCTCACCGGCCAAGGCCTCGCCCCCGATTGATTGCCGACGGGACGATTTCCGGATACATAGGCCGGTTTTCGGCCCGTCGGTGCTGAGGGTAGGGTTCGCGCGATGAGCGCCGACCGTCCCGCCGTCAGCCTGCGCCCGTTTGAATCTGGGGACGCCAATGCCGTCCACCGCTGGTTCAACAACCCGGAGGCGACGCAGACGCTGATGGAGCAGCGGGACGAGTTCACGCTGGAGCAGGCGGAGGCGTGGACGCGGCGGGCGATGGACGACTCCGGCGAGGACCGCAAGTTCGCGATCGAGGTCGAGGGCTACGAGGAGCCGGTCGGCTTCACCGCCCTCTACGGGCTCTTCCGCCAGACCGCGCCGGAGCTCGGCGCCCTGATCGGCGACGACGTCCGCGGCAAGGGCGTCGGCCGCCGCGCCGAGGCGCTGACGATCGCCAAGGCCTTCGACGAGTACGGCGCCCACCGCGTCTACGGTCGCATCCCCGCCCGCAACGAGGTGGCGAAGAAGACCGTTGCCGGTCTCGGCTGGGTGCACGAGGGGACGATGCGCGCCCACCTCGCCCGTACCAACGGCCCGGCCGACGACTGCGAGGTCTGGGGAGTGCTGCCGGACGAGTTCCGCGCCGCCGCCGCGGACCTATTGGAGTGAGCGCCCCCGCCGCCAGAGCCGAGCTGCTCGAGGACCGCGGCGAGGCCGCCGTCGGAGAGGAGTTCTTCCGCTCGCGCCCCTTCCTAGACGCCGAGCGCGCCACCCACACCCTGCGCATCGAGAGCGATACGGGAGAGCTTTTTGCTCCTCTCGTCGTCCGTCAGATCGACGGGACGGACGAGCGCGACGCAATCTCCCCCTACGGATATCCGGGGCTGGTCGACGGGAGTCGGGGAGGTGCCTCCCTGAGCCTCCCCGCTGTTGCTCTGGGAGGCACCTCCCCGACTCCCCCCACCCTCAACCCCGAGTCCATCGACTTCTCAGCGACCGGCCTCGTCAGCATCTTCCTCCGCCACACCCTCGACCCCCCACCGCTCGCCGGCGCGACCGAGCGCAACGTCGTCCAGATCTCCGACCCGGAGCTGCCGCCGAAGAGCCGTCCCAGCGACCGCCGCCAGGTCCGCCGCAACCTCGAAGCCGGCTACTCCCTCGAGCTGGTCCCCGGCGACGAGACCACCCCCGAGCAGCGCGCCGGTTTCCTCGCCGCCTACGAGCAGACGATGCGCCGCACCGGCGCCGCCCCCCACTACTTCTTCGACGCCGCCTACTTCGACCGCGTCCTCGCCGCCGAGCGCACCTGGCTCGCGCTCGCCACCGCCCCCGACGGCACCCTCGCCGCCGCCTCGATCGCCGCGGTCAGCGACGGCTACCTCCACTACTACCTCAGCGGCAGCGCCGACTCCCACCTGCGCGACTCGCCGATGAAGAACGTCGTCGCCCGCCTCGTCGAGCACTCCTCCGAGCTCGGACTCCCCCTCAACCTCGGCGGCGGCATCTCCCCCGGCGACGCCCTCGAGGAGTTCAAGCGCGGCTTCGCCAACCGCCGGCAGGCCTGGCTCACCTCCGAGCTGGTCTGCGACGCACGGAAGTACGCGCAGCTGAGCGCCGGCCGCGAGGCCGGAGGCTTCTTCCCCGCCTACCGCGCTTAGGCGCGGCTCAGGGTTCGTCGGGTTCCGCCGGCGTCGGGCCGGTGAATTTGAAGGCGAAGACGGGCTCGCCTCCGTACTTGCCCCAGGTTTCCTTGCCGAAGGCCCGGATCGCGTCGAGCGTGGCCGCGCCCTTGTATTCGCGGCAGGCGATCAGGTTGGTCCAGGTGGTCGCAGCCACGTCGTAGACGATTTCGTCGTTGGGGAAGAGCAGCGACGCTCCGTACATCGTGTCGTAGAGGCCCTTCAGTTCCAGCTGGGCCTGCTCCGGCAGGTCCGGCGAGTACTGGATCGCCAGCCGTCCGTGCTCGAGCGAGTGGACGACGTTGAGCTGGTCCGGCGCTTCGGAGTAGGCGCCGTCGGCCTGCTGGAAGGGCGGTTCGACGTGGTTGCCGGAGGTCGGCGGGCTGGTCTTGTAGTTGGGGGGCTGCGAGCCCTCGGGAAGGTGGGTGTTGCCCTCGTCGGGGAGTTTCAGCCGCAGTTCGCAGTTCGCTTTCTCGGCCGCTGCTTTGAGGTCGGTCGTTTTCGGCGCCGGCGGCACGATCCCGGCCCGCTCGTCGGGCTGCACGCCGTTGGTGTTCCCGACTTCCTCGTTGGGGTTGATGTGGGCCCCGCCATCGTCGGCGTTGCCTCCGGCGCTGCTGCTGTCGCCGCCGCCGCTGACGAGGACGAAGACCAGCACCGCGACCACCAGCACCACCGTCGAGACGATCGCGTAGCCGACGATCAGCCGGTTGCGACCGGACTGCTTTTCGCCTTCTTCGGCCGCGATCCGCTCTTCACGCAGCCTTTCCCTTTCGCGCTCTCCCTTACCCATAAGTCACCTGAAGCTTAATCGGCCCGCTCCATTTCGGCAGCGTCGCCCCGCACCCGCTCCCACGGCCGCGACGCCCGCAGCGCTCCCAGCACCGCCCGCGTCGCCGGCGCCCGGTTGAGGGCGTAGAAGTGAATGCCGGGACAGCCGGCGATCAGCAGCTCCGCGCACTGCTGGGCGGCGTAGGCGATTCCCAGCTCGAACTCGCGCTCCGGCTCGCCCCCGGCCGCCTCGAAGGCGGCTTCCAGCCGCGGCGGGATCGTCGCGTCGCAGAGCGTGCAGATCCGCTTCGTCTGCGCGAAGCTGGCGACCGGGATCACCCCGGCGAGGATCGGCACCTCGATCCCCTGCGCGCGCGCCGCCCGCACGAAGTCGAAGTAGACCTGGTTGTCGAAGAACAGCTGCGTGATCAGGAAGCTGGCGCCGGAGTCGACCTTCGTCTTCAGGTAGCGGAGGTCGGTCTCGAGGTCGGGCGCCTCCGGGTGCACCTCGGGGAAGCAGGCGCCGCCGATCCCGAAGCTCCAGCCGGCCGAGATGAAGGCGGCGAGCTCCGCCGCGCTCCCCAGCCCGCCCTCGGGCTGGACGAAGTCCTCCTGCCCCCGCGGCGGGTCGCCGCGCAGGGCGAAGACGTTCTCGATCCCCGCCGCCTCGATCCGGTCGAGCGTCGCCGCCAGCCCCTCGGTCGTCTCGCCGACGCAGCTGAGGTGCGCCATCGTCTCGAAGCCGACGTCGTCCTTCAGCGCCTTGGTGATCTCGACGGTGCCGTCGCGGGTCGAGCCGCCGGCCCCGTAGGTGACGGAGACGAAGTCCGGCTCCAGCGCCCGCAGCTCCCGCGCCGTGGCGTAGAGCTGCTCGGTCGCCTCCGCCGTCTTCGGCGGGAAGAACTCGACCGAGAAGGTCGGCCTCCGCTCAGAGATGATTTCGTCAATCCGCACCCGATGAGGGTAGCCGGACCGACCGGGTCAGGACTTGACGCGGGCCTCGAAGTAGGCCTGGATCTCCTCCAGCCGCTTGCCCTTCGTCTCCGGCACCAGCTTCCAGCAGAAGACCAGGGTGAGGATGCCGATCGCGCCGTAGAACCAGAAGGCGCCGGAGCGGCCGAGGGCTTCGATCAGGAGCAGGAAGGTGAGGGAGACGATGAAGTTGAAGGTCCAGTTCGCCATCGTCCCGATCCCTGCCGCCTTGCTGCGCACGCTGAGCGGGTAGATCTCCGCGTTCAGCAGCCAGAAGATCGGCCCGAGGCTGATCGCGAAGGAGGCGACGTAGGTCATCAGGCTGACGATCGCCAGGGCCGAGTCGAAGGTGCTCTCGCCCCCGCCCTCGAAGGCGAGGCCGAGGGCGAAGAGCGAGACGACCATCCCCGAGACGCCGATCATCAGCAGCGTCCGTCGCCCGGCGCGGTCGAGCAGCCGCAGCGCCACCACCGTCATCGCCACGTTGATCACGCCGACCCCGACCGCGGCGAGGATCGACCCGGCCGAGGAGTCGACGCCGGTGAATTCGACGATCGTCGGCGCGTAGTAGATGACGGTGTTGATCCCGGTGACCTGCTGCAGAACCGCCAGGCCGACCCCGACCAGGAGCGCCGCTTTCACCACCGGCTGCAGCAGCTCGCTCCACTGGCCCGGCTTCTCCTCGGTGCTGTCCTTGATCTCCTCCAGCTCGCGGTCGATCGTGTCGGGGTCGTCGACGCGGATCTTCGCCAGCGTCGCCCGCGCCGCGAAGTCGTCGCCGGTCATCACCAGCCAGCGCGGGCTCTGCGGCATCCGCACCATCCCGAAGGCGAGCGCCAGCGCCGGCACGCAGCCGAGGCCGAGCATCCAGCGCCAGCCTTCGATCCCGTCGAAGGCGAGCCCGACCAGGTAGGCGACGAGGATCCCGATCGTCACCGCCAGCTGGAAGAAGCTGACCAGCCGGCCGCGGCTCTCCGGCGGCGCCACCTCGGAGATGTAGACGGGGGCGGCGGCGGAGGCGAGGCCGATCGCGACGCCGATCACCACCCGTGCGATCACCAGCACCTCGACCCCCGGCGCCGCCGCGCTGGCCAGCGCCCCGACGATGAAGACCGCGGCGGCGACGAGGATCATCAGCCGCCGCCCGTAGGTGTCGGCAGCCGGGCCGGCGATCGCGGCGCCGGCGACGGCGCCGATCGGGACCGCCGCGACCACCAGTCCCTGCGCGAAGCTGCCGAGATCGAAGTCGCTCTTGATGAAGAGGAGGGCGCCGGCGATGACGCCGGTGTCGTAGCCGAAGAGCAGCCCGCCGAGCCCGGCGATCGCCGCCGTCAGGACAACGTTGCGCCGCGCTCGCCGCGCGCCATCCTCCGAACCCACCATCTTCTTCCAGACCCTAACCTGTGGAACGATCTGCGGGATGAGCAGCGACGAGGTGCGCTACGAGCGACAAGGGGCCGCCGCGGTGCTGACGATCGACCGCCCGCACCGGCGCAACGCGGTCGACAGGGCGACGGCGGATGCATTGCGGCAGGGCCTGGAGGAGTTCGAGGCCGATGAATCGGCTCGGGTCCTCGTTCTGACCGGTGCCGGCGGCGAGGCCTTCTGCGCCGGCGCCGACCTGAAGGCGATCGACCTCGACGTCGACGACCCGGCCGGGCCGATGGGCTTCTCCCGCCTCACTCCCTCGAAGCCGGCGATCGCGGCGATCGACGGCTGGTGCCTCGCCGGCGGGCTGGAGCTGGCGCTGTGGTGCGACCTGCGCCTGGCCACTCCGGCCTCGGTCTTCGGCTGCTTCGAGCGCCGCTGGGGGGTGCCGCTGATCGACGGCGGCACCCAGCGCCTGCCGCGCGTCGTCGGGATGGGGCGGGCGCTGGAGATGATCCTCACCGGGCGGGCGGTCGAGGCCGAGGAGGCGGAGCGGATCGGCCTCGTCAACCAGGTGGTCGAGCCGGGCCGCCATCTCGATCGCGCCCTGGAGCTGGCGGAGCGGCTCGCCGCCTTCCCGCAGGAGACGATGCTGAGCGACCGCCGCGCCGCGGTCGAAGGGGCCGGCTTGCCGCTCGGCGAGGGTCTCGACCTCGAGCACCGGCTCGGGCGCGAGGTCCTCGAGGTCGCGGTACGGGGGGCGGCGCGCTTCGCCGGCGGCGAGGGCCGCCACGGCACCGGCGTCTAGCCGCTCAGCCGACTTCGTCTCGCAGCTCGGAGGTGGCGGCGTCGGGGCCGAAATACGGGAGCACGGCGAGGTACATCAACTCGGGCAGGAGGCGGACGAAGTCGCTCTCTTGATCGGCAGCAGCGAGGCGGGGGTGGAGGACGGCGAGAATGCCCGCGACGACCGCCTCGGCGGAGATCTCTGGAGCGCTGCCGTCGCTTTCCCTCCGGGCGAGGTCGACCATCGCCGCAGCCCTTTCCATCGCTTCTGTGCGTTTGCCGACCGCGCGCGGACCCGCTGCGTGGACCTCGACCAAGAGCGCCCGGCCAACCTCCGGTTGCTCGTCGAGGAAGCGGAGCAGCCCCGTTAGGGCGCCACGCAGCTGCCCGCGCCACGTCACCTCCCCGGCTGCCGCCTCTCGCATCGCCAGCTCGACCCAGGCAGACCCGGCGTTCAGCGCCTGCAGGTAGCAGTCTTCCTTGCCCTCGAAGTTGTCGTAGAACGCCTGCCTGTAGAGGCCGGCGTTGGCGATCGCATCCTGCACCGTGGCCTGCTCGTAGCCCAGCCGGCCCACTGCTTCGAGCATTCCTTGAAAGATGCGTTGGCGCTTTCCGGTCAAAATCCCGCCCGGTCTAAGTAGATCGATAAAACAGCTTGTCTGTTTTTCGGTACCTGAACGGTATCCGTTCGCGGCCGCGGCAGGCCGGCGATCCAACTCCGGTACTGTTTCGTTCGTGGCGTCCGGTTCAACAACGCGTCCACTTCCGGGGGAGCGACCCCTCCCGCGCGATTTCATCGTCCGAAACCAGCGGGCGCGGATCGTCGCCGCGCTTGCGGAGATCTCCAGCGAAAGGGGCTATCGCGCGGTAAAAGTGGCCGATCTCGTCAAGCGAGCGGGGGTGTCCCGCAACACCTTCTACGAGAATTTCAACTCGAAGGAAGAGTGCTTCCTGGCCACCCAGAAATACGCACTGTCCACCGTCTTGGAGCAGGTGGTCGAGGCTGCGGGGACCCTCGAGAGCTGGCCCCAGCGGGTCCGCGCCGGCCTCGCCGCCTTCCTCGATTCCCTGGCCGCGGAGCCGGCGCTGGCGCGAACCTGCATGGTCGAGGCATTGTCAGCCGGGCCGGCCGCGGTGAAGTACTACGAAGAGTCGCAGCAGGCGTTCGTCTCCCTCTTCCGTCTCGGACGCGATCTGTCGTCCAGCGGTCCCGAGCTGCCGGAGGCTCTGGAGGAAGCGATCATCGGCGGCGTCTTCTGGATCCTCTACCAGCGCCTGGCCGTTGCCGAAGCGGAGGCGATTCCAGCCCTCCTGCCGGAGCTGGTCGAGTTCACCTTGACCCCCTACCTGGGTCCCCAGGCGGCGCGGGAGATCGCCACCGCCGGGGACGCCGACGGCGCTCGGACGACGTCCCCGCGCTGAGCCATGGCTTCTAAAAACTGGCCAATTAGCCAGTCTGGGCTCCGCTCGTCTGGATCGGTATCGTCGGTTCTCTTGAGCGATCCACTCAATCCAGTCGAGTCGCCGGATTTCCCTCCCGAGCTGGCCCGCCTGCCGCCGGGGCGGCACGGCCTGCCGCGCGAGTTTGTCGCCCACAATCAGCGCGAGCGGCTGATCGCCGGGTTGGCTGAGGCGGTCGCCGAGAACGGCTACGCCGGGACGACGATTGCTCACATCACCCGTCACGCCGCCGTCTCCAGGCGCACCTTCTACGAGCACTTCAGCAGCAAGGACGAGTGCTTCGTCGCGGCTTACGACACGGTTATGAACGAGCTGCGCAAGCGAGTGGGAGATGCATTCGACCAGGAGGACGAGTGGCCGCAGGCCGTCCGCGCCGGGATCGCGGCGATGCTCGAGTTCCTGACCGCCGAGCCGCACCTGGCCCGGCTCAGCATGGTCGAGGCGCTGGTGGCGGGTCCGGTCGTGATCGAGCGCTACGACGCCGCGATCCAGAGCCTGGTCCCCTACTTCCAGGCCGGTCGCGACGGCCGCCCCGACGAGGTGCTCGCCGGGCTTTCGTCGACGACCGAGGAGGCGCTGGTCGGCGGCATGGTCTCGCTGATCTCCCGCCGCATCTTCGCCAACCGCACAGAGGAGCTCGAATCGCTCCTCCCCGACCTGGTCGAGTTCACGCTGACCCCGTACCTCGGCAGCGCTGAAGCAGCGAAAGTCGCCCGCGAGAGCTAGCGACCCGGGAGGGCTCGGAGGAGCCTCCCCCAAATTTGCGACGGAGGGGCCCTCCCGGGCCGCTCCCACTTGCTGCGCGACCGAAAGTTAAGAAGTTTGCAGTTGGCCACAAGCGGCCTTGAAATCGGTATAGTCGGCACCGAACATATGTTCGTATGGAGATCGCCTGCGTCATCGACAAGCGCCTGGCGACTCCGCCGCGCCCGGATCGTGCTGGGGGGCTTCGGTCCGGGCGCGGCTGTCTTCACGATCCGGTCGAGGCGGCGGAGGCGACCGAGGCGATGGTGCGGGCGCTGGAGGCGCTCGGCGCCGGCGTCGAGTCCGAGCGGCCGGGGGAGGCGTTCTTCGCGGTCGACGGTCTCCGCGGCCTTTACGAGGGCACCTCGGCTGGGGTTCTCATGGCGGCGCGGCGAGCCGTGGGCGACGAGCGGACGATCGCCACCGGCGCAACCCGCCTCGCCGCGTACCTCGCCGCCGCCGGTTGGTCGCGACCGGTCCCCGTCGCAGCTCTGCGCACGCGGCTCAGTGGAGCAGAGCGCGACGCAGACGGGCTGATCGAGGCGCTCGAGCGCCTCGGGATCGAGAGCCTGCGGGAGTTCGCTCGCCTCTCCGCCGACCAGGTTGCCGACCGCTTCGGACCGCCCGGACTGCGGGCACTGCGCCTCTGCCGCGGGGAAGAGGAGCCGCTGCGCCCCCGCATTCCCCACGAGGAGCTGGTCGAGGAGATCGAGCTGCCGGAAGGAACGGCGGGGCGGCAGCTCGACCGTGCCCTCGAGCTGCTCGTCGACCGCCTCCTGGTGGTGCCGCAACGGCAGGGCAGGACCCTGCTCGGCCTTCGCCTCGGGGCGCGGCTCGCCAGCGGCGGCAGCTGGAACGTCGAGCAGGGCCTCGGCCGTCCCAGCGCCTCCCCTCGCGTCCTGCGCGGCGTCCTCGCGCCGCGGCTCGAGGAGCTGCCGGGGCCGGCGACGGCGCTGCGGCTGCGAGCGGTGGGCCTCGGCCCGCCGGCTCGCGACCAGCTCGAGCTCTCGGTCGGCGGCGGCGAGCCGCGGCGCCGGCGGCTCGGAGCAGCGGTGCGCGAGGTGCGGGCCGCCCAGGGTACGGAGGCACTGCTGAAGATCCTCCCCGTCGACGGCTCCTCACGGGTGCCCGAGCGCTGGGCGATGCTCACCCCCTTCCCGGAGCTCTGATGCCCGGCCTTCGCCGTCTCTACGCCCCCCAGCGGGTGGCGGTCCGCACCGACCCCCGCGGCGCTCCGACAACGGTTGAGGGGATCGCGGTCGAGACCGTGCGCGAGGAGTGGCTGGTCGAGGACCGCTGGTGGACGCCGAAGCCGCTGCGCCGCCACTACTTCGAGCTGGCGCTCGGCGACGGTCGCGCCCTGACCGTTTTCCGCACCGCCCGCGGCCAGCGCTGGTACCGGCAGCGAGCCTGAGGGAAGCCATGTACGTCGAGCTGCACGCGCACTCCGCCTTCTCCTTCCTCGACGGCGCCTCGACCCCGCTGGAGCTCGCCGCGGCCGCGGCCGCCCGGGGCTATCCCGCCTTCGCCCTCACCGACCACGACGGCGTCTGGGGCTCGATGGAGTTCGCCCACGCGTGTCGGGGGTTCGGCATCCGGGCGATTACGGGAGCCGAGTTGACGGTGGGTTTGTGGCCGGCGGGTCCTGTCTCCGATTCCGGACTCTCCCGATCGGGAGAGTCCTCGGAATCGTCGCCACCCGCCGGAGGGACCGCCCACTTGACTCTGCTGGTCGAAAGCGAGGTCGGATACCGGAATTTGTGCAGGTTGCTGACTGCGGCCCATACGCATACGCGAGACAACACGCCGCGGACCTTGATGCAGCCGTGGGCGACGCTGGAGCAAGTGGAAGAGCATGCGGAGGGGTTGGTCTGTCTCTCGGGCTGCGCTCGCGACGGGGCAGTGGCGGGCGCCTTCGAGCGTGGCGACACCGCTGAGGGGGAGCGGCTCGCCCGTCGACTCCTGAAGGCCTTCGGCCGTGACCGCCTGCGGATCGAGCTGCAGCGCCCCTACTGGCGCCGCGACCGCTCCCGCAACAGATGGCTGGCACTGCTCGCCGAGCGTCTCGACGTCCCCTGCGTCGCCACCGGCAACGTCCACGCCCACGACCGCGGCCGGGCGTCGCTGCAGGACGCGCTGGTCACGATCGGGCGCTGCGAGACGCTGGAGGAGTCCGAGCCCCACCGGCGCGGCAACTCGACCTCGGCCCTCACCTCGCCGGGGGCGATGGCGGCGCGCTTCGCCGAATACCCCGAGGCCGTCGCCGAGACCGAGCGCCTCGCCGAGCGGCTCTGCTTCGACCTCACCGAGCAGCTCGGCTACCGCTACCCCGGCAGCGAGGACCCGGGCGCCGACGCCGAGCTGGCCCGCGTCTGCAACCACCGTCTCGGCGAGCGTTACGCCGGCAGCACCCGCCTGCTCGAAGCGCAGTGGCGGCTGGAGGAGGAGCTGGCGACGATCCGCAAGCTCGACCTCTCCGGCTTCTTCCTCCTCCACCGCGACCTGCTCGAGCTGGCGCGCGAGGTCGCGGCCGAGGTGCGCGGCCCGGAGTCGGCCCGCAACGTCCTTCCGCCCGGCCGCGGCCGCGGCTCCAGCGTCAGCTCGATCGTCTGCTACCTGACCGGCCTCTCCCACGTCGACCCGGTCGAGGCCGACCTCTTCTCCGGCCGCTTCCTCAACGAGGAAACGACGGCGCTGCCGGACATCGACCTCGACTTCCCCCGGGACATCCGCGCGGTCCTGATCCCGCGCGTGCACGAGCGCTACGGGGCCGACCGCTCCGCCCTCGTCGCCGCCTTTCCCACCTACCGGCCGAAGGGCGCCGTCCGCGACCTCGGCAAGGCCCTCGGGCTGCCGGCGCCGGAGATCGACCGGGTGGCGAAGACGGTCGGCTTCCACGAGACCGCGCAGGAGATCGAGCGCGACCTGGTCGCGGCGCTGGGGCCGGAGCGGGCCAGGGAGCCGCGCTGGCGGGTGCTGCTGGAGCTCGCCGGCGAGATCATGGGCCTGCCCCGCCACTCCTCCCAGCACCCGGGCGGGATGGTGATCTCGACCCGGCCGCTGATCGACGTCTGCCCGGTCGTCCCAGCCGCGATGGCGGGCCGCCAGACGGTCCAGTGGGACAAGGACTCCTGCGCCGACGCCGGCTTCCTCAAGATCGACCTGCTGGGGCTGGGGATGCTCTCCGCGGTCGAGCGCTGCGTCGAGGAGATCGGCCGCGCCCGCGGCGAGCGGCTCGACCTCTCGCGGATCCCGCTCGACGACGAGCAGACCTTCGAGTCGATCCGCGCCGCCGACACCACCGGCGTCTTCCAGATCGAGAGCCGGGCGCAGATGCAGATGCTGCCGCGGACCCAGCCGCGCGACCTCGACGACGTCGTCGTCCAGGTGGCGCTGGTGCGGCCGGGGCCGATCCAGGGCGGCGCCATCCACCCCTACATCGAACGCCGCAAGCTCCTCCGCGAGGACCCGAATTACAGGGTCCCCTACCCGCACCCGCTGCTGGAGCCGGTGCTGGAGGAGACGCTGGGGACGATCGTCTTCCAGGAGCAGGTGATCGAGTCGGCGATGGCGCTCGCCGGCTTCAGCTCCTCCGAGGCCGAGGGGCTGCGGCGGGCGATGAGCCGCAAGCGCTCCGAGGAGGCGATTCGTGAGCACCGCCGCCGCTTCCTCGCCGGCGCCGCCGCCAACGGCGTCGCCGAGGGGGTCGCGGAAGGGGTCTGGGACCAGATCAAGGGCTTCTCCGGCTACGGCTTCCCCAAGGCCCACTCGGCCGCCTTCGGCCTGCTCGCCTACCAGTCGGCCTGGCTGCGGATCCACTACGGGCCCGAGTTCCTCTGCTCGCTGCTGAACGAGCAGCCGATGGGCTTCTACCCGCCCGACTCCCTGGTCCACGAGGCGCAGCGCCGCGGCATCCGCATAGCGCCACCGGACGCCAACCGCAGCCGGGTCCTCTGCCACGTCGAATCGCCGCGCGAGGAAGAGGACGTGCGCGGGGGGCTGGTGGTGCGGATCGGGCTCGGCTACGTGAAGGGGGCGAAGGAGGAGGAGATGGAGGCGCTGGTGGCCGAGCGCGAGCGCGGCGGTCCCTATCGGGGCGTGGCCGAGCTCGCCTCCCGCTCGGGCGCGGGCTTGCCCAGCCTCGAACGGCTGGCCTGGGCCGGCGCCCTCGACGGCATCCCCGCCGGCTCGGAGGGCGAGCGCCGGGAGGCGCTCTGGCGGGTCGGCGTCACCGGCGCCGGGCGGTCCGCCGCCGCCAGCACCCAGCTGGCATTGCCGATGGAGTCGCCGGCGCCGCCGGAGCTGGAGCCGCTGGGAGAGTGGGGCGAGCTGATCGCCGACTACCGCTCGACCGGGATGAGCGTCGAGAAGCACCCGCTGAAGCTGCTGCGCCCCGACCTCGATCCCAAGCTGGTCCGCAGCTCCGACCTGGAGCAGATCGAACACGGCGCGACGATCGAGATCGCCGGCATGGTCACCGCCCGCCAGCGTCCCGAGACCGCCAACGGCATCACCTTCGTCCTGCTCGAGGACGAGCGCGGCTCGGTCAACCTGATCGTTCCGCCCCCCGTTTACGAGCGGCACCGCACCCTTGTCCGTACCGCCCCTCTACTTCGCGCCCGCGGCCGCCTCGAGCGCCGCGATGGCATCGTCAACGTCGTCGTCAGCGAACTGACGCCGCTGAAGTGGAGTCGGCGGTCCGCTCCTCGGGGTGCTCCCACAGAGTCGCGTGCAGTTGTCGCAAGCATTCGTCGAGTAGTCGAGCGTCACCCCTGGCGCTGAACCCTTTCCCGGGTCCGTCGATGACGGAATCCACCCACGCCGAGACGTTTCCGCTCACCGAGCAGTCCACATCCGCAAGCGGCGTCGGGGAGGTCGTCACCGCCCCGTCTTCCCCGACCTCCCCCCCGACCAACGCCCTCTCGGATTGGTCGCCGCGGATCGGGAGCACCTCGATCTCGAAGCTCTTCGCCGCCTGGTTGGGGAGGACGACCAGGGGCAGCACCGTTCGCATCACCCCAGCCACCTCGCTGACCGTGAGGCCGGTCATTCCCTTCGGCACGACGTGCCGGCGCCGCCAGCGCCCGATGCCCGCGACCAGCGCCATCGACCGCCGCGATTTGTCCGTCAGGGCGTAGCGCCGTCGCCTTGGCGTGTCCGTGATCTCGCGGATGAAGCCCCCGATCGCGAATAGGTCGGCCCGCCGGCTGACCTGGTGGAAGCTCAAGCCGTGCCCGCCCCTGGCCAGTTCGGTCGCGGTTCGCGGCTCCCGGTTCAGCTCGTCGATCATCCCCGTTTCCCAGAGGTCTGCCAGCAGCGCCAGAGAACCCCATTCATGGGAGCCGATCTCGCCGTTCGGAAGCCGTCCCAGCGATGCGTTCGCATAGGTGTCGACCAGGTCGTGGAGTTCGCGTCCGGCGGGCTCGGTGAGGTTGTGCACGACCTTGGAGGGAACTCCCGGCTCCTCGTGCCGCTGGACCACCCCGAGCTGCGCCAGCTTGCCCGCGTAGCGGTAGATCGTCCGCGGTGCGTAACCGGGCACGCGTTCCGTCAGCTCTTTCGTTCGCAGCGGGCCATCGCCCAATGCCATCAGGATCGAGCCGGTCGCACCCGAGCCGAGCAGCCGCAGCACCTTGGCCGTCGTCAGCTCCCCCCTGCGCCAGTCATCGTCCTCGGAAAGTCGCGAATGCGCCCCCGGCTTCTCGATCGCTACGGCCCCGCCTCTTCGATCTCGGTTTGTCCGACCGACTCTCGGCCGAGCGCGAGAATAGAGGCGGTTTTCGGCACCGAGGCCCACATCGGCGCCCTCTCCGAGTGACCATTTCAGCGGGCGACAGAAGTCACCCGACTCGAGAGCGATGCAGGAGGCGATGCTGCGGGCCTGGCCGCTTCGAGGGGCGCGAGGCGGTCGAGCCCTTCCTTCGCACCAAGCCGCTCTCGGGCGAGTGGAGCTGGCGCCACCGCCCAACCATCGCCAATGGCCAACTCGCGGTCGGCACCTACACCTGGATGGAGGGCCAGAAAACGCACGTTCCGTTCTCGCTCGACGTCCTCACCCCGGAGGGCGACCGGATCAGGGAGGTGACCGCCTTCGTCGTCCGACCGGCGGATACCGAGGATGGCTATTCTCGGTGGCCCGACCGCGCTGCCGATCCCCGCCGCGTGGCGGCCGTCTTCCGGCGCTTCGGCCTGCCGGACCGCGTCGATTGACGCAGGCGGCGATGAGTTCCCACCAGTCCAGGAGTCCCTACCTGCATGAACACGATCGATAACGACCGCACTCGTTGGCTTGCCCTCTACGTCCTCTGCGCGGGGATGCTGATGATCGTCCTCGACGCGACGATCGTCAACGTCGCCCTGCCCTCTATCCAGGACGACCTCGGTTTCTCCCAGAACAAGCTCGCCTGGGTGATCAACGCCTACATGATCCCCTTCGGCGGCCTGCTGCTGCTGGCTGGCCGGATGGGGGACCTGCTCGGCCAGCGCCGGGTCTTCCTCGTCGGACTGGCGATCTTCACCGGTGCCTCGCTCGTCTGCGCCGTCTCGCAGAGCCAGGAGATGCTGGTCGGCGCCCGCTTCATCCAGGGAATCGGCGGGGCGCTCGCCTCGGCGGTGATCCTGGGGATGATCGTGACGATGTTCCCCGAACCGGCCGCGCAGGCGAAAGCGATCGGCGTCTACGGCTTCGTCGCCTCCGCCGGCGGCTCGATCGGCCTCCTCCTCGGCGGCGTCCTCACCGACGCGATCAGCTGGCACTGGATCTTCCTCATCAACCTGCCGATCGGGATCGCGGTCGCCTACCTGGCGAAAAGGCTCGTCGCCAACCCGGATGGGATCGGGCTCAGCGCCGGCGCCGACTTCCCCGGCGCGCTCCTGCTCACCAGCTCGCTGATGCTGGGCGTGTTCACGATCCTGCAGATCGAGAACTGGGGCTGGGGGGACACCCGCACGCTTCTCCTCAGCGCGATCTCGGCCGTCCTGCTGGCGGTGTTCATCTTCCGCCAGGCGCGGATCGCCAACCCGCTGATGCCGCTGCGGCTGTTCCGCTCGCGCAACGTCGCCGGCTCCAACGTCCTCCAGGCGCTGCTCGTCGCCGGCATGTTCGGGATGTTCTTCCTCGGCGCCCTCTACCTGCAGCGCGTGCTCGAATACAGCCCGCTCGAGGTCGGCCTTGCCTTCCTGCCGACCACGATCGTGATGGGCGGGCTCTCGCTCGGGTTCTCGGAAAAACTGATCATGCGCTTCGGCCCGCGAACGACCCTGATCCCGGGCGTTTGCCTGGTCGTCGTCGCGCTGCTGCTCTTCGCCCGCACGCCGGTCGACGGCGACTACCTGACCGACCTGCTGCCGCCCTTCCTGCTGATCGGCGTCGGCGTCGGCACCTCGTTCCCGGCGATCATGACCCTGGCGATGTCGGGAGCGACCCCCGAGGACGCCGGCCTCGCCTCGGGCTTGGTCAACACCAGCATGCAGGTGGGCGGCTCGATCGGCTTGGCGGTGCTGGCGACGCTCTCGACCGAGCGCACGAGCTCGCTGCTGGCCGACGGCGAGGGCCAGCTGCAGGCACTCAACTCCGGCTACCACGTCGCCTACCTGATCGGCGCCGGGCTGGCGGCGACCGCCGTCGCAATCGCCGTGTTCGTCCTGCGGGCGCCGCAACCTGCGGCGATGCCGGCGCAAGAGGAGGGCCAGCCGGAGCCCGCCCTCTCCGAAGTCGCCTGAGTCGAATACACGACGGTCCTCAAAAGCGGGCCGGCGGCGGCCGATGAGGAGGTATGCCGCACGGATCACCGCCCGCCCCCGCGATGCCGGCCTTCGCCGAAGCGCCCGACGAGCGGGCGCGGATGGGGAAGGTCTCCGGGGTCATCTGGATGCTGGCGGCGTTCATCGCCGTCGGCAACTGCTACCTGCCGGGGGCCGAGCACGTGGACATGGGCTGGGTCTTCGCCCTCGGCGCGGGGGTCTTCGTCTACGGGTTGGCGTCGGCGCTCGGATGGCTTCGCTGGGACCGCGCGACGATGAACGCGCTGGGGGTCGGGATGGTCTTCACGATCCCGGTGATCGGCCTCAGCATCTACTGCACCGGCGGCGCGATGAGCTTCGTCCAGCCGATGCTGGTCACCACCCTCCTCTACGCCGCCTTCTTCTTCCCCGTCAAGTGGGCCTGGCCGCTCTCGCTCGAGCTGATCCTCGTCGCCGGCACGCCCCTCCTCTATGACCCGAACGCGATCGACGACGCCTTTCTCCCCAACTACGTCGCCCTCGTCGCCGGCTTCCTTTCCGCCACCTGGGTCCTGGTCGGCCTGCGCAAGCGCCTGCTCGAGGCGGAGCTTCACCACCGCGCCGTCGCCAACCGCGACTCGCTGACCGGCGTCGCCAACCGCCGCCACTTCGACGAGGCCCTGGAGCGGGAGCTGGCGCGGCGCGGCGAGAGCCCGCTTGCCCTGCTGATCGTCGACCTCGACGACTTCAAGGAGGTCAACGACACCCACGGCCACCCGATCGGCGACGCGGTCCTCCGCCGCGTCGCCGAGCGCATCCAGTCGATCCTCCGCTCGACCGACACCCTCGCCCGCATCGGCGGCGACGAGTTCGCCGTGATCGCCCCCGGCGCCCAGGGCGACGGCGCCCGCCTGATGGCGGAATCGATCTGCGGCGCCGTCAGCACCCAGTACTCGGACTCCGGCATCCCCGCCCCCAGCGCCTCCGTCGGCTGGGCGATCTGCCCCGCGGACGGCGAGGACTTCGAGACCCTGATCCGGGCCGCCGACGAATGCATGCTCAACCGCAAGCGCAGAACCGAGCGCCTCTCTCTGGCGGTCGGCCGCTAGGCACCTTCGAGCGAAGTCGACTCGAGCACGCCGAGGATCTGCGTCACCCGGCAGACGAGCAGCCGCTCCTCGTCCACTTCGACCCAGGCACCGGCGCTGGAGGGGAACACCACGTGGTCACCCGGCTGTACCGGCATCTCGACGCCGGCGCCAGCCCACCAGTCCAGCCCCGGCCCGACAGCGAGCACGATCCCTTGCTCCGGCGGCGGCTCGTGCGTGCCGGGCGGGACCACCAGCCCCGAACGTCGCACCCGGTCCTGGTCAAGCTCCTTGATCACGATCTGGTCGAACAGCGGCCGCAGCTGATGGCGGACCGACTCGGTCGGGTCGGGTCTCTGCGCGGTGCCCATGGCTTAAGTCTGCCGCATGCAGGGGACTAAGATCGGGCGATGCCGCAGCCGGAGAAGAAGCCCGTCAACTGGCATGCCTGGCTGGTCGGCGTCCTCAGTGCCCTCGTCTTCGTCGTTGCCCTGCAGAACTCGCAGGAGGTCAGCTTCGAGCTCCTCTTCGCCAGCTTCCAGGCGCCGCTGATCGTCGTCATCCTCCTGGCCGCCGGAATCGGGGCCCTGATCGGTTACGTCGCGCCGCTGGTCCGCCGCCACCGGCGGGAGGAGCGGCAGCACGGCGCTTGATCTTTTAACCTTTCCTGTGCAATCGAGGTGGAGCGAGGGAGAGGGAGATGAGCGTTCTTCAAGAGGAGATTCCGCAGGATTGGTACGCGACGGCGTTCGACGGCATGTCGGCCGAAATGGCCTGGACCGAGCGGACCGAGTCGGAAATCAAACGTGCCCTGACGATGCTGCGGCCGCAGGGCGGGGAGCGGGTCCTCGACCTTGCCTGCGGCACCGGCCGCCACTCGCTCGAGCTGGTGCGCCAGGGGTTTTCGGTGGTCGGAGTGGAGATCTCCCCCGCACTGGTCGAGATCGCTCGCCGTGATGCGGAGGAGCAGGGGCTGGAGGCGACCTTCATCGAGGGCGACCTGCGCAAACTCGACTTCGAGGGCGAGTTCGACATCGTCCTCAACCTCAACGACGGCGCCGTCGGCTATTTCGAGACCGACGAGGAGAACCACCGCACCTTCGAGGTGATCTCGCGGGCCCTCAAGCAGGGAGGCCAGAACCTGATCCAGGTTCCCAACGTCCTCTACGCCCGCGCCCGCCTCCCCCAGCGCTCCTGGATCCCCAGCGAGAACATGGTCGAACTCGTCGAGCACCGCTGGAACAAGAAGGATCGCTACATGGAAGGGGCGATGATCCCGCTCCGCTTCGGCGAGGTGCTCGAGGGCCTCGACAAACGAATCGAATTCCGCCAGCGCCTCTACGACGTCGACGAGCTGCGGGAGATCTACGACTCCGTCGGGATGACGTTCGAGCGCGTCTTCCACGGCAACGGCCGACCGAAGGAGCCGACCGACTCGCAGTTCGAGATCTTCGTCTCGGCTAGAAAGGATTAGGCGTCCAGAGAGTCTCGTAAAGACCGCCCAGGCAGTCGCCGACCAGCTCCCCGTCGTCACCGACCAAGATCCCTCGAGACTCCCCGTCGAGGATCGCCGCGATCCAAGCCGCGATCCTGCCGCGTCCCCAGGCATCGACCGAGGCAGTCGGATCCGCGCAGGGGTGAACCGTTCCATCCCCTTCGACTTCCGCCCAGACGGTCTCGGGCTCCCCGCCGGCCCCTTCGTCCTCGGTTCGCACCTCCAACCGCAGGCACCTTCCTTTGTGCGCCGGGATCTTCACCAGCGGCAGCGCCGCCCGCAGCAGCGTCGCCGTTTCCTCCGCGGTCATGCCCTCGTCGTCCTCGGCCACCACGTGGCGATGGCGCCAGCGGGCGATGCCCGCGATCAGGCCCATCTTGCGCCGGGTTTTCTCGGCTAGCCCGTAGCAGCGGCGCCGACCGGGACCCTGCCACTCGCAGAGAAGCCCACTCGCCTTGAAGAGCCCCGCCCGCCGGTTCACCTGGTGGTAGCTGAGCCCGTGCCGCCCACGCGCCAGTTCGGTGGGGGAACGCCCTTCGCAGCTCAGCTCCTCCACCATCCCGGCCTCCCAGAGATCGGCAAGCAGTCCCAGGGACGCCCACGCGTGCGCGTCGATCCTGCCGTCCGGCAAGCGGGTCAGCGAGGCATCGGCGAAGCGGTTGACGAGCTCGTACAGCTCGGTGCCGCAGGGATCGCTGAGCGTGTGCACCACCTTTGAGGGAACCCCGGGCTCCTCTTCCCGCTCGACCACCTCAAGTTCCGCCAGCTTTCCCGCATAGCGATAGATCGTCCGCGGCGCGTAGCCCGGCACCTGCTCGGTCAGGCTCTTCGTCCGCAGCGGCCCCTCTCCCAGCGCCATCAGGATCGCGCCGGTCGCCCCCGCGCTCAGGAGTCGAAGTACGTCTGCGGTCGAGGCACCCGCTACGCAGGCGCCATCCTGCGTCGGCTGTGCGTTGACGTCTGAATATCCAGTCGTCGTCATCGTCCGCCCTCCAAGCGGCAACCTTCGTGTTGGCTCCAAGGCTGCACCCTGCGCCTGGTCTCGATTGAGGTACCCGCTGATCTGCGGGTTCAACCGCGCTAGGCGATCGTCTCTGCCCGCGGCTGCAGGATCTCGCGCGAGGGGATCCCGATCACGCTGCCTTCGAAGCGCTTCTGCGTCCCGTACACGACCCACGTCGTGTCTATTTCGCCGATCTCGAGCTCGAGGCGCAGCTCGTCCCGGTGCTCCTCGAGATGCTCGAGGTGGGTGAGGCCGGCGTCGTAGCGTCCTTCGAGGAGCTCTCTGGCGACGACGGGCTTGGAGACGACGTCGACGATCTCCTCCCACTCGGCCTTGTCGACGTAGCCGGCGGTGGCGGGAACGAGCCCCAGCGAGCGCGGCCGCTCGATCTCCCGCCTGGCGAGGACGGCCAGAGCCTTGGTCGGGTAGATGAAGGTGTCGACGACGAATACCTCAGTCCAGTAGTGCTCGGTGATCTCGTGCACCTTTGGATGGGCGCTGCACTGGATCAGGAAGGCGTCCTTGCGGCCCCGGATCCTCTCCAACCCGTCGAAGAAGTCGAAGATGAACTCGACCTCGTAGTTCTCGATGCCCTGGAAGGCCATGTATTCGCGGGCCGCGCGCTCGTGGCAGGTGCCCTCGGGACCCAGCGTTACAAGGGTGATGCCCCTCTCGTCTCCCAATGCGGCTCCCATCGATCAGAGGATTTTGACATAGAACCGGCCAGCCGATATAAACAAGATACGCTGAGCGTTGCTGCTTAGGTCTACAGGAAGGGGAATCCCGGGGTGCGATCTGGAGGTTCTGCGCTGTCCCTGCTCTCGATTCCTCTCAACGTCCACGTGATACAGGCGTTGCAGGAGAAATCGATGTCGCTGATCGACCTCCGCCGCGCTATCGGCTCACCGCCTCCGACGACCATGCGGGGGCATCTGCGCACCCTGACCGAGCTCGGGATCCTCGAGCGTCGGCAGGAAAACGCCTTCCCAGGTGCGATCGCCTTCGAGCTGGGGCGCCCCGGCCGCGATCTGCTGGCAGTGGTCGACCTCCTGGGGTCCTGGCTGGCGGAGGCGCCGATGGGATCGATCGAGCTCGGAAGTGCGGCGGCGAAGAACTCGGTCAAAGCCCTCGTCGAGGGCTGGTCTTCCACGATCATCAGAGCGCTTGCGGCAAAACCGCTGTCGCTGACTGAGCTCAGCCGGCTCATAAGCGGGCTCAGCTATCCGTCTCTGGAGCGGCGGCTGGGGACAATGCGCCTCGCCGGGCTGATCGAGCGCAGCACCGGGAACGGGAGGGGCACTCCCTACGCAGTCACCGACTGGCTGCGACGCGCGAGCGGTCCTCTCGCTGCCTCCATCCGCTGGGAGCGCCGCCACCTGGGGGATCAGGCCCCGCCGGTGTCCCGCCTCGATTTCGAGGCGGTCTTCCTCCTCGCCGTGCCGAAGGCCCGTTTGACGGGAGAGCAGAACGGCCTCTGTCGCCTCGGGGTCGACCTGCAGAGTGGAGGAGAGCATCGTCTTGCCGGCGTCGTGGTCGAGGTGAAAGAGGGGCGAGTCGCCTCCTGCCTGACGCGGCTGAACGGAGAGACCGACGCCTGGGCACTGGGTTCGCCGTCCGCTTGGCTTGCCGCCCTCCTCGAACAGGACCTGGAGCGGCTCGAGGTCGGTGGCGACGTCCAACTGGCCGTCGCCCTCGTCGACCAGCTCTACGACTCCGCCTTCCGAGCACCGGCCTGGACCTGAGCCTTCATGAATTGCGCGAGTTGGTGCATGCGCGAATTATCACCTGGCGCAAAACGGCACGCGCGCATTTTCGTCGCACGTGATTTGCGGGGCGTTTACAACTCGCCGGTCCCTGAATCCGGGGAGAACCAAAGTTTCCTCTATATCCCTTGACCTATCGAGGTCTCTCCCTCTATGGATCTTCGTGCTCGAGCGCTACCTGCTCGAGCACGGGATAACTACTGAAAGGGATCACATGATTCGCAATCTCAAGAGCCTCGGGCTCGCCCTCGTCGCCGTGCTGGCGATGAGCGCCGTGGTCGCGTCGGCCGCCCAGGCCGTACCGTCGTTCACAGCCTCGGCTTACCCGGCGACCGGCACAGGGTCGAACAAAGCAGGCAGCGAAACCTTCACAACCGAAGCGGGCACCGTCCAGTGCGACAGCCACTTCGAAGGCACGCTGACCGAAGCCAGCTCGACACTGACGATCACTCCGAAATACAGCGAATGCACGGCGTTCGGCTTCCTCAACGCGACCGTGGAAACGGAAGGCTGCACCTACGTCTTCCACGCCACAGAACAGGTCTCGGCCGGCGTCTACAACAGCCACGTCGACGTCGTTTGCCCGGAAGGCAAATCGATCAAGATCGTCGCGGCCACCTGCAAAGCGGAAGTCAAATCGCAGAACGGTCTGACAACCGCCAAATCGACCAACTCCGGCAGCAGCGTCACAGTTCAGCCGAACGTGACCAACATCGCCATGACCGTCACCCAGGACGGCTTCGGCTGCCCGTTCAGCGGCACCGGTGCCAAGACCGGCTCGTACCACGGTGACGTGCTCGTCTCCCGTGTCGGCGGGGGCAGCGTCTCCGTCAGCGGTTCCTGAGCGACAACCCCTGATCAGCCGAAAGGCGATTCAGATTCTGCGGAGGCCGGGATATCCCGGCCTCCGCTTTTCCAGGTGAGGGCCATAGGGCGTTCCCCTGGAACGAGTTCGCCCCTCGAGCTGTCACTGCAAAGAGAGGACGTTTTCCTTAGCATTCTTGACTTATCAGCAAGAGTCTTGCTAGTTCTTGGGTAGCTTGAGACAATTCTCGAGCGTGGGACAGCTACGAAGGGGAGCACCATGGTCGGCAATCTCAAGGCCCTCGGATTGGCTTTCGTCGCCGTGCTGGCGATGAGCGTTGTGGCCGCTTCTGCTTCGCAAGCCTCGCAGTACACATGCTCGGCGTACGCCCCCACCGCCCCCTGCTTCGGGACAGGCTCGAATACCCCGGGTAACGAAACGCTGACAACGCCCGGTGGTACGGTCCAGTGCAACAGCCACTACACAGTCGAGGAAGCGGGAGGGAGCGAAGAAGGCCTCGAAGGACCCAAAACGTCCGTGACAGTCACACCGACCTACACGGATTGCAAAGCATTCGGATTCCTCAACGCGAGTATTGACATGATGGGATGCGACTACGTGTTCCATGCCGAAGCGCAGATCGCCGCAGGAAGGTACAACAACAGCGTCGACGTCACCTGTCCCGTGGGCAAAGGACCAGTAACACTCACTGTCGGTACGTGCAAAGTGGACATCCCTGCACAGGGCCCGCTGACCAACGTCGAAACGGAAAACCTGGCTGGCGGGACCCTCACAGTCAAACCGAACGTCGCCAATATCACACTGAACGTGACAACCGATGGCTTCGGCTGCCCGTTTCCCAGCACCGGCCATTTCACCGGCTCGTTCCACGGCGATGTGACCATCTCCCGCGTCGGCGGGGGCACCATCTCGGTCAGCGGCGTCTAGCGGTCAAAACGCGAGACCAATCGATGGGATCAGTTACGAGCGGGGCCGGATATCCGGCCCCGCTTTTCGAGATGTCGGGTCTAGGGGGCCTTGGCGAAACGGTTGGCGAAAGTCTTGATCTGCATGGGTGGAACGCTCCAGGGATCGTGACAGAGGATGCAGCCCGGTTCGGGCTTGGCGAGCGCTGTCCACGACCTGCAGGGGGATGACCGGGAGGCAGAATCGAGAAGCTGAGAGCCCGAACGGATTATCGCCTAGATCGGGATGGAAAACTCCCCTAGAAAGTCGAATGGGTAGCAGCTATGCGGCTTTGCGCTCGATGGCCTCGGGCGTGACCTCGGGGACCTTCTCGGTGGCCCTCTCGATGTCCATCCGGAAAGTGTCTCCGATGCGCGGGTGGATCTTGTCGAGCTTCTGGATGAAGTCGTCCCAGTTGTCGCTCAGCTTCATCAAGGTCACAACCGACCCCAGATGCTCGCGGAGCTTGGGGTAGCCGACGTTCGACGTCAGAAGCTGGAAGTACTTGTGCTTCCGGCGCCCCTTGTTGTCCTTGGGCGTGGACCGCTGCAACTCCTCCAGCACGCCGGGAGCCAGCCGCTTATAGACGACCTCATTGGTCAAGTTGCCGAAGTACTGCGGGCGCTTGACGGTCGTTGCCGGGTAGGGCAGGCCACGCAGCCGGAACATCTCGCTGTAGAAGTCAGGCGGGAAGGTCTGCACGTACGCCTGAAGCTCCTTGGCGATGAACTCCTCCAGGATCTCGGCGAGGGCGTCACGGGCGCGGACCTCCTGATACCCCGTTGCCTCGTCGACAAGGGCAATGATCCCGACCGTGGCGAGGCCGCGCATGATGATCTCGGCCTGTGCGGCGATGTGCTTCTGCTGGTGGGGGAGCGCCTTGGCTTCCCGCGCCCGGAGGTAGATCTCACAGACCTCGGGCAACAGCTCGGCGTTGTAGCCGCTGGCGCGACCGCCACCGGGGAGTTTGAAGGTGATCGGCTTCGCCTTCGCCCGGACCTCCTCCGAGATGAAGGGGTTGATCGCTTTCGCCTGAAGGATCGAGGGCAGTTCAGCGTTGCGCTCGCGGCGAACGTTGGCGCGGCGGTGCCGACCCAGCGCCTCCAAAAAGGTCGACTGCGTCAGAACGCGGGTACCGTCGTCGAGGACGTAGCACTCGAGCTCGGCGTCGCCGATCCGCAGGGTTTGATCCGGCGACCCACAGACCGCGTCCGCGACACTTTTGTCCCAGCGAGCGGCAGCCGCTTTGCTTGCAGCCTCGCTCCGCTCCTTTGCGGTCATTTTCTCGGCTCGCGCATGGCCGCCCCGCGCCCGTCCTTCAGCTGGCTCCTCCTCGCCGACGATCTTCACTACCTGCGTGCTGGCCATCCGTGCATCCTTTCTGCAAACTGCCCGCGATGCAGGCATCAACGATCTGATGCCTGCACGGTAGGAAGTTGGTCGGACGACCTGCTCGCCATCGCCAGAGCCAAGGGGTAACCACCCCGAAAGCGAGGCATCCGCGGTTTCGCTAGAGGCCCCTAGCTCGAATTTGCGCGAAGCAGTCGATCCCCTATAATGCTCAGGATTCTCAGCCAGGGAAAGTCGGCTGAGATATTTTGGGATCTACAGGGGGATTCGCGTGATTTCTTCGAATAGGCAGGGCAAGAGTGCCGGCTTCGTCTTCGCGACCGCGGCGCTGATTTGGACGTTGGCGCTGTTGGGGGTCGTTGGCAATGCCTCCGCCGATACCGAGATCGCCTCGGAAGGCTCAGCAGCCAAACAGATCTTTGCTCCTGCCGGCCTGGCTGGCCTGGCCGTGGACCCATCCGATGGCACGCTCTATGTGGCCGACTACGGCAACCGGCGGGTAGACGCCTTCAATGCCGCCAGCGAATTCACCGCCTTTGGCTGGGGGGTCGTGGCATCCGGACCTGGAAACGACCCCCAAAACGAGATCGAGAAAGTCGAAGTCTCGGCCACCTCGGGGTCGTTCACGCTCCGCTTCGTCCAGAACGGCGAAAAAACCATCGGGCTGATCAAGCAGGAAACCGGCTCGGTCCCCTTCGATGCCTCTGCCGCGGCGGTTCAGAGCGCCCTCGAGAACCTGGCCGCCATCGCACCGGGCGACGTTGTGGTGAGCGGTCCGGCGGGCGGGCCCTGGACGATCGAATTCACCGGTGTATGGGCTGATACCAGCCTTCACCAGCTGGAAGAAGGGACTTCCAGCGAACTCGCTGGAGGCGCTGGCGAACTCGTTATTTCGACCCTGCAGGAGGGCGCCAACTACGAGGTCTGCGACGCTCCAGCCGACACCTGCCGGGCAGCGCAGCGAGGGGTCCTGGCTGGGCAGTTGGATCCGACGAGCGTGGCGGTCGATCCCGCGACGCATGACGTTTACGTCTTCGACGGTCTGGAATCGTCCAGTCATAACGAAGCTTTCAATAACCGGGTGCAGAAGTTCACCTCCGATGGCGAATTCCTCTACATGCTGGGGGGCGGAGTCAACGTCGACACCGGCGAAGACCTTTGCACCGCCGCCTCCGGAGATACCTGTGGCCGCGGCTCGAAGGGAACGGGGGCGGGCGAATTCAACGCCGAACGAAGCTCGGTTGCCGTGGGGCCGGGGGGTGTCCTCTACGTAAACGACGGGGAAAGGGTCCAGAAATTCAGCTCTTCTGGCGCGCTTCTTGGTGAAGTGTCAATTTCCGGAGCGAATCCACAGTTTCTGGCCGTCGACTCGAGCGGAAACATCTATTCGGGCAACGTCACCGAAGTCAGAAAGTACAGCCCTACCGGTACGCTGCTCCTTACCTTGCCCCTACCTGGTGTCAATGCCAATGTCAATGGCATTGCCGTCGACGTTGCGGACAGGATTTACGTTTCCAATCTCAGCAGTGGCGAGTTCGGTATCACCAGGTTCAGTTCGACCGGCACCCCCGAAACCGCCTTCTACAGCGAAACTGCCACCCGCGCTACCGCGCTTGCGGTCAACAAAGAAAACGATGGTGTCTTTGCCGTCGAAAACAGCACCCTGAACCTGATTCCGGTGCCGGATCCGGGGCCGGTCGTCTTCCCTGAACCCGATTCCCTCTTCGCTGGCCCGATCGGAAACGTCAAGGCCACGCTCAACTCGCGGATCAACCCCGAGGGTAAAGCGACGACCTTCCACTACGAGTACGTAGAGCAAAAATCCTTTGAAGAAGAAGGTGGCTGGTCTAGCCCGGAGGTCCAAAAAACGGCAGAGAGCAGCTCCATCGGCTCCGACTTCACCTTGCATCCGGCGGTAGCCGAAGCGACCGGACTGACCCCGGAAACCGAATACCGCTTCCGTGTCGTTGCCAAAAATTCAGACGGCGAAACCTTTGGAGCGGATAGGACCTTTGTGTCGGAGCCGCCGGTCAGATTCGGGCTTCTGTTCACGACGGAAGTGAGCACCGAATCTGCGACCTTGCATGTCGAAGTCAACCCGCTTGGGTTTGCGGCCGAAGGCTACTTCGAGTACGTCGACGATGCCACTTACCAGAGCAGTGGTTTTACGACCGCCACCAAAACCCCAGCTGGCTCGCCGATTGACTTTGGCGCTGGTGAAGAATTCGTCGAGAAAAGCGCCCCCGCCGTTCCGCTTGCCCCGGGTACCACCTACCACTTCCGCGTGGTCGTCACCGACCATTGCAAACCGGCGGAACCCTCGGTCATTTGCACCTTCACCAGCCCTGAGGAAACCTTCAAGACGTTCCTTGCGATCGAAGCACCGCCGGCGTGTCCGGGTAACGAAGACGTCCGAGGCGAAGGTGGCAGCTTCCTGTTGGACTGCCGCGCCTACGAGATGGTGTCCCCGGTCGACAAAAACGGCGTCAACATCGAAGTCGTGTTCAACAACCCCGGCTACAGAGCCGGCCTTGACCAGAGCAGCGTCGCTGGCGACAAGATCAGCTACTCCGCCTACCGGGCCTTCGCGGAACCGGAAAGCTCGCCCTATAGCTCCCAGTACCTGGCTCAGCGCTCGAGCAGTGGCTGGCAGACGGAATCCATCAGTCCTCCGCGCGAGGGGCCTTCGCTCTTCACTACGGCCGGTCTCGACTACCAGTTCAAGGCTTTCACCCCCGACCTGTGCCTTGGCTGGGTTTTGCAGGACACCCCGCGTCTGCTGACCTCCGACGCGGTTCCGGGCTACCCCAACCTTTATCGACGCGACAACTGCGGTCCCGAAGCCGGCTCCTATGAAGCGGTCAACAAAGTGGCGCCCTTGGCGAGCGTCGATCCCAGCGAGTTCTACCCAGAGCTCGTGGGGTTCTCCGCGGACGGCAGCAAGACCTTCTTCAGAGTGCCGGCCAAACTCACCTCGAAATCGCGAAAAGGACTCATCCAGGTTTATGAATCAAGCGCTGGGGGCCTACAGCCCGTCTGCGTTCTCCCGGAAGGGAGCATCACCTTTGCCGGCTGCGCGGTCGGCACCGGAAGCAGCTTCGGCTTTGAAAGAAACTCCAACGCTGCCACTGCGGTATCGGCAAACGGCTCGATCATCTACTGGACGGACTCGCCGAGCGAACCTGGTCCTCTATATGTCAGGGTCAATGGCCTGGAATCCATCGCGGTGTCAGCCGAAGTAAGCCAGTTCTGGGCGGCTGCAACCGACGGCTCCAAGGCGATTTACACCGTCGGCGAAAAACTCTTCGAATTCGACCTGGCGACTAAAAAATCGACTCAGATCGCCGAAGGAGTGAAAGGCCTGGCCGGGGTGAGCGGGGATGCCTCGCGCGTCTACTTCGCCTCGACGAAAGCCCTCGACAGCGGCGCAACCGCGGGGCAGACGAATCTCTATCGCTATGCCGGTGAAGCCGTTCAGTTCGTTGGAACCCTTGCCAGCGGGGATCTTCCCGCCGGCGGTCGCCCCTCTCCGATCGCATCCCGCGCCTTCCTCCGCACCGCGCGGGTGACCCCCGACGGCGAACGCCTGGTCTTCATGTCGCGCGCCCCGATGACCGGCTACGACAACAAAGACGCGGTCACCGGCGAACCGATCTCCGAGGTCTTCCTCTACGACGCCACCGCCGAAGAAGGCGAAGGGGAGCTGCGCTGCGTCTCCTGCAACCCGAGCGGGGCGCGGCCGGTCGGGGAAGACTGGGTTCTTGAGCCAAATCCAGGCGGCAGGGTCGCCGCCTGGATCACCGGCATGACCACCCAGCTCTACGCCTCCCGCGTCATCTCCGACGACGGCTCCCGCGTCTTCTTCAACTCCTTTGACTCCCTGGTCGGCCGCGACCAGAACAACGCCCAGGACGTCTATCA
>Ga0247774_1000011_pt1 | contig 94863 bp, 90 predicted proteins | sample UWRJL001104B6_FD_179933 | JGI IMG/M metagenome (GOLD analysis project Ga0247774, IMG submission 179933) | Plant litter microbial communities from Arlington Agricultural Research Station in Wisconsin, United States - UWRJ-L001-104B-6 | ecosystem: Environmental > Terrestrial > Plant litter >...
CGGGTTAAGGGGGCGGAAGTCACAAACTCTCCCCCCTTCTGTTCCGGAAGATTTGCTTTCTGCGCATCAAGCGTCGGTTGCGGCCGCCTAGCGTGCCGTCCGTGCTCGCAACCGCCCGTACCTTCACCCTCGACGGCATCTCCGCCCGGCCCGTGCGGGTCGAGGTCGACGTGCACAAGGGGCTCCCCAACTTCACCATCGTCGGCTTGCCCGACGCGGCGGTGAGGGAGGCGCGGGAGCGGGTGCGGGCGGCGCTCGTCAACTGCGGCTTCGAGTTCCCGCTGCGGCGGATCGTCGTCAACCTGGCGCCCGCGAGCCTGCGCAAGGCGGGGCCGGGGATGGACCTGGCGATCGCCACGGCGCTGCTCAGCGCCTCCGACCAGCTGGAGTGGGAGGGGTTGGCGCGGGTGGCCCTGGCGGGGGAGCTGGCGCTGGACGGCTCGACGCGGCCGGTGCAGGGGGCCCTGGCGATGGCCGAGGCGGCCCGGGAGGGCGGGGCGGAGGCGATCGTGCTGCCGGCCGAGAACGGCGCCGAGGCGGCGTTGGCGGAGGGGATACGGGTGATCCCGGTCGAGGCGCTCGGTCAGCTGCCGGCGCTGGTGGCAGGAGAGTGGGGCCCGCCGGTGCCGGAGCCGTTGCCGCTGCGGCTGGCGAGCGAGCCGGGCGCCCCTGATCTCGCCGACCTGCGCGGGCAACCGCACCTGCGGCACGCGCTCGAGGTCGCCGCGGCGGGCGGCCACAGCCTGCTGATGGTCGGTCCTCCGGGGGCGGGGAAGTCGCTGGCGGCGAGCCGCCTGCCATCGATCCTGCCGCCGCTCGCCGCGGCCGAGGCGCTCGAGGTGGCGCGAATCGCCAGCGCCTGCGGCAGGCTCGGGTCGGGTCTTCACGGAGGCCGTCCCTTCCGGGCGCCGCACCACACGATCAGCGCCGCCGGGCTGATCGGCGGCGGCTCGCCGCCCCGGCCGGGAGAGGCGACGCTCGCCCACCGCGGCGTCCTCTTCCTCGACGAGCTCTGCGAGTTCCGGCGCGACGCGCTGGAGGCGCTGCGGGCGCCGCTGGAGGCGGGCGAGGTCTCGATCGCCCGGGCCGGCGGGCAGCGGAATCTTCCCTGCCGGTTCATGCTCGTCGCCGCGGCCAACCCCTGTCCCTGCGGCCGAGGGGAGGTCGACCCCGATTGCACCTGCGCTCCGCATGACGTGCAGCGCTACCAGGGGAAGCTGAGCGGCGCCCTCGCCGACCGGATCGACATCCTCGCCGCGGTGCGGCAGCCGAGCGCGGCCGAGATCGGCGGCGCGCCCGGCGAGCCGTCGGCTGCGGCCCGGGAGCGGGTGTGCGCGGCGCGTGAGCGTCAGCAGAGGCGCCTTGGGACGGGACGCTGCAACGCGGAGATGACGCCGGGGGAGGCGCGGACCTGCGCGCTCAGCTCCGGGGCGGCGATGCTTCTCTCCGACCTCTACACGCGCCAGCGGCTGAGCGGCCGCGCCCACGACCGGGCGCTGCGCCTGGCGCAGACGCTGGCCGATCTCGCAGGCGTCGAGGAGATCGGCGAGGAGCAGATGGCGCAGGCCCTGCAACTGCGGAGGCGGGGAGATGGCTGAGGTCGGCGCCTGCCTCGAATGTCTGCGCCGCTCCTGGCTGCTGGCGGCCCTGGGCCCGTACATCGAACGGGTCTCGACCGGCGAGGTCGGTTCGCGCTCGCCCGAACTGCTGCGCCTCTCGAACGAGGACCTGGTCGAGGTCGCCGCCCCCAAGGTGGCGGGGCAGTTGCTGGCCCGGATCGCGGCTCTGTCCGAGGTGCGGCTGAACGAAGAGCTGGCGCAGGCGGATTGCTGGGCCTGCTGCCGCCACGGCGATCTTTACCCGTCCCCGCTGCGGGACGCCGCCGACGCACCCTGGGCGCTGATCGGCCGCGGCAACCCGCAACTGCTCGACGGGCTGGAGCCGTTCGAAGCGGTGACGATCGTCGGCGCCCGCCGCGCCACCTCCTACGGGCGGGAGATCGCCCGCGAGCTGGGGAGGGAGCTGGCTGCGGCGGGGATGATCGTGGTCAGCGGCCTCGCCTTCGGGGTCGACGGTTGCGCCCACCGCGGTGCCCTCGACGGCGGGAGGACGATCGCGGTCCTCGGCTGCGGTCCCGACGTTGCCTATCCCACCTCGCACCGCTCGCTCTGGCGGCAGGTCTGCGAAAAGGGACTGGTGCTCTCCGAGTTCCCGCCCGGCGCCACGCCCTGGCGCTGGACCTTCCCCGCCCGCAACCGGATCATGGCCGCCCTGGCCGGGATGACCGTGGTCGTCGAGGCCGCCACCCGCTCCGGCTCGCTGATCACGACCGACCTCGCTGCCGATCTCGGCCGCGACCTCGGCGCCGTTCCCGGCCCCGTCACCTCCCGCGCCTCCGCCGGCCCCAACGGCCTTCTCGCCGCCGGCGCCCACGTCGTCCGCGACGCCCAGGACATCCTCGACGCAATGCTCGGCCCCGGGCAGCGAACGCTGGAGCGCAGCGCCCCAAACCTCGATCCGCAACTGGAATCAGTCCTCGCCGCGGTCGAGGCGGGCGAGTCGACCTGCGATGCCGTCGCCATCGCCGCTCGCCTCTCGGGGCCCGCCGCAGCCGCAGCCCTCGCCCAGCTCGAGCTCCTCGGCTATCTCACCTGCTCGAGCCTCGGTACCTACTCGAGGACGCTGGCGCCATCCCCGACGGCACGCTCTCTCTAGGCTGCGGATCATGGCCTCGGAACGCATCCCCGCCGTCCTCTCGATCGCCGGCTCCGACTCCGGTGGTGGCGCCGGGATTCAGGCCGACCTGAAGGCGTTCGCGCGGGTCGGGGTGCATGGGATGACCGCTGTCACCGCGATCACCGCGCAGAACACGGTGGGGGTGGAGGCGGTGGAGGCGATCTCGCCGCGGATCATCGTCGCCCAGGTGCGGGCGGTCGCCGAGGACATCGGCGTCGACGCGGTGAAGATCGGGATGCTGGGGACGGTGGAGACCGTGGAGGCGGTGGTCGAGGCGCTGGGGTACGTGGGCGAGGCGCCGGTCGTGATCGACCCGGTGATGGTGGCCGAGAGCGGTGCGGTGCTGCTCGACGAGGACGCGCGCGCGGCGCTGGTCGAGCGGCTGCTGCCGCTGACCGCGGTTGCGACCCCCAACATCCCCGAGGCGCGCGTGCTCACGAGGCTGGGGGAGGAGGCGAGCCAGGAGGAGCTGGCGCGGGGCGTGGTCGCCCTCGGCGCCCGCTCGGTGGTCGTCACCGGAGGTCATAGCGAGGACCTGGTCGACCTCTTCTTCGACGGTGAGCGGCTGGTCGAGATACCTGGCGAGAGACACCCGGACGGCGCTGCGCACGGCTCCGGCTGCACTCACTCCTCGGCCTTGGCGGCCTATCTGGCGCGCGGTGAGAAGTCGCTCGAGGCGGCCCGCAGGGCACGTGAGGTCGCTTCCGCCGCTGTCGGCAACGGCCTCCGCGAGGTTGGTGCCGGTCCCGGTCCGGTCGACGTCTTCGGTCTCAAATGAGCATTCTCGATCTCCCGCTTGCGCAAAAGGTGCAATCGCTGCCCTGTTCCCCTGGGTAGATTTGGGCCATGAGCACCAACGGCAACACCGCGACCAAGCTTCCCCGCCCGCGCTCCGCGACCGTCTTCGACGGCCCCGACCGCGCCCACGCGCGCGCCTACATGAAGGGCATCGGCTTCACCGACGAGGACCTCGGCAAGCCGACGATCGGGATCGCCAACACCTGGACCGAGGCGATGCCCTGCAACTTCCACCTCCGCGCCCTCGCCGAGCACGTCAAAGCGGGCGTTCGCGCCGCCGGCGGCACGCCGATGGAGTTCAACACCGTCGCCGTCTCCGACGGGGTGACGATGGGAACGCAGGGGATGAAGGCCTCGCTGGTCAGCCGCGAGGTGATCGCCGACTCGATCGAGCTGATGGCGCGCGGCTACCAGTTCGACGCGATCGTCGCCCTCTGCGCCTGCGACAAGACGATCCCCGGCTGCGCGATGGCGCTGGCCCGGCTCGACGTGCCCTCGGTCCTGCTCTACGGCGGCTCGATCGCCCCCGGCCACTGGCACGGCCGCGACGTCACCATCCTCGACATCTTCGAGGCGATCGGCGCCCACAACGCCGGCGACATGAGCGACGAGGAACTGAACGAGCTCGAGGGCGTCGCCAGCCCCGGCGCCGGGGCCTGCGGCGGCCAGTTCACCGCCAACACGATGGCCTGCGCCTTCGAGGCGCTGGGGATCAGCGCCGGCGGCTCGGCGATGGTCCCGGCCGAAGACGACGAGAAGCCGACGGTGGCGGAGAAAATCGGCGAGCTGGTGATCAACGTCCTCGCCGAGGACCTGCGGCCGAGCAAGATCATCACCCGCGAGTCGCTGGAGAACGCGATCGCCTGCGTCTGCGCCTCGGGCGGATCGACCAACGGGGTCCTGCACCTGATCGCGCTCGCCCACGAGCTCGGGATCGAGCTGACGATGGACGACTTCGAGCGGATCTCCCGTCAGACGCCGCTCTTCGCCGACCTCAAGCCCGGCGGTCGCTTCGTCGCCACCGACCTCTACGCGGCCGGCGGGGTGCCGGTGATCCTCAAGCGCCTCGCCAAAGCCGGAATCCTGCACGGCGAGGCGATCACCGTCACCGGTAAGACGATCGGCGAGGAAGCTGCCGCCGCCAGCGAGGCGCCGGGCCAGGAAGTGGTGCGCCCGGTCGAGAACCCGCTGAAGTCCGAAGGAGGGCTGGCGATCCTGCGCGGCAATCTGGCGCCGGAAGGCTCCGTGGTCAAGGTCGCCGGCACCGAGCGCCGCCAGCAGACCGGCCCCGCCCGCGTCTTCGAGTCCGAAGAGGAGTGCTTCCGCGCGGTCAAGGAGCAGCAGATCAACCCCGGCGACATCGTCGTCATCCGCAACGAGGGACCGGTTGGCGGTCCCGGGATGCGGGAGATGCTGCAGGTGACCGCGGCGATCGTCGGCGAGGGGCTGGGGGAGAGCGTCGCGATGGTCACCGACGGCCGCTTCTCCGGCGCCACCCGCGGGCTGATGATCGGCCACGTCGCCCCCGAGGCCGCCAAGGGCGGCCCGATTGCGGCGATCCGCGAGGGCGATGAGATCACCGTCGACATCGACAACCGCCGCCTCGAGGTCGCCCTCTCCGACGAGGAGATCGCCGAGCGCGTCGCCGAGTACGAGCCCCCGCAGCCGCTCTACACCCGCGGCGTGATGGCCAAGTACGCCGCCACCGTCTCGTCCGCCTCGAAGGGCGCGATCACCTGACGCGCTAGCCGATCGCGGTGTCCTGCGCCGCCCGCAGCGGCTGCGAGGACTCGATGAACTCTTCGAGCAGCGGGTTGAAGCGCAGCGGTCGCTCCAGCATCGGCAGGTGCCCGGTCCGCTCGAAGATCTCCAGGCGCGAGCGGGGGATCATCCGGTGGTACCCGAGCGCCGCTTCGACCGGGACGATCTGGTCGTTGAGGCCCCAGACGACCAGCGTCGGGATCTCGATCTCCGGCAGCCGCTCGCGGGTGTCGTAGCCCCAGATCGTCGCCAGGGCGTCGGCGAATCCCGGCGCCTGCAGGCCGGGGGTGCCCTGCTCCTGCAGCAGCTCCGGTCGCAGCCTGTTCGGGTTGCGGACGATGCGGCCGAAGGCGAGCTTCCGTCCCCGCGGCCGCGTCACCCAGGCCCGTCGGTTGCCCGCGAGCAGCGGTCCCGCCGCTTTGATCACCCGGCCCGCCGCGCGCCCGTGCTGCGACGGCCACTCGGCGAAGCTGATCCCGGCGGCGGAGATCAGGACCAGGCGGTCGAACCGCTCCGGCTCCTCGATCACCGCCTCGGTCGAGATGAAGCCACCCATCGAGTTGCCGACCAGCGCCGCGACGCGATCGAGGCCGAGGCGCTCGCAGAAGTCGTGCACCGTCCGCCCGTAGTTGGCCATCGAGATCTCCCACGACGGCATCGGGCTGTGGCCGAACCCGGGCAGGTCGAGCGCGATCGCCCGGTAATTGCGACCGAAGTAGGGCAGGTTCTCCAGCCAGTTGCGCCAGCAGCCGGCGATTCCGTGGACGAAGATGATCGGCTCGCCCTCGCCGATTTCAACGTAGTTCACCGCCCTCGCCCCGGGCAGGTCGACGCGGCGCAGGTGCTGGCGCCAGTCGATCCGCAGCCACTCCGGGTCCGGGTCGCCGTAGTCGGAGCCGGGGAAGAGCGCCGCCTTCTCAAGCTCGGGTCGATCAGGCATAGCCCATCCTTTCCAGCACCGGGATCTCGCGGATCTGCGGCGGTTGCAGGTGGTCCCAGAGGATTCCCCGGGGCCGGTCGTACTGGCGGTCGATCTCGATCACGGCCCGCGGGGTCGCGATCAGGTCGCAGGGAAGGTCGTGGTCGGTGACCATCAGGTGCTGGCGGAGGATCTGGATCGGGTGCACGGTGGTGGCAACGGTGGTGTGGTTGTCGATCTTGCCGGCGTGGCTGAGGATCCCGTACTCGAGGTCGTGGTAGCCGCCGCCTTTGCCGATCCGGGCGCCGCTGAGGTTGACGGCGACCGAGCCGCAGAGGATCAGGTCGATCTCCGGCAGCTCGTCGAGCGCGACCACCCGGCCGTGCTTCAGCGCCCCCTTGATCGTCGCCGCCTCTTTGATCGCCGCCTTCGAGAGCCGCTTCGGCTCCAGCACCCGGAACGGGTGCGGATCGCGCAGCCGCGGCACCGCCATGATCACCGTCTTGCCCTCTTCGAGGGCGATCCGCCGGGCGTGCGTCTGCGGCGAGTCGGGGTTGGCCTTGATCACCTGCGCTCGCTTCCAGAGCCGGTGGCTGGCGAGCTTCTCGGCGGCGAGTTTGGCGCCGGCGAAGTTGGGGATGCGCCCCTCGGCGCCGGGAAAGCGGGAGACGCCCTCGCGTTCCATCGCCGCCCAGACCTCCTGCCGGACCTCGTCCTTGGTGCGCATCTGGCGAAAGATATCCGCCGCCGCTGCCGATAAGACCGGAGCACATGCGAAATTGCAGGGAAGAGAGCCGGTTTGGGCGAAGCAGGCGAGTGCCTAGACTTTGGTGACCGGCAAGCGACGACGTAAGGGTTGACTCCAGTCAGATGGGAACGAAGACTTCGATTGCGGTGTTGATCGCCGCTTTGCTGCTAGTGCTCGTCGTCGGCGGCGCCTACGCCTACGACAGCAGCCAGAAGGACGAGATCGCCGAGGGGGTGACGATCGGCGGCGTCGACGTCGGCGGCCTCAACGAAGAGGAAGCAGCGGCGCTGGTCCGCCGCAAGCTGCTGGCGCCGCTGCAGGGCTCGCTCCGCGTCACCTTCCGCAAGCGCAGCTGGGAGCTGCCGGGCGAGAAGCTGAAGATCCGCGCCGACGTCGACGCCGCCGTCGAAGAGGCGGTCGAAGACAGCCAGGAGGGCGGCTTCCCCGGACGCCTCGTCCGCTACGTCAGCGGCGGCGAAGTCGACGAAAGCATCGCCCCGCAGGTCGCATATTCGGTTCCGGCGATCAACCGCTTCGTCCGCGAAATCGCCGAAGACGTCAACCGCGAACCGCAGAACGCCGACGTCGAACCGAGCGGCGACTCGCTCAACGTGGTCGCCGGCAAGGACGGTTTGAAGCTGCGCGACAACCTGCTGGAGGAAGAGCTGAAGGCGGCGGTGCTGAACGCCAACGCACCCGACGCCGTCGTCGCCCAGGCCCACTCGATCGCGCCGGAAGTCACCAAGGACGAAGTCGCGGCCGAGTACCCGTCCTATCTGACGCTCGACCGCTCGACCTTCACCCTGCGCCTCTGGAAGAACCTGAAGCTGGCCAAGACCTACACCGTCGCCGTCGGCATGGAAGGGCTGGAAACGCCGGAAGGCCTCTACGAAATCCAGGAAAAGGAAGAAAACCCGGTCTGGCACGTGCCGACGTCCGATTGGGCCGGGTCCCTCGCCGGGCAGACGATTCCGCCGGGACCGTCGAACCCGATCAAGGCACGCTGGATGGGCATCTACGAAGGCGCCGGGATTCACGGCACCGAAGAGACCTACTCGCTCGGCAGCGCCGCCTCTCACGGCTGCGTGCGGATGGCGATTCCCGATGTGGAAGAGCTGTACGACGAAGTCGAAGTAGGCACGCCGATCTTCATCGGCTGAGAGCGCCGGAGACCGGCGCATTTCGGCGTCGTCGTTCGGTCACGTGCAGAGCACGCTCCCTCTCTCCTCCTTGAACTGCTTGGTCTCCGGCGCTCTCAGAGGAGAGGAGCTAGGGGAATAGGGACGAACAAGGAGCAGTGAACTGGAAAGACGCGCTAGAGGCCTACGACCGCGATCTTCGCGCCCGGGGCTCGGCCGAGCGCACGCGGCGCGCCTACGCCGTCGACCTCGGCGGCTTTGCCGAGTGGGCGGGGGAGCAGGGGCTCGATCCCGGCGACGTCCGCCACCGCGACGTCCGCCGCTACGGCGCCGGCCTCTCCAGCGCCGAGGCGGCGCCGGCGACGGTGGCGCGCAAGCTGGCGGCGATCCGCGGCCTCTACGGGTTCCTGGTCCGGATCGAAAGGGTCGGCGCCAACCCGGCCGAGCTGGTCTCCAGCCCGAAGCGCTCCGAGAAGCTGCCCCACGTCCTCACCACCGAGCAGATGCGCTCGCTGCTGGAGCGGATCCCCGCCCGCACGCCCCTGGAGCTGCGCGACCGGGCGATGCTGGAGCTGGCCTACTCCTGCGGGCTGCGCTGCGAGGAGATCGTCAACCTCGACGAGGGCGCCCTGGACTTCGAGACCGAGCAGCTGCGGGTGCTCGGCAAGGGCTCGAAGGAGCGATTGCTGCCGGTGGGGGAGCCCGCGCAGCGCGCTCTGCGCCGCTATCTCGAGAAAGGCCGCCGGGCGCTGGTCGCCGATCCCCGCGAGCGCGCCCTCTTCCTCTCCAAGAGCGGTCGCCGCCTCTCCAACTCCGACGTCACCCGCCGCCTCGGCCTCTGGACGCGGGAAGCGGCGCTCGCCGCCGGGGTCTCGCCCCATTCGCTTAGGCATTCTTTTGCAACGCATTTGCTCGAGGGAGGCGCCGATCTGCGTACGATTCAGGAGCTACTAGGTCATGCGTCGATCTCGACGACCCAGGTCTATACCCGGGTAGATGCAGCAAGACTGCGTGACACCTACGCTGCAAGCCACCCCCGCGCATGAGACGAACCCCCGCAAACGACCGTAGAATCGGCTGATGGAAACGGGCGTGAAAGAGGTCGAGCTCCGCGACTTGTGGCGCCGCTACAAGGACGGGGGGGACGACTCCGCCCGCGAGCGGCTCGTCGTCGCCTACTCGCCGATGGTCAAGTTCGTCGCCGGCCGGCTCGGCGCCGGGCTGCCCTCGCACGTCGAAGACGCCGACCTGATCTCCTACGGCCTGGTCGGCCTGATCGGGGCGATCGAGCGCTTCGAGCCCGACCGCGGGATCAAGTTCGAGACCTTCGCGATGACCCGCATCCGCGGCGCGATCATCGACGAACTGCGCTCGCTCGACTGGGTGCCGCGCTCGGTCCGCTCGCGTGCCCGCGAAATCGAAGGCGCCCAGGCCAAGCTCGAGCACGAACTGCAGCGGGCCCCGACCGAGGCCGAGCTCGCCTCGAAACTGAACATGACCGAGGAAGAACTGCAGGGCGCGCTGCTGGAGATCGCCAACTCCTCGGTCTACGCGCTCGACGAGCTCTGGACCGTCTCCGACTCCTCCGGGGACCAGGTCTCGCTGCTCGACACGATCGCCGACGACGGCGCCGCCGACCCGCAGGAGGCGCTGGCGACGAACGAGGTCAAGGACCGCCTCACCGAGGCGATCGGCTCGCTGCCCGAGCGCGAGCAGCTCGTCGTCGCCCTCTACTACTACGAGAACCTCACCCTGCGCGAGATCGGCGAGGTCCTCGGGGTGACCGAGTCGCGCGTCTCCCAGCTGCACACCAAGGCGGTGATGCGGCTGAAATCGCACCTTCAGCAGGGCTGAAGCACCCGGGGGCCCCGCCCGCCCGCTGGTACCTTGGCGACACATGAGCGCCGATGCCACCTGCGCTGTCTGCGGCCGCACGATCCTCGCCGGCGAGCGGGTGCACGGCTACGTCGAGAAGGGCGAGGAGCGCTCGGTCTGCGAGCTCTGCCTCGCCCGCGCCGAGCGCCTCGGCTGGCGCCCCGCCGGGGAGCCGGAGCCGGAGCGCAAGCTGGACAAGCGGCACGAGGGACGCGGTCGCCTCCGCGGCCTCCTGCGCCAGCGCTCGGCGACGCCCGCGGCGCGGCGCCGGCCCCGGCCGATCCCGCCCCCCGTGGACGACCTCGGGTTCACCCCGTTCCAGCGCGCGGTCGCCCGCTTCAACTCCAGCGAGGCCGGTCGCACCGTCGCCGGCCTCGTCCGCACCCTGGGAACGCCGCGGGCCTCGGTTGGCGCCTCCGCCGGCGCTCCCGACGAGGTCCGCATCACGATCGCCTGGGAGCTCTCCTGGTACCAATGGGGGGTGGACATCGGCGACGAGCTGCGGCCGGTCTTCGAGCTCGACAAGGGCGGCGAGGTCGACCAGCTCGACGCCGCCGCCAAGCAGTGGAACGCCGCGGTGGGCGAGGACGGCAGGCTGCGCCTGGCCGGCGAACCGGCGCCGAACCGATGAGCCGGTTGACCGTCAACGTCGACGGCGGCGCCCGCGGCAACCCGGGCCCGGCGGCGATCGGGGTGGTGGTGCGCGACGCCGGGGGAGAGGTGCTGGAGAAGCTCGGCGAGCGGATCGGCGTGGCGACCAACAACGTCGCCGAGTACCGGGCGCTGCTGCGGGGGATCGAGCTGGCCGGCGAGCACGGAGCGAGCGAGCTGGAGCTGGTCGGCGACTCGGAGCTGGTCGTGCGCCAGGTGGAAGGCCGCTACAAGGTCAAAAACGCCGGCATGAAAGAACTGCACGAAGAGGTGAAGCGGGCGCTGCGGGGGTTCGACTCCTGGTCGATCCGCCACGTGCGCCGGGCCGAGAACGCCGACGCCGACCGTCTCGTCAACGAAGCGCTCGACGGGGTTCTCGATGGCTGAGCGGGCGGGGGAGCCGATCGACCCCGGGGTCGACATCGGCCACGTCCACCTCAAGGTCGCCGACGTCGACCGCGCGCTCGACTTCTACTGCGGCATCCTCGGCTTCGAGCTGATGCAGCGCTGGGGAGCCGATGCGGCCTTCGTCTCCGCCGGCGGCTACCACCACCACATCGGCCTCAACTCCTGGTCCTCGAAAGGCGGCTCGCCGCCCGCGCCGGGCACCACCGGCCTCTTCCACACGGCGATCCGCTACCCGACCCGGCGCGCCCTCGCCGACGCGCTGCGGCGGCTGAGCGAGGCCAGGTGGCCGCTCGAGGGCGCTTCCGACCACGGCGTCAGCGAGGCGCTCTACCTCTCCGACCCCGACCGCAACGGCGTCGAGCTCTACTGGGACCGGCCCCGCGAGCAGTGGCCGCGGCCGCCCGGGGGCGAGGGCGTGCAGATGGGCACCATGCCGCTCGACCTCGACGACCTGATCTCCGAGCTGCGCGAGTAGCTACGAACCGAGGATCGCGCCGACCAGGTCGGCTTTGAACGGCTCGGTTCCGGGCACCAGCTGCAGGCCGGGGAAGCCGTGCGCCCGGGCGTAGGCGAGCTCGCGCTGGAGGTCGCCGACGCCGTTGCTGCCAGCGAGGGGGGCGAGCTGCAGGGTGCTGAGGACGCCGAAGGCCTCGCCGGAGCCGTTGAGGAAGCCGCTGCCGGAGTCGCCGGGGACGCCGGGGGTGAGGGTGGCGACGTTGTGGCTCCAGCCGCCGCCTTCGTTCTGGACGACGATCCCCTGCTTCGGGCTCAGCCTGGTGATCCCCAGCCGCAGTTCGGAGTTGCCGTAGGAGTAGACGGTGGAGCCGAGGTCGCCGACGGTGCCGACCCCGGTCGGGCCGCCGAATCCGGGCACCGAGGGATTGACGCTGCCGACGTCGGCCGGGTCGAGGCGGATCAGGGCGAGGTCGTTGTAGGCGCAGGTGTCGGCGTCCTTCTCGCCGCTCGCCTGCATCGCCAGCCAGGAGTTGTAGGCGAGGGTGCCTTTTCTGCCGGCGCCGCTCACCTCGACCGGCGTGCCGAGCGGCAGCGAGCCGCTGGTGCAGCCGTCGGTTTCGGTCTGCCCGCCGGTGCCGGAGCAGTGTGCGGCCTGACCGAGGAAGACGGTCGAGCCTTCCTGGAAGACGAAGTTCGAGGTGCACTGGGCGCCCTCGGTGAAGGTCTGGACGCCGGGGTGGACGCTCGCCGATCTAGCTGGCGCCCAGCCCGACGCAAGGGCAGGGAGGAGCATGATCAGGGCAGCCGTGGCCAGGGAAACGACGGCGCCGAACTCGATTCGCTTCATGCTCCTCCTCTGCCTCCCGCGTCGGTGGGGGATGGATCGATGTGGGAACGAGGGAAGCCTACCCAATTTTGGGTAGACAGAAACGCTTCCTTGGGAAAAGGCGGAAAAGCCAAAAGAAAAGCCCCGCCGGAGCGGGGCTTTTCTTGAGGCGCTGCGCTTCCTCGTTACCCCCTGGGGCCTCGGGAGACGACCAGCTTGACTTTGCTGCCCGCGGGCAGGACTTTGCCGCGACGCTTGCCGGAGCGGATCACCTTGCCCTCTTTGACCTTGCCGCTGAACCGGCGGCTGACTTTGCCGGGTTTGCAGTTGGCTTTCCGGAGGGCTTTCTTCGCCCCTTTCAAACCACGCTTGCGGAGTTTCGGGATCACGCACTGTTTCGAGATGACCGTCGCGCTGTCGTTCCCGAGATTGCTGTCGATCGCCAGGCTGGAGACGGTCACCGCGTTGGTCACCCTCTTCGAGAGTGCTTTCACTTTGATCGTCAGGCTGGCGCTCGCCCCGCTCCGCAGGACACCGAGGTTGCAGCTGAGGGGGGTGCCGGTGCAGGTCCCTTGCGAGGCCGCCGCGGAGACCAGCGTCATGCCTTTCGGCAGCGAATCCGCCAGCACGACTCCGCCCGCCCGTTCGGGCCCGTTGTTCTTGACCAGGATCGAGTAGGTGATCTGGCCGCCTTTGGCCACACGCGCGGACATCGAGGGCGAGAGGTCGGTCACGTTGCGTTCGGTGTAGCGGGTGAACTCGGTGCCTTCCTCGCCCTGGATCATGTAGATGCCTTCGAGGCCGGGCAGGGAGACGTAGGCCATGCCACCGTCGTCGACTTCGAACGGCAGCGTGCCGGTCGACCAGGCGCCGGCTTCGATGTCCCACCGATAGAGGACTTTTCCGGCGTAGGGGCCGTAGGTGATGTAGGTGTTCGTGAGCGGGTTGATCGCGCTGCCCAGGAGCGGACCTTCTTCTTCTTCGATCTCCGGGGCAAGTGGCAGTTCCTGCCAGCTGTTGGAGGCGATGTCGTACACCGCGAAGCCGGGGTAGCCGTTCCCCTGATGGCCGTAGATCTTGCCTTCGACGACCTGCAGCCCGCCCCACTCTTCGAAGCCTTCAGTGCCTTCGGCCAGGGGGAATTTCGGCGGCTCGGCGAGTGGCACGGTGGTGCCCGTCGCCGGATCGAAGGAGACGAATTTGAGTTCCACCGCCAGATAGAGCTTCCCGCCTCCGGCCGCGATGTTGCCGGTGCCTGCTTCAAGCGGGTTGTCGATCGTGGTCCAGCTGTTCGAGCCGATGTCGTAGACGGCGAGTTTGGTCGAGTTCGAGGTGTAGACGACGTAGATCTTCCCGCCGAGGAACGCTGCACCGCCGTTGTTGCCGCTGCTGAGCGGCGACGGGGCGCGTTCGGTCCAGGCGTTCGTCTGCGGGTCGTAGACGAAGTATTTCGTGCCCCCGTTTTCCTGCGCGTAGATGAGGCCGGTCCCGGGGTCGGTGGCGACCGCCGTCAGCTCCACCGGGCTCGGCGCCAGGCTTTGGAACCCTTCAGTTCTCGCCTGCGCACTGGGAGCGAGTGCGGCTGCTAGCAGGAGCCCCAGCAGGGCCATCAGCCCTATCGAAGCCAACGTCTCTCTTCCGCGGGAGTTCCATCCCAAGGACGTTTCCAATTTCAAATCCTCCTGATTCGGATGCCGGATGAAGCCTGCAGCCACTATATGCTCGCCGCGGATCGAATTCAGGGGAGACGAGCATGGGCCGACGGGGCGAGGTCTTCGACAATCCAGTTACCGGTGAGTACGTGGTGGTCCTCAGTGACCCCGACGAGCAGGCCGAAGGCGTGCTCGTCGCCCAGCTGAGGGTGCGGCCGGGCGGACGGGTCGCCAGCGCCCACTTCCACCCTCGAATCCGGGAGCGTTTCCACGTGATCGACGGAGAGGTCGGCTTCCTCCTCGGCGGTGAAAAGCGAAAGCTCGGCGCCGGCGAGTCGGCGGAGGTGCCGCCGGGCATGGTTCACGACTGGTGGCATGAGGGCGACGGCGACGCGCTGGTCGTCGTCGAAGTCGACCCGGGCGGCCGCTTCAAGGAGATGGTCGGGACGATGTTCGGCCTCGCCCGCGACGGCAAAGTCGATGACCAGGGCCTACCGCGACCGCTGCAGCTGGCTGTCACCGCCTCCGCCTACCGCGACGTCATGATCGTCGCCTCTCCACCTCCTTGGATCCAGCGCCTGATCTTCGGCGTGCTATCGCCGATCGGCCGGATGCGGGGCCTCCGGCCGAAATACGAGGAGTACCTCCACTCAGAGACCGTGGTCGAGCCAGACTCGCGCGCGCTCGCCCTGCTTGACGAGGGCGGGAGGCTGAAGGCCGGCGCGGCACTGGGCGCCTGAGTCTGTTTTCAGCCGATCCGCTCGGCGAGCATCACGATGATCCCCTCCGGGCCACGGACGTAGCAGAGGCGGTAAATGTCCTCGTAGCGCACCACCTCGCCGAGCAGCTCCAGTCCCCGGTCCCGCACCCTGGCGACGGCGGCGTCGACGTCGTCGACCGAGAACGCGAGGCGGCGGATGCCGAGGGTGTTCGGCGCTGCGTTCGTATCGCCCTCGCGCGCCGCCGGGCTCTTGAATCGCATCAGCTCCAACTGCCCGTGGCCGTCGGCGGTCTGCAGCATGGAGATCTGGCAGCGGACATCCTCGAGTCCCACGACACGGTCCACCCACTCACCTCCCACCTCTGCCTCGCCCACCTGCTCCAGCCCGAGCTCGACGAAGAACGCCTTGACCGCCGCGAGGTCGTCGACGACGATGCCCACGTTCTCAAGGGATTGGATCGAGCCGCCCATCTCCGGGCGAGCGTACCTGTCGCGGCGGGGGAGATCGAGAGGCACGGGCACCTCGCGGCATCCGGGTAGCGCCCGTAGGGTTCTCATCGGTCCCCGTGGAGGTCTGGCTGCCCGACAACCCTGCCCGCGCCAGCCTCGGGGAGCTGCCCGAAGCCGTCGAGATCAACCTCATTCCCCGCGGCGGTGCGCTGCCGCAAGAGATTGAGACGGTCGAGTTCCTGGTTCCGCCGTATGGGTCGCGCAGAGTGATCGAGGCGCTGCCTCGACTCAGCGCCCTCCGGGTCGTCCAGGTGAATTCGGCAGGAGTCGACTGGATCGCGCCCTCGGTCCCGGAGGGTGTGGCGCTCTGCGGCGCGCGCGGGATTCGGGACGCGCCGGTGGCCGAGTGGGTGGTCGGCACGATTCTCGATCGCTACAAGGGCCTCGCCCGGTTCCGGCGGCAGCAGGAGCAGGCGCAGTGGCAGCCCCGGATGCCGCGCGAGTTGGCGGGGTCGAAGGTCCTGATCGTCGGCCACGGCTCGATCGGCCGAGCGGTGGAGGACCGGCTGCGTCCATTCGGCGTCGAGGTGACGGGCGTGGCGAGTCGCCGGCGCGGAACGACCTACGGGGTGGATGCGCTTGACGAGCTCCTGCCCCGTGCCGACATCGTGATCGTCCTGCTCCCCGCCACACCCGGGACGGTGGGGCTGATGGACAGGCAGAGGCTCGCCAGGCTGAAGACGGGGGCGCTCCTTGTCAACGCGGGCCGCGGAGCCGTGGTCGACACGGATGCACTCTGCGCCGAGCTGGAGTCGGGGCGGCTGGAAGCCGCACTTGACGTCACCGATCCCGAGCCCCTGCCGCCAGAGAGTCCGTTGTGGCGACTGCCGAACGTGCTCGTGACCCCGCACATCGCCGGCGACAGCCCGGCCGCGGACCAGCGGGTCTACGAGCTTGTTGGTGATCAGATCCGACGGCACCTCAAAGGAGATCCGCTGCTGAATGTCGTGCAGTGAGCAGAAAAGCCCTGCCGGAGCGGGGCTTTCTTTCGAAGCGGCTGAAGGGATTCGCACCCTCGACCTTCTGCATGGCAAGCCGGTGGGCGAGTTGAGAGAAGGTGCCAGAAACCGCCGATTTGCAGAGCTTTTGTGTCTGCTGGGCAGCGCGCGGCGGAGTCAAATAGGCACGGATATGAACCGATATGCGGCGTTTCGGGAACTAATGGCCACGAGTTCCCCAAATCTGCGGGGATGGTTTCAATCCCGCCCAAGCTGCCGGCGCGGCAGCGGTCCCAGCGCGGGGAAGCTGTATATACGGCTTAAACAAGCGTATATACTCTCCTCATGAGTAAGCACTTGGTGGACATCGACGAGGAAGCCCTGATGGCTGCGCGGGCGAAGTTCGGCAGCGCGACGATCAAGGAGACCGTTAACCGCGCGCTTCGCCAAGCCGGTGAGGATCATCGGCGCAAGCTGAAACGGCGCCTCGATTCGCTCGCTGACGCTGATCTGGCTGACCGCGAGCAGGCGTGGCGCTGACTCATTTGCTCGATTCGAGTGTCCTGACGCGCCTGCGTCATCGTGCGGTTCGGGAGGCGGTCGAAGCTCGGGCCGAACGCGGTGAGCTTGGACGAGCCGAGATCAGCGATCTCGAGATCGGCTATTCGGCTCGCAATGCATCTGAGTGGGACCGGTTGGAGGAGGCACTTCGCGCGTTCGAGCTCGTGGAGACGACAGCTGAGCACGTGCGGCGGGCCAAGCAGGTGCAGCGCATGCTCGCGGCCAAGCACCAGCGCGGTCGCAAGGTGCCTGATCTCTTGATCGCCGCAGCCGCGGAGTCCCACAGCCTGACCGTCTTGCACTACGACGCCGACTTCGACCGCATCGCGGCCGTGACCGGACAGCCGTGCGAGTGGGTCGTGCCAGCCGGCTCAGTCGACTGAAGCCGGAAAGCCTAGTCGCGCCAGAAAGACGCGAGGACCTCACGCGTCGGCATCGAGCGGCTTAGGGCGCTCGTCCAATGCCCCAGGAACTGCTCGTCGCCCGGCAAGCCGATGCTGATGGCCAGCAGCGCAGCACAAATCATCCGGCTGGAGCGCAGGGATTGTCCCGTAGATCTAGGTCGAGGCCGTCCTGACCGAAATAAACATGCCGGTTTGCAGTTGACCGCAACGCCACCCGCAGATGCAAATCGAGAAAGCCCGCTATCAGTACATCCGCTGGCTGCTCGCAACGCGAGACCTCTCGCCGCACACGATTCGCGCCTATGAAGGCGACCTGGCCAGCTTCGCGGCATATGCAGGTGCCCGCTTCGACGTTGAAGAGATCGATCGAAACGTTGTGGTCGCGTTTATCGAGGCGCAGAAGGCCGCGGCTCTCTCTCCCGCTTCGCTGAGAAGGCGAGCTGCGGCGCTCCGCGGCTTCTGCCGCTGGCTTCTCTCTCAGGGTCTCATTCCCGCTGATCCGTGGAGCGGCACGAACCTTGCCCTGGGCAGATCTCGCCGGCTGCCGCGCAACCTCGCCACTCACGAGCTCAACCTCCTGATCGGGTTCCTTGCTCGCGCGGCTCGGGTCGACGTCGGCAAGCCCCCCGCAAGGCGTTTGGTTGAAAAGAGGCCCCATGAGTCGACAACCCTTCTCGCGGTTGCGCTGATGGTCACGACCGGCGTGCGGGTCCATGAGGCTGTGGGCATCAGGTGCCAAGACATCGACATGCCCGGTAGAGCATTGCGATTGGTGGGAAAGGGCCGCCGCGAACGACAGGTCTTCCTCCCGAATGACTGGATTGCCGGCCTCACAAGCACGTACCTCGAAGCGCGCTCATCGCTGGGCATTGAACATTCCCGCCTATTTTTCAATCTCCGGTACGAGCCACTCAGCCCCCCTGCAATGCGGTCTCGGCTCGCCAAAGCGGCTAAGGCCGCCGGGATCTCACAGCGCGTGACGCCGCACATGCTCCGCCACACCGCCGCAACACAACTCATCGAGGCAGGGGTGGACATTCGCTACATCCAGCGCCTCCTCGGCCACGCCAGCCTCAGCACGACAGAGATCTATACCCATGTCTCCGATCGCGCCCTCCACCGCGTCGTCTCAGACGCCGACATCCTCGGGAGGCTTGCCGAGGCGCGATAACTAGGGATTATCGCCATTGGCGCCAGATCTTGCCTCTCGGCTGCGCCGTTCGCTGGCTGAGGAACAGCGTCGTCTCCGTTCTTCGCTGGTCCTCAACCCGGTTGAGAACTTCCCGTTTGCGGAGGACGTCGCGGTTGCGGGAGGGCCTCTGCATGGCCTCTACAACAGCGACAAGATCCGCACCCGCGAGCAGCGGAGAGCGACCCCGATCCAGTTCGCAGGGCGCCAAGCGCTCGGGATGGACTCGCGTGTGGTCTACGAGGCCTGGGCCAACGCCCTGGGAGCCGAGGACGCGACCTTGCGTGTCCTATCTGGACTGCATGCCCACATCATCTTTTTCATGGCGATGGCGGTGCCGGGCCAAAGGGTTCTGCTTCTCCCCGTCCACGCAGGTGGTCACCTTTCCGGCAGGGCGATCGTCGAGCGCCTCGGCCTCGAGGTAATCGAGATGGCGGTGGACGAGCAGGAGCTGTGCGTCGACGTCGATGCCACCATCGCCCGCCAGGATGGCGAACCCGTCGATTACGTCTTTGTTGATCGCAGCGAGGGTTTGGTCTTCGAGGATTTCAGCCGCTTTGCGGATTTGGAGGCACGACGGATCTTCGACGCCTCGCAATACCTGACTAATGTCATATACGGTGATCACCCGAACCCATTGGAGTGGGGATTCGACTACATGATCGCGAGTGTCCACAAGAATTTCCCCGGCCCGCAGAAGGCGCTGTTCGCGACGCGTCGGGCCGACGAGGGCTGGCGTGCGTTTCTCGGCAACGTCTCCACGTTCGTTTCGAACATGCACATCACCAGCACCTATGCGGCCGGTCTCACGCTCAGCCGAGACGAGTGGCTCAGGGACTACTCGCGCAGGATGCTCGCGGTGGCGGTGCGCCTGGAGGACGAGCTGCATGAGCTTGGCGTGCCAGTCGTGCGTCGGCGACGGGACCTTCCTCCTACCCATCACCTGTGGATCCGCGAGGCCGACGACCAGCGCGCGTTCGACACCTTCGAGGCGCTGGAGCAGTGTCGGATCATGACCAACTACAGACAGCTTCCGTACTCGCTCGGGTGGGGGGTCCGGCTGGGCACCAGCGCAGCCGCGCGGATCGGACTGCAGGAGGACGACGTACCGGCGCTGGCAGAGCTGATCGCCGAGATCCGCCGCCATGGAGCAACGCCTGCACTGAGGGACCGCGCCCGCACATTCAACGAATCGATCTGGGCGCGCCAGGCATGACCGTCGCTCCCAGCTATTTCCTGACCGGCCCCCGCACTCTCGAGTCGCGGCCCTGGGAGCCTGCGGTTTTGCCCGCAGATTGGGTTCGCATCCGCTTCCGCTTCTGCGGTCTGTGCGGCTCCGACCTCTCGATGTTTGAAGGCAGACAGACCATCAGCTACCCGATCGCAGTCGGGCACGAGTTCATCGCGGAGGTTGTCGAATGCGGAACGGCGGTCGACGGCTTGTCGCCCGGCGATCTAGTGACCAGCGATCTGAACTATCGCTGCGGAAAGTGCGAGCCCTGCCTCAGCGGTCGTTCACACCTCTGCGAGGAAGGTCAGATCGGACAGTTCGGCAACCGCGGCTTCGCCGGCCTCGGAGACATCCACGAGAGCTACCTGTTGCGCGTGGACGCGCCCTTAGCTGCTCACCTGGCACTGGCAGAGCCGCTCTCGTGCGTCATTCACGGAGAGTCCTGGGCGGACCTACAACCGTCCGATTCGGTTCTCGTGATCGGCGCTGGCGGTATGGGCTCGTGCATGGCGTTTGCGCTCTGCAACCGCCGGCAACCGGTGCCCTTCGACATCACCGATGAGATGCCCAGTCGTCTCGCTCTGATCGCCGAGGCCATCAACCCCCTCGGTACGGCGGTCTCCGTGCCGCGGGATGAGTACGACGTGGTCTTCGATCTCTCCGGCAGTGAGAGCGGGTTGCGGCGGGCCTGCGAACGGGTCAAGCGGGGCGGCAAGGTGTGCTCCCTTAGTCACCTGGAGGGCTACACCAACGGCGAGTTTCTACTGCCGACGCTGACCCCTCGCGATGCCACGTTCACGGTCACCTACCTGAACGGGGAGATCGAGAACCTGAAGCGGGCGGCGACGATGCTGGTAAATGGGTGGGGACCACGCTGGGATGCCATCATCGAGATCGTTCCGCTTCACCAGCTGCAGGAGACGTACGAAAACCGTCGCCGATCGAGGTGGTGCAAGACGATTATTGAGATCCCCGAACCGCTAGGGACCTAGATATCGATTGAGCCGGCCCTCGAGCCCCTCCGGCTCGAGCCAATCAACGTCCACCGCCGTCTCGGCGAAGCGGCGATCGTCGCCGACAATCCATGCGGATGCAACCCGCAGGTGCCCGTAGGTGTCGAGCTTGGCGACCGCTCGATCAAGTTCAGCGGAGCTATCAGCAAACTCCCGCACCTGCCCCGTAAAGGCGTGCGCGACCGTCCTCGCCTGGAGGGCGAAGACGACGCCGGCCGGATATCCGACCTCATCAGCCTCTGCTGCCGCCCGCTCGATCGCGGCTTCAGCCGGCTCAGGCTTATCGAGCCTCGCCAGGGCTATCCCCCTGATCGCATCGCACTTGGCCAACTCGATCCGGTTCCCCAGCCCGGCATTGGCTTCGGTAGACAGATCCGCGATCTCGAGCGCGTACTCCGGATCGTGCCAGCAGTAAAGCTCAGCCAGGTTCGTCCGTAGCTTGGCGACCATCGCCGGAGCGTTGGCGGCTGCTCGCATTGCCTGTTCGCAGAGGTCGACTGCGTCATCCAACATGAAGGAGAACCGCATCGCCTGTGCACGGTGCCGCACCAGTTCTGCCCAGTCGTGTGGAGCGCGGGCGCCGATCTTCTCGTAGGCATCCGTAAGGAGTCGCGAACCCTCCCGGAACCGGCCGTCCATGATCAGCATGTCGCCGTGGTAGAGGCGGGAGCGCAACTGCCCCCGGTCGAAGGGATCGAATGGTTGGGCGCGGCGGTTGAGCTCCTCGAATTCCATCCGCGCGCGCCTGTAATCCCCGGCCAGCTCGTTCAGGTAGGCAATCTCGACTTCGGCCGATAGCTGGCGGCGACCCAGGATCTCGAGGCGCGGCGCGAGGGCGTCAAGCAACTCAATCGCGCGATCGACACCGGTCGAGCGCCGGGCGACCAGGCCGCGGAACAACTCAAGCACGATCATGACGGGATGCTCGAGCTCATCTTCATAGGCCACCGACATCGAAGCCAGCTCGTGCCAATAGCCGGCGTCGTGAAGCAGGTAGGCGGCATCCACGAGCGCTTCGACTGCGTTCGAGGGCACCGTCTCAAGCGAACCCCACCCGTCTAGGATCGCTCGGAAAAGAGCGAGACCAACGCGCAGCGCCCTTTCATTGGCGCCTTCGCAGCGACTCACCAGATAATGGCTGGCAGCGGCGAGTCCGGCCTCCCGAAGTTCGCCATCCGCCCTGGATCGACGGGCGGCATCGGTCAGCAGATCGTGGGTCTTGAAGAGGCCGTCCTCGACCTCCTCCACGAACAGCGACAGCATCACCTCGTTGAACTTGAGACCGCTAACAGGGATATGAAGCGCCCGGATCAGGTGTTGGTAGAGATCCTCGTCGAAGACCTGAATAGCTGCCAGCGATACCGCTACCTGCCGCTGTTCTGCCGGGAGATGGTTGAAGAGGTGTTCGAGGGTTGATTCATCCGAGTCGGGGAGGTCTGAAAAGTCGATCGTCCCGTCGCCGCCTCGACTCGCGTACGTTCTGATCGCGGCCTTGAGTAGCAGAGGGATGCGTTTGGAAGCGTCCAGCAACCGGGCTTCGATCTCGGGTGGGATATCACCAAGTCCCTCTCGCAACATCTTCCGCGAGTCCTGGTCGGGAAGCCGATCGAGCGACACGTGCTGGGTCGCGGGGAGGCTATCTTGCTGCGGCCACTCCAACGGCCTGCGGGTCGCGATCACGTGGACGCCGCGCCCGATGGTTGCGATCAGCTTCCGCAGCCATGGTGCCTTGCTGGCCAAGGTGGAGTCTGCCTGCTTCTCGTAGCCGTCGTAGAGGACGATCAGCGATCGATGAGTCGTCTCAAGACGCCGGGAGACGTCAAGCCCGAGGTAACCGGGAAGGCGTTCGCGCAACGCGGCTGGATCGGAACGCAGCTCATCGATTGCCTCGAACTCTGACCGCTCATACCGGAGACGTTTCTTCGTCTCACGGCCAATCGACCGGAAGAGTTTCACTCCAAAGGATGCTGGTAAGGGGAGAGAGGCAAGACCGCCTCCGAGTTCTATGGCCTCCAGGATCCAGCCTTCAGCTTTGTTAGAGCCACCATCTCCGTAGAGCTGCCCGACCGCTTCGAGGTAAGTCAGTAACGCAGCATCGAACAGGAAGCAGTCGATACCGATCTGTCGCCGGAACACACGTAACGGCCCGATGGCGGTCTTCGATGCCTCTCCTTCAAGTGAGACTCGTACTACACGTCGCTGACTGCCCTCTAATAGAGCTCGACGTTCCAGCTCTCCCAAAAGGCTGCTCTTGCCTGCTCCGCCAATGCCATGGGCTTCGAGGATGGCGAGGTAACTCGGATCCTTCGCAAGCTCGCTGAACTGCGCCTGAACCTGGCGCAGCTCTTTAACGCGGTTGAGAAACCGCGGGGACTCCTGGAGGGCGCTGAGCGTGTCGGTCACGTCAGGTTTCCGCTCGCTCGCGGCGACGATATTCCCTAGTTATCCGACCCGGAGCCCGCTGCCATGGGTACGAGCATATTCAAACAGGGAACTCATTGATAACTCGGGATTTCGACCCGCAGCATCGGCTATCCGGGCGCTACCAAGGAGCGGTCGAAGTGGCCAAGCATGCTTTAGCCCGAGCTGGGGTCTGGGTTGGCAGGCCTTGGCGTCTTAACTCCGATTATCAGGTTGCAGCGCTGCTGAGGGAGCACGCGGCAGACTGCCTAGTTGACGTTGGTGCCAATTGCGGTCAGTTCGCGTCTGCGATGAGGCGAGCGGGGTACTGCGGCCCGATGGTGTCTCTCGAGCCCGGTGCCGAGGCCTTTGCAGATCTACGAAGCCGCAGCGCTCGCGATCCAAACTGGACGGTCCATCGGGCTGGAGTCGCGGATCAGGTGGGAACCCTAGCTTTGAATGTCTCTGAATCCACGCCCATATCGTCTTTCTTGCCGGTCACAGACGAGTACGTTGCTGGCCGCCCTCCGGCCAGGGTTCAGCAAATTGAGTGCGTTCAAGTGATCACGCTGGACCAGCTCCTAGGTGACGAGTCCTATGAGCGCATCTTCTTGAAGACGGATACCCAAGGATACGACCTAAAGGTTCTGGAAGGCGCCCGCGGCATCATCGATCGTGTGATTGGCATCCAGATCGAGCTATCGATTGTTCCCATCTACGAAGGCATGCCCAACTATGTCGAGGTGCTTACTGTCCTGCGAGAGATGGGGTTCATCTTGGCCGGGATGCACAGAGTTCCCTCCTTCCAGATCCATGAGTTCGACGGCGTGTTCGTCCGTGACGCGAATGTGCCGTGAGGCAGTTAGGTGTCAAGTCGGCAAGGTGACTTCGCGGAAACTGAATTGCCGATAGCGGATTGACATTGGTTACTCAGGGCTTGTCCGAGCCAGGGGTACGAGCTCCGATAAATGCTCGATCACCAGGTCTGCCTCAGCGTTGTCGGAGGTATCGTCGATAAGGCCGCGATATCGGATCGGGACGAGGCCGGACTCTCGGGCGCCGGCGATGTCAGTTCGCTTGAGATCCCCTACGTGCCACACGGCATCCCCTTCCTTAAGCTCGAATTGGTCAAGCATGCGGCGAAAGATTGCCGGTGAGGGCTTGTAGTGGCCGACTTCGTCAGAGAAGGCCCAGCCCTTGAAGTGGTAGAGGACCCCGGCGCGCTCCAAGACCGCCCGAAGGTGCTGCGAGCCCGTGAGGCCGACATCGCAGACGATCCCCAGTTGTATGCCGCTATTCGCGAGGGTCGCGAGCGTCTCCCTTGCTCCTGGGCTCAACTCAAGGTTCACAGACTCTCCAACATCGAGATAGGCGGCGAGAAGGCGGTCGCGACTCACTTCATCCAGTCCTTCGATCGAATCCGCAAGATGCATTGCCGCGCGCATAGGAGCAAAGTGCTCTCCCCTTTTCCAGGCTTCAGCCTGCAGTGCCTGCGCTTGCGCCAAGCGGATGTCGAGCGCCTCGCCCGTCACCTCGACTTTCTGCTCGATTAACGCGCCCATTACCGACTCGCGCCGCACTGCAGCCAATAGGCCGGCTGGCTCAGCGACGAGCGTATGCCAGAAGTCAAAGCTGATCGCAGTGGGAGGGGCCGGATTCACTATGCAGTCGCTACGAACCTCTACGGAAGTCTTAAAGGGCGCCGATGATACGTCTACGGAAGCCATGGAGCTCGTAGGCTGCATTGGAAATCTGGTCATTACTTGATGGCAGAATTCGGCTGTCGATGGGAGTAGGCGCACGAGATGCTTCCTGACGGGCCTTCTCGCGACGCGCCTGTGTCCACCCGAGATGGGTTAGCTCCCACTCGCAGCCGCGGCCACTGCGGTTCGGAGCCAGCCGCGGCGGACGAGCCGGGCGCGAACCTTGCCTGCTCGCGGTTGCCAGCGGGGCGGGCCGCTCGGGAGCGCTTCTAGAGCGCGGGCGCTGTGGCGGTCGGCCATCGTCTCCTCAAGCACCTCGATGATCTCGCTGCGGCTCGCTCGACCGCCGCGCTCGGCCAGCGCTTGGAGGATCGGCTGTTCGTAGGCCTCGAGGTCTAGGAGCGGCGGCTCAGGTGCCTCGCGGGCGATCACTCGCTCGCCTCTCACGAGTGCCTTCAGGCGCGCCCGCTCGTCTGGGTCGCGGCTCATCAGGTGCGGGTAGACGCGGAGGGTGAAGGTGGGGTCGGTGTGGCCGATCTGGCGCATCAGGGACTGCTTCCCATCGCATCTCCTTCTTCCGGGCGGCCTCGTCTGTTGAGGCCGCGCTTGATCGGAGCGACGTGGTAGCTCCGCTCCCGCGGAAAAGCGAGCGGGAATCGATGGGAATCCGCGTCAATCGCTGCGCATCGGCGGCATTTGGGGGACTAGTTCCCCAAATCGGGGGCGAAAGGAGGGGCGGTTCGAAAATCCCTGCAGCCGGCCAAATCGCCAGGTGCAGGGATTTCCTCGGTAAGCGGCTGAAGGGATTCGAACCCTCGTTCGTCGTCTTGTCCCGAACCGAAGATGCCATTCCTCCTTATCGATCAATCCTACGCCAATGCCCGGCCGGTGCCGAGGGGCCAGTCGTTGCAGAAAATTGCCCTATCGCCCGATTCCCAAATCAACCGACCGCTCAACTGCCCGCTGGCGTTGCAACCCAAGCTGCCGCTGTGCGCGCTCGATCGACTCCCTGAGGCGCCTTTGCTCCTGTTGGATGCCCGGGTCCTTCGACTTCGGCCCGAGCGCCGTGTCTCTGTCCACCACGCCGTTTCTCGAGCGGTAGCTCTCGATCCCTCGCACGGCCTTGTCCCACGCCGCCGCCCTGGTCGGATCGGAAGGACGCTCGCCAAGCTCTGAGATGACGTAGGTGGGAGGGGAGAGGCGAGCTGCGGTTGCCGCCGTCCGCCCGCGCTCGGCCATGACGTGCTCGGCGACCGCCACCCTGGCGCGGGCCTCGTGGCCGACCTCGGGCAGTTGATCCCTCGCTGCTCGCGCAGCCTCGATCCGCTCTTCGGCTGACTGCGCGTTGGCCGGATGCCAACGACCCGGTTGCGAGCGGATCTCCTCCAGTCGCTCGGTGTCCTCGCGGATCGCCGCCTCGGTGCGCAGGTGGCGTGATTCATTCTGCTGCTCGGCTCCGGCCTCCGAGCGCAGCTTGCGCAGCACTCGCGCCAGCTCCTCGGTGGGAAGCTGTCCGAACTCCTGGCGCAGGGCCTCGTCGTGGGCGGCGGCCTGGGAGCCGTCGCGCTCGGCGGCCCTGGCGATGTGCTCCAGGCCCTCGCCCGCGAAGGATTCGCGCGGCGCGTACTCCTCGCGCTCGAACTGGATCTCCGGCGTCGCATAGAGATAGGTCTGCTCGCGAGTGCGCGAGGTGGCGACGTAGAGCTCCTGGCGGTCCATCGAGGGATCGGCCATCACGAAAGCCGTGTCCACCGTCGCCCCCTGGGCCTGGTAGGTGGTTGCGGCGTAGGCGTGTTCGATCGCCGGCCCTCCGTCCCTATCTCGCAAGCGCCCCAAGTAGTCGGAATCGACACACACCCGCCCTGCGGTGTCGATTCCGACCAACACCAGCGAGCCGGAATCCCGATCGACCTCCGCCACCCGCCAGCGCTCGCGGTTGAAGATCCCGGCACGCCGGTCGTTGATCCGGGTGATGATCTGGTCGCCGGCAGCGAAACAAGCACCGCCGACCTCGATCTCCTCGCCGCCCAAGCGACCCGCCGCCTTCACCTGCTCGCGCGCCAGCGCGTTCAACTCGGCAACCTCGGAGTTCCGCTTGGCGATCATCAGCGCGTCCTCACCGCGCTCATAGCTGCGCCACCAGTCACAGGCCATCGCTTCACGGCGAGCCACGGGATCGGTGGAAACCGTGACCCGCCGCTCGGAATCGTAGTTCGAGAGCGCCTCCCGCCCTGCGCCCTCGCGGATCAGCTTCGCGCCCTCGCGCTCCAACTCGTGGCGATGGCGAATCACTTCATCGAGAACGATCGGCTCGGTCCTTGCCACGATCGCCGCGAACAACCCGCCAGCCTCGATCTCGCCGAGCTGGGCGGGGTCGCCGATCAGGACCAGCTTGGCCTCGGCCTCCTGGGCGTAGGCGACGAGGCGGGCGAGGCTGCGGGAGTCCACCATCCCTGCCTCGTCGACCACCAGAACCGAATTGCAGGCAAGGGCAGCCTCGCCCCGCGCTGCGCCGCGGTCGAGTTCGGCGAGGAGCGAGGCAACGGAGGTCGCCTCCAAGCCCTCTGAGCGCAGGACGTTGGCCGCCCGCCAGGTCGGTGCCGCGACCCTCAGCTCAGTGGGCTTTGCCTGAGCTGACCATCCGTGGGCCGCGGTAACCAAAGCGTAGGTCTTCCCGGTCCCGGCCTCGCCGACCACGACGACGATCCCCTCGCCGCCTAAGAGCAGCCGCTCGACCATCGCCCGCTGGTCGGGCTTTATCGAAGGCCGCTGGGCAAGGACGCGGGAGACGGCGATCTCCGAGACGACGGCGCGGTCGTCGGTCCCGGCCATCTGCCCGACCCGGCTAAGCGCGGTGCGCTCAAGCTCCCAGATCGCGCGGGTCGTGTAGCGGTCGCCTTTGGGGGTGGAGGCGATGCGGATCACGTCTCGGGTCCCTAGGAAGGCGTCGGCGAGTTCCTCGACCTCGCTCCCGGGCGCCCCGGCCCGAAGGCAGTTGCCGGCCGCCTGGATCACCTCGCGGCGGTCGAAGTGCGAAGCGTGGGCGGTTACCTCGGCTTCGAGCTCCGAGACGGCAAGGCGGCCGTCGAAGGGCTCGCGAGCCCGGCCGAGGGTAGAGCGGATCGCCTCGCGGCCAAGGCCGACTTCTGCGGCCTTCTCGCGCCAGAGATCGCGCAGGCTCGCATCGCTCAGGTCGCGGTCCTTGGCCTGGCGGGTGGCAAGCGTCGCCACTTGAAGCGACCTGGCTGAGGCAGCCTCTCCCGCCGCCTCGAGGATCTCCATCCGGCGGATGGAGAAGTGGCGCAGCTGCTCGGGGGTGAAGCCCTCGATCTCGGCGATGCCGTTTGCGACCTCGCCCCAGCGGACGCCGAGCCTGCGGGTCAGCTCGTCGCGCAGGTGGGCCTCATAGATGTAGCCGGCGGCTTTGGCGTGTTCGTAGATCGCCGGGTGGTAGAGCCGGGTCCAGCGGCCCTCGGCAAAGGTGGCGTTGGCGATCAGGGCGTGGGTGTGGAGCTGCATGTCGCCGGCCCGGGAGGAGCGGTGCTGGTAGCCGGCGGCGAGGAAGCCCGAGCCCTGGAGGAATTCCCGGCCCCCAGCTCCGCGCCGGGTAAAGCACGCCTGCCGTTGCAGGTAGCCGAGGGCGGCTTCGACGGCGGCCGCGTGGGCCTCGGCGACCTCGGCGCCGACAGGAGAACCGCCGAGCGCCCAGAGGACCGAGACAGACTTCGGTGCCGAGAAGGTGAGATCGAAGCCGGGAACCGCTCCTCCCTCGACGTGGCGAAGGCCAAGCGGCTCGCCGCTTGCCGGGTTCTGCCCGCTCAGCATCCCGACGAGCTGGCCGGGATCGACCTTGCCTTGCAGGCCAAGCTCCTCGGCGGCGTCTCCGAGCCAGTAGCCCTCCGCCTCACCCTCGCCGGAGTAGTAGTCCTCAGCGCCTTCGGCGACCTTGTCGAGGTAGTAGCGCTCCTGGCCGGCGCCCATCTTGCCGATCGAGAGCATCAGCGCGGGCCTCGGGGCCGGGGGAGAGGCGAAGGCTCGGATGAGTTCTGGGCGCGGCAGGCCACGCCAGGGGGATGGCGAGAGCGGCCCGATTGCCCCGGTCGGTATCACTCGGTGATAGTGCGTGAGGGGTTCTGCGGTTGAGGGAGGTGAGCGCTTCGAGCGTTGCCGGAAAGCTGCTCATTGCTTGGCCTCAGATCGAATGGCCTCTGTCTACGACCTAGTCGCTTGTGTGGGCTGCGATAAAGATGATCTTGTAGTCGCGCTCTTCATCTGGCGACTCAGATAGGAGGATTTCCCCTCCCTCCTCTCGCTGCGGATTCCGTCATCTTCTTCGCCACGCGGACAGCCTGTGGTTAGGTTCCAGGCGATGGAAACGGATTCAGCACTCCCCACCTACCAGGCCTTCGCCGGCGTTTACAACGACTTCAACCACGCCAACGACTATGAGATGTGGCTGGGTCGAGCCCTACTGCCAGAGCTAAAGAAGTGGGGACTTCCCGCCCGTGGCAATGCACTTGACGTAGGTTGCGGAACCGGTCGCGCCTTCGCTCCATTGCTAAGACGTGGTTGGACCGTCCACGGCTGCGATCTGGCGCCTGCGATGCTCGAGATTGCAGCGACCGAGGGCGGCCACGACGTAGCGCTCGACGTTGCCGACATGCGACGACTCCCTATCTTTGGTTCCTTCGACCTCGTCCTCTGTCTCAATGACTCTCTGAATTATCTGCTCGGAGAGCAGGATCTTCATGATGCCCTCGCGGGGATGCGCGCGAATCTCGGCACAGACGGTTTGCTCATGTTCGACGTCAACTCTCGCCTTGTCTACGAGGAGGGCTACTCAGAAGTCAGGGACGTAGACCACGCTGGTCGGCACTGGCGCTGGACTGGCCTCGGGGAGGTGGCCCCTTCGGTGTACGACGCTCGCATCGAGGGTGATGACATCGAGGCCATCATCAATAGAGAGCGTTTCCGGTCAGCGACAGAGGTCCTTGACACAATGGCTGCTGCCGGCTTGGAGTGCCTCGTTGCACTTGGGATGGATGAGGCAGATGGCGAGGTGGTCCTGATTGACCCGCCTGATGAATCGCGCCACTACAAGATCGTCTTCATCGGAAGGGACACGGGAAGACTCTGAGCTGAGGCAGCCTCGAGACCTATCGCCCCTGGCAGCTGCCGCCGATCTTGCTCGCAACGAGCCCGTCCCGGTCTGCTGAAGACGAAGGGCCGCACCCTATGCAGACGAAAACTTGGGGCGAACCGGCGGACCTTTTCAGAGCTGTCCCTATCAGCCAAGACGCCGGCTCCGCTGACAACCCCGTCCCAGGATATCCGAAGGGGCGAACATAACTCCGAGCATCAGCGGGACGGGCCCGAGGGCGTCGAGCCACCGGGGAAACCGCCCCGCTTTTGGCTCTACATCAGCCGATCTTGTGCGTCTGGACTATTGGCGCGACCTGACTAACGGGTCCCATTTTCATGCCTCTCACCCCCTCCCTTTTGTTGCGGTGGTCCGTCATAAAGTCCCATGGCAGGCCACGGGCCCTCATTGGGAGGGGGGCTGCTTCTGCTACCTAGTAGGTGCTCATGCGTTCAGTAGAGACCGACCAATCGACTCGGACCAAGGCGAAGGTTGAGGACCCCAGCTCACTGCTATGCACCGGCGAGAGCTATCTCGAGCGTCTTGGGGTTCTCTACATGGATCGGCTCAGGCTCCAGATCGTCACCGAGCTCTATACGCGCGAAATGACCCCGGCGCAGTGGCACGAGGTGTTCGGGGGAAGGTCCTACTCCAGCGTGCGTAGGCACTTCCTGAAGTTGGTTGAAACCGGCTGGCTCCGTCCGGTGCGACCAATGGCTGACGGCCCAGGCAGACCGGGAACTCTCCATCGAGCGACCGAACTGCCCGTGATCGACAACGAAACCTTTGAGCGATTTCCAGTTTCAATCCGGGATACCTTCACGGTTCAGTTCCTCGAGGAAATGGGCTGTCGCTTCGGGGAAGCTGTGAAAGCAGGCACTGTCGAGAATCGCCGTGACGGAATCGCGCATTTCCAGGCCGCCGACCTGGACGAGCCAGGTTGGTGCAAGGCCCTGGCCGCAGTTGAGCACTGCTTCAAGGTGCTCTCCCTGATCCAGGCGGACTCCAAAGTCCGTATCGACCACGGCCACGGACGACCGCTCTCAATAATCGTCAACCTCGCCGCGTTCGAACTCCCGCCTGTCAAGGCGCGGCACCTGTTCGCCACAGATCTTCCTCCAGTCGATCAGTTATCCCTCGTCCGACACCACTGGCCCCAGCGGATCGGCAAAGTCTTCGTGGACCCCCTGAACCTGGCCATTATCGATGTGCTTAACCGCGCCACGATGACCTCAAGCGAGCTGCACGACTATTTCGGTCTCCGTACGCCCCGACAATTCCGCGAACGGTGCGAATTCCTGGCCGAACTGGGTTGGCTCGCCATCGTCTATACCGCGCGGCCGAAAGGCGCTCATCGAGGACCACCCCAACATCACTTCCGAGCAACTTCTCCCACGACCTCGAAAGCGGCAATTCTCAGTCCGATTCCCGCATCAGCCCGAAGCGGAGACGTCTGGCAGGTTTTCAATCAGTTCTCTTCTGCATCGGTGGATGCGCTCCAGGCGGGCACGTTCAACAGCCGGTCGGACCGCCACCTGACCTTGAATCAGCTTCTTGTGGACGACCTCGGGTGGATGCAGGTCATTGAAGCTCTTGCGGCTTGTACGCGCTCTCTCGCCAAGACTGAGCTGGAGGCGCAGCGCCGACAGCGCAATAGGAAAGAGGTCGAGGCCTTCTCGTTCGGCCTTCTAGTGAGTAATTTCGAAGCCCCTGTTCGCGATCTGCGCACTTAGCGTGTCTTCGTAGCTCGACCGCTCAACGAGCTGCAGGGACCTCAGCCGCACCTAGTCCTATTGGCCTCACGCCAACGGCAAGGCGAATGGTTCATCCGGGCGATGCCGCTCACCTTTCGCTGGATCGGAATTAAGTGCATCGATTTGGTTTGAAAAATCGAGTGCCTTGGTCAAAATTCGCACGGACTGACATTTAGAGGTGCCCACAAGTAGCTAGTTCGGAGACCGACCGTGGAGTCGTGAGCTGATGCTGAGGCGATTGGTGAGAAAATGAGCAAGTCCGACAAGATTGATCAGCACCTGATCAAAGCGCTTACCCATCCACTGCGTGTACGGATCCTTGAGATCCTCTCGGAGCAGTTGGCAAGCCCACTTGAGATGGCACGGCTCACCGGGCAGAAGCTCGGAGATGTCTCCTACCACACGAAGGTGCTGCTGGAATATGACCTCCTTGAGTTGGTGAGAACCGAGCCGCGACGTGGTGCGGTAGAGCATTTCTACCGGGCCAAGCCCCAGGCGGACCTCGGCTCCCGGAGCTGGCAGGAAGTCCCCGGCCCCCTACAACAGCACTTGGCAGCCGCAAGCTTGGACACGTTCCTCGCCCATGTGGTCCCGGCGATTGCGACGGGGGATCTCCAGGCCCGAAAAGGCGCGGCATTTACCTGCCAGCAACTCACCGTCGATGAATCTGGTTGGCGCGAGATCGTGCGCATCTTGCAAACGGTTGAGGAGAGAATTCACCGGGTTGCCAAAAAGTGCGAGGAGCGAAGCAAAGACCCAGATAAAGGCATTTCAATCGTGGTGTCTCTCTCTGCATTTGAGGAGAAGGAGAACGAGGAGGAGTCGACCACGTGACCCGCCCGATCTTGATCTCGCCTGAGCAGCGCGATGCTCTCTATGAACAGATCAGCATTCGCCTAACCAGAATCGACGGGATCTATCGGGCTCTAGAGGAACAGAACTTTGAGACCGCCGACCGGCTGAGCGGAGAGGTCTGCGACGAACTCCACCTCGTGAGGCGCGATCTCGGCTGGGGGGAGCGCAGCGATAACCAGCCGATCGCGCTTGCGAGCCCTCCAGAGTTGCTGCGACGGGTTTTAGAGCGCTTTCGTAGAGAGGCTCATGAAATAGAGCCGGAAATTAGCGGGCAGGGAACTTTAGAGAGGAATCGCCGGCTGATAGCCGTCTGCGACGAGCTTCTTGCCGATCTCGAGGGCACGGAGAGGTCCCAATGAAACTCGAACCGGTTAGCAGGAACAAATCGGATAACAGCCGACCATACAAACCCCATAAAGGGATGGCCAGAGCCATTCGCCAGGCGCGGGAGGAGGCAGGGATGCCCCCTGCGGTTCTTGCAGGTAAGGCCGGGATTTCAATCTCTTGGCTGTCTCGGCTCGAAAACGGTGAATCCGACATCAAATACGGAATCATCCGCCGGCTGGCCCGGGCTCTCGAGCTAAGCCCGGTCGAACTCGTCTATCGCGCTGAGCACAGCTTCGGTGAGTCAGCGGCAGCTACGGGAAGCCTGCCCTCAGGATGACCCCCCTTGAGCGAGCGGCCCACGAAAGCGACCTCTCCGCCCCTCTTTGCACAAAACGCCAGCGACGCAGTGCAGAAATTGGTGGTTGTTGAGGTTCTGGAGCTGCTTCCAAAGCATCTGACGTTGGACGAGATCAGCAAACGGCTCGGCCAAGAGCCCGGTCGGTTCGCCCTGGATCGCGCCGTTGACCAACTGGTCGAGGACGAGCTGATCCGCTTCGACCGGGACAAAGCCATTCTTCCCAGCCGGTCACTGATGCGGATCAGTGAGCTGTGGGAAGACCTCTGGGCAATCTGTTAGCCCCCTCTCTTGCCCGAGATAGCCATCGGCGCTTGCTGAAGATGAAGCGCTGGGGCACCCCCTCACGTCTCTTGCCTGTGGGTTACATCAGAGTTCCCAACAACTTGTGCGGCAATTTGGAAGTACTCATTGGCCAGGGTGTTCAACTCGTGTAAACACCTCCTCAAGCGAATTCGTAGGCAAAAATCCGTTCTACAGGTGACAGATTGGTCGAAGTGTCTATTTGTTGGCGGTTTCCCCGACCTGCGCTAACACGAAATTAGGTATGGACTTTTGCTCGCCGTACCGAATGATCCCCAGCAATTCGTACAGCGTTCAGCAACCGCGAGCGCTCGAGTCCATACGACAGGGGAGATAACTCAGCCGATGCAGCTCAATAAGCGCTCATGCAGTACTCAAACGATATTGCGGTCAGGCTCAAAGAGCCAGACGATGAAAAGACATATGAAGTTGCTGAGCGTTCGGGACAAGCTGCATGTTGTCACTGCATTGGTTGGCGTTCTGCTGTTGCTGACTGCGGGTTTGGCGTTTGGGGAGGCGGAGGCGGAATCACCCACCTCCTACCCGACTGTTGCTGATCTCGAAGCCACGCTGGCTGGGGACTATGAGCTCGAAGGACCGGAAACGAATCCGGAAGCAGCTGAGCAGCTTCCCCATGTAGACCTGTCGCGCCAGGAAGCCGAGTACCTCCTAGATTCGGTCTTTGGGGATCATCTACAGGAACAAACGGAAGGGCTTTCCGAAGCAGAGGATGTTTCGACCTTCTATTCGGATTACGCGGGCGTAGTCGACCTGGACGGCCCAGCAAGTGACCATGTTCTGGTCGACTCGCTCCTACCGCTGCGCGCCAAAACTGATGAGGGCGTAAAGGAGCCGGTGGATCTAGGCTTGGAAGCAACGGAGCAGGGCAATCTGCAACCTGTCAATCCTCTTGTAGAGCTGGAAATACCCAGCGAGTTGGGCCAGGGAATAGAGCTGCCGGGGACGGGAATTGAGATCCACCTGGCCGGGGCACCTTCGGATCGGACTCCTTCCAAAATGCCTCAGGACGTCGCCTTTTATCCGAACGTCGGGGAGGACACCGATCTGGTTGTGGCGCCGACCCCGACCGGTTTCGAGACGCAAACCCAGATTCGCTCGCCCGAAGCTCCGCAGACCCAAACCTTCGTAGTCTCGATGCCAGCCGACGGTAGCTTGCAAGCCAGTGCTGAAGGAGGCGCCAAGATCGTTCGCGACGGGGAGGATCTTGTCCGCATTCCCCCTCCCACGGCCATGGATGCAGAGGGAAATCCGGTAGATGTTCGCCTCACTGTCCAGGGGACGGCTTTAACGGTTGCCGTAGAGGCCGATGGGGCCGCTTTCCCGATCCTTGTCGACCCGGTTTACGAAAGTGCTTGGTTCTGGGCGCAAACCAACCAAACCTCTGGCATGGAGCAGTGGGCGCCATATACGCAAAGCGATCGATACGCCTACTTTTCTCGCGGGAACTACGGTGAACCTGGCTTGAACATCTATTCGTACCCAGGCCCCGTTGCCGTTGGGGCGCAAGCTGGCTGGCAATACTATGTGCCGCGTTACGCCAGTGATTACGCCAATTTCAACGGCAGTCGCCCTTCCAGCTATATCCACAAGCTGACCTTTACCGATCTGTGGTGGTGGATTGAAGAAGTGCAACCATTCAAAGAGCAACCTTTCCTGATGATGGGCCTCTGGGATGAAAAAAAAGGGTGGTGGAACAGGGTCGGAACCCGAAACGGTCTGGAAGGCCAGCTGCTCGATCCAAGCTGGAAATATGACCTGGAAAACGTCCCACAGCCGGACGGCAGCCCCACTGTCTACGCCAAAGTTGGCAGCATCCAGATGGCTAACCTTGAATCGACGAGCCGACCGCGTCACCTTCTTGTGGGGCAGGCGTCTGTTCAGCTTGGTGACCTAGATGACCCTGAATTCGAACAGATTCAGAATCCCTCTAAATGGGTTAACGATCAGAGTCAAGCTATAGAAGTCACTGCCATTGACAGAGGGCTCGGAGTCTTTGGGTTGACTGCCAAGACCGCGAAGAACACGGGCGGTACGACTCAGTGGGATCAAAATGTCGGTTGCGTCGGGAATGTGACCGCTCCATGTCCGCGCAAATGGAACGGGGGATTCTGGAATTACGATCCTAAAGCCATGCCCCAAGGGGAACAGTGGGTGGAGATGACCGCAAAAGATCCGATCGGCCGGACCGCAAAAGGCACTGCGCGGATCAAGGTCGACCACTCGGCTCCGGCCCTCTCGCTCGCCGGCAACCTGACCGAACAGGGCTCGGTCGGCACCAAACTGCCCGAATACACCCTCAACTACAGCGCCACCGACGGCGACGAGGTCACGGCAGCCCCACAGACCCCCTTCGGCACCGGCGGCACCGCCGCCGGCCAGCTGGAACGCCCGATCGGTGTAGTAGCCGATGCCAGCGGCAACGTCTGGGTCAGCGACCGCGTCAACAATCGCCTAATCGAGTACGACAAAAACGGCACCTATCTACGCCAGATCGCCGCCCAGGGCAGCGGCGATGGCCAGATCAAAGATCCCCGCGGCATCGAGATCGGCTCCAACGGCAATATCTGGGTGGCTGAAACCGGCAACAAACGCCTCCAGCAGTTCACCCCCACCGGGACCTTCGTCTCGAAATTGACCAACGCGGCCTTCGTTGAACCCTGGGGGATCGCGCGGGGCGGCGGCCTCATCTGGGTCACCGATCCCGGCGCCGGGAAAATCTTCCAGTTCAAAGAAGACGGCAGCCTCGTCCGCACCCTGGATGTCTCCAAGGTGGTCAAACTCGGCGCCCTCAACGGTCCTCCCGTTGGGATCGACGTCGATGCCTTCGGCAACGCCTGGGTCGCCATTCAGGGCTCAAACCAGATCATCGAGGTCGCTCCCGACGGCAGTCTGATCTTCAACTTCGGCGGCGAAGGAACCGAAGCCGGCAAATTCAAAGGCCCCCTTGACGTCGCTGTTGCGCCCTCGGGGAACCTGCTCGTCAGCGATGACCTCAACAACCGGGTCCAGGTCTTCGAGACCGACGGCACCTTCCTGCGCCAGTTCGGCACCACCGGCAGCGCAAACGGCCAGTTCAAAGAACCTCGAGCCCTTGACGTCGGGCCAGATGGCCAGCTCTTCGTCGCCGATAGCGCCAACCGTCGCATCGGCCGCTGGATTCATGCAGACCAGGACCCGCAGTCGGGGACGGCCAAAGTCGAGGTCAAGGTCGATGGGAGTGCGGCGAAAACCGAAGCCCCGGGTTGTGCGACCAAGAACTGCTCGATCGCGAGCTCCTGGACCCTCGATGCCGACAACTACTCGGTTGGCACCCACAAAGTCGAAGTGATCGCTACCGACGGAGTCGGCCTCGCTACCACCAAGACGCTCAACATCGAGACCCACGGCGACCTCCAGGCACCTTCGGTCGCGCTCTCGGGCTCGATGACCGAACAGGCGAGCCTCGGTACCACGCGCCCCGCCTACACGCTCAAAGCCGTCGCGACCGATCCCGGCTCAGCCGAAGAACGCAAATCGGGCGTCGTCAGCACGACGATCAAGGTTGACGGCAAAACGGTCGACTCCGCCTCCCCGGGTTGCCCGGCGGGTGGCTGTTCGATCACCCGCGAATGGACGCTTGACTCCAACAGCTATTCCGTCGGCTCTCACGGCGTCGAAGTCAAAGCCACCGATGACGCCGGTCGCTCAACGACGAAAACGCTGACGATCAACATCGCTCGCGACACCACGGCACCCGAATTCAATCTCTACAACACGTTCTACACGGCGCCGGAGGGGTGGCTGGAACAGAAGTCCTACAACTACAACGCCACGTCCAACGACGAAGGGGGATACGGCGTCGTCTCGATGACGCTGAAGATCGACGGGGCCGTAATCAAAAGCGTCTCTGGAACTTGCCCTGCCGGTGGTTGCAGCAGGCTATTTGGCTTCGGGCCCACGATCGATATGTCCAGCTATGGAGGCGGGGCACATCCCGCCGAACTGATCGCCGTTGATGGCGCTGGGAATACGCGAAAAAGGACTTGGACGATCAACGTGGTCCCCAAAGGAGAGGTCCCTGCGGTTGAGGCAACGGACACGCTCGAAGCATTGGAAGAAACTACGGAAGCAACCCCCGTTGCGTCTGCGGATGAGCTGCTGGAGCCAGAGCAAATGGAAGAGGGAGATAATCCCTCACTGGTCGATGTTGAAGATGGGTTCGAAAGCCGCGGAGTTCCCGATGTGACTGCCATCGATGGGGAAACTGCTGCAATTACTATCTCCGGCCCTGAAGACTCAATGGTCATCGAGCCGGTCGAATTGCCGGCCGAAGGTCCTTCACCGACCACCTCAGAAGATTTAGCTGCTGTAATTCCTGATGTCGCAACGAACACGGATGCGGTTGTGCGGCCACAGTACAACGGAGCCATGCAGTTCTCTCAGATCCGCGATGCCAGTAGCCCTGAGAGCTATGCTTGGCAGCTGAAACTAGATCCTGATCAATATCTCGTGCTGGCTAATGAAATGCAGGCTGAAGTGCGGTACGAAGGCGGGAAAACCGCCTATTTGATAACTGCTGAACTCGCGCATGACGCTACCGGTAAAGCAGTGGCAACGTCATTGAGCGTTGCGGGCAATGTCATCACGCTGAAAGTCAACCACCGTGTATCAGGGATTGTGTATCCGGTGCTAGCTGGACAATCCTATGAAACCTCGTACGAAACTGGCACTGTTGCAATGCCACCCGACGAACCTCCTCCGCCACCTGCATCCGGTTACTTCACGGAAGCAGAAGCGGCCGAAGTAATCGCCAGCAGTGGCGTGGGCGAGGAAATTATTCCGGCTCCTGAGCCCTCACCGTCTGGGAGCGGAGCAACTGCGAGCAGTATTCCTGAGAAAGTGGTCAAACCTTTTAGAATCTGCGCCAACATATCCTGCGGTTACTGGCATGTTGAACTGAAGAACCCGTCCTACCACTATAAGCGCAATAGCAACGGGCGTCTAACTGCATACTGGCAAGCAGGAACGGAGGTTCACTCCAACTGGTGGTACCCTTGGTACTATGCGCCGGAGCTCAATGTTCAAGGTTGGGGATGTGGGTTCACGGGTCCAAGTCAGGTGTGGGGCGGTGAGCACCAGCATTTGACGGTCTGGGGAAGGTATAAGATTGTCGCCACCCTATTTACGCCAGGTGGTGATTACTTCGAACAGACCAACAACCTAGGCTTACAGATCTGGGTATGGCCAAATGGATTTCAGGAGAGGAAAAGGACTGAGTGGGAGGAAACCATCCAGGCAATCGAAGCTGCTCAGGGGTGTCACTAATGCTGATTAGGCGAACCGGCAATCTGGTTATTGTAGGTATTTCGTTAAGTGTGCTTTTTGTCGCGTGTGCCGGATCAGCAATGCCGGCAAGCGAGATGTCTGGGTGCCAAGAAAATATCCGTGGCGTTACGGGAGTCATTAGACCGGAAACGAGCCGGCTAAGTTGCATTGCTATCAAGAAATTAACTTTCGGTATACCGAGTGAACCACAGACGTACTTGACTGAAGGGAAATCACCGCGGCTCACCTGGAAATGCAGGTACTATGGAGTCAGGAGGCACCCGGTCATCCTCAGTTGCCGGCACCACGAAAGGCACTTCACCATCGTCAAGAAGGCTGGTTAATTGGGGTTCACAGGGTGCAGGCTCCTATCTCGAGCCACTCCAGGTACGCATGTCCCTGAGCTCGGCTTTGCGGTCAACCGACGCTCATCGTGACCAGCGCCTCCCTGGCTCTCTCGGGCTTCGTGGGCGCATAGTGGCGTCGCGTCGTGGAGGTGTCCTCATGGCGAAGCACCTCAGACACCACATCTAGCGGCTGCTTCTTCTCGTTGAGCGCGATAGTCGCCCAGGCTCGGCGCATTGCATGGGGGGTTACCAAGGAGGTCCATCCATCCGTGGAATCCCAATGGCTCGGTGCCTTGCGAAGGCCGACGCCGGCCCGAACGCCGACCCTGCGGATCATCTTGTAGATCTGGGTCTTAGACATGGGGCGCCCGGTGCGCGTCATCAGGACATAGGCCCTTTCTGGATCGGCCAAGGCCTCCGCCATCGCGGGATACCTCTCTGCCTCCTCGAGCTGCCACCTGCGGTAGAGCCTCAGCTCGCGCAGCAAGGGCGGAGCGATGTCCCAGACGTCCACCTTGTCACCCTTGCCGACAACTTCCCATTCCCCAAGCTTGAGGTTGATCGCGGGCCATCGAGCATCTGCAAACGTCTGGCTTCGCGACGGGGTATAGAAGGCCCACTTGACCAGCAGCCGGGCCTTCGGAGATCCAGGCGCGGCAAAGAGCTTTTTGACCTGCTCCTGCGTCGGCGTGAAGCCCATCTTGTGGACAATCTTCGGGGCCGGGATCATCGCCGTCGGGTTAATGTCGGGAAGGTCGTCTTCCACCTGAAAGTGCAGGTAGAGGAACCGCAGCCCCGCCAGGTATCCCTTGCGCGTGGAGGCGGAGTAACCCTTTCCGCTTCTGCCATCGGGGTATCCCCTTGCCTTGCACCATTCGCACTGCAACCGCGACTCGTGAGGCCTCGATCCCCCGTGCTGCTCCAGGTGGGCCATGAACAGGAGGACGTGCTTCCGCTTTGCGGTGTAGAGATTCTCGCCGTGGACGCCTGAGAGGTATTGCGAGAAGTGGATCAGGAAGCCCCGGTATTCCTCTCGGGTTGCCTCCTTTCCCACGCTCGCATGGTTGACGAGGATGGCCTCGGCTATCAGCTGATCGTCGGAGAGTTCCATTCGCAGCTCCTCATAGAGATCGAGGAACCGACTAGGAGTCGAATCGATCCGGCCGAGCTTCTTGCTTTCGCGGGTGGGCACGCCGAGGAATGCCGGATGGCGCAAAAACGCCCCTGGCGGGTCCATCAGCGAGGCACTTGGCGAATGGCTTGACCGGGATCTCCTTGTCCGTTCCTCGGGCTTTGAGGACGGCTCTCCGATCCAAGTCCTAGAGCCAAGTCCGAAAGGGATTCGAACCCCCCTCGGATTTTTGGCTCTAGATTGCGATGCGGTAAGCGGCTGAAGGGATTCGAACCCTCGACCTTCTGCATGGCAAGCAGACGCTCTAGCCAGCTGAGCTACAGCCGCACTGGAGGGCATTCTAGCTGTGGCGGGGTGGTCGGCGCGGTAGCCTGGTCGCGAGGGCAAGATGCTTTTCCGCCAGATCATCCACGAGGACCTCGGTTGCGCCTCCTACCTGGTCGCCGACCGGGAAAGCGGGGTGGCGGTGGTGGTCGACCCGCAGTGGGACGTCGATCCCTACCGGCAGTTGGCGAGCCTGCACGGGGTGCGGATCGGGCACGTGCTGGAGACCCACAACCATGCCGACCACGTCTCCGGCCACGGCCGGCTCTGCCGCCGGACGGGGGCGACGGTGCATATCCATGAATTGGCCGAGGCCGAGTACCCGCACGAGGCCTTCGGCGACGGCTGGAAGCTCGAGCTCGGCGACCTCGTGGTCGAGGCGGTCCACACCCCCGGACACCGCCCCGAGCACACCTGCTTCCTGCTCAGCGACAAGGGCCGCGGCGGCGATCCCTGGGCGCTGCTGAGCGGCGACTCGCTCTTCATAGGCGACGTCGCCCGTCCCGACCTCGCGGTGGAGCCGCGGGAGGGAGCGGCGGAGATGTTCCGCTCTCTGCACCGGCGGCTGCTGACCCTGCCCGACGAAGTCGAGGTCTGGCCGGGGCACCTCGGCGGCTCGCTCTGCGGCGGCTCCGGCCTCGACCTCAAGAACTCCTCGACGATCGGGTTCGAGCGGCGCCACAATCGCGCCCTCTCGATCGCCGACGAGGACGAGTTCGTCGAGGACCAGGTGGGATCGCTCGGCGACAAACCGCCGAACGTCGAGCGCATCGTCGGCCTCAACAAAGGCCCCCTGGTCGAGGACTTCGGGACGCCCGCGCCGCTCAGCCCGCACGAGGTCGAGGAGCTGGTCGAGGGTGGGGCGGTGGTGATCGACGGCCGCACCAACGAGCAGTTCGACGAGGCCCACATCGAAGGCGCCCTCAGCGCCTCCTCCTACGACACCGGTTTCGCGACCAAGGTCTCGCGGGTCGCTCCCGAGGGGACCGAGATCGTCATGGTCGCCGCCTCGAACGGGGACGAGCGACGGGCAGCGCAGCTGCTGGCCTCGGTGGGACTGCCGGTGCGGGGCTATCTCGAGGGTGGGATGACCGCTTGGCGCACCGAGGAGCGACCCGTGCACCGGATCGAGCTGATCGACCCCGAGGAGCTGGCGCAGCGACTCGACGGTGACGCGGGGCCGGTCGTCCTCGACGTCCGCAACGACTCCGAGTACGCGAGCGAGCACATCCCCGGCTCGCTTCACATCCCCTACGCAGACCTCGCCGACCGGCTCGACGAGCTGCCCCGGGACCGGCCGATCGCGACCATCTGCCGCGGCGGCAAGCGCAGCGGCCTCGCCGCCTCGATCCTGCAACGGGCGGGCTTCGATGGCGTCGTCCACGTCGGCAAAGGCGTCGGCGTCTGGCGCGACGGTGGGCATCCCGTGCAGCGCGGGACCGCCGAGGCGGCCGCATCCGCCGCCTGAGCGACGCACCGGAGCATGCTGCAGCGCTCTGGAGCATTCAGGAAAGTCCCTGCTCCCATTCGTACAAATTGGGCGCTCGGTAACTGTCTTCCCGCTCTCAAGCAAGCCCAGTGGGCCGTCGATGGGCGGTTATCGGCCACGAACCAGTCGCGGCCAAACCAAAGGAGACAGATATATGAGTCCGCTCAACAGGAAGCGGGTGCTGATCGGGCTGGCGAGCATTTGCGTCGTGGCCGTCGCCGCCGTCGCTTACGCCTACTTCACCAGCACCGGATCCGGTACCGCGACCGCGACGGTCGGGACCAGCTCCGCCGTCACCGTCAAAGGCACGGTCAGCGGCACCCTCTACCCGGGCGCCTCGGCGACCGTGACCCTGACCGTCGACAACCCGTCTTCGGGCAAACAGCGGGTCGGCACCGTCTCGCTGGAAAAAATCACCGCCGACGCCGGTCACCCGACCTGCAGCGTCGTCATCACCGGCGGCAATCCCGATTTCACGATGGCCGACGTCGTCGTCAACAAAACCTACGGCCCCGGCAACGGTCAGGCCGTGACGCCGACCGGGACGCTGACGATGAACGACACCGGGGTCAGCCAGGACGCCTGCCAGGGCGCGACCCTGACGCTGTCGCTGAAAAGCAACTAGCGGTACAGCGGGCGAATAGATGTCTCCTCGTCGTATCGCGGCAGGCCGCGCCGGCGCGGTCAGGGTGGGAATCGCCCTGCTCGCCGGCTCGGCCTGCCTCGGTGCGGTCGCCTATGCGGCGAGCGGCGACGGGGGTCGCGAGATCGGCCTGGGGGAGAGTCGCGTGGCGGTCGGCGAGCCGCATCGCACCGCATCGCCGCCGGCCCGGGAGGAACGGGCTCCGCGGGTGCGCCTGATCGAAGTCCCGGCGGCGAGCTCGACCGCGGCGGCCGCGCAGTTCCGCTTCCACGTCCCGCCGCGGGCGAAGGACCAGGGCCAGTCGCTGCCGCCGGCGGGCCCGGGGACCGCTGTTCCACTCCGCCGCTTCCAGTGCAGGCTCGACGGCGGGCGCTGGATCGACTGCGCCTCGCCGCACCGGCTGGTCGGCCTGGCGATCGGGGAGCACACCTTCGCGGTCCGCGCCCTCGGTCGGGAGGGGCGGCCCGGACCCGACGCCACCCACGGGTGGCAGGTGGTCGAGCCGGCCGCGGTGGCGAGCGAGGTGACGGTCGAGGGTGAGCCGTTCTCGATCGAGCAGACCGAAGCGCTGGCCGCCCTCTATCCAGGCGACCCGGCGCAGCAGGTGCCGCTTGCGATCGGCAATCCGAACTCCTTCCCGATCGAAGTCATCGGCCTGACGGCGACGACCGGCGGCTCACCCGGCTGCCCGGCCGAGAACTTCGAGCTGGCCGCGTCGAGCGCCTCGCCGGGGACGCCGCTGGTGGTGCCGGCCGAAGGCACGGTCGAGCTGCCCTCGGCGACGGTCTCGGCCCCCTCGATCGCCCTGCTCGACCTGCCCGTCAACCAGGACGCCTGTCAAGGCGCGGAGCTCGAGCTCGAGCTCAGTGGCGAGGCGCGGGGATGAAGCGCCTGGCCGGCCACGCCGCCACCCTGCTCGTGATCGCGTCGGCGGCGGTCGCCGGCAACGCGCTTGCCTTCTTCACCTCGAGCGGGAGCGGCAGCGCCTCGGCGGCGGTGACGAAACTGAACGCACCGACGATCAGCGCGGCGACCGCGGCTGCCGGCGGCACCGTCAGCCTTACCTGGGGCGCGGTCAGCGCCCCCGGCGCGGGCTCGGTCGCCTACTACGTCACCCGCGACGGCGGCGAAGCGGCGGGGACGTGCCCGACCAAAGCCGCTCCGACGACGGTCACCAGCTGCAAAGACAGCGGCGTGGCGATCGGCGAACACACCTACGTGGTGACCGCCGTCTGGGAGACCTGGAGCGCGGTCAGCGGCGCCAAAACCGCGACCGTCACGGTCGGGGAAGCGACCAGGTTCACGGTCTCGGGCAGCACCACGACCCCTGCGGCGGGCGGTTCGGTCAACCTCACGATCACCGCCAAAGACGTCAACAACAGCACCGTCACCACCTACACGGGCTCGCACTCGCTCGTCTTCGCCGGCGCCTCGGCGAGCCCGGGCGGCAACGCCCCGACTGTCGCCAACGCCTCGGGCACCGCGGTCGCCTTCGGCAGTGCCACGGCGCTCACCTTCACCTCTGGCGCCGCCACCGTCAGCTCGACCAAAAACGGCGTGCTCAAGATCTACCGCGCCGGCTCCGCCAGCGTCACCGCCAGCGAGGGATCGATCACGACGCCGACGCCGTTGGCGCTGACGGTGAGTCCCCTGACGGCAAGCAAATTCGTCCTCGCCGCCGTCTCGGCGACCCCGGCGGCGGCGGAAGCGGATGACCTGACGATCACCGCCCAGGACACCTACGGGAACGTCGCGACCGCGTATACGGGATCGAAGAGCCTGGTCTTCTCCGGCGCCTCCGCCAGCCCGGCGGGCAACGCGCCGACGGTGTCCGACTCCAGCGGCGCCGCGGTCGCCTTCGGCGGCGCGACCGCGGTCGCCTTCAGCGAAGGCGTCGCCAGCGGCGCCGAGAACGACGGCGGCGAGATGGTCCTCTACAAAAGCGGCGCCACCACCGTCAAAGCAACCGAAGGGTCGGTCACCACGCCGACCGGCGTGGTGGTGACGGTCGCGCCGGGGGCGGCGGCGAAACTCGTCCTCAGCTCGTCGACGACCACCCCGACGGCGGGGACCGGCTTCAACGTCACCACCACCGCCCAGGACGCCTACGGCAACACCGCGACCGCCTACACGGGGTCGAAGAACATCGTCTTCTCGGGCGCCTCGGCCAGCCCCGGCGGGACCCTGCCGACCGTCGTCAACAGCGGCAACACCGCGATCAACTTCGGCAGCCAAACCGCCCTCACCTTCAGCAGCGGCGTCGCCACGCCCGCCTCGTCGAAAAACGGCTTCATGAAACTGGGCCTGGCCGGAGCGACCAGCGTCTCGGCGACGGACGGCACCTTGACGACCCCGACGCCCCTGGCGTTGACCGTTGCCGTCGGCTCGGCCTCGAAACTGGCGCTGACCGAATTGACGGTCAGCGCCGGCGTAATCGGCTCGCCCTGCTACTTCACCTGCGCGGTCACCGCGCTCGGCAACGCCGGCACCGTCAAAGCGAAGGTCATGATCACCGACAGCGCCGGCAACGTCGTCTCCAACGTCGGCGCCGCCAAAACGGTCAACGTCACGACCACCGGCGGCACGATCGGCGGCTCGCCGCTGACGGTGCCGGCCTCGGGCCTCGCCGTCACCGGCACCCCCTTCACCTATTCCTCCCCGGTCAGCGGCAGCTTCAGCAACACGATCACCGCCGCCTCGACCGGCTACTCGAGCGCGACCGTCTCGGCGACGAAATGAGCCGGTCGATCCCAGACTGAGCGCGACTGCGGCAGGAGTCTCTCCGCAAACACCGGGCAAGCGAAAGCTATCTTTTCCATTTCTTGGACTCTGGCCTGACATTTGTAAAGCAAGGCCGTTGAACACGATGCGCGTATAACGGGCGTCGTGGTCGCTGACTGGTCGTCTGCGGCGCCCGTTGTACGCGCGAACCCTGCGAGAATGCCCGGCGTGGAGGGTCAGCGCCGCTACGACCTCGCCCTGTTCGGGGCCACCGGGTTCACCGGGGGGCTGACCGCGAGCTACCTGGCTGCCCATGCCCCGGAGGGGATGCGGTGGGCGCTGGTCGGGCGCAACCGCGCGAAGCTGGACGCGGTCGCAGCGCGGCTGAAGAGCGAGGCGCCGGACGCTACCGCCCCCGACATCCTCGAGGCGGATGCGGCCGATCGGGGGGCGCTCCGCGACGTCGCCACCGCCACCCGCGTCGTCATCACCACCGTCGGCCCCTACGCGCTCTACGGCGAGCCGCTGGTCGCCGCCTGCGCTACGGCCGGGACCGACTACGTCGACCTCACCGGCGAGCCCGAGTTCGTCGACCGGATGTGGATCGAGCACCACGCCGAGGCGGAGCGCAGCGGCGCCAGGCTCGTGCACTGCTGCGGCTTCGACTCGATCCCGCACGACCTCGGCGCCTACTTCACGGTCAAGCAGCTTCCGGAGGGGGTGCCGCTCACCGTCAACGGCTACGTCCGCAGCAACGCCAGCTTCTCCGGCGGCACCTACCACTCGGCGATCAACGCCTTCGGGCGGGCGCGCCAGACGATGTCCGCCGCCAAGGAGCGGCGGCGGCTCGAGCAGCGCCCGAGCGGACGGTCGATCCACTCGGCGCCGGCCCGCGTTCGGCGCGACCGGCAGCTCGGGGGCTGGGCGGTTCCGCTGCCGACCATCGACGGCCCGATCGTCCTGCGCTCCGCGGCGGCCCTCGACCGCTACGGGCCCGAATTCACCTACGGCCACAACCTGCTGGCCAAGCACCTGACCAGCGTCGGCGCGCTCGCGGTCGGTGTCGGGACGGGGTTCACGCTGGCGCAGCTGCCGCCGACCCGCAAGCTGCTGCTGAAGATGAAATCCCCGGGCGAGGGGCCGAGCGAGGCCAAACGGGAGCAGAGCTGGTTCAAGGTCGTCTTCGTCGGCGAAGGCGGCGGGAAGCGGGTCGTCACCGAGGTCAGTGGCGGCGACCCCGGCTACGGCGAGACCTCGAAGATGCTCGCCGAGTCCGGTCTCTGTCTCGCCTTCGACGACCTCCCGGCCACCTCCGGCCAGCTGACCACCGCCGCCGCGATGGGCGACGCCCTGCTCGAGCGCCTGCAGAGGGCCGGCATCTCCTTCCGGGTGATCGAAACCTCCGATCCCGGGTAGGCAGCCAGCATGGACGATCAGCAGGTACTCGACCGCATCGACCAACTGGTCCAGGAAGAGGAGGCGCTCCTCCACCGCCACGAGGGCGAGGGGCTGGACGACGACGAGCACGCCCGCCTGCAGGAGCTGCAGCTCCAGCTCGACAAGGCCTGGGACTACCTCCGCCAGCGCCGCTCCCTGCGCGAGGCGGGCGAGAGCCCCGACGACGCCAGCATGCGCGACGGCGGCACCGTCGAGGGTTACGAGCAGTAAGCGCCGCACGAATCCGCCTGAGCGGCGCTAGGCTTCAACGCGTCCTCGGCGCCTTGGCGGAGTGGCTACGCAGCGGCCTGCAAAGCCGTTTACACCGGTTCGATTCCGGTAGGCGCCTTCGGCCTAGCTGCCGTTCTCTTCGCGCGGGTAGAGGCCGAGGGCGGCGAGGGCGGTTTCGCCTTTCGAGGTGACCCGGAAGAGGAGCCCTCCGTTCGGCCTCGGCTCTCCTGTCGCCTCCACCAGCTCGAACTGGTCCAGAACCCTGACGTGGTAGGCGACGTTGCTGAGCGAGATGTTGCCGAGGTCGAGCAGGGGCAGCGCATCGATCGGGCTGATCGTTTCCCGCTCGGCCAGGAGCTTGAGGAAACGAGCCCGCACCGGATGGTCGAGCGCTCGCGTGAGGCGGGGCTCGAAACCGTTGTCTGCGTCGAATGGAGGGGGCATGTGAAAGTGGTCGGACGCTGCGGTTGGGGCCGCAGTTTCGGTTGCGGACATGCAGCCCGCCAGACCAAAGCCGCTGAGTGGGAGCCGGCAAGTGCCGGCTCCCAACTACTACGAACTAACTTCCCTTGCGGATCTCAACCGCGGGAAACGCCTGCTGCATCTGCCACAGGACCATGGCCGATCACCTCCTTTGCCATCGTGGTTTTGGCTCAGAAGGCGGAGCTGCAAGGCAGGCAGGGGCCGACCCCCCGTGGCGACCACCCGAACCGCCGCGCAGCGCGAAACCCTGAGCCCCTGAGGGGATTGTCGCTCAGCGGCGTTGGTGTGGGAACCGCGCTAGCGGCAGGGGGAGAGGTCTGGAATGCTTCTGCTCGGAAAAGTGGTCAGCGAAGTCCCAGGAGGAGCGGTGGGAAAGACTGGGCCGGCACTGGTAGATCGGCGCTTAACCAAGGCACTCGCGCACCCGACGCGGGTCCACATCCTGAACATCCTCAACGACGGGCCGAGCAGCCCGTCGAAGATCGCCAGGCAGCTCGACAACGTCAGCCTCAACCTCACTTCTCACCACATCAAGGTGCTGCGGGAACTGGGCTGCGTCGAGCTGGTCAGGGAAGTGACGCACGGCGGCCGAACCGAGCACATCTACCGCGCCACCAAACGGCAGTTCTTCACCGCCGAGGAATGGGAGGAGGTCGAGCCTGGGGATCGGCAGCCGATCACCGTCGGCATCCTCCGGATGATCTCCGAGGACCTCGGCAGGTCGTTGGCTTCGGGGAAGTTCGACGAGCTGCCGGACAACCACCTGAGCCGATCGCCCCTCGACGTCGATCAGGAGGGCTGGCGGGAAATCGTCGCCATCCTCGAACGAGCCCTGGGCGAAGTGCTGGAGGTCAACGAGCGCAGCGCCGAGCGGGCCCGCCTCAGCGGCGAGGAGCTGATGAAAATCCGCGTGGTGATGATGCAGTTCCTGCTCGGCCCCGAGCGGGCCTGAGGCGGTTGGCGAGGGCGCTGCGACCGCCTCAGGGGCGCCGCGACCGCTCAGGTGTGGTTGGGACCGTCGTCGGCACCGCCGCCGCCATGGTCATCGCCACCACCGCCGCCCCCCTGGGGCTCGACCTGCTTGGCGAGGAGGCCGCTGTCGGTGGGCTGGGCGTCGACCTCGATCCGCAGGCCTTTGTGGAGGGCGCCGAAGCCGCCGATGCGCTCGAACCGGGTCGTGCCGTTGACCTTGATCTGGAGCCGGTTGCCGTTCTGGGTGACGATGCGGAAGGTGCGGTTGTCGGAGTTCTTCGACAGCACCGTGCCGTCGATGTGCCGCAGGGCGGCTTGGGCGGGGAGGGCGAGGATGCCCACCATCAACGCTCCTGCCACCGCGGCGGCGACGAATGCGGACGCGCGCTTGCTGATCATCACTTCCCTGCCTTTCGTCGAATTTCATTGTCGTCGGGGCATACGGGGGCTTCACCCCCCGAGTTCATGCCCCCGGGTGACAGCGGTGACGCGGCGACGGTGACCGTCAGCGACGCCGCTGCCAGTTCGGCCGCAGGTAGGCCTCCTCGAAACCGGCCTTGAGGATGTTGCGGTAGCTGGCCGAGGGCCGATCCGGAACCCGCTCTCCCGTCTCCACGAGGAGGGTGCGGCAGCCGGCCGCGGCGGCGTCTTCGATGCGCCGGTGCAGGAGGGCGGTTTGACAGCCGCGCCCCCGCGCCCCCTCGAGCGTGGCGGCGACGCCGAACTCGGCGATCCCGTCCTCGATCAGCATCGCCGCGCAGCCCTGCGCCTCGCCGTCGACCTTCGCCGCGTAGCAGCGCCACCCGTCCCGCCCCGGCAGGCGGGCGAAGAACTCGGCGCCCCAGGCGGGGAGGCCGAAGCCGATCGCGGCGATCGTCCCGAACGGCTCCTGCTCGGGCGCGCTCAACTCGACCACCTCGACCCCCTCCGGGGACGGAAACCGCGGCGGGTGCGGGTCGCGGACGAACTTCATCCAGGCGTAGGCGGGCTCGAACCCGTTCTGCTGCAGCCAGGCCTCGGCTGGTGCCGATCCCGGCAGGCCGGGGGTGAGGGGGACATAGGGGGCGACGCCCTGCGCCTCGGCCCACGCCGCCGCCGCCTCGAGATCTTGGCCGCCGGGGTCCTTGGCGGCGCCGAGCAGCAGGTTCAGCATCCCGACCGCGGCGAGGCCGCCGACGATCGAGGCCTGGATCGGGCCGAAGTTCCGCAGCTCGATCCGGTGCTCCCGTGCCGCCTCGGCCGGGACCGAGTCCCAGATGTCTCCCCAGAAGCGCCGCTCGGCGCGGTCGAGCGCGGCGGGGTCGTAGGCCACCCCGTTCTGCGTGTAGCGGACGCCCATCGAGGGGAGCATAGGCTGAGCGCATGGGCGAGCGACGAACTTCCGGCGCGGTTCCCGAGGACCAGGTGATCGTCCTCTTCGGGGCGACCGGCGACCTCGCGAAGCGAAAGCTGCTGCCGGGGATGTTCCACCTCGCCCAGGTGGGGCTGATGCCGGAGCGGTTCCGGATCGTCGGGGCGGCGCGGAGGTCCCTCGGCGACGAGGAGTTCCGAGCGCTGGCACGGGCCTCTCTCGATGACTCCAGCCGCGGCTCGGACGCGCCGGAGGCATGGGAGCGGTTCGCCGACTCGCTCCGCTTCGCGAGCGTGGGGGAGGGGCTGGCGGCGCTGGGCGACGCGATTCGCCAGGCCCGCGAGGAGCTGGGAGGGGAGGCCGGGGTGCTCTTCTACCTCTCGCTGCCGCCGCAGGCCACCCCGGGGACCGTCGAGCAGATCGGCGAGCTTGGGCTGGGACGGGAGGCGCGGGTGATCACCGAGAAGCCCTTCGGCACCGACCTCGCCTCCGCGCGCGAGCTCAACCGCCACCTCCACGACGTCTTCGACGAGCACTGCATCTTCCGCATCGACCACTACCTCGGCCGCGAGGCGGTCCAGAACCTGCTGGCCCTGCGCTTCGCCAACGGGATGTTCGAGCCGGTCTGGAACCGCCACCACATCGACCACGTCCAGATCGACGTTCCCGAGACCCTCTCGATCGAGATGCGCGGCTCCTTCTACGAGGAAACGGGGGCGTTTCGCGACATGATCGTCACCCACCTCTTCCAGGTCCTCGGCTTCGTCGCGATGGAGCCGTCGATCTCGTTCGAGGCGAAACCGCTGGGGGTCGAGCGGGAGAAGGTCTTCGCCTCGATGCCGCCGCTGCGGCCGGCCGACGCGGTCCGGGGCCAGTACGTCGGCTACCGCGAGGAAGAGGGGGTGGCCGAGGGCTCCGACACCGAGACCTTCGTCGCGGTGAAGGCGTTCGTTGACAACTGGCGCTGGGAGGGGGTGCCGTTCTACCTGCGCTCCGGCAAGCGCCTGGCGGAGAGCCGGCACCTGCTGACGATCGCCTTCGCGCAGCCGCCGCGGCGGATGTTCCCGCTCGACTGCGACCAGATCGCCGAGTCCTTCGGCCACGATCACCTCACCTTCGAGCTGGGCGACCCCGGCAGCATCTCCGCCTCCTTCCTCGCCAAGGTGCCGGGGCCGCGGATCGAGCTCGGCGAGGCCCACATGCGCTTCAGCTACGCCGACACCTTCGGCGGGTCCGAGGAGGCGCTGGATCCCTACGAGCGTCTGCTCCACGACGTGATGGTCGGCGACCGCACCTTCTTCACCAGCTCCGAGGCGATCGAGCGCCTCTGGGAGGTCTCGGACCCGTTGCTCCGGGATCCGCCGCCGGCGATCCCCTACGAGCCCGGCTCCTGGGGCCCGCGAGAGGCCGATGAGCTGATCGCGCCCCGCCGCTGGCACCTGCCCAGCGAGCACGTGTAGCGCCGGAACGGAAAAGGGCCCCGATCGGGGCCCTTTGATTCCGAAGGACGTACCACCAGAGAGTGCTAAGTCGCTGGCTCGTCGGTCCTCAAGCTTTTGGAGGTTCAACCCCATAAACACCGGGGGCTCCAGAAAGTTGCATCGATTGCATCGACACTTGCAAGGGAACCTTTAGCCACCGCTCGGCTTTCTCCTTCTCGTTGCTAGATTCAGAGCCCCGGGCGTTTAGCTCAGTTGGGAGAGCGCCAGCTCGACAAGCTGGAGGTCACTGGTTCGAGCCCAGTAACGCCCATCTCGCCGTGGTCGGAGCCGCTCAGGCGATCGCCGGCAGTTTCACCTCGGTCAGCCGCAGGCTGTTGCCCGAGGGGTCGCGGAAGCCGCAGTCGATCCCGTAGGGACGCTCCTCGGGCGCTTCGGTGAACTCGACGCCGCGGTCCTTGAGCCTCTCGTAGTCGCCGCGGCAGTCCTCGGTGGTGAGGAAGACGGTGCCGGAGAAGCCCTTTGCCATCAGCTCCTCGACCTGGCGGGTGGTGGCCTCGTCCATCACCGGCGGGCCCGGGATCGCCATCAGCACGACCGCCACGTCCTCCTGGCCGGCAGGGCTGACGGTGAGCCAGCGGAAGTTGTCCATCTCGGGGAGGGTGACGTCCGAGCGCACCTCGAACCCGAGCTTGTCGGTGTAGAAGGCGAGCGCCTCGTCCTGGTCCTGGACCCAGAGCTGTGCGGTTGAGATCTTCATTCGTTCCTCCTTGGTCGGATCAGCTTGGGGCGATGCTAGGTCTGCTCGGCGGGGCTGTCTTCTCGAATCGTGCGGTGTTGGGGGCGGGCGTGGGCGCGGACGATGCAGGCGGGGACGCGGGCGTTGTGGGACGCGGGCGGGTAGGCCGCCCGGTAGGCGGTCGGCGTCATCCCGTACATCCGCTTGAAGCTGGTGGTGAACGAGCCGACGCCCTGGAGGCCGACCTCGAGGCAGACCTCGGCGACCGTGTAGTCGGTGTTCCGCAGCAGCGCCGCCGCCCGCTCCAGCCGCCGCGTCAGCAGGTAGACGTAGGGGGACTCGCCGAAGGTGCGGCGGAACTCGCGGCTGAAGTGCGCCTTCGAGAGGCCCGCCGCCTGGGCCAGGTCATCGACCTCCAGCGGCTCGGTGTAGCGCGCGTCGGCCAGGTCCTTGGCCCGGAGCAGGTGGCGGGCGGGAGGTACGAAGGCCATCGCCGCAGTCTAGGCTCGCGGGTCTCGTGATCGGGACCTACGGAGCGGTGGTGGCGGTCTGCGTGTCGTCGCTTGCGATCGGCCAGGCGGCGATCGCCCTCTGCGGCGGGCGCCGGTGGTCGTGGCTGGCGCCGGCGGTCGGGTTGGCGCTGCTCCTGGCGCTCTGCTGGGGGACGGTGCGGCTGCCGGGGGACGGGGCGGTCTCGGCGGTTGCGGTCCTGGCGCTGACGGTGGCCGCGCTGGCGTATCTGCGGGGGCGTGTTGAAGGGACGGGGGAGGCGCTGCGCGCCGGCTGGCCGGTGGCGCTGGGAGCACTCCTCGCCTGCTCGCTGCCGTTCGCGGTCGAGGGGCACTTCGGGATCCTCGGCACCAGCTTCAACCCCGACATGTCGCAGCACCTGCTCGCAGCCGACCGCCTCGCCGAGGGCCACTCCTCGCAACTGCTGAACCAGGGCTATCCGCTGGGCCCGCACGCGATCGTCGTCGCCTTGAACAAGGGCCTGGGGATCGGCCTCGTGCAGGGCTTCAGCGGCCTCGCCGTCGCCGTCGCGCTCCTCGCCTCGTTGACTGCGCTCACGGCGTTTCGAGAGCTGCCGGCGCTCCCGCGCACCGCCGGCGCCCTCCTCGTCGGCCTCGCCTACGTAGTCGCCTCCTACTTCGCCCAGGGCGCCTTCAAGGAGACGATGCAAGCGCTGTTCCTCTTGGCCTTCGTCCTCGCCCTGCGGGAGGCGGATAGAGGTTGGTCAGGTCTACCCCTGCGCTTCGTCCCAGCCGCGCTCATCGCGGTGGGCTCCATCTACGCCTACAGCTTCCCGGCCTTGATCTGGCTTGGAGGAGCGGCTGTCTTGTGGATCTGCGCCTCTGCCGTGGGTGGCACCGTAGGGGGGACCCCCCCTGAGGACGCTTCAGCTACCGGAAGGGGGGGTGGGTCCCCTGCGGTGACAGGACCCGCGGCCCGAGAGCTAGGTCTCGCCCTCCTCACCTTCATGGTCCTGGCTCTTCCCGAGCTCGGCCGCATGATCGACTTCCAGCAGTTCGAGACCTTCGACCCCAACGGCCCCGGCCTGGGCAACCTGTTCGGCCAGGTCTCGCCCTTCGAGGCGTTGGGAATCTGGCCCTCGGGAGACTTTCGCCTCGCGCCCGGCGACGGTGCCGTGCCGGCCGTCGGCTACTACCTCGGCATCGCCTTCGCGCTGGCCCTCTTCGCCTACGGGCTTGTGCAGCTCTGGCGCAGTCGCGAGAGCGCGATCCTCGCCGGGCTGGGTGCGGCAGCGCTCGCCTACCTCGCCGCCCGCGTTGCCGGAACGCCCTACACGGCCGCCAAGGCGATCGAGATCGGGGCGCCGCTCGTCGCGTTGACGATCCTTTTGCCGCTGGCCGAAGCATCAGCGGTGCGCTTTATGTCCGCCATGCGGGCAAAAGGCGCACCGCAATGGCTGGTGCCCATTGCCGGCGTGGCCTTCGTAGCGGCAGCAGGCGTCTGCTCGCTTCTCGCCCTCGCCAACGCGCCGGTCGGACCGGCTTCGTACTCCTCGACGCTGAGCGAGTACCGCAAGCTCGTCGGCGCAGGGCCGACCCTCGTCTACGCCTCGCCGCGGCTGTTGGACGAGGAACACGGTGGGCCGTTCCTCGCCTGGGAACTGCGCGGCGGGCGGGTCTGCATCCAGTCGACCGACGAACCCAAGGTGCCGCCAGGGGTGCGCTTCGTGATCTGGGACGAAGGAGATTGGATCCTGCGGAAAGTCTCGAACCCGCTTCCCGGCAAGAGCCCCTGCCCGCTGATCGCCGTCCGCCAGGCGCGCCAGGGTCCCGCGCGCTGACTCCACGTACCATTGCCACGCATGGAGGCCGCGACCGAGAAGACCACCTTCACCCTGCCCGACGGCAAGCCGCTTGAGCTGCCGGCGGGGGCGAGCGGCGCCGACGCGGCGGCGGCGATCGGCCCCGGGCTCGCCAAGGCGGCGCTGGCGATCAGGGTCGACGGCGAGCTGCGCGACCTCGCGGCGCCGTTGCCCGCCGGCGGCGGCGAGGTCGCGATCCTCACCGACCGCGACCCCGAGGCGCTGGAGCTGATCCGCCACGACGCCGCCCACGTGATGGCCGAGGCGGTGGTGGATCTCTACCCCGGGACCAAGGTGACGATCGGGCCGCCGATCGAGTCCGGCTTCTACTACGACTTCGAGTTCCCGCCCGGCACCCGGATCACCGACGAGGACCTGCCGAAGATCGAGGCGGCGATGAAGGAGCACATCACCGCCGACGAGGAGTTCTCCCGCCGCGACGTCCCGGCGGCCGAGGCGATCGAGATCTTCCGTGCCCAGGACCAGGGCTTCAAGGTCGAGCTGATCGAGGACCTCGTCCGCGACGAGGGGGTGGAGACGGTCTCGCTCTACCGCAACGGCCCCTTCGAGGACCTCTGCCGCGGTCCCCACGGCCCCTCGACCGGCCGGATCAAGGCGATCAAGCTGAGCTCGGTGGCCGGCGCCTACTGGCGCGGCGACGAGCAGCGCGAGAGCCTCACCCGCATCTACGGCACCGCCTTCTTCTCGAACAAAGACCTCGAGGAGCACCTCGAGCGGATCGAGCAGGCCAAGGAACGCGACCACCGCCGCCTCGGCCCCCAGCTCGGCCTCTTCATGCTGCGCAAGGAGGCGCCGGGGATGCCGTTCTGGCTGCCGAACGGGACGACGCTGCTGCGGATCATCGAGGGCGAGGTCCGCGGCCAGCTGCGCAAGCGCGGCTACCAGGAGATCGCCACCCCGCAGGTGATGGACGAGGCGCTCTGGCACCGCTCCGGGCACTGGGACAACTACAAGGACGACATGTACTTCATGGAGGACGACGACCGCCGCTACGCGCTGCGGCCGATGAACTGTCCCGGCGCCTGCCTCGTCTACGGCTCCGACCGCCACTCCTACCGCGAGCTGCCGCTGCGGCTGGCCGAGTTCGGCCGCGTCTCCCGCAACGAGCGCGAGGGCGTCCTGCACGGCCTGCTCCGCGTCCGCGCCTTCACCCAGGACGACGCCCACGTCTACTGCACCGAGGAGCAGATCGGCGACGAGGTCGCCTCGATCTGCGAGGCGATCGACGAGCTCTACGCCGGCTTCGGCTTCGAGGACGTCCACGTCGAGCTCTCGACCCGGCCGGAGAAGTCGATGGGGAGCGAGGAGCAGTGGGCGAAAGCGGAGGCGGCGCTGGCCGAGGCGCTCGACAGCCAGGGGCGCGAGTACACGCTGAACCCCGGCGACGGCGCCTTCTACGGGCCGAAGATCGACTTCCACATCACCGACGCGCTCGGCCGCTCCTGGCAGTGCGGGACCTGTCAGCTCGACTTCCAGATGCCCGAGCGCTTCGACCTCTACTACACCGGTGCCGACGACGCCGCCCACCGGCCGGTGATGATCCACCGCGCCCTGCTCGGCTCGATGGAGCGCTTCGCCGGGATCCTGATCGAGCACTACGCCGGCCGCTTCCCGGTCTGGCTGGCGCCGGTGCAGGCGATCGTGCTGCCGATCTCCGACCGCCACAACGAGTACGGCCGCCGCGCCTTCGAGCAGCTGCGCGAACTCGGCGTCCGCGTCGCGATCGACGACCGTTCCGAGTCGATCGGCAAGAAGATCCGCGACGCCTCGACGATCGGGCTCTACCCCTACATGCTGGTGGTCGGCGACCGCGAGGAGGAAAACGGCGCCGTCTCCGTCCGCTCCCGCGCCGACGGCGATCTGGGGGAGACAGCGCTTGCCGAGTTCGCCGCTCGGGTCGAGACCGAGGCGGCCGAGCGCTGACCCTCTATACTGCGCCGAACTTGATCGCTGGCACGAAAAATCACCGCCGCCGCTGAGCGCCCCGTGCCTGCTTACCGTCTCGTCCTCTTGAAGTCCCGCCTCCGATAGTGCCGGTCCCTCGCAGGTTCGATCGGCGCCCCCCAGAGCGCGACACCACGCGGATCAACGAGCGGATCCGAGTCCCGAAAGTGCGCCTGATCGGCGCCGACGGCGAGCAGCTGGGGATCGTCGAGACCAGCGAGGCGCTGCGCCAGGCGCAGGAGGCCGACCTCGACCTGGTCGAGGTGGCGCCGAACTCGAAACCGCCGGTGACCCGCCTGCTCGACTACTCGAAGTACAAATACGAGCAGGAGCAGAAGCAGAAGGCCGCGCGCAAGCACCAGCAGCAGGTCAACGTCCGCGAAATCAAGCTGCGTCCGAAGATCGCGACCCACGACTACGAGACGAAGAAGGGCCACGTCGAACGCTTCCTCAAGCACCGCGACAAGGTCAAGGTCACGATCATGTTCCGCGGCCGCGAGCAGGCCCACCCGGAGCGCGGCCGGGACCTGTTGCAGAAGCTCTTCGAGGACCTCGACGGGCTGGCGGTGATCGAGTCGGCGCCGCTGCAGGAAGGGCGCAACATGAGCATGCTGCTCGGCCCCAGCAAAGAGGTCGACAAACTCGCCGGCGGCGATCAGGCCGACGCTGCGGCCGAGTCCGACTCGGCAGCCGACGCCTAGCCGAGGTCGTCCCCACTGGGGTGGGGAGAAAGTCGGAAGCGCTACGCGAGGATCACGTCGGCGATCCGCTCCGCTGCGTGCCCGTCCCAGAGGGGCGGCGGCTCCGACGGCGGCGCCCCGCTTTGCTCGGCCAGTGATTGCGGGATCCCGGCGATCGCCGCCGGGTCGAGCCCGAGCAGGGTGTTGGTGCCGGCGCGGATCGTCACCGGCCGCTCGGTGTTGTCGCGCAGGGTGAAGCAGGGGACGCCGAGGTAGGTCGTCTCCTCCTGGATCCCGCCGGAGTCGGTGAGGACGGCGCCGGCGTCGGCCACCAGCGAGAGGAAGTCGATGTAGCCGAGCGGGTCGGTCAGGAGGAGGCCGGGGGCATCGGGCTGGAGCCCCTCCATCATCTTGCGGGTGCGCGGGTGGACCGGGAAGACAACCGGCATCTGCCGTGCCAGGGTGGCGAGCTGGGCGACCGTCTCGCCCAGCAGCGGCCCGTCGACGAGGGCGGGGCGGTGGAGCGTGACCAGTACGTAGGAACCGGGCTCGACCCCTAGTCGCAGCGCCGACTCGGCGGTGGTGATGTGCGGCGACAGCGCCACCAGCGTGTCGATCATCGTGTTGCCGACCATGTGCACGCGCTCGTCGGGGATGCCTTCGGCGCGCAGGTTCTCCACCGCCTCGTCGCTGTGGAGGAAGAGCCACTCGGCGAAGCGGTCGGCGACGATCCGGTTCACCTCCTCGGGCATCGTCATGTCGAAGCTGCGCAGGCCCGACTCGATGTGGGCGACGGGGATCCCCATCTTCACCGCGGTCAGCGCCGCCGCCAGGGTCGAGTTGACGTCGCCCGGCACCATCACCAGGTCCGGCCGCTCCTCCAGCAGCACCGGCTCCAGCCGCTCCATCGTCCGCGCCGTCTGCGCCGCGTGGCTGCCGGAGCCGACCTCGAGCATGTGGTCGGGGGCGGGGACGCCGAGCTGCTCGAGGAAGATCTCCGACATCAGCCGGTCGTAGTGCTGGCCGGTGTGGACGATCGCGTGGCGGCCCTCCGGGTGGCGCTCGCGCAGGACGCCGATCACCGGGGCGGTCTTGACGAAGTTGGGCCGGGTCCCGACCACGTAGAGGATGCGCATCGCGGCGCCAGCGTACCCACGCGACAGGCGCCGCCCGCGCCCGCATCGCGTCGTCTGCTTCAATAGCGGACCCGATGCCGAAGATGAAAACCCATTCCGGCGCCAAGAAGCGCTTCAAGAAGACCGCGAAGGGCAAGCTCCGCGGCCGCCGCGCGTTCTCCAGCCACATCCTGGAGAAAAAGTCGCCGAAGCGGAAGCGGAAGATGGCGAAACCGGTGGAGATCTCGCCGAACGACGCCAAGAAGGTCCGGACCCTGCTCGGGGGCGGCAAGTGAGCCGCGTCAAGCGCAGCGTCCACGCGCGCAAGAAGCGCCGCAAGGTGCTGAAGGAAGCGAAGGGCTACTTCGGCCGCAAGCACTCCTCCTACCGCTTCGCCAAAGAGCAGGTGCAGCGGTCGGGGATGTACGCCTACCGCGACCGGCGCAACAAAAAGCGGACCTTCCGCCGCCTCTGGATCACCCGCATCAACGCCGCCGCGCGGCTCGAGGGCATGAGCTACTCGGAACTGATGCACGGCCTCAACAAAGCCGAAGTCGAGGTGAACCGGAAGATGCTGGCCGAGATCGCCGTCTCCGACCGCGACGCCTTTCGCCGATTTGTGGAGCTAGCCCGGGAGGGTGCGGCCGCCTGACGGCACACCGACATTCCTCTCTCCCGGGCGGGCCGAATTTCGGCCCGCTTTTTCGTTCCAGGAGAAGAAACCGCCGAGCAGAAGAGACAGATCTTCAAAACGAACCCAGATGATCGAAAGCCCCCACAACGAGAAGCTGAAGCTGGTCCGCAAGCTGCGCGAGCGCAAGCACCGCGCGCGCGAGGGCCTGTTCGCGAGCGAGGGCGAGGACCTGCTCGCAGCGGGACTGGCCGCAGGGGCCGAGCCACGGTTCGTGCTCGTCGCCGCCGGTTCCGGGCTCGAGGGCGAAGAGGTCGAGCCGGGGCTGCTGGCCGACGTCTCCACGCTCGGCTCCGGGACGCGGGTGATCGCGGTCTGGCCGCTGACTTGGGCCGACCGTACGCAGTTGTCCCCGCATACCGGGGACAACTGTCCCTGCATATACCTGCACGGCGTCGGTGACCCCGGCAACCTCGGCACGATCATTCGGACCACCGATGCGCTGATCGGCAGTCCGGTCGTTCTCGGACCAGGGTGCGCCGATCCGTACTCCCCGAAGGCCGTGCGCGCCAGCATGGGATCGATCTTCACTTCGCCGCCGACGAACGCCGGAATAGAGGAGACGCAGGAGCCTCGGGTTGCGCTCGTCGCGCACGGTGGAAAGGGACTCGATGCGATCACCGAGGCTGCGACCATCTGCCTCGGGGCCGAGCGGGAAGGCCTCCCGAATGAAGTACTCGACCTGTGCGACTACCAGATCACGATCCCGCTCCGGGAGGGCGGCCCGGACTCCCTCAACGTCGCCGCGGCGGCGGCGATCGCCGCTCAGCGGTTATCGTCGCTCGCCATGCCGGAGGCCCAGCCCGATGCTTGAGCGGATCGAGGAGATCAGGGCGGAGGCCGCCGCCGCGATCGAGGGCGCCTCGAGCAGCGCCGAGCTGGAGGAGCTGCGGGTCCGCTACCTCGGCCGCAAAGCCGAGCTGACGAGCGTCCTGCGCGGGATCGCCGAGCTGCCCCAGGAGGAACGGGGGCAGGTGGGTGGCGCCGCCAACCGCGCCCGCAAGGAGCTGGAGGCGCTGCTGGAGGCGAGCGCCGAGCGGCTCGACGCCTCCGAGCTGGAGGCGCAGCTGGCCTCCGACCGGATCGACGTCACCCTGCCCGGGGCACCCCCGCGTCCGGTCGGCCACCCGCACCTGATCGCCCGCACCACGCGCTTGATCGAGGACACGATGATCGGCCTCGGCTACCACGTCGCCGAAGGGCCGGAGATCGAGCACGACTACTACAACTTCACCGCCCTCAACCACCCGCCCGGCCACCCGGCGCGGATGCTCCAGGACACCTTCTACGTGCAGTCGCACCCCGACGTGCTGCTGCGCACCCACACCTCGCCGATGCAGGTGCGCTCGATGGAGGCGCAGCCGCCGCCGATCTTCGTCGTCGTCCCCGGCAAGGTCTACCGGCGCGACTCCGACGCCACCCACAGCCCGATGTTCCACCAGGTCGAGGGGCTGGCGATCGCCGAGGGGCTGACCCTCGCCGACCTGCAGGGGACGCTCCTGGCGATGTGCCGGGCGCTGTTCGGGCCCGACCGCGAGGTGCGCCTGCGGCCGCACTTCTTCCCCTTCACCGAGCCCAGCGTCGAGGTCGACGTCTCCTGCTTCCAGTGCGGCGGCAGCGGCACCCTGGCGGGCGGCGAGCGCTGCAACCTCTGCAAGGGCCAGGGCTGGATCGAGATCCTCGGCGCCGGCATGGTCGACCCCAACGTGCTCGGCTTCGTCGAGAGCCACGGCTACGACGCCGAGCGGGTTCAGGGCTTCGCCTTCGGGATCGGGGTCGAGCGGGTGGCGATGCTGCGCCACGGCGTCCCCGACCTGCGGCGCTTCTTCGACAACGACGTGCGGATGCTGGAGCAGTTCTCATGAGGTGTTGGGTATGAGAGCGCCTTACTCCTGGCTGCGCGAGTACTGCGACCCGGGTCTGGAGCCGGCGGAGCTGGCCGACCGGCTGGTGATGACCGGGACCGAGGTCGAGCGGCTCGACACGGTCGGGCCGTCCTCGGGCGAGGGCTTCGTCGTCGGCAAGGTGCTCGAGCGCGAACAGCATCCGAACGCCGACCGGCTCAGCGTCTGCCGGGTCGACACCGGCGACGGTGAGCGCACGATCGTCTGCGGCGCCCCCAACGTCGACGCCGGCCAGACCGTCGCCGTCGTCCTCCCGGGGGCGACGATGCCGGGCGGGATGAAGATCCGCAAGGCGAAGCTGCGGGGCGTCCCCTCCGAAGGGATGATCCTCTCGGCCGCCGAGCTCGAAGTCGCGGAGGAGGCCGACGGGATCATCGTCCTCGACGACGGGCCGGCGCCGGGCACGCCCCTGGCCGAGGTGCTGCCGCTGGGCGAGCCGGTGCTGGAGATCGAGGTCACGCCGAACCGGACCGACTGCTTCGGCGTCCACGGCGTCGCCCGCGAGGTCCACGCGATCACCGCCGCGCCGCTCGCCGCCGACCCCTGGGCCGAGGACGCAGCGGCCGAGGGGGAGGGCGAGGCATCCGACTACGGCTCGGTCACGGTCGAGGTGCCGGAGCTCTGCCCGCGCTTCACCGCCCGCGTCTTCACCGACGTCGAGATCGGTCCCTCGCCGCTGTGGCTGCAGGCGCGGCTGGCGGCGGCGGGCCAGCGGCCGATCAACAACGTCGTCGACATCACCAACTACGTGATGCTGCTGACCGCGCAGCCACTGCACGCCTTCGACCTCGACAAGGTTCCCGGCGGCGAGCTGATCGTCCGCACCGCCGGCGAGGGGGAGAAGATGACCACCCTCGACGGGGTCGAGCGGACCTTCGACGCCGAGACCGTCCTCGTCTGCGACCGCGACGGCCCCTCCGGGATCGCCGGGATCATGGGCGGCCAGCGCTCCGAGGTCTCCGCGCAGACGACGCGGGTCCTGCTCGAGGTCGCCTGCTGGAAGGGGACCAACATCCTCCGCACCTCGCGGCTGCTCGGCCTCCGCTCGGAGGCCTCCTCCCGCTTCGAGAAAGGGCTGCACCCGGCGCTCTGCCTGCGGGCGCAGCGGATCGCCTCGCGGCTGCTGGTCGAGCTCTGCGGCGCCAAGCTGGTGCCGGGGACGATCGACGTCGCCGCCGAGATCCCCGAGCCGCACCGCCTGCGGCTGCGGGCGAGCCGGGTCAAAGGGCTGCTGGGGATGACGATCTCGCAGGAGGACCAGAAGACCTACCTGGAGCGGCTTGGCTTCGAGGCCGCGGCCGACGGCGAGGACCTCGAGGTCGTCGTCCCGCCCGACCGCCACTTCGACGTCACCCGCGAGGCCGACCTGATCGAGGAGGTGGCGCGGGTCCACGGCCTCGACGAGCACCTGCCGACCACCCTGCCCTCGACCGGCACCGCCGTCGGCGGCCTCAGCCGCGAGCAGCGGCTGCGGCGCCGCGCCGAGGACGCGCTTCGCGACCTCGGCTTCGACCAGGCCGTCGGCTGGAGCTTCGCCGATCCCGGCGAGGCCGAGCGCCTGCGCATCCCCGCAAGCGATCCGCGGTCGCAGCCGGTCCTGCTCGCCAACCCGCTCTCCGAGGAGCAGTCGGCGATGCGGACGACCCTGCTCGGCTCCCTGCTCGACATCGCCGCCCGCAACGCCGCCCGCGGCGCCGGCAGCCTGGCGCTGTTCGAATCCGCGCGCGTCTACCTGCAGGAATCGTCGACGGGACAAAAACCGACCGATGTATCCGGAAATCGGCCCGTCGACACGTTGGCGGGGCACTTTGCCGGTGATCAGCCGGCGCCGTTTGCCGAGCCGCACCGGTTTGCGGGGATCGCGGTGGGGGCGCTGGCGCCGCCCTCGTGGCGGGGCGGCGGCGAGGCAGCCGACTTCTTCGCGGTCAAGGGCGTCCTCGAAGCGCTTGCGACCCAGTTGGGAACCCAGCTCGAGTTCGCGCCGGCGGAGGAGCCGTTCCTGCACCCGGGCCGCGCGGCGGTCGTCTCCGTCGACGGCACCCCCGCCGGCTGGCTCGGCGAGGTGCACCCGCTGGTCTGCCGGACCTGGGACCTCGACGCCGCCGTCGCCTTCGAACTGGAGGCGGCACCGCTGGTCGCGGCGGCGACGCTCGGCGAGGAGTCCTACGAGGACGTGACCACCTTCCCGGCCGTCTACCAGGATCTGGCGGTGGTCGTTCCGGCCGACGTTGCCGCCAGCGAGGTACGGCAGGCTGTCCTCGGAGGCGGCGGCGACCTCCTCCATTCGGCCGAGGTCTTCGACCTCTTCGAAGGCGAGCAGCTCGGCGAGAACCGCAAGAGCCTGGCGCTGAACCTCGAGTTCCGCGCCGCGGATCGCACGCTCACCGACGACGAGGTCGCCGGCCTGCGCGAGGCGATCAAGGCGAAGCTGAGTGAGATCGGAGGGACCCTCCGTGAGTAAGCGTGTGCTGGTCGCCGGCGCCTCCGGCTTCACCGGAGCGCTGGCAGCGCAGATCGTCTGGGATCACCCCCAGCTGGAGCTGGTCGCTGCCACGTCCCGCAGCGATGTCGGCAAGCGCCTGGATCAGCTCTACCCGCGCTACCGGGTGCCGATCGAGCTGACCGAGCTCGACCCCGAGCGGGTCGAGGGGATCGACGCCGCGATCGTCGCCTACCCGCATGGCGCCGCCGCGCCGACCGTCGCCGCCCTGCGCGAGCAGGGGATCCTCGTCGTCGACCTCTCCGCCGACTTCCGCCTCCGCGACCCCGAGACCTACGCGCGCTGGTACGGCGAGCACGGCGCCCCGGAGCTCTTCGGCACCGGCGTCTACGGCCTCACCGAGCTCTACCGCGACCAGCTGCGCGAGGCAGAGCTCGTCGCCACCCCCGGCTGCTACCCGACCGCGAGCGTGCTGGCGCTGGCGCCGCTGGCCGAACAGGGGCTGCTCTCGGAGGTCTTCGTGGCGGCGATGCAGGGCACCTCGGGCTACGGGCGCAGCAGCGACGACCTCGTCCACTTCTCGGCGATGACCGAGAACGCCTTCCCCTACAAGACCGAGGGGCACCGGCACCGGCCGGAGATCGAGCAGGAGCTGGCCGCGCTCGGCAGCCCGGCGCCGGTCACCTTCGTCCCGCACCTGCTGCCGCTCGACCAGGGCGAGCTGGCGACCTGCTTCGCCTCGCTGAGCGAGCCGACCTCGAAGGAAGCGATCCGCGACCTCTACGCGAAGCGCTACGGCGAGGAGCCCTTCGTCCACGTCCTCGACGGGCCCCCGAACCTCCGCGCGGTCCGCGATACGAACGAGTGCCACGTCTACGTCACCGTCGAGGAGCGGGGGAGGGTGATGGCCTTCGCCGCGATCGACAACATCTGGAAGGGCGCTTCCAGTCAGGGCGTGCAGAACCTCAACCTGATGCTGGGCTTGGATGAGACGGAGGGGCTCCTGTGAGCGAGTCGACCACCAGCTCCTTCTTCCGCTCGCGCTGGGTCGAGGCTCCGGTCGACGTCGAGGAGCTCGATCCCACCCGGCTTGCCCCCGGCTTCCGCGCCGGCGGCGCCCACTGCGGGCTGAAGGGCGGCGGCCGCACCGACGTCGGCCTGATCGTCTGCGACGCCGAGGAGGTCAGCTCGGCCCTGCTGCTGACCCGCAACGCCTCGGCGGCGGCGCCGATCCGGGTCTGCCGCGAGCGCTGCGACGCCGGCCGGATCCGCGCCGCGGTCGTCAACAGCGGCAACGCCAACGCCGAGACCGGCGAGCAGGGCTTCGCCGACGCGCTGGCGATGTCGGAGGTGGCGGCGCAACAGCTGGGGCTGGAGCAGCCGCAGGTCGCGGTCGCCGAGACCGGCACGATCGGCGTGCCGCTGCCGGTCGACGCCGTCCTCGTCGGCATCGCCGAGGCCGCCTCCAGCCTCCGCGGCGACGGCGGCACCGCCTTCTCCGACGCGATCCTCACCACCGACCGCTGGCCGAAGCGCTGCACCCTGCGGGCCGGCGGCGTGACGCTTTCCGCCCAGGCGAAGGGAGCGGGGATGATCGAGCCGAACATGGCGACGATGCTCTGCTTCGTCCAGACCGACGCCGTCGTCGAGGACGCCGACGCGCGCCTGCGCGCCGCGGTCGACGCCTCCTTCAACCGGATCACCGTCGACGGCCAGATGAGCACCAACGACACGGTCCTGCTGCAGGCCTCCGGCGCCTCCGGGCAGCCGCTGCCCGAGGGCCTGCTGGAGGCGGTCCTGCTCCAGCTGGCGATCGAGATCGTCCGCGACGGCGAGGGCGCCGCCCGCACCGCCCGGATCGAGGTCGCCGAGGCGGCCACGCAGGCCGAGGCCGAGCGGGTCGCCCGCGCGATCGCCAACTCGCCCCTGGTGAAGACGGCGCTGTTCGGCCGCGACCCCAACTGGGGCCGGATCGCGCAGGCCGCCGGCGCCGCCCTCGCCGGCGAGGAGCTGCCGGAGCTCGGCGCCGAGGCGATCGACGCCGCCGAGCTTGGCGCCGACGTCGAGGAGGCCGAGATCGGCCTGCGCCTTGGCCGCGGCAACCACGGCGCCCACGTCTGGTTCTCCGACCTCGGCTACGACTACGTGAAGCTGAACGCCGAATACACGACGTGAACGACGACATCAACACCCATCAGGACAGCAGCGTCGCCACCCTCCTCGAGGCGCTTCCCTACATCCGCGAGTTCCACGGCCGCACCGTGGTGATCAAGTACGGCGGCGCGGCGATGCGCGACGAGGGGCTGCGGGAAGCGTTCGCGACCGACGTCGTCCTGCTCAAGTACGTCGGCCTCAACCCGATCATCGTCCACGGCGGGGGCCCCGAGATCACCCGCTACATGGAGCGGCTCGACCTCGAGGTCCGCTTCCACGAGGGCCTGCGGGTCTCCGACGCGGAGACGGTCGAGGTGGCGAAGATGGTCCTGGTCGGCAAGCTCAACTCGGAAATCGTCCAGCGGCTGAACCGCCACGGGCAGGCGGCGGTCGGCCTCTCCGGCGAGGACGGCACCCTGTTCGAGGTCTCCCCGGTCGCCAACGCCGAGCAGGTCGGCTTCGTCGGCGCGATCGAGCGGGTCGACGTCGACGTCCTCAACCACATCGCCGCCGACTACATCCCGGTGATCGCCTCCTCGGCCTCGGACCGCAGCGGCCAGTCCTACAACGTCAACGCCGACGAGGCCGCGGGCAAGGTTGCGGCGGCGATCGGCGCCCACAAGGCGATCTTCCTCACCGACGTCGAGGGCTGGCTCGCCGACCCCGACGACGAGGCGTCGCTGATCTCCCGCGCGACCGTCGAGGAGGTCGACGGGAAACTGCCGAGCCTGGAGGGGGGGATGCGGCCGAAGCTGCAGGCCTGCGTCGACGCGATCCGCGGCGGCGCCCAATCCGCCCACATCATCGACGGCCGGGTCCCGCACAGCCTCCTGCTCGAGCTCTTCACCGATGCCGGCATCGGCACGATGGTCACCCCGTGAGCACTGCCGAGCAGATCGGCCTGGAGGCGGCGCGGGCGCTCGAGGAGCGCTACTTGATGCGGACCTACAAGCGGGCCCCGGTGGACTTCGTCCGCGGCGAGGGGGCGCTGCTCTGGGACGCCGAGGGCAAGCGCTACCTCGACTTCCTCACCGGCATCTCGGTCTGCTCGGTGGGCCATTGCCACCCGGAGGTGGTCAAGGCCGTACAGGAGCAGTCCGAGCGGCTGATGCACGTCTCCAACCTCTTCTACACCGAGCCGATGGCGCGCCTCGCCGAGCGGCTCTCGGAGTCGAGCCTCGGCGGTCGCGTCTTCTTCGCCAACTCGGGCACCGAGGCGAACGAGTGCGCGATCAAGATCGCCCGCAAGCACGCCCACCGGCGCGGCGTCTCCGAACCGGAGATCGTCAGCTTCGAGAGCGATTTCCACGGCCGTACCTACGGGTCCCTCTCGGCGACCCCGGGGTTGGCGGCGAACGAGGCGCTGGGGCCGATGCTGCCGGGGTTCCGCGCCGTCCCCCGCAATGACGCCACCGCCCTGCGCGAGGCGGTGGGGGAGCGCACCGCCGCCGTCCTGATCGAGCCGATCCAGGGCGAGTCCGGCGTCTTCCCGATCGGCGAGGAGGTGCTGCTGGCGGCGCGCGAGGCCTGCGACGAGGTGGGCGCGCTGCTGATCTTCGACGAGATCCAGACCGGCGTCGGCCGCACCGGCTCGCTTTGGGCGTACGAGCAGACGCCGGTCCGGCCGGACGTCCTCACCAGCGCCAAGGCGCTCGGCGGCGGCTTCCCGATCGGCGCCTGCATCACCGCCCCCATCGCCGCCGAGGTCCTCGAGCCGGGGGACCACGGCTCGACCTTCGCCGGCGGTCCCGTCGCCACCGCTGCGGCGCTCGCCGTCCTCGACGTCGTCGACGACCCGGTGCTGCTGCGGCAGGTGCGGGAGCTGGGCGCCTACCTCTGCCAGGGGCTGGAGCAGCTCGAGGGCGTGCGCGAGACCCGCGGCCGCGGCCTGATGGTGGGCGTGGGGCTGGAGGAGGGGATCGACGCCGCCGCGGTCGGCGCCGACCTGCTCGAGCGCGGCCTGGTCGTGAACGCCCCCCGTCCCGACACCCTGCGCCTGCTGCCGCCGCTGGTGATCGATTCCGACCACGTCGACCTCGCGGTTGGCCTGATCGGCGAATCGCTTCTAGGCTTCTCGGCGAGATGAGCGGTCTCGGCAAACCCAGCGACATCTCCAGGAAGCAGCAGGAGCTGCGCGCGACCACCGCCCAGCGCCTCGAGGCGATCGTCGAGGCGGCGGAGCGAGCCGCCGAAGGCGTGATCGACGATGCCGAAGCGCAGGCGCGGCGCTATTTGGCGCAGGCGCTGGCCGAGGCCGACCGCCTCGCCGCCAGCCGCAACGACGACGTTTCCGACCTGATCGATTCGCTGCTCGGACAGACGCTCTCCCTGCGCCAGGAGGCCGAACGGCTGCAGGCGACCCTGGAGGAGGCGCGGGCCCGGATCGAGAGCGAAGAGCAGCCGCCGTCGTCCGAGAAGCTCGAAGAGCCGGGGGAGCCCGAAGAGCCTGCGGAGTCGCGGGGGCCGCGCTTGCGGATGGTCGCCAGCGAGGAGGGGTCGGCGGAGGGAATTCCGAGTGCGCGCTCGGACTCCGCCGGCGCCCGGCTGCTGGCGACCCAGATGGCGATCTCCGGCAGCAGCAGGGAGGAGATCTCCCACCGGCTCAGAAACGGTTTCGAGATCGAGGACGCCGACGCGATTCTCGACGCGATTCTCGGACCGGAAGAGCACTAGGCAGCCATGCACGAGGACCCGACTCGACTGATGGGACCGGAAGATCGCGGTCCCGGCGGCCGCGGCCCGGACGGGGGGCGGCCGCGCGGAAACATGCGGCTGCTGATCGCCGGCCTGATCGCGGTGATCGTCGGTCTCCTGATCGCGATTGCCGTGATCGCCAGCAGCGACGGCGATGGCGGCGATACGACCGCGCCCAGCGTCGAAACCACCACGACCGAGCCGACGACCACCACCGACAGCTCGACGACGACGGAATCGACGACGACCACCGACACGACCGAAGAAGAACCGACGGTCGAAGAAGACGAAGAAGCGCCCGAAGAAGAACCGGAAGAAGTTCCGCCGCCCGAAGAAGAAGGCGGCGCGGGCGGCATCGAAGCCCCCTAGCGACCGGCAGGACCCCACGCGGGCCGGCGTGCGAGACTTCCGCCCGCGTGAGCTCGCAACCTCCACATTCACAGCCCACCGCCAGCTACGAGGCGGACCCCGAGAGCGTCCACCGGGTGCTGCTGCTCTACTCGGGCGGGCTCGACACCAGCGTGATGCTGAAGTGGATCCAGGACCACTACGAGGCCGAGGTCGTCTGCCTCACCGTCAACCTCGGCCAGCCGGGCGAGGACTACGACGTGATCGAAGCCAAGGCGCTGCAGCTGGGCGCCCTCGAGTGCCACGTCGTCGACGCCCGCGAGCGCTTCGCCACCGAGTTCGTGGCGCCGGCGATCAAGGCGAACGCGGTCTACGGCAACGGCTACCCGCTCTTCACGGCGCTCGGGCGCCCGCTGATCGCCCAGCTCGCGGTCGAGTACGCGCGCCAGAGCGGCTGCGACACGATCGCCCACGGCTGCACCGGCAAGGGCAACGACCAGGTCCGGATCGAGGCCACGGTCGCGACCCTCGCGCCGGAGCTGAAGATGATCGCGCCGGTCCGCTCCTGGGCGATGGGGCGGGAGGAGGAGATCGCCTACGCCCGCGAGAACGGCATCCCGGTCAAGGGCGGGACCGAGGTCGCCCCCTACTCGATCGACGACAACCTCTGGGGGCGCTCCTCGGAGGGTCGCTGGATCGAGGAGCTCGACCACGCGCCCGAGGACGACGTCTTCCAGCTCGTCACCCGCCCCGAGGAGGCGCCGGACGAGGCGGAGGTCGTCACCGTCGGCTTCGAGGCGGGAGTGCCGGTCTCGCTCAACGGCGAGCGCCTCGGCCTCGTCGAGCTGCTGGAAAAAGCGGCCGAGATCGGCTGCCGCCACGGCGTCGGCATCGTCGATCACATCGAGGACCGGATCGTCGGCCTCAAGGTCCGCGACATCTACGAGGTCCCGGCGGCGGCGATCGTCCTCGCCGCCCACGACGAGCTGGAGCGCCTGGTCGGGACGATCCACCAGAACCAGTTCAAGCCGGCTCTCGACCAGAAGTGGGGGTACCTGGTCTACGCGGGCCTCTGGTGGGAGCCGCTGCGCAGCGACCTCGACGCCTACATGGACGCGGTCAACGCCCAGGTCAGCGGCGAGATCGGCCTGTGGCTGTTCAAGGGCAGCGTCCGGGTCGTCACCCGCTCTTCGCCCAATGCCGTCTACGACGCCGAGCTGGCGACCTTCGCCGAGTCCGGCGGTCTCTTCGACCAGAACGCCTCGCCGGGCTTCATCGAGCTCTGGTCGCTGCAGTCGCGGATGGCGCACCGCCTCCGCCAGCGAGGGGAGGGCTGATGTACAACCGGCTCGGCAAGGCCTCGATCAGGTTCGCCTTCCGCTACGTGCGGCGGCGCTACCGCCGCCAGGCGCGGATCGCGCTGGGCCTGGGGGTCGCCGCGGTCGCGGCCGGTGTCGCCTACCTGGCCACCCGCGAAGTCCCCGAAGGCTGAGCAGTCGCGCAAGTTCTCTTGCGGGTTATCGTCGACTTGCAGGGATTTTGAGCCCGGCTCGCTAGCCTCAGCCGCCTCGTGCGGCCGCTCGGGCTCAGAAAGGATCTCCTCGGGATCGGCGCCGCGGCGCTGCTCTGCGCGCTGCTCGCAGCCCTCCTCCTCACCGCCGGCAAAGCCGGCGCGACCGAGGCTGAGAAGCTGGAAGCGAAGCTGGCGGCGGCGCGGGACGATGCCGGCGCTCTGGCTGCCGAGCTGCAAACGACCACGGCTGAGCTGGCGAGCGCCGAAGCCGAAGCCAAGCAGGCGGCGGCTCGCGAGGAAGAGCTCAGCGGTCTGCTGGTCGAAGGCCGGGAGCGCGCCGCCGAGCTGGCGCACAAGCTGAAGGCGACCCAGCGCCGGCTGGCGGTGGAGAAAGCGCGTCTGCGGCGTTCGCGGGCGGTGCTGGCCCGGCGGCTGGTGGCGATCTACGAGAGCGGCACCCCCGACACCGCGAGCCTCGTCCTCGGCGCCAGCGACTACGAGGACTTCGTCGCCCAGACCGACTACCTGCGGGCGATCTCAGAAGCCGACAGCGCCCTCGCCGACCGGGTCGCCGAAGTGCGGGCGGACGTCCATCGCCAGGTGCTGAAGGTCGCCGACCTGAAGGCGGAGGCGATCGCCTACGACGAACGACTCGAAGCCGCGAAGGCGGAAATCGGGGAAGTTCGTGCCGCCGCGCAGGCCTCGGCGGCGCACCTGCAGTCGCTCAGCGCCAGCCGCGAGGCCTCGCTGGCGACGCTCAAATCCGACATCGCCACTTGGGTCGAGGAGATCCAGGAAGCCCGCCTCGCCGAATCCGAAGCCGAGGCCGAAGAAGAAGTCGGGCGCTGGCTCGGCGGGCCCTACTCGATCCCGACCTACATCGTGATGTGCGAGTCGGGCGGCAACTACAGCGCCCTCAACCCCTCCAGCGGGGCGGGCGGGGCCTACCAGATCCTGCCCTCGACCTGGGAACTGTACGGCGGCAAGGGCGAGCCCCAGAATGCCCCCAAGGCCGAACAGGACCGGATCGCGGCCGAAATCTGGGCCGACTCCGGCCCCAGCGCCTGGGTCTGCGCCTAAGTCACGAAGTCACGCGGAAGGCTCTCCAGAGAATTTGCGTTCTGCGCGCCACTGTAGACAGTTGACTTCATATGGTTGCCTGCATGGCAGTCATGGCAAGGGAAGCATGGACCGACGAGCGATTGGACGACCTCAATGCGAAGGTCGACAAGGGCTTCGACGAGGTCAAAGGGGAAGTTCGCGAGCTTCGGAGCGAGATGAATTCCCGCTTCAACTCCGTCGAAGGGCGTTTCGACTCCATCGAAGGGCGTTTCAACTCCGTTGAAGGGCGCTTCAACGCGATCGACGCCCGCTTCGACGCCCTGCAGCGGACGATGGTGCTGGGCGTCGTCAGCATGAGCGCGACCCTCGTCGGTGCGCTGCTCGTCATTCAGCTCTGAACTAGCGCGGAAGTAGCGCAAAAGCTCGCGAGAGCGTGCCGGGTCCGTCATGCCCGCTTGGCATGATCGACGGACGCATGAGCGCTGCCTCGGCCGTACATCTCCACGCCCACAGCGAGTACTCGCTGCTTGATGGCGCCTGCAAGATCGACGCGATGGCGGCGCGGGCGGCGGAGCTCGATCAGCCGGCCCTCGGCCTCACCGACCACGGCGTCATGAACGGCGCCGTCGACCTCTACAAGGCCTGCGAGAAGCACGGGATCAAACCGATCGTCGGCCTCGAGGCCTACCTCGTCGACGACCGCCACGCGATCAAGGAGCAGACGCGCTACGAGCGCAACCACCTGACCCTGCTGGCGGAGAGCGACCAGGGCTTCTCGAACCTGGTCAAGCTCACCTCCGCCGGCTTCCTCGAGGGCTTCTCGCGCGGCAAGGCCAACGTCGACATGGAGCTGCTGTCCCGGCACGCCGAGGGCGTGATCGTCCTCACCGGCTGCCTGCAGTCCCGCTTCTGCCGCCGCCTCGTCGAAGAGCGCGACGACGACGCCCGCGCCCACCTCGATGACCTGATCCAGGCCTTCGGCCCCGAGCAGGTCTACTTCGAGGTGCAGAAGAACGGGATCGCCGAGCAGGACAAGGCAAACGAGGGAATCGCCCGCTTCGCCCGCGAGCTGGGGCGGCCGCTGGTCGGGACCGCCGACGTCCATTACCTGCGGCGCGAGGATTTCGACAACCACGCGGCGCTGCTCTGCGTGCAGACCAAGTCGACCCTGCAGATGCCGAAGATGAGCTTCGACACCAACGAGTTCTACATCAAGAGCAACGAGGAAATGGCGGCCTCCTTCGCCGAGTGGCCGGAGGCGGTGCCGACCACGCTGGAGATCGCCGAGCGCTGCAAGATCGAGATCGAGCTCGGCAAGCTGCTGCTGCCGCGCTACCCGGCTCCGGACGGCGAGGAGCCCGAGGCGATGCTGCGACGGATCGCCGCCGACGGCCTCCGCGCCCGCTATGGGGACCCGCCGCCGGCGGAGGCGGTCGAGCGCCTCGAGTTCGAGCTCGGCGTGATCGAGGAGATGGGCTTCTCCTCCTACTTCCTGATCGTCTGGGACTTCGTCCGCTACGCGAAGGAAAACGGGGTCGCCGTCGGGCCCGGCCGTGGCTCGGCCGCCGGCTCGATTGTCTCCTACAGCCTCAACATCACCGATCTCGACCCGCTCGCCAACGATCTCCTCTTCGAGCGCTTCCTCAACCCCGGCCGCAAATCGATGCCGGACATCGACATCGACTTCTCGGTCCGCGGCCGCGAGCGGATGATCCGCTACGTAGGCGAGAAATACGGCCGCGAGTCGGTCGCCCAGATCATCACCTTCGGCAAGATGGCCCCGCGCGCCGCCACCCGCGACGCCGCCCGCGTCCTCGGTTTCGACTACGCCACCGGCGACCGACTCGCGAAGCAGATCCCGGAGCCGATCATGGGTCGCAACCCCTCCTTCGAGGAGTGCCTCCGCTCCGGCCAGGAGCTGCGCCGCACCTACGACTCGGACGCGGACGCAAAGAAAATCCTCGACGTCGCCCAGGGCCTCGAGGGGATCATCCGCAACAACTCGATCCACGCCGCCGCGGTCGTCATCGCCGACCGCCCCCTGCACGAGATCGTCCCCCTGCAGCTGGCGGAGGACCGCAGTGCCCCGGCCGCGAGCAACGGCTCCGGCAAGCCCGAGCGCCAGTACAAGATCGTCACCCAGTACTCGATGGGGCCGATCGAGGAGATCGGGCTGCTGAAGATGGACTTCCTCGGCCTTCGCAACCTCGACGTGATCGAGGACGCGATCGAGATCATCGAGCGCTCGCGGGGGGTCAAGCTGGACATGGCCGAGATCCCGATGGACGACGCGAAGACCTTCGAGATGCTCGCCAAAGGCGACTCCACCGGCGTCTTCCAGCTCGAGTCCGAGGGCATGCGGGAGGCGATGAAGAAGGTGCGCCCGAGCGAGTTCGACGACATCGTCGCCCTCGTCTCCCTCTACCGACCGGGGGCGATGGACTACATCCCCGCCTACGCCAAGGGCAAGCGCAACCCCGCGGCGATCACCTACCCCGATCCGCGCCTGCGCCCGATCACCGAGCCGACCTACGGCTGCGTCCTCTACCAGGAGCAGCTGATGGAGATCGCCAAGCAGATGGCCGGCTTCAGCCCCGCCGAGGCGGACGACCTGCGCAAGGCGATCGGCAAGAAGAAGCGCGACCTGATGGCGACGATGAAGACCAAATTCCTCGAAGGGATGAAGGCTTCGAACACCGCCGACAAGGTTGGCGCCGACCTCTGGGGGCTGATGGAGAAGGCCGCCGACTACTCCTTCAACAAGTCCCACGCCGCCTGCTACGCGCTGATCTCCTACCGCACCGCCTATCTCAAGGCCAACTACCCGGCCGAGTACATGGCGGCGGTGATCTCCTCGGTGATGAACACCAAAGACAAGGTGCCCTTCTTCGTCAACCGCTGCGCGGAAATGGGGATCGACGTCCTTCCGCCCGACGTCAACTCCTCCGGCCACAGCTTCGTCGTCTCCGAAAACGCGATCCGCTTCGGCCTCGACGCGGTCAAGAACGTCGGCCACGCGGCGGTGGAGGCGATCCTCCGCGCCCGCGAGGAAAAGCCGATCGAGTCGATCTGGGACTTCTGCGAGCGGGTCGACAGCCGCGCCGTCAACAAACGCGCGATCGAATGCCTGGTCAAGTGCGGCGCCCTCGACTCCACCGGCGACAGCCGCAAGGGGATGCTGGAGACGCTGCCGGCGGCGCAGTCGGCCGGGCAGAAGGCGCAGGAGGATGCGCAGCTGGGGCAGGGGTCGATCTTCGACTTCGGCGACGGGGCCGGGGGAGAGGCGCAGGCGCAGGCCCATCACCGGCCGCCGATTCCCGCTGCCGAGTACGACCGCGCCGAGATGCTGGCGATGGAGAAGGAGACGCTCGGCACCTACCTCTCCTCGCACCCGCTGACGGAAGTGGGGCCGGCGCTGCGGGCGCGGGTCGACTGCAGCCTCGCCCAGCTGAGCGGCAAACCCGACGGCGCCTGGGTGACCGTCGGCGGGATCGTCGTCGACTGCAAAAAGATCCGCACCAAGAGCGGCAACCAGATGATGTTCGCCACCCTCGACGACGTCGAGGGCCAGGTCGAGATGCTCGTCTTCAAGGCCGACCAGGCCGAGAGCGCCGCGGTGATCCAACCCGACGCGATCGTCCTCGTCCGCGGTCGCCTCGACCACAAGGACCGAGGGGAGACGAAGCTGGTCGTGCAGGAGGCCCAGCGGTTCGAGCCCGACCAGGCCGAGATCGCCAGCGCGGCGAAGACCGCGCAGAAGGTGACGCCGCTCCTCAGCGGACCGCTGCAGGTTGCAATCGACGTCGACAAGCTCGGCCGACCGGGCCTGATGGAGGAGTTGAAGTCGCTCTTCGAGGATCACAAAGGAGAGGCCGACGTCCACCTGGTGATGCAGACCAGCGAAGGTCCGAAGAAGCTGAAGATCGGCGACGGATATCGGGTCCAGGTCTCGCCGCACCTCCGCTACGAGATCAACCAACTGTTGGGTCCCGACGCGCTGGCCGCCTAAACTTCTCCAATGACTGCAACGCGCACCACGGTCGGCGAGTGCCGCCAGTGCCGCTCCTTCTGCGACAAGATGGTCGAGCCGCGCGGTTGCATCGAGATCGGCTGCCGTTTCCTCTACAGCTTCATCGACCGCCTCACCGGCGATCAGTACGTCGGCTGCATGCAGGAGGTCTACGCCGCGGAGGTCGAGCTCTCGGCGGTGCTCGAGCCCGATGGCTTCGGCGGCGTGAAGATGACCGGCGAGCCGCTGCCCCACTGCCAGTTCTCGGTCGAGCGGGCCTACGAGGGCGCGGGCGAGTCATACGGCTGCGTCAACCGGCGCTTTTTCGACTGCACCGACGAGGGCAGCGAGGGGCTGCGGGCCTTCGATCTGCGCGACGTCTGAGCCTCTTCACGGTTCGTGACACGACATCGTTCCGTGTAGACTTCGCCGCCATGGCTGATTCCTCCGTCGCCGACGTCGACGCCCAAGCGCTGCTCGACGAGGCCAACAGCACTGCCGGCGAGCAGGGCGAACCGAAGTTCACGCTCGAGCTCAACCAGGACCAGAAGGACATCCGCGAGTGGGTGCACGGGTTCGCCGAGGGCGTCGTCCGCCCCGCCGCCGAGGAGTGGGACGAGCGCGAGGAAACCCCGTGGCCGGTGATCCAGGAGGCCGCCAAGATCGGCCTCTACAGCTTCGAAGCGATGGGCCAGTTCTGGGCCGACGAGACCGGCCTCACGCTCCCGCTCGCCAACGAGGAGCTGTTCTGGGGCGACGCCGGCATCGGCATGGCGATCATGGGCACGACCCTCGCGGTCGCCGCGATCTTCGGGCAGGGGACCCCGGAGCAGATGGGGGAGTGGATCCCGCAGTGCTTCGGCACCCCGGATGACGTCAAGCTCGCCGCCTTCTGCGCCTCCGAGCCGGATGCGGGCTCCGACGTCTCCGGCATCCGCACCACCGCCAAGTACGACGAGGCAAAGGACGAATGGGTGCTCAACGGCCAGAAGGCCTGGGCGACCAACGGCGGCATCGCCAACGTCCACGTCGTCATCGCTTCGGTCGATCGCGAGCTCGGCTCGCGCGGCCACGCCGCCTTCGTGATCCCGCCCGGCACCAAGGGCTGCGAGCAGGGCGCGAAGGTGAAGAAGCACGGCCTCCGCGCTTCCCACACCGCCGACGTCCACCTCGACGACTGCCGCGTCCCCGGCTCCTGCCTGCTGGGTGGCAAAGAGAAGCTCGACGAACGCCTGGCGCGGGTCCGCGAAGGCAAGAAATCGAAATCGCAGGCGGCGATGCAGACCTTCGAGGCGAGCCGGCCGACCGTCGGCGCGCAGGCGCTCGGCATCGCCCGGGCCGCTTACGAGTACGCCCTCGACTACGCCAAAGAGCGCGAACAGTTCGGCAAGAAGATCGTCGAGAACCAGTCGATCGCCTTCGACCTGGCCAACATGAAGCTCGAGATCGACGCCGCCCGGCTGCTCGTCTGGCGCGCTGCCTGGATGGGCCGCAACGGCCACAAATTCGAAAACGCCGAGGGCTCGATGTCGAAGCTGAAGGCCGGCGAGGTCGCCGTCTGGGTGACCGAGCGGGCGATCCAGATCCTCGGCGGCAACGGCTACACCCGCGAGTTCCCGGTCGAGCGGATGCACCGCGACTCGAAGATCTACACGATCTTCGAGGGCACCTCAGAGATTCAGCGCCTGGTCATCTCGCGCGCGATCTCCGGCTTCCACATCAAATAGAGACTTACGGCGGGAGAGCAAGGGCCGGCGCAGGAGCGCGCGGCCCTTGTCGCCTGCCCTGGTTTGGGGAGGGAGTCTTCGGCTCTCCTCTCTTCAGCGAGTCCGCGCCAGTGTCCGCATAGCGGACTCTCTCGCGGACTCGCTGATAAGCGTCCTGCAGAAGCCCTCGGAGGAGGGTGCCGGTGTCCCTCGGAGGAATGTTCGGTTGCTCCTATGTCAAGCGACCGCCGCAATCTGCGGTGCCGTGGAGCCTCTCTGAGGATTGACGGGGTTGCTCTGGGATAGATCAATTTCAGATTCAACCAACAGCTTCCAGACCCGACGGGCGAGGTGGCGCTTGAGGCAGCGCAGCGCTTCCAGCCTTGACTTTCCCTCGGCCTGCTTTCGCGCGAGGAATTCCTGCGCCGGCGGGTGGACCCGGCCCTGGCAGACGGCGATGCGGTGCAGGGCGCAGTTCAGCTGGCGGTTGCCGCCGCGGTCGAGGCGGTAGCGGGTGCGCTTGCCTGAGGAGGCGGGAACGGGGGCGACTCCCGCCAGGCGGGCGAACTTCGCATCGGAGCTCAGTCGACCGGCTCCGGCGGTCTCGGCGATCAGCTTGGCGGCGGTGAGAACGCCGCAGCCCTTGAGCGCCAGCAGCGCCGGGGCCTGCTCTTCGACCAGAGCCGCGATCTCGGCTTCGAGTTCCTCGGCGCGGCGGGTGCGCCGGCGGATCTCGACCACCAGCTCGCGGGCGATCCGCACGCGAGCGCCCTGCTCGGCGCGGGAGAGCTTGCGGCCGAGGCGCTCGAGCCAGGCCGGCCGATCGAGGCATCCCGCCGGCAGCTCCAGCTCGGGCCAGAGGTCGTGCAGGTGCCAGCGCAGCCGCTGCTGGTCCTCCGAGCGAGACTTGACGAGGTCCTCGCGGTGGTCGAGCAGGAGCTTGATCCGCAGGGCCTCCTCGTCGAGTTGAGCGGCGGGCAGGGTCTCGGGGCCCTCCCGCAGGGCGGCCCGGGCGACCGCCAGGGCGTCGATCGGGTCCGACTTGCCAGCGGCGCGCTCGCCCCGGCGGCTTTCGCCCATCAGCTTCGGGGGGACCCGAACCACCCGCTCCCCCGCTGCGATCAGGAACCGCTCCAGCCCGCCGGAGACGTGGCGGCAGTCCTCGATCGCCCAGATCCGCTCGGGGTCGAGCTCCCGCCCCCAGGCGAGCAGCCGGGTGAATCCCTGTTTCCTCGCCGTCACGGTCAGCTCACCGGCGAGCTGACCGGTTGCCGCAGATACGGCGCCGCAGGTATGGGTGGCCTTGTGGGTATCCGCTCCGATCACGATCATCTGCTCTGTCCCTTCGATTGGTCGTTGCCTTGAAGCGGACCTCCGGCTGACGAACCTCACTCGGGGCGGTTGCCACGCTCCTATCAGGTCAAGCCGGGGATCCTCGGACGGCGGCGAGCGACACAACCGCATGAGGTCAGACTTAAGGCCGACAGCGATATGCAGAGTCAGCTCGCCGCCGATCCGGGACCCAACCGGCCGGGCCGGACGTCGCCGCCGACCTCGGCTGAGGGTGACAGTGAGCGATATGCAATCTGAGGTCTGCGCGCGGAGCGCGCAGCAGGTTCTCCCCGCAGCGGAGGGGAGGGGAGGTCAATTCCGGAGAGGGATCCGGCACCCTCCCTGCGGCAACGCTTGAGCCCTAAGAGGTAGGCGCCTCGAGCCACTCGCGCATCGTCACGTGATGCGCCTGGTGCTGACCCTCGCGCAGCTCGGCGCGGAGGTCGCCGAGGGTGCCGTAGCGCTCGGCGACGACGTTGTGGCGGTGGATCGTCTCGAGGTTCTCCTGGCGGGCCATGACGAAGGTCTTCTCGGGCAGGTCGGGATAGCCCTCTACCACCTGGCGGACCATCTCCCGCACGCAGTCCTCGACGAAGCGCGGGTTTTCGTGGGCCTTGACGACGACGGACCGCTCGTCGGAGCGCTTCATCAGCTCGTAGATCTCCGAGCTCATCGAGCTCTCGACGATCCGCAGCAGCTCCGGCGCCTCGATCCAGGCCGGCCCGCCCTCGGGGCAGCCGACGTGGAGGGTGCCGATGCCGCGCTGGTTGTGGGTCGCGACCGGGACCAGGTCGATGATCCGCTCGATCTCCTCGTCGCCGAAGCCGTCGGCCGCCAGGCGCTCGCGGGCGAGGCCGGCGACGGCTTCCTGCGCGCAGGGGCAGGCGGTCATGCCCTGCGCCTCGACCCCGGTCAGGGTGCGGGTCCCGCGGGCGGAGGCGACGGCGGTGCCGTAGAGGACGTAGATCTCCTGGGTGCTCTTGCCGGTTTCGGGGGTCTTCACCGTCTCCGGATAGCGGGCGGTGATCGAGACCTCGGCCCGCTCGCCCCCCTGGCGCTCGCGCACCCGTTCGGCGACGTGGGCGGCCAGCACCTCGGCCTTGAACGCCTCGCCGAGCACCACCTCGTCGATCGCCTCGCCGACGATCTCCTCGAAGCGGGACATGTGGACGCCCGCCTGCTGCGGGTTGAGGTCGACGAAGCACTCGAAGCCGGCGTAGAAGAGGTTCTCGATGCCATCCGTCTTCACCCGGATCACCTTCTCGACCCCGGTGACCCCGACCCGCGAGAGGCTTACCTGCGTCGCCGGCAGGGCGCCTTGGACGTCAGGGAGGGCGGGGGTGGCGGTCGGATGGCTGGCCATCGGGCTAACCAATAGTAAGCAACTGGGCGCGCCGGGCGTTGGAGGATTTTTTCCGCCTATAATCCGGCGCGGTCGGAGCTTCCGGGCCGGCCGTCCGCGAACCAGGGAGAGGGAGAAGCGGAAGCAGTGACCATCGAACCTTTGGAGACCGCGCCGGACGTCATCGAGCGCGACCAGGAGACCAGCCCGATCGGTGAGATCGAGGAGCTTCAGGGGCTGATCGCGACCGGTCGCGAGCGCGGCTACCTGACCTTCGAGCAGATCTCCTCGACACTCGAGGAGGTGGAGATCACCAAGGAGCAGGTCTCCCAGCTCCACGCCCACCTGGTCGAGCACGGCATCGACGTCATCGCCGAGGACGGCGTCAGCGCTTACAAGGCCCAGCGAGGCGGCGAGAGCGGGGCGGCGAAAAAGGAAGAGCTCGATCTCACGGTCGAGCCCAGCCTCGACTCGCTGCGGCTCTACCTGCGGGCGATCGGCCAGGTCGATCTGCTGACTGCGCAGCAGGAGGTCGAACTGGCCAAACGGATCGAGCGCGGCGACATGCTGGCGAAGCGGCAGATGGTGGAGGCGAACCTGCGCCTCGTCGTCTCGATCGCGAAAGGCTATTTGGGCCGCGGCCTCAGCTTCCTCGACCTGATACAGGAGGGCTCGCTGGGATTGATCCGGGCGGTGGAGAAGTTCGACTACCGCCGCGGCTACAAGTTCTCCACCTACGCGACCTGGTGGATCCGCCAGGCGGTGACGCGGGCGATCGCCGACAAGGCGCGGACGATCCGCATCCCCGTCCACATGGTCGAGAAGCTGAACCGGGTTGCCCACGTCGAACGCCAGCTGGTGCAGAAACTGGGCCGCGAGCCGGAGCCGGCGGAGATCGCCGAAGAGCTGCGCTGGCCCGTCTCCGACGTGCGGGACATCCTCCGCGTCGCCCAGCTGCCGGTCTCGCTGGAGAAACCGGTCGGGGACGAGGACGAATCGGAGCTGGGCGACTTCGTCGCCGACGACGCGGTGCTCGAGCCCTTCGAGGAAGCGAGCGAGCACCTGCAGAAGGAGGGCGTGCGCAAAGCTCTGGAAGCGCTGCCCGACCGCGAGCGGCAGGTGATCGAACTTCGCTACGGCCTCTCCGGCACCGAGCCGTTGACGCTGGAGGAAGTCGGCCGCACCTTCGGCGTCACCCGCGAGCGGATCCGCCAGATCGAGAACAACACGCTGAAGAAGCTGAAGCGCCTGCCCGAGGCGCAGATGCTCCGCGAAGCCAGCTAGCGCGGCTCGAGCACGAAGACGCCGATCTCGCGGTCCAGCTTCGACTCGTAGTAATCCCAGCCGGAGTACTGCTCCATGTGCCTGCGCCAGAGCTCGGCCCGCTCCTCGCCCTCGGCCAGCCGCGCCCGCACCTTCACCCGCTTCCGTTTCACCTCGACTTCGGCGTCGGGGTCGGCGCGGAGGTTGAGCGACCAGGCCGGCGTCTTCGCGTTGCCGGCGTTGGTGTTGATGACGACGAAGCGCTCGCCGTCGGCGAGGTAGAGGACCGGCGCGGTGCGCGGTTGCCCGGACTTGCGGCCGGTGGTGGTCAGCAGGAGGACGGGCCCTTTGCCCACCCTGCCGCCGATCCGCCCGCCGCTGAGCCGGTAGACCGGGGTGTTCAGCTTGCCGACCAGGCGCAGTCCCCTCGTCCCGAGGGAGTGGGACAGCCGTGAGTAGAAGCGGTCGCTCGGCACCGCGTGAGTATTCCATCGAGGGCAGCTACAGTGGGCTCATGGCCGAGCCGCACCCGTTCCGCCGCGCCGCTGAGGGCAAGGACCTCGACCTGCTCTCCGAGACGCTCTGCGAGGACGTCGTCCTCCACAGCCCGGTGCTGTTCCGCGGCTTCGAAGGCCGCGACACCGTGATCGCCGTCCTCACCCACGTGGCGGCAACCCTGGAAGAGCTCACCTACACCGATGAGCTGGCGCAGGAGGGCACCGTCGCCCTCCGCTTCAAAGCGAAGGTGGGGGAGCGGGAGCTGGAGGGGATCGACTTCCTCGAGCTCGACGAGCAGGGCCGCGTCCGCGAGCTGACCGTCTTCATGCGCCCCTTCTCGGCCCTGACCGCCTTCAACGAACAGATGAAGGCGCGCCTCGAAGCCTTCGAGGGCTAGACCGGGGGGTCGATCCGCTCGAGCAGGATGCGGCCGTGGCCATCCGCCTGCACCCGCAACCGATCGCCTGCGGTCAGACCAGCGTCCTCACAGGGAGCCTTTGGAATCGTCATCTGCCGTTTGGGACGCAGCAACACCTGTCGGCTGCCGCTAGATGGGGGAGGCAGGATTCGAACCTGCGTAGGCATAGCCGCTTGATTTACAGTCAAGTCCATTTGACCGCTCTGGCACTCCCCCGCGATGGGAGACAGAATTCTATTGGGATGGCCGCGTGAGTAGACGGCTGCTTCCAGGTTGGTTCCTCGCTCGACCTCGAACTCGGAGTACTTCCGCCCTCCAAGAGCCAAAGAGCGAGCGGCCTCCACCAGCCCTGCGGGAATGAACCAGCGCCGGCCATCTCCAACGAGCACGAAGAGGTAGTCGACCTGGACCGGATCGAACTTCTTCGTCAGTCCCGTCCAACTGCGATTCCCGCCATTCGTTGCGATTGCGATATGCCAGCGCTCATCACCGGATTTCTTGATCGTGCGAAACGTCGACGTCTTCACCTGAACCTTGATCAGTGCGTCGTCCCATTCGGCCATCAGGTCCACATGCGGGCTGTGGTTGAAGGGCACCCAGACGGTGGCTCCTTTGCTCCCGAGCCACTCCATCGCCGACATCTCGCCGATATCTCCTTGGACGCGGCGGTTGACCGCGCGCTCTCGCCGGTGCGGGCTGGTTGGGACGGTGGTCTCCATGGGTGAGATCATGGCAAGTGTCTCAGACAGAACATTGCTCAGGTTCAAGCCCACGCGCCGCACTTGAAAAGATGCCCCCATGCTCGATGACCGAGTGATCGCGATCGCCGGAGTCGGCGGCGGCCTCGGGCCGCTGGTGGCGGAGCGGCTCGCCGCGGCCGGCGCCACCGTCGCCGGCACCGACCGCGATCAGGCCACCCTTGACGCCCTCGCCGCCGACCTCGACCTTCCGCCCGACCGTTGGGACGGTCGCACCGTCGACCTCCTCGACGAGGAGGCCGCTCGCGCCTGGTGCGCCGCCCTGGTCGAGCGCTTCGGGCGCGTCGACGGCCTCGTCCACCTGGTCGGCGGCTGGCGTGGGGGCCAGCCGCTGCACGAGGCGCCGCTCTCGGACTGGAACCTCCTTCACGACCTCCTGGTCCGCACCGTCCAGCACACGACCCGCGCCTTCCACGACCAGATCGCCGCCAGCGCCCACGGCCGCTTCGTCCTCGTCTCCGCCAAGCAGGCGCAGGCGCCGACCAACGGCAACGCCGCCTACGCCGCCGCCAAGGCCGCCGCCGAGGCCTGGACCCTCGCCTTCGCCGACGGCTTCGAGCCCGGCGGCCCGACCGCCAACATCGTCGTCGTCGACGCGATCCTCACCCCCCGGATGCGGGAAGAGGACCCGGAGCAGGACTTCCCCACCTTCACCCCGGCCGAGGACATCGCCGCGGCGATCGCATTCCTCTGTTCGGACGCGGCAAAAAAGATGAACGGTCAGCGTTTCCCGCTTACGATGGGCCGATGAGCGGCAAAAAGGGCCAGAACGACGCCCAGACCAACGGCAAAATGACGATCGGCGAGCTGGCGCGCCGGACCGGGATGACGATCCGCAACATCCGCGCCCATCAGACCCGCGGCCTGCTGCCCCCGCCCGAGGTCCACGGCCGCACCGGCTACTACAGCGAGGACCACGTCGCGCGGATCGAACTGACCCGCGAAATGCAGGCGGAGGGCCTCAACCTCGAGGCGATCCGGCGCGTGCTGGAGAGCAGCGAGGGCTCTTCCCGCGAGATGGTCGATTTCGCCCGCGCCGTCCGCGCGCCCTTCGAGGACGAGACGCCGGAGATCCTCGACGCCGACGAGCTGGCCGCGGACTGGGGGGTAAAGGCCTTCGACCCGAAGCTGCTCGCCCGGGGGGAAAAGATGGGCACCCTCCGCCAGCTCCCCGACGGCAAAATCGAGGTGATCAGCCCGCGCCTGCAGAGCGCCGGCACCGCGCTGATCCAACTCGGTGTTTCCCCCAAAGCGGCGGTCGACACGGCGGAGGCACTGCGGCGACACTCCGAGGGGGTGGCGCGCGTCTTCGTCGAGCTCTTCGTCCGCGAGATCTGGGAGCCGTTCGACAAAGCGGGCCGGCCGGAGGAGGACTGGCCGAAGGTGCGCGAGGCGCTCGACCGCATGCGCCCGCTCGCCTCCGACGCCTTGCTGGCGATGTTCCAGATCGCGATGGGGGAGTCGACCGAGAAAGCCGGCGAACGAACCCTTCGCGCCGCCGCCAAACCGGCGGGCAAGCGCCGCCGCAAGCGCAGCTCGTCTAGCCGGTGATCGACCGCATCGCCGCTTCCAGTTCGGACACCCCGTAGGCGCCCTCGAGGCGGTCGCGGACGATCCCCTTGCGGTCGACGAGGAAGGTCCAGGGCTCGGTCGGCAGGCCGTAGGCGCGCAGCTGCGGCCGAATCCCCTTGCTCGGATCGTTGTCGTTGTAGACCTCCATGTGGATGAAGTCGGCTTCGTCTCCGTTGGAGTCCGAGACCTGCTGGGCGACGTCGACCACCGGCCCGCAGACGCGGCTCTGGCAGAGCGCCGGCGTCGCGAAGACGAGCACGATCGGTTTCTTGCCGACGGCGTCGGCGAAGTCGACTTCGTGCATCTGGTCGGGCGGCACGCGGGTGTCGATCTTCGCCAGGTCGCCGCCGACCTCGGCCGCCGTCGGCGTGTGGATGACGGGCGCCCTTTCGCCGACCTCGGGCACCTGCTGGAACTGCCCCACCACGGGGCTCGGGACCCGCGACGCTTCCAGTCCCTTTTCGCCCTTCAGCATCGCGATCGCCATCCAGGGGCCTTTGCTGTCGAAGTCGACTTTCGGCACCACGTAGACGGTCGTCGCCTCTCCCACCCCGCCGCCCCGGGCCCGGTAGGCCGGCTTCGTCTCCAGCGAGGTGACCTGCGCCGGCAGCGGCCCCTGCACCGGGGCCTTGCCGTTCTTGGCGAAGTAGAGCGCGACGTCGGCGTCGTCGATCTGTTCCTGGCCGCGGGTGAAGACGCCGAACGGGTAACGGTTCTCGCCGACGTCGAAAACCTGGGCCGCCGGGGCGATCACCAGGTTCGTCTGCTTCGCCCCCGACTGCCGCAGCAGCTCTTCGATCGTCTTCCCCTTCGCCGAGGGGAACTCGGCCGCCGAGGGAGCGGGTCGGGAGGAGTCGTCGGAGCCGCCGCAGCCGGCGACGAGCGCCGCGAGGACGGAGATGACCGCCGCGATCGAGAGGAGGTTCCGGCCGCGCATTCCCCGGCAAGCTACCGATCCGCGGACGCGGGCCGGTCATCCGAGCCGCTGCCTAGGCTGCCCGCATCGCTGCCGCAGCCAACAAGCCGCGCCTGCTGATCGGGCTCGCGCTGATTGTCGCCTTCGCGCTCGGGGTGGTCCTGCCGGGCGCGCTAGGGCAGACGCAGTCGCCTCCGGGGGCGGTTCGCAACGCCCTCGCGCAAACGAGCCACGTCCAGGGAGCCCCCGGCCGCACGATGGTCCTCAGCCGCGTCGTCGTCGAACCGGGGGCGAAGCTGTCGCTGCATCGCCACCTCGGCACCCAGATCGCCCACATCGCCTCCGGAACCCTCACCTACACCGTTCGCGAGGGCACCGCGACCATTCGCAGAGGGGAGTCCGACCAGAACCCGCCGCTGGTTCGCAAGGTCAGGGCCGGCGAAACCGCCCGCATCCGCACCGGCCAGTGGATCGTCGAGCAACCCTCCGACATCCACGAAGCGGCCAACCGCGGATCGACCCCGGTTGTCATCTACCTGGCGACGCTGCTGCAGGAGGGGGCGCCCCCTTCCACCCCCGTAACCGCTCCTTAAGCAAGTCGAGGGGGTTACTCGTCACAATGCGGCCCATGAAAAAGCTTCCGCTGGTGATCGTTTTCGTCCTGATGCTCGGCGCTCTCCCCGCGTTCGCCGCCGAAACGTCGCGCGAGGAATACATCGCCGCGGTCGAACCGATCTGCAAGGCGAACACCGAAGCGAACGAAAAGATCCTCAAAGGCGTGCGGAAGGAAGTGAAGGAAGGGAAGCTCGATTCCGCCGCCAGGAAGTTCCGGGCCGCCGCCCGGGCGCTGAAGCGGACGCGGACGCAGCTCCTGCAGGTCCCGAAACCGGCCGAAGACGAAGCCCAGCTGACGAAATGGCTCGGCTACGTGAAGACCGAGGTGCAGCTGTTCGAAGCGGTGGCGAGGAAGCTGGCCAACGACGAAGCGACCGCGGCGCAGAAGCTGGTCGTCCGCCTCGTCAACAACGCCCGCCAGGCAAACAACCAGGTCATCGACTTCGGATTTCGCTACTGCAAGTTCCAGCCTTCGAAGTTCATCTAGGAACGCTTCGGGGGCGGGCGCTGAGCGGCGCGGCCACCGTCTAGAATCATCCTGAGCGTGCGGCTTCACAGAGCCGACTCGCCCGGATAGCTCAGTTGGTAGAGCACTTCCATGGTAAGGAAGGGGTCACGAGTTCGAGTCTCGTTCCGGGCTTCGCTGGCTGGCTAGCCGATTTTTCCTCCCGTCGATAGGCTCCCGGCCGTGGACTTTGCCCTCTCCGACGAGCAGAAGGACTTCGTCGACGCGATCCGTGACTTCTGCGATCGCGAGTGCGGGACTCCCGATCAGCGCGAGCGGCTGACCGACGGCTACCGCGAGCACCACAACTTCGACATCTACGGCCAAATGGCCGAGCTGGGCTGGCTCGGGGTGACGATCCCGGAGGAGTACGGCGGCTCCGGCGGGACGATGCTCGACGCCTGCCTCTTCATGGAGGAGACCTCGCGCGGGCTGGCGCCGATCGGCGGCTACGCGACGACCCTGATCGTCGCCGGCGCCACCCAGCGCTTCGGCACCGAGGCGCAGAAGGAAGAAATCCTCGGCGGCATCGCCTCCGGCTCGGTCGAGGCGATCGCGATGACCGAGCCCGAGGCCGGCTCCGACGTCGGCGCCCTCGCCTGCAAGGCGGAGCCGGTCGAGGGCGGCTACGTCATCAACGGCCAGAAGGTCTTCTGCTCGAACGCCCACATCGCCGACCACGTCCTCGTCGTCTGTCGCACCACCCGCGGCGCCAGCAAGCACGAGGGGCTGACGATGATCTGGGTGCCGCGCGAGGCGGAGGGGATGGAGATCGTCCCGATCGAGACGATGGGCGGTCGCGAGACCAACCACCTCTACTTCACCGATTGCATGGCCGAGGAGGACGACGTCCTCGGCGAGGTCGACCAGGCTTGGATGCAGCTGATGGCCGGGCTCAACGTCGAGCGCCTGATCCTCGCGGCGACGATGCTCGGGATCGCCCAGCGCGCCTTCGACGACCTCCTGCTCTACGTCAAGGAGCGCCGCCAGTTCGACCGCCCGATCGGCTCCTTCCAGGCGCTCCAGCACCGCATCGCCGACCTTGCCACCGACCTGCAGGCGGCGCGGCTGATGACCCATTGGGTCGCCGGCCTCGTCGACGAGGATCCGGACCGGATGCTGCCCCAGCAGGCCTCGATGGTGAAGCTCTTCGTCACCGAGGTCGCCAAGCGCACCACCCTCGAGGGGATGCAGATGATGGGCGGCTACGGCTACTCCTCCGAGTACGACATGGAGCGGCTCGTCCGCACCACCCTGGTCTCGACGATCTACGGCGGCACCTCCGAGATCCAGCGCAACATCGTCGCCAAAACGCTCGGGCTCTAGCCGGCCCGCAATCGAGCTCCGGCAGCTCGAAAGATCCCGTGGTTCCTTTGTCGCCTATAGGAGGACAAAGGAACCACGGAACTCGCCGCAGCAAAGTTGTGGTTCCTTTTGGACGTATAGCGTCCAAAAGGAACCACTAGATGCCAGTGCCTCCACCGTCCCCTCCCCAACAACCGCACCTCAAGCCGTCGCGGCGATCTCGCCCTCTACCAGCGCCGGCTCGCCGATGTGGAAGCCCTGGGCATAGTCGACGTCGAAGGCCCGGACCAGCGCCAGCGTCTCGGAGTCCTCGATTCCCTCCGCCACCGTCTCCTGGCCGAAGGCCTTGGCGAACTGGACCAGGGCTTGGACCAGGCGCTGGTCGGTGGGGGATCTCGGCAGTTCGCGGATGAACTCGACGTCGATCTTCAGGTGCTGGACCGGGAGTTCTTTCAGGTAGCTGAACGAGCTGAAGCCGGTGCCGAAGTCGTCGAGACCGAGCCCGCATCCCATCGCCGTCACCGTCTGGGCGAAGGTGCGGGCGTGCTCCATGTTGGAGATCGCCGCGGTCTCGGTGATCTCGAAGTCGAGCCAGGCGGGGTTGAGGCCGTCGGCGATCGCCCCCCGCACGTCCTCGATCAAACGCGGGTCGCAGAGCGAGGCGCCGCTGACGTTGACGGCGATCGGTTGCGAGCGGCCGGCCAGCTCGATCGCCTTTGCCAGGACCAGCCGGTCGATCTCGACGATCAGCCCCAGGCGCTCGGCGGTCGGCAGGAAGGAAGACGGCGGGATCACGTCGTCGTTGTCGTCGAGCATCCGCACCAGCAGCTCCTCCCGGGCCACGCACTCCTTGCGCAGGTCGAAGATCGGCTGCGCGTAGACGACGATCCGCTGCTGCTCCAGCGCCTCCCGGATCCGGTCGGCCCAGGTCAGCTTCAGGTTGGGACCGCTGGCGGCGTCCACCGCCCTTCCACCGCCCTGTTCCTTGGCTTCGCAGAGGGCGATGTCGGCGGCGATCATCAGCCCTTCGGCGGTGATCTCCTCCGCGGTGCCGCCGAAGGTCGCGATCCCGACGCTGGCCCCGACCGCCGGTTTCCCCCGCTCGCGCACCAGCGCGATCAGCCGCTCGGCGGTGGCCTGCGCCTGGTTCGGAGTGGCGCGCGGCAACAGCAGGGCGAATTCGTCGGCGCAGATCCGCGCCGGCAGGTCCTCGGCCCGCGACTCGTCGCGCAGCGTCGCCGCCACCGTCTCCAGCAGGCGATCGCCGGCTTCGTGCCCGAGCGAGTCGTTGACGAGGTGGAAGGAATCGATGTCGAGCAGCAGCAGCGCCCCCGGATGACCGCGCTGGAGCGGATCGAGGATCCGCTCTTCCACCTCTTCTACGAACTGGTCGCGGTCGAAGAGACCGCCGCTATCGAGTGCCTCTCCCACCGGTGACCTCCGGGTGCCCGGATGGATTGCGTACAAAACGACTTTACATAGAATTAGGTAGACCATGTGATCTACCGGACCGATGGGCCCTACCGACCACTCCCTGGCCTCGGCAGAGCGCTATCCTTCGCTCAGCCTCGCGCCTTGGCCCGGGGTTTTTCTTCTGTAGAGACTGTCCTCAGGCACGGAACGAGGGAGAAGATGGCTCGCGGAGACGTCCGCATTGCGGTGACGATGGCTTGCGAAGAGTGCAAGCGGCGGAATTACCAGACCAACAAGTCCCGGCGGAACACGCCGGACCGGATCGAGATGCGCAAGTTCTGCCGCTGGTGTGGCCACCACACCCCTCACAAGGAGACCCGGTAGCTCCCGATGGCAAAGACCCGCGCACAGCGCAAGGCCGAGCGCCGGGCTCGGGAAGCTGAAGAGCGGAAACGCTCCGGCGGGCACGAGAGTCCCTCCGAGGCTCAGCACGACACCCAGGTCCCGATCTCCGGTGAGGTGGCCGAGGTCGAGGCGGTCGAGGCGGGGATCGCCGCCGGCGCTCCCGAGTCCCAGCTCGAGACCCCGGACGCTCCCAAGCCCCGCTCCGCCCGCCGTGCCGAAGCGAGGGTTGCGAAGGAAGCGGAGAAGCGCAAGCGCGAGGAGCAGAAGCGGCGCGAGCGCCAGCAGCTGGAAAAGAAGCAGAAACAGGCCAAGGCCGAACGCCAGCGCTCCGGTTTCATCGGCTTCCTCATATCCTGTTGGCAGGAGCTGAAGAAAGTCCAGTGGCCCGACCGCGAAACGTTGGTTCAGGCGACCGCTGTGACCATCCTCTTCGTTGCGGTTGCGGCCGCCTACCTAGGCGCTCTCGACGCGGCCTTCAGCTGGCTCATCAAGCAGATCCTCTAGGGATCCCGAACAAAGGCTCTTCGATTTGTATCGCTGGTACGTGATCAACACCTATTCCGGGCACGAGAACAAGGTCAAGCACAACCTCGAGCACCGGGTTCAGACGATGAGTCAGAACCGCAACGTGCGCCAGGTCGTGGTTCCCACCGAGCAGGTCTCGGAGATGAAGGACGGGCAGAAAGTGCAGACCGAGAAACGGACGATGCCCGGCTACGTCCTCGTCAACATGGAGATGACCGACGACGCTTGGAGCCTGGTCAAAAACACGCCCGGCGTGACCGGCTTCGTCGGCTCGCGCAACAAGCCGGTGCCGCTCTCCAAACCCGAGGTGGACCGCCTGCTCCACCGCGAGACCGCCGAGCGGCCGCGGACCCAGGCGCAGTTCGCGATCGGCGAAACCGTCAAAGTCATTTCCGGTCCGCTCTCCGACTTTTCCGGCGAGATCGCCGAGATCAACGAGGACGCGGCGAAACTCAAGGTGCTGGTCTCGATCTTCGGCCGGGAGACGCCGGTCGAGGTCGGCTACGACCAGGTCAAGAAGATCTAGGTCGCCGAGACCGCTACCCTCCCAACCCGCTCATGGCCAAGAAAGTCCTCACCGTCATCAAGCTGCAGATCCAGGCCGGCAACGCCAACCCCGCCCCGCCGGTCGGTCCGGCGCTGGGTCAGCACGGCGTCAACATCATGGATTTCTGCAAAGCCTTCAACGCGCAGACGCAGGGCGAGGGTGGAACGATCATCCCGGTCGAGATCACCGTCTACGAGGATCGCTCCTTCACCTTCATCACCAAGACGCCGCCGGCCGCGGTGCTGATCAAGGAAGCGATCAAAATTCCGAAGGGCTCGGGCGAGCCCCACGTCAACAAAGTGGGGACGATCTCCGACGACCAGATCCGCGAGATCGCCGAACGCAAGATGCCCGACCTCAACGCCAACGACATCGACGCCGCGAAGAAAATCATCGCCGGCACCGCCCGCTCGATGGGCGTCGACGTCGCCTAGGAGACCTCGATGGCCCACGGCAAGCGATACCGCCAGCAGTACGACAAGGTCGACCGCGACCGCGCCTATCCGCCGGCGGAGGCGATCGCGCTGATCAAGGAGACCGCCAGCACCAAATTCGACGAGACGGTCGAGCTGCACATCCTGCTCGGCGTCAACGTCCGCCACGCGGACGAGCAGCTGCGGGGCACCCTGGCGCTGCCGCACGGGCTGGGCAAAGACGTCACCGTCGCGGTCTTCGCCCAGGGCCAGCAGGCGCGTGACGCCGAGGCGGCGGGAGCTGATTTCGTCGGCGGCCAGGACCTGGTCGAGAAAGTCCAGGAGGGCTGGACCGACTTCGACGTCGCGATCTCGACCCCGGAGATGATGAAAGGCGTCGGCCAGCTGGGCCGGGTCCTCGGTCCGCAGGGCAAGATGCCCAACCCCAAGGTCGGCACCGTCACCGACGACGTCGAGAAGGCCGTCGCCGACTCGAAGTCGGGCAAAGTCGAATACCGCACCGATCGCCAGGCGATCGTCCACATGGCGATCGGCAAGGCCAGCTTCGAGGAAGCCAAACTGCTGGAGAACTTCCAGGCGGTGATCGAGGAGATCCAGCGCGCCAAGCCTTCCTCGGCGAAGGGCAAATACATCGTTTCGGCCACCCTGGCGACGACGATGGGTCCCGGCATCCGCGTCGACTCGAGCAAATCCACGGAGCGGGAGACCGCGGCCGTGGGGGCGGGGGAGACCGCAGAGGAGCCGGCGACCGCCTAAACTGCGTCGCCACTGACCGCAGACCACCGGCGGGGCATTAGCCCGGAAGCCCGGTGCAGGTGAGACGATGAACCGCGAGGAAAAGTCAGCAGCCATACAAGAGATCGCCGCCGATATCGAGGCGGCCGAGGCGATCTTCGCCGTCGACTACCGCGGCATCAGCGTTCCCCAGGCAGCCGAGCTGCGCTCGAAACTGCGCGAAGCCGATGCCAGCTTCCGCATCGTCAAGAACCGGTTGACGAAAATCGCCGCCGATCAGGCCGGCGAGGAACGGTTGGCCGAGCTGCTGCAGGGCCCGACCGCGCTCACCTTCGTCCGCGGCGACACCGCCCAGGCCGCGAAGGCGATCACGACCTTCAACAAAGAGCACGAGGTCCTCACTTACAAGGGCGGCTTCATGGACGCGACTTCGCTCGACGAAGCCACGTTCAAATCAATCGCCAAGCTGCCCGGCCGTGAAGTGCTCAACGGCCAGCTCGCCGGCGTCGTCGCCAGCCCGCTCACCGGCCTGGTCCGCGGGCTCGGCGGCATGATCCAGGGGCTGGCGCTTCAGCTCGGCCAGATCGCCGAGAAGGGCCTGGTCAGCGGCGAGGCTCCAGCGGCCGAGGCTCCCGCCGAGGAGCCGAAGGCGGCGGAAGAGACTTCAGAGGTGGAAGAGCCTTCAGAGGTGGAAGAGACTTCAGATGAAGATTCAAACGAGGAAGAGGGGTAGCGACTGATGGCAACCAAAACTTCAACCGAGGACTGGATCGAGGAGCTGAAAAGCATCTCGGTCCTCGAGCTCTCCGAGCGGATCAAAGCGCTCGAGGAGGAGTTCGGCGTCTCCGCGACGGCCGTTGCGGCTGCGGCACCGGCTGCCGCTGGCGGCGGTGGCGGTGGTGACGAGGGCGGCGGCGAGGAATCCTCGACCGTCGACGTCATCCTCAAAGAGGTCGGGGGCCAGAAAGTCCCCGTGATCAAGGTGGTCCGCTCGGCGACCGGTCTCGGCCTGAAAGAGGCGAAGGCGCTGGTCGACGAGGCTCCGAAAGCGATCAAAGAGGGCGTCGAGCGCGATGAGGCCGACAAACTCAAAGCAGAGCTCGAGGAGGCCGGGGCCACGGTCGAACTCTCCTAAGAGTTCGATCTGGCCCCTTGGATCCCGCTCTAGGGAGCCAAGTTTGAAGGCGCGTGCGGCGGTGTGTTATTTTCCGCCGTCGCGCGCCATTTGAGTACCCCTGCCCAGATTTGCGCTGTATTTACGTCCCTCTGACCGTCCGAGGAGTCGCCGACTTTGGCACGTTCCAACGCTGCCCCCGTAACCCGTAGGAGCTTTTCTCGCCTAGACAACCCTCTCGAGGTTCCACACCTGATCGACATCCAGCGTCGTTCCTTCCGGGAACTGACGGATCCGAAAGCGGGTGGCCTGCGAGAGACGATTAACGACATATCCCCGATCGAGGACTACACGGGGAACCTCCAGATCGTCTTCGGCGACTTCAAATTCGAGGAGCCGCCGCACTCGATCGAGGAGTGCCGCGAGAAGGACATGACCTACTCGCGACCGCTGACCGCGACCGTCGCCTTCCAGAACAAGGAGACCGGTGAGATCCGCGAGCAGGCCGTCTTCATGGGGGACTTCCCGTGGATGACCGAGCGCGGGACCTTCATCATCAACGGCACCGAGCGCGTCGTCGTCACCCAGCTGGTGCGCTCGCCGGGCGCCTACGTGATGGCGCCGAAGGACCCTGAAAAGCAGGTCTTCATCGCCAACCTGATGCCGGCCCGCGGCTCCTGGCTGGAGCTCGAAGTCGACAAAAAAGGCAAAGTCTTCGTCCGCATCGACCGCAAGCGGAAACTGCCGGTGACGGTGCTGCTGCGGGCGATGGGCTATGTCGAGGACCAGCAGCTGCTCGACATGTTCGACAACTCGGTCTACCTCCGCCACACGATCGAGGCCGACACCGAAGCGACCAAGACCGAAGAGGGCGCCCTGATCGAGCTGTTCAAAAAGCAGCGGCCGGGCGAGCCGCCGTCGGTCGACGCCGCGCGCGCCCTGCTCGACCAGCTCTTCTTCGACCCGAAGCGCTACGACCTCACCCGGGTCGGTCGCTACAAGCTCAACGCCCGCCTCGACCTCGACATCGACCTCGAGACGCGGGTCCTCACCCACGACGACATCATCGCCCTGGTCAAGGAGCTCGTCACCCTGCCGAAACTTCTCGGGATCCCCGAGGAGATCGACGAGGAGAACCCGATCAAAGACTATGCCGCGGAGGCGATCACCTACCCGCGCGAGCAGGTCTACGACCACCTCGACGAGTACGAGCACTTCGGCAACCGCCGTCTGCGCACCGTCGGCGAGCTGATCCAGGAGGCCTTCCGGATCGGCCTCTACCGGATGGAGCGCGTCGTCCGCGAGCGCCTCACCACCGAGGACGCCGACGCGATCACCCCGCAGACGATCATCAACATCCGCCCGGTCGTGGCGGCGATGAAGGAGTTCTTCGGCTCCTCGCAGCTCTCGCAGTTCATGGACCAGACCAACAGCCTCGCCGGCCTCACCCACAGGCGGCGGCTCTCGGCGCTGGGCGCCGGCGGTCTGACCCGCGAGCGGGCGCCGATCGAGGTCCGCGACGTGCACCCGACCCACTACGGCCGGATGTGCCCGATCGAGACCCCGGAGGGACCGAACATCGGCCTGATCGGCTCGCTCTCCTCCTACGCGCAGATCTCCGAGCACGGCTTCGTCACCACCCCCTACCGGGTCGTAGAGGACGGTGTGGTCACCGACGAGATCGTTCATTACGACGCGACCCAGGACGAGGACAAGATCATCGCCCAGGCGAACGCCGAGATCGATCCGAAGACGAAAAAACTGAAAGGGCCGCAGGTGCTGGTCCGGGCCGGCGAGCAGGAGTACGCGACCGCCGCCCCCAAGGAAGTCGACCTGATGGACGTCTCGCCGTCCCAGATCTGGTCGGTGGCGACCTCGCTGATCCCCTTCCTCGAGCACGACGACGCCAACCGGGCGCTGATGGGCTCGAACATGCAGCGGCAGGCTGTGCCGCTGCTGAAGCCGGATCCGCCGCTGATCGGGACCGGGATGGAGCGCCGCGCCGCGGTCGACACCGGCGACGTCGTCCTCGCCGAGAACGACGGCGAGGTCACCCACGTCGACGCCGAGCAGATCGTCGTCAGCAGCGGCTCGAAGAAAGACGAGTACCGCCTGCACAAGTTCATGCGCTCGAACCAGGGCACGATCATCCACCAGCGGCCGATCGTCAACACCGGCCAGAAGGTGAAGGCGGGCGACGTGCTCGCCGACGGCTCCTCCACCGGTGGCGGTGAGATCGCCCTCGGCAAGAACTGCCTGGTCGCCTTCATGTCCTGGGAGGGCTACAACTTCGAGGACGCGATCATCCTCTCCGAGCGCCTGGTCAAGGACGACGAGCTCACCTCGATCCACATCGAGGAGTACGAGATCGACGCCCGCACGACCAAGCTCGGCGACGAGGAGATCACCCGCGACATCCCGAACCGCTCCGAGGAGAGCCTGCGCAACCTCGACGAGCGCGGCATCGTCCGCGTCGGCGCCGAGGTGCAGTCCGGCGACCTCCTGGTCGGCAAGGTGACGCCGAAGGGCGAGACCGAGCTGACCGCC